>JACCDP011096041.1_pt1 | contig 15712 bp, 34 predicted proteins | sample 7445841 | NCBI WGS metagenome assembly JACCDP01 (sample SAMN15323441, study PRJNA562643) | freshwater metagenome | isolation source: river surface water | place: USA:Blue River Watershed | collected 2017-08-17 | reverse complement strand
ATTTTGTTGGTCTTAACCTTGCCAATTCCAATAACATAGTGTTGCATAATATTGAACCCATTGCCCGTAACGTTGCAAGCAAATAAATTTATTCGGGTCTTGGTGTCCTTGGCAATCGCCATAATGGCTTTCATTACCTTGGTTGCACTACCTTGGTTGCGTTTGTCCGATGGCGTGCTGATGCACTCTATCAATACGGTTTCTTGGTCGATTACCTTGAACATAACAAACGTATCCCACCCAACAAGGATAAACTCCCCATCAAGGTATAACGTTCCCCCAATATCAACAAGTCCTTGCAAGAATGGGTGTTCAATCTTTGTAATTGCGTTCACAAAACCTCTGTTCTCGGTTTCGTATTTTGGATAAATATAACTCATAACGTAATATATTTATTTGCCCCAATAGGCTTTGACCGTATCAACAACCGCCATACGATTGTCGCTAATGTTTTTTGATAGGCTTGGGAACTCCTCTCCCATTTCAGTGTAAATGTCGCTAATAATGTCAGTAACGGGTTGAAGCATATCGTAAGCCTCTTGTTCTGTCATTTCAGGCATAATCATTTGGAAGTGTTCAAGAATTTTTTTGATGTCCATATTGAATAACTTTAATTGGTTTAACGATGCAAAGTTATAACAATTTTTTAACCTACCAAATTTTTTTGCAATTTTTTTTATCCGTTGTATGTTTCGTGCAACCTGCTTAACATAACCGCTTTGGCTTGGTCATCTGTCAGCTTGGTAATGGTATGCTTAATCAAATCGCATCTGTGGTATTGCCCATCCTCATCAATGATAAGCTGATAAGTTGAAGTTTTGATTATGGGTATTTGTTTTTTCAGTAGCTTTGTGCGGTGCTGTGGTTGTCTGCGCTCTTGTGGGTTGTCTGTGTCAGTACCCATTGTTATATGCGCCTTGTTTGCGCTTACTACTCTAGTTGATACATTGAAATGGTCAGCAACCATTTGGTCAGTATAGTGGCGATGTTCTCTTATAAAGGCTCTAATCGCTTTGTTATCATATCCTTTTTTCATTGTGTTAATAAATTAATTGGTTATTAGATACACAAAGTTACGAAAATCTTTTTACATTTGCAAATAAAATGTTAATATTGCAAGACGTAATATAAAGCGATTTAAGACACGATATATAATGTAATGATATATTGATATCATTTAAATAAGAAAAGAGCACCTAAGCAAGCTTAAGTGCCCCATTCATCGTTTTACCAATTAAATTCAATTATGACAGGTTGAATTCGTACCCACGACAGGACTCGAACCTGCGGCCTCCACTATGAATCCTCCTTGGAGTGGCGCTCTCAACCAACTGAGCTACGTGGGCGCCCTTAGCCACATTGTACTTCTGTAGCCGTCGCCTATTGGTGTCGACCCCTCTAGACTTGGTCCGAAGACCCATTTAATTTAATCAGTAGGTGACGCTAACCAACTGCCGTTGATATCAGGACGATTCCCGTGCTTAAACAACTCTACCGATTAAATTTACTTCTGTGGACACAAAAGTGTACATACTTGCGACCAACGAAGGACTCGAACCTCTCCAATCCCTTGAACCAAATTGCTAGCATTCAATTCAACATAACTTTGGGCGCGGGATACACAACCTTTATTCGCTTTCACACTAGTATATTATTCTGCACCCATTACGTAATTCAGTGCTTTTTAACTAGTTTACTCACTACCCGCCTTTCTGCGTTAGCCAATTTAATCCCCTCGTGGTAATTTGAACACTAATAAGTTATTTATCAGTCCACAAGGGGATGTATTGTATTAGTCTGTGGTTTCTTGTTCCAAGACTTTGTTTGCTTGTCTTAGGTATTCCTGACTTTTTTCATAATCAGGTTCAGCCCCTGCAAGATTGCTTAGCCGTTTCCATTCGGCGTGTTGTTCATCTCTAGTCATGATTGTTATTTTTTTACTCTGCAAAGATACGGTGGATTTTTCAATCCACCAAATCTTTTTGCATTTTTTTTTTAACTTTCTGCAACCATAAGGTTTTTGTACTCTTTCTCGGTCAAATGGCGTGAGCCTTGCATAAACTCAAACTTGCCTTTGGGTTTAATCAAAATGCAATCACCTTGACGATAAATTTCCTCAATGTTACCTTGTGGCACGTTGGTTGTAATAGTCCAAGCAACACATTGAATAGCGTTGATTTTCTTGATATAATCACTTGGTCTGTTCCAACCACCTGACTTTTTAGGGTTGTTCGTATCCCAAACGCTCTCCAAATCAACCCAAATCAAATACTCTCGGTCAGTTGAAGTATCTTTACAACGGATATAGTGGCAGTCTTTCATTTGTTGCCACCTTTCAAGTCCTTTGCTAAACACTTCACCCTTTACCTCGTACAACTCGTAGGTATCTTCAAAGTTAAAGGTTTCCAATACACCATTCTCATTTATCCACATATTGGATTTTTTGAGTGTGGTTCTGTTCAATAGCGTTGGATTAACTTCTGCAATAAGTCTTTCAAGTCCTAATGCACGAATACCAACTCTACGTTGTTCAAGGTTTGGTAATTGTGCAATATCTGTAAATGTTGCAGGGACAATATCTTCCCAAATATCTTGTATTGCGTTAAAATTTTCGGGACATTCTTTGTACTTTAATCGGGCAATCTTACAACCCAAATCAAAATCAAAAGGAACATTGTCTAATACTAATTTTGCCATAAGTGTTTTTATTTAATTGATTAACGATGCAAATATATAACAATAATTTAAACCCCACCAAATTATTTTTAATTTTTTTTAGTGGGGTTAATAAATTTATTTAATTTTCACTCGGTCTGTAAACGTAGTGGTTAAAACTCATTTCAATATCAATGGTCTTGTTCTCTTTGTCGAGTGTATGACCTTGAACTTCCATTGTATGCCAATCCGACAAATGCTCTAACTTCGGCTCGTAGTTCTCGAAAAAGTCTTGCAACTTTTTCATTAACGCTTCCTCAAATTCAACCAATTCATCGGTTTGAACGAAATCGGTTTTGTAGTTCACATTGTAATCACCATCACCCATATTTCCGTTGAAGTTAGCAACATACTTGTCGATAAATTCAACTTCTTCATCGGTCAGTTCGATTTTCTCGGTAAATGGTGTATGTTCACTCCATTCTTCCTGACTATCTTTTGAGTAGTAAAACTCATCTTCATCATCTTCATCGAGAGTAATAAGCACAGTACCACTTTCACCCATATAAACTCCGTCTGATGCTTCATAGAAGTTTACATTGTGGTAAACTGCTTCATCAATGTAGTCCGAAATTTCGGGTACTTCAATAAGTTTACCCTCTTTGTCGTAAATTTCAATACTTGTATCTTCCATACTATCACCACCACAACTGAAAATGAAATCAACGTGGTCTACATTGTGTTCTTTCCATTTTTCCAAAGCAATAAGTTTGCCCTCTGAAAGCATACGTTCTCTTGCTTGTTTGCGTTCTTCCATTTGTTTTTGCCAATCTGTCATATTTAAAAATTTATTGGGTTAATTATTCTTGTTCTTGTAACTTTGCAATCAAATCTATTGCGTGTTGTGTTGCTATTGGATTTTCAACATCTTTAACTCCGTTGTGTATCCACGCAGGTAGTTGTAAGTGTTTCAAGTAATCTTCAAGCGTTGGTACAAATTTCATACGGAAATCCTCTGCAACGTGAAGCATTGCAATATCAATCGTATCAACTCGTTTGCCACTTGAATTGGTTATATTGTAACCAAATATCTTGGGTATGATATGGTAACAAAACCATACATTGTGAGTAATAAGTCGTGCTGAATTGTTATTCATACACGCTTTCGGACTATCAATAAGTTCGTGAATAGCCAAGTAATCGGAAACATCGCCACCCCAACGCTTAACTGAACTTTGGGAATGAATAAGTGGGTTTGCCATAATTGTCATTTTATTGGTTTAACGATGCAAAGATATAACAATTATTTTAAACTACCAAATCATTTTTGAAAATTTTATCCAAAAGTTTATCCATTAAGTCTTTCCATTGCTCTTTGAGTGTATTCTCTGGAAGTTTGGTTTTGTACCCAATGGCAATACTATCGCTTTCAGTTGAAAACAATGCCCTAACGGAACAACCATACTCGCTAATCATAATCTTACCAACGCACTTGTTTATGTTTTTTAAACGTAACTCCAAGTATTTGCGTTTGTCTTTTTTATGATAGGGTTTTGAAACATCTTTCCACTCCCCTATATTTAAGTTTTCCCAAGTAACTTTCATAACTGAATAAATTTATTTGATTTTGATATAATCACCCTTTTCAAACCAAAGTTCTAGTTCACCATAAAAGATTTTGCAATCTTCAACACAAACAAACACCAAATGTGCGGTATATTCAGTTTGATTTTTAGTTTTAAGTTGTTTTCTAGTAGCTTCAAAAAAATTGCTATCAATAATATTTCCATATTGTTTTTTTGCTGAAACACCTGACATTGTACCAAATAAAACACCATTTTTGTTTCTAAATTCTAATTCTAATCCCATAACCGAATAAATTTATTTATTGTTTTCTTTACGCAACAACGTCCCAAAAGCTAGTCCGCCAATAAAAATCATAAGATACCCAATTATAACATAAGGGTTTTTATATTCAATAGAATGATTGAATATAAAACCACCTATAACCAATAGGCTCAATAATGATAGTTGAAATTTAGATAATTTTTCCATAACTAAAATAATTTAATTGATTAACGATGCAAAGATATAACAATTATTTTACACCACCAAATAAAAAACCCACTTTTTTACAAGTGGGTTTTCATATGAAAAAAAAAGTCAAAATGATGTAGTTTAATCCCACACCCTTGATACGGTTTGAGAGAATGGATTATATTCCATTTGAATACCCATTACATACCCACCTTGTTTGATAGGCAATGTTTTGTGTTCGCCACTCCAAACTCCCTCACGTTGTTCGTGTAACAACTGCGAATTTTCTTTTACATTGATTTGTGGATAATCGGCTACCGCCACATTATCATCAACATCAAATTTACCAACAAGCGAGTGAAAGTTTTTACCCTCACCAAGCAAAATGGTTTTTCTTGTGTGTACTGCCATAAGTTAATTATTTAATTGTTTAACAATGTTATTGAGTGCAAAGATACGAATAAAAATATAACTACCAAATTTTTTTTAATAATTTTTTACTTTACCTTTATCACCTTGCTAATCTGCTCACTAGTAAATTTATCACTTGCGTGTAAATTCAAATTCTTGCGTTGATTATCCCTTGGGTGCTGTCTGTGTCTAAAGCTGTGAATAACTTTATCACCTTGTTTGAAGCTCCCCATATATTGCCAAAGCTCTCCACAATTCAACGCCAGTCTAGGGTTTTCAATCCCCTCGTTTATGGGATGACTTTCCAGCCATTGCCACATATAATCCCATTCCGCTGTATCTCTTTCTACTATTACTAAATCCATGCTAATAAATATACTGGTTTAATTTATTTACCCAAAGCTTCATTAATAGCATCAATCGATGCCTCATAACGAAGTTGTATCAATTGTTTTTCACCTCTATATTCACCCTTTGGAATATGAATATCCAAATGTTTCTTTAAAAGTTTTTTAGCATCCTTGACTTCAACCTCCTCTTTCAGCCAATGCGTAACAATTTGATTGGTAACTCCGAAATGACCCTTGCCGTTGGTTATTGTATAATTAGCTTCAAGCCTGTGGGTGTTGCCCATAGTAGTACGGGTCTTCACAACATACTTGCCTGCTGTTTTGGGTTGCTCTAAAGATACATCAATCCATTGCATAAGTAAATAAATTTAATTGATTAGTGGTGCAAAGATATAACAATTATTTTACATTTGCAAATTTATTATTATAATTGTTGCCAATTTCTTTTTAACCCAAGCAAAAACGCTTCTTGAATCGAAACATCCTTAGGGAAATATATAACATACATTTGTTTATATTCACCCATAAGACCACCACCCTCGTATTCCCACGTACAAACACAAGGATATTCCTTAGGGTATTGTTTTATCCCTGCTTTGTTTTCATAAGGATAAAAAGCCTCGTATTCTTGTTGGTTGTTAATAACTCTCATAACTGAATAAATTTAATTAGTCAACAACTCTAGGGTACTTTTTTAAATCATCCTCCGTAATAACTCTCACGGTCATCCAGCCAACACCAACATAGTGTTTTAACTCGTTCCCAACAATACACTTATCCACACCAGAATCAACACCCAATATAGTGTTGCGATATTGATTAAATGTAATAGTTTTGCAAGCGGAAGTATCAATCACTTCCACCATATCCTTCTTGCAGGTCATAACATCGTCCAAGCCAAAGTTTACCCTGTAGGATGTTTTTAATTCCTTTGCAATACACCCAATACCGAGTGTTTTAAGTTTCTTGTGTTTTACAAGTGTGTTTACCATAACTGAATAAATTTAATAGGTTCCTACGCGTACTAGACACAAATGTGTACTTAGTTATAAAGGGGTTAAGTTAATAACCCCCTTTAAATTCAACTTTGGTTTTAATCCATTTAAGAATTTCATCAGTCCAATAGGAAGTAGTCAAGTCAAATAAAAACCAATCGATTTTACTTTCAGCTTCCCTGTCAGTCAAATTGACTTCAAGCCTGTTCCATTCCTTAGCCTTGCTTTGGTCGCTACCCTTGTTAAAGCCCTTTGAGTAATCCCACTCCTTGGCGATAACCTTTACTTGGGTTTTGGTTGTTTCAACGGTGATAACACCGCCCTTACAAACTTCCCCCAATTTCCACGTTTTTGTTGCCATATAAAATATGTTTAATTGATTAACAATGCAAATGTATAACAATTATTTTACATTTTCAAATTTATAACCAACTTTTTTAAACGTTTCAATTTTTTCAGCACCAATCAACTCACGCAACTTATGAACACACACATCAATGGTTCTAGTAGTAACACATACGTCGTTGCCCCATACATCACGCATAAGAATTTCACGGCGGACAATTTTCCCCTCATTCTCGATAAGATACCACATTAAATTAAATGACAGCTTCTGTAAGCGTGTCTTCTTGCCGTTAATGGAAATGGTCATATCCAAACGGTTCATTTCAATGTTGCCACTCTTAATGGTTTGTACTTGATTCTCTTTGGTTACTTCCAATACCAATTTAAAAATTTCCTCTTGGGTTAGTAACGTTTTTTTGGTGCGCTTAACAGCGTCAATAATATTTTCAGCAACTTTGCTCATAGAATAAATTTTTGCAAATATAATAATTATTTTTTAACCCCAACCCTGTCATCACAATAAATTGTCAATGCACCCAAAACACTAGCGTCTTGATACTCTTCACCCACAGGGCTCTTAAACTCTTCCCAAATTCCGTCTTCACCAAATTGGAAATCGTATTCAGCAACAATTTCGTTGAACTTCTTATTCAGACCAAAGCCCATATATGATATAACGAAATAACCGTCTTGGCTGTCATCTTCAAAATGAACGTGATAAATGTTGTCAGGGTCTTGAGCCAATAAGTCCAATATCAGCTCTTCATCCGTGCCGTCATCACCAGCAACTTGTTCAGGGATATCATCAGGCATTCTCTGTTCGACAATACCCAATTCTTCGTTCTTGTACATTTCGTACAATTCAGCGTAATTCCTTACGCTGAACGTATGTAATACTTTTGCTATCATAATCCGTTTAATTTATCAATGGGAAACGAATGCGATTCTACTTGGTCGCCAGCGTGCCATTTGTTTTGGGCATAAAAGAAAACACTATCTTTGTAAACAATAAATTGCATCACATCACATTTCCAGTTGTCAGTAATATCTTCGTCTTCATCATTCAAAAACGTTACCTCACTATTAACAGAAATACGAATGTTCTCAATAAATTTATTGTCTTTAACAAGTTCACTAGCCTTGAGAATATTTGCTTTGTCTTCATCTGACAAATCAATTCGGATATTCTCAATAGCATACGAATCACTCACATCTTGCGAGTGAAACGCCACTTCAAGTTCTAATACCATAGGTCGTTTAATTTATTAGGTTAACACAACTTTCTCTTTCAACTTCTCGCTCTCTTGCTTCATCATATCCATTTGCTCTTGAAGTTTAACCATATCAGCTTCACGTCTATCGTGCAATGAACGAACAAGTGAAAGTACAATATCGTTTTGTTCAGCCATAGTAAAATCCCTACGCAATAGATAAAGCGTTTTCTCAACCGCTTCGGCTTTCATCATTGGTTCGTGGCGAGTGAAGTCGTCAAACTTGGTTTTTATTTTACGTTTTACAGCTTGAACAAACAACCCTAATTTTCTCATTTTTGTGTTAGTAACATTTTTTTCCATAACTAAAATAGTTTAAAGGTTTAACGATACAAAGATATAACAATTTTTTAAACTGCCAAATTTATTTAACAATTTTTTTATGTTTATTTTTCCTTGTGTATTTTTTCTTGTTCTTGTAAACATTCGGACGAGTAGCCATACGACGCTCGTCCAAAGTCATAACTATTGTTTTAAGTGTTCCCATAACCCAATATATTTAATTACCCATTATATCAGCAGGGATATTGGTATTCAATATGGTTTCTCCTTTGGCTTTCAAGTCTTGGATAATTTGTTTAACCCTCGCTTGTCCTACTGGATTTTTAAGCATGGCAACAAGCGTTGTGTTTTTCCAATATATCATTTGGTAATGATATTTCGTACCGTATAATATACCCTTGTCCATTTGCTTAATAAGTTTCTTGTCTTCTTTGACTTGCAACCAATCAGCTAACAAATCATCAACCTCGCTCTCAACAGTACGAATATACTCGAAGACATACACATCACATTTCTTTTTAGGTTGTTGCGATAAATACTTCTCAGCTTCAGCAATAACCTCGCCAGTTAATTTATCCAATGGTCTAATTTCAGTACAACCGCCTCTACCATCGTTTTTTACATCAGCAACATATTTGCCATTGATATATAATTTACCTTGAAAGCAGTTGGTTTCCTCTGACATACTCTCATAAAACTTAATAGCCTTTAATTCAAATTTCATAATAGAATAATTTTAATTAGTGGTGCAAATATATAACAATAAATTTACACCACCAATTTTTTTAACAATTATTTATCTTACCCTTTGCAATACAAAAAGTGTCATTGGCGAAGTATCGTGGTAGTTAAACACTTCTCTAATTGTATAACGCTCATTCATTAACAAAGTCAAAAGCATTACATTTGCAATATCAGAAGTAGTACGGTTATCCTCAACTTGGTTAGACGTAATTTCGGTAAAGTTTTTCCACAGTCTAAACCAATAACCCTTGCTGTCAACTCTAACCGTGTTGGAAACAGTAATAGCAACAATACCGTTTACTTGTACCAAATCGTTATCTAAAACTTGTCTAATTTCCATTGAAGCTGTATGCAACTGACAACAAAAATCCAAAAATGCGTGTGCCAATTCGTTTGGTTCAACCTTACGCAATACATCAATAGCTTCAGCGTGTTTAATATCCAAAGGCAATTCCAATCGCTTCATTGTCTTTTTCATTGCCTTGATAATTTCAATATCATTGTCAACAGACAAAAAAGTCATTTTTGGCATATCTTTTAAGATAACCTGTTCCAATTCAGCTTCTTTGTGTGTAAAGCTAAATGACTTACCAACAACACCCGACTTCAAAGCCCAATCAGACATAATTTGTCGAGCAACAATTTTTGATTTACCACCAAAACCCTTATCCTCATCAAACTCCAATACAGCTTGGTTCAATCGCTTTAAGGCGTTGGTTTTCTTTTCAATAACATCGCCCTTAACCCAATTTCTACGCTTTAACGCAACGTAATTACCACTAAAGGTTTGTTTGTCAATCGCTGGGTATAATTCGTTTAATCTAGTAGGGGTGATACTTTCATCCTCTGCCCTGTGCTTCAATACCAAATCTTGAATAAATGATTTAGAATAAGGTAATGACATAATTTGTGCTTCCATAACGCAAATAATTAATTGATTAATAACACCGCAAAGATATAACAATTTTTTAATCCACCAAATTTTTTTTACATTTTTTTTACATTAAAAATAAAAAAAAACCGCATCCCTTTCAGGACGCGGCTTTCAGCAATTATTTATATATGAGAAATTTATTCTTCTTCGTCTTCTTCCCAATATTCTGCGTTATCGTATTCGTCTTCTTCTTCGTCTTCCCAAAGATAAACAACACACAAAGCAATAACTTCACCCTCTGGGTTTGTTTCAGCAAATACATCGTAACTTCCGTCACCATAACCGCTAGAAGATACCGCACCATTCGGCAATACTCCCCAACGCTCATCACCCAAAGTTAAATCACAACAAGCTCGATACCATACATCACCAGCTTCCCTGTCAAAGTCATTACTGAAATCGTATTTAGGTAAGTCCTTTGCACTCTCATCATTCCGATAAAAGTCCTTATCAAAGAATCCAAACTGTCCGCTGTCAACACCAGCATCAAATGGTAAGGGGTCACTAAAAACAAATGTAGGGTAAGGGTTGGTTTCGTGGGATACAATTAACACACTTATCAGACCTCCTTCACCTTCAATTTTAGCATTCCATTTGCCTTTCTTAACATTCTCAACAATACCCATACACCAAGTGTCGAGTGAATAACAAGGGTCGCTACATACAAGTGTTCCTGACACTACTTCAAAACTTTTTTCCATAAGTTATATAATTTAATTGATTATAATATTTTGCGAATATACAATAAAAATTCGTCTTCCGTTATTGTATCATTAACATCATCACATAAATTTACTAGCACCGTATCAGTACATTCATACATGGCTTGTTTAAGTGTTGACAATCCACCGTAACGTTTCATAATTGCGTTTAGCATTATTGTATCTTTATCCATAACATAATTGATTTAACAGGGCAAAGATATAACAATTTTTTTAACCACCAAATTTTTTTGATAATTTTTTTTGTTTAACCTTTGCCCCTGAAATTAATTAACCCTTAGTCGAGAATAACTTCTCCAGTGCCTTACGCTGTTCAATCTTCTCAATGATATCCTTCTTGGTTAGTCTACTGGCGTATTGGAATTCCCATGCGTCCCACAGCGGCAAGTGAATCAATTCAACAGGTGATAACGACGCTACCATGTATTGCGCGTAACCGTCGGCCACAGGGAACTGGATGACTTCTCCAACGTGCTCCGCGTTGTTTCTGGATTTACAGAATTCTTTTAAGTCTTCAATGAATTTTTTGTTGGCCGCCTCATACGCGGGAATGTCTTCCCAATTCAATTCAGGAACTCTTAAACTTGCAGGTGGTGAATAAATTTTACCCATGATTAAAATGTTTTAATGATTTAACAGGGACAAAGATATAACAATTTTTTATTCCACCAAATATTTTCCAATTTTTTTATTCAATACCCTCTGGACCGCCAATGGACACAAAAGTGTACATGAATGTTCCATACATGCATAAAAATGAAATGACCCCCTGAAAACAGGAGGTCATCTCGGCGTTAAATCAATTAAATCAAGTATTATGGATTACTGGATTCTTTTTCATGGCTACTTTTCAATTAAGTTAAACTCAATTTCTTTGTAACCTGCTGGCGCTGTATCATCAACACTAACCAAATGGCGTGCCCATGACCCAACTAATTTATTGGGGTCTTCTCCCCAGAAATCACCGCCACCGCCACCATTACCCTCACTGGTTAACAACGGCAACGGATGTATTCTATATTCCCAAATATCTTTCTCATTTTCTGGGTTAACCCATGTATCTGTCAAAGGTACTTTGGTTGTATCAACAAATACCTTTTTGGTATGGTTGATAATGAAACGACAATCGTTGTCGGTTAATTCCGTTGTAGGATTAACCTTGTTCTTGTCATTGCAACGGTTATAAGTGTTGGTCTTGCGCCCTGAACAAGGGGCTGCATAATCACCACCCCAAACAACTCGCTGCGGGTTTTTAAATATAAGCGATTCAAACGCTCTTACAAAGTTGTTGCCAAGCCATGAATGTTCCATAAGCTTAAGCCCATTTCCGTAATCGTGAGAATACATAAAATTAACAACTGTTTTTTTGTTCTTGCCTAATACACAAGGTTTGTAATACTGTCCCATAGTAAAACGATTTAATGATTAATTACAGTGCAAAGATAAAAACAATTTTTTACATTACCAAATAAATGCAATTTATTTTTTTGTTTTTATCCAAATGATATTCAAATGTCTTATCCATGGTCTTAGGAACAAAACAAAATATCAAGTCATCAATGAACCCGTGCTCATCACTCATCTCATATTCCTTAGGCAACAATTGAAAATATCCCTTGTCATCTGGAACCCTCTCAAAGGGTTTCTGGTTCGCAATGTTCTTCTCCAGAGCTCGTTTGATTCTGGAGTTATGAACCCTGTTTGTTTTTATTGGTAAATGCCCTGCCATATCTATATCACAATTAATTTACTTCCCTGTGTTTGAATTCTGCTGAATACAAAGTTATCCGCAATCTCTGAACCATATACCCAATGCGGCGTCACTCTAGGATTAAATGACAACGGCTGTCCTGTACTGGTCAAATCTAACATCTGAACCCAATCACATTCAATCCATGCACATACAACCTTCTCACCTCCCGCATAAATTCTCTCCGCTGTCTTCTTCTGAACTCTCAACTTACAATCATGAAAAATCATGTTTTGTTTCTCTGGATTGATAAATTGATAATCCCCGTTAGGATATGTAATCTTCCAATGTTTAAAGTGCTCACCAGCACCCAAATGAAATCTAACCTTAACTCTATTATTCTTTCCCATATGGTGCATTATTAAATGTTACTGTATTACAGTTCTTACACAAGTCAGAATCATTTACATCAAAATCCATATCAGCTTTGTGAAAATGCTCATGACACTTGTTACACATATACTTGTTCTCATATTGCTCCCACTCCTCTTCAGGCAAGAAATCAATAAGTACATTCTCTGGAACATTCTCCAGTAAACCTTCAATCGCAGTCTCATCACCGTAAGCAATGTCTTCCTTGATTAATTCAATCACTCTGTCAATAAGTGCTCCCATAACTCTAATTGTTTAATTGTTTAACGGGACAAAGATAATACTTTATTTTAAACTACCAAATAAAAATGAAAAAAAATTTGGGTACCATATAATTGATACCCAAATATATTTATTCACCCATGGCAACCTTAGCAAATATACGGTCCTGCAATTCGCTTGCTTTCAAAACAAACCCACTCGAATAAGCTAGTATGTTTTTTTCAGCACCACCCTTGCCAGTATTCTTTTTATATTTCAACCCGACAACAACACCCTTAGGGTCTTTAAACCTTAAGTCGTTATCATCACCATTGATAACCTTAACACCAGCAAACGTTTCAGGCAATTTGTCAAATACAATCGCAACATTAAAACCCTTAGATAAAATTTCCATGGCTTTATCATGATTAGTTTCCGAACGTGAAAACGTCAAATGATAATTAGCAGGCAATTGTTTTTCAAATCGTTTCCAGTTTTTGGTATAATCGTAAAATTGTACGTCAGGAAACATTTCAAAAATATTCTTAGTATTATTGTCAAATACTTTGTACTTCTCATAAGGCAAATCACTTGTACCATTTAATCTGAAAGTAACAATATTCTTACCCTCATTTAATCTAATGGCTCTCTCAATTTCACCCTTAAGCTTATTTAAGAATGCAAGTCTGTCACGTAAGAAAAATTCTGTCTTATCAACTCTTCCCTGCATAACACTAGTATACATACCACCAAAGCCACTACCAACAAGACAACTGTCAGCACAACCCTTGGACGCATGGCTACAAACATTGATACCCTTGCTGTTTGCAGTGAAAGGGCTCATGTATAGAATGAAAGTCTTATACCCCAACTTCTCACCCTTGATAGTCTTAGCGTTGTTAAAACTCAATAACGGTTTTGTGTATTCCATAACATATAAATTTAATTGTTTAACGGTGCAAAGATATAACAATATTTTAATTCACCAAACTTTTTTTAAAAAAATTTAAATTTAACACCAACCCTCTTTTCTTATTTCACACCCGCTGCCAGAACGGCCCCAATGCTCAAACCACTCACCCCACTCCCCGCGACGGCGTCTATATACACTAACCTCATTCCCGTCACTGTCATCCAAGAATTCTCTCATCCGCCTCTTCACCTCCTTATAGGTACCAACTGTAAAATTCTTAAGCTTGCCAAATTTATCAGTATACGATACTGTAGGTCCAAGACTTTTTTTCTTTCCCATGATATATACGATTTAATATTAACGGCTGCAAAGATAATACATATATTTGTAACCACCAAATTTATTTTACGTATTTTAAATAATGTTTAACTCCTCAGGACCCTATTGCAGCATTCAAAAATTTATTCGAATCTTTGCGTCTCAGAATTCTCATCCATGGAACTCTTCCCAGATGGAATTCATGATGGGAGTCATCCCATCCATGCATACCCGCGTAGGGCCCCGCAGACACAAATGTGTACATACCACATACATGTCAGCAGCATATACATGGTACCATGGATTATTCACTAGTGGGTATTACATAGTAGTATAATAATAAGTGTTCCACGTGGAACATTTTAGTGACTCAATAAATTAAATCAGTTAGTGTTCCACGTGGAACATATGTGTGGAAAAAAAATTTCTGGAGAAAAATGTGAAAGAGTTTTTAGAGAGTATAAAGTTTTCTATATGTTTTTCTCTATGTTTCTCTATAGCATTTTTATACCCTATTTTATATCCAGTATTCTTATTTCCCTTTTTTACGTTGCTTTTAAGACCAGATTTCTTTAAAAATGACATCATATACCTATTTTTTATAAAAACCTCTTAAAAAGCTCATACGGGCTTGTATGTATACGTATAGGGTACACAAATGTGTACATACAAGGTATGTCCGAGCAACTTGTTGCGAGTTGCACATAAGAGTATATTTATCTTACGCTATGTGGTCAATGGATTTAAATGCTTCAAGTCCTTTTTGTGATACTGAGAAACGAATGTATGCTCCATCTGAATCTGGGTTAGCGTGATACAGTAATCCTTCTTTTATGAAGATGGATAATTCGTCTGAGTATTTTTTTCTAAAGTCGTCATATGTGCTGGAGTAGTTATAAGTATTGTTCATACTCTGCAATTCTCTAATGAGTTCTTTTTCTTTTGTTGTGAAATTGTATGTTGTTAGCATTGTGATTTATTGGTTAATTGTGTTGTGCCATTGTATTAAACTTAAGCATGCTTCTCTGAATGTTTTGTGGGGTGTTGTTTGTTCTATGCCTTTTACGGAGTCACCGAAAGAAATATTCAATGGGGTTGAACTTATATAGGCCTTGTATTGGTAGCAATATGTTGGTAGGGGTAGTCCTATATTGGATGTGATATAATCACAGAGTTCGTTTGTTGATAAATTTTCCATGTCTTATTTCTTTTTATTTTGTTCAAACCATTCTTTATCATTAAGCACACCATCGTCGTATTCCTCTCTTATAACAGCTTTGTGGTGTTCATTCAATAAATCTAATACTTCTTTTTCTGTATACAAGTTTTTGTTTTGTTCTTGTTGCAATTTTAAAAACAATTGTTCTAATTCATAAGCACAACTTGAAGCATCCATTGCATCACCTTCAACT
>JACCDP010942924.1_pt1 | contig 15712 bp, 26 predicted proteins | sample 7445841 | NCBI WGS metagenome assembly JACCDP01 (sample SAMN15323441, study PRJNA562643) | freshwater metagenome | isolation source: river surface water | place: USA:Blue River Watershed | collected 2017-08-17 | reverse complement strand
TGAGAAAAGCAATACTTACATCATTCTTATTAGGGGTAGATAGGGGCAATTACTCAAAAGAACTAGAAGATAAATTAATAGAACAATTTAAAAAGAAATGAAACACGACATAATTAAAACAGACAACTATCTTCTTATTGTAAGTGATGATAAACCAAAGCAAAAAGAATATTCAGTATTTACACCTTTAATGAAAATACACAAATGTATTGAAGATATAACTGGTGATGAATTTAAAAAAATCATAGCTCATCTGCCGCTTAACAACTCACCTATTCTTGAAGGTGTACTTCTTTTGCCACCACTTGAAGATGAGGTTGAAAAGTTAAGTGCAGATTATACAGAAGAATGGTGTGGCAAAAGAAAGGTTGATGTGTATATTCATGATGCTTTTAAAGGTGGCTACAACAAAGCCAAAGAGAAGTATAAGTACACAAAAGATGATGTTATTAAAATAGTAGAAAAGAGTAGAGAAACAGGATTAACTGCTGAGTATCTTATGCTATCCCTCCAACAACCAAAATATCCTATTGGATTTGAGTGTGAAATTGAAGTTTGTGTTTTTGGTAATCATACACATTATGACCCAAAAAATGAAGATTATGTAAAACCAAAAACCACAACCAATTCACAAGGTCAAGAAGTATTAGAAGGAAAATACATTTACGAATAAAAAATCATGATACACATATTAGAAAGATTAACAGAGAGTATCCAGGAGCACAGCCCCCAAGCAATGAGGATCGTTGAACCTGAGACCCAAATCGATTACAACGAGTTTAACAAAAACATTCGCCACCAATTAAAAGAAATATATGACACTAAGACAAGTATTGAGGCTGCGCTTACAGAAAGTAACTATGCCTACGGAACAAACAGGTGATGATAAAGTATATCATTACTTTGAGCAAGAGTTCAATGGTATTCCAGTCCTGTGCCAAGAGGACGAAAATGGAGAATGGTATCTATCAGTCTTTGATTATGGATGTCGGTTCTACACATACCGCTCAGCCAAACAATTGATTGATTTAATTTCCTGCAAAGGTTTGAACTTCGAACAAAATTAATTACATTTGCAACCCTTTAATAAATTAATATGGAACAAAACGAAAAAGTAAATGCCATGGTGAGTGCTCTTGCGCTCCAGCAAATCAATGTCAATCATGTAGTAGCAGAAGCTATTATCCTGACCTATGAAAAGATTAATGAAATCGGAGGCGAGTTCAGTTTAAATCACATTCGTGAAATTCAAATGGGTCTTATGGAAAAGTACAACGTAGGAGCTCCCGATGCCAACGTACAAGAACAGGCATGATGAGACAATGAGCCTTGATGAGCTGAGCCCCAATCTAATCAAAATGATTGGGGCTTGGTCTCATTTTAGAACTCAGACCGAATTTGGATGGCCAAGCAATCAGTTCTCAATGATTGATTTCTCTGGCGGTCCCATGATTCACAAAGGCTTGGACCTCGGTACATTAGTACCGGAGTTCAAAGGACGGATAGTTAAATATGTCACGGTAGAAAGAGAGGTGCTCATCCACTTATTCAAACCACGTATGTACTCTGAATGGGTTGAAGACCAGGAGATATGGTTTGTAAATGGAGAACCTTTCTTATCCAAACGTGATGCAGTAGAACAATTTTATAACCTATTAAAAAATGAAAGCTAAAATAGAATTTAACCTCCCTGAAGAACAGGAAGATTTTGAAACAGCGGTGAACGCATACAAGTACAGACAATTAGTTATTGAGTTAGATCGTTTGCTTAGAGGAAAGATAAAACACGGTGAATATCAGGAAGAGACATATGATCAGCTCCAGGAAGTACGTGATTTTTTACATGAGTTTGCAGCAAATGAAAACATAGCTTTACTATGAATGCAGACAAGTTAATCAAACTAGGCATAGACTTACGCAACCGGTGGTCCGGTGAAGTAAAGACTACCTGCCCTAAGTGTGCCCACACACGTAAGAAAAGTAAAGATGCATCACTAGGTGTTAACATAGATGATGGTCTTTGGAAATGTCACCATTGCGGTTGGTCTGGTTCGGTTAATCAATATGTGAGGCCCGAAGGTAAGCCTCCTGCAACTTCTCAAAATATATTCGATTGGTTCTCAGCACGAGGAATTAAGAAAGAAACTGTCGAAGCCTTCAAGATTTCTCAATCTGTTGAATGGATGCCACAAACACAAAAGGAGCATCCGGTTATCTGTTTCAACTATTTTATGGATGATGAGCTGATCAATATCAAGTTCAAGACCAGGGATAAGCACTTCAAGATGGTTAAAGATGCACGCAAAATTCCTTACAACATCGACTCAGTTAAGGATAAGGATTACGTTATTATCTGCGAGGGAGAAGAAGAAACTATGGTTTGGCACCAGAGTGGTTTTGGTGCCATTTCTGTGCCTAATGGTGCATCTAAAAATAATAATAATTTGGAGTGGTTGGATAGTGTGTACGAACTATTAGAAAATAAAACTATCTATCTCGCCACCGATAATGATGAGCCTGGACGCAAGTTATCTGAAGATATTGCACGTAGGTTTTCGGCCTCAGATGTACGTATAATCGAGTTTCCTGTAAATCAAAAGGATGCCAACGATTGCCTCAAGGCATACGGTCAGGACTTCATTACTCGTTTATTTGATGATGCCAAACCTTTACCCATATCGGAGATAAGTTCAGCTGATGATTACCTGTCCACGATTATGTCTTATCACAAAGACGGTTATCCTGTTGGTTCTCATGTGGATATGTCTGAGACCGATAAACATCTATCATGGAATCGTGGTGAGTTGGTCGTAGTTACAGGAATTCCAGGCTCAGGCAAGAGCACATGGCTCGACTTTATGTTTCTTCGTTTGGCCCATCTCAAGGGTTGGAAGTTTGGAATCTTCAGCCCTGAGAACGTAGCTCCGCTGAAAATGACAAGGATGAGCGAGCAACTGCTCAATAAAAAGTTAAGCAATATGAGTGAGAGGGAGATTGAGGTGGCTATAAATCTGATTGGAAAATCTTTTTGGTTCTATAACGTAGAAACCTTGGAAGATTACAGCATTAATAATCTGCTGAGGATAGCAGAGACAATGATAAAGAGAAATGGGATAGACTGTCTGTGTTTAGATCCGTTCAATTACATTCAGCAGGAAGATACTGATGATAGCAGCAATGAGAAGATAGGTAACTTACTTCGCAAGCTAAAGCAATTCGCTGTTAAGAACAATGTGAACGTGACTCTGGTAGCTCACCCTCGTAAGATGGATAAGAGCAATGGGCAGTACAATGTACCTCGCCTATACGATATATCAGGTTCCCATCACTTCTTCAACGTTCCGGATGTGGGCATCGCAGTTCACCGCTCATTCGATAACGGAACCAAAGATCCAGTAGAACTGCACATTCAAAAAATCAAATGGCATTTTCGTGGTAAATTAGGTAAGGTTGAATACGAGTTTAATCGTGACAGCGGACAATACAGCGAGGATGGCAAATTTCAAAATTTATTAACTTATAAAGATGGTATTCAAAGCACTGCTAATGGTATGTTTACAAGCGAAGAAGTGTGGGCTAGAGGTTACGGAATTCAATCTATGTCCAACATGGCTCAAGGAGATGAAGAATCAACCCCATTTTGAGACTAAGGAGTTTAGAGTTCCTGTAGTGTCAGAAGGATGGACTCGCTTTGGAAAGAAATATAAAAAAGAATTACAAACCTCAGAAGGAATAATAACAGTAATAGATTTCACATTTAGAACAAGATAATGCCGGTAGTATATGACATAGAGACATTCAGTAATTGTTTTACCTATATGGATTACAATACTGAGACCCAATCCGAATCCTTATTCGTGATATGGGAGAAACAGAACGACACAGAAAAGCTAATAGACTATCTCAATGATCTGAGAAAGAAAAAGGTGGGTATGGTTGGCTTCAATAATATCCATTTTGACTGGCCTGTGCTCCATTATATTCTCACCACCGAAAATATAACAGCCGAGAAGATATATAATCGGGCTCAGAGCATAATAGCCGAGGAGAAAAAACAATACGTAGAAGAATTAATTCCTCAGTTAGACTTATTTCTCCTCAATCATTATGATAACAAAGCCAGGCGTACCTCACTCAAAGCACTAGAAGTATCTTGTGGTTGGGACAATGTAATGGATATGCCTATGCATCATACAGAGGCAATCGATGAGCACAAATTAAAGAGACTTGTTGAATATAACCGGAACGATGTACTCTTTACTGCACGTTTCTACGATATGTGCAAAGAGAAAATAGATCTGCGCAAAGAGATTAATAAGAAATACAAGCTAAACGTAGTAAATAAGAGTGATGTAGTTATCGGAGAGCGTATCTTTCTTAAATATCTGTCTGAGGCCATGGGCATATCAGTAAGAGAACTTAGTCAGATAAGAGGCAAGAGAGCTGATGTTCCTCTCAAGGACATCATTTTTCCTTATGTTTCTTTCCGAGACCCAAAGCTAAAGAATTTGCTCAAGTTAATGCAGGAAACTGTATCTTCTAGCCAATTTCTCCAGAACTTTGTTGAATCAGTCGATACCTCCAAGAGCACCAATGAGCTAGCTCAGAAGTTCGAATCCAACAATATCGCTGTCCGCAAATTAGCGCAGACCAAAAAATCCTTCTCCTTCTCTACAAACTTTGGAGGATTGCACCTAGATTATGGTGTGGGTGGAATACACGGATGCATATCTCCAGGCGTATATGTGTCCAGTAAAACATATAAAATACTGGACATTGATGTTAAATCTTACTACCCTAACTTATTCATTCAGAATCGCTTACATCCACGCCAAATGGATCAGGACACCTTTGTAAAGGTATATGGTGACATTTTCGCACAGAGGGTAAAAGCACAGAAGGATGGAGATACTTTAACTTCTGATGCATTAAAGCTATCCCTCAATGGTTTATTCGGTAAGACAGGTAGTGATGTATCTTGTTTCTACGATCCTTTTGTTTTTTATGCAGTAACAGTTAATGGTCAATTATTAATTACCATGCTCGTAGAATCCTTGGTGGAAATCGGGGCTGAGTTGTTGCAGGTTAACACGGATGGTGTGACAGTATGCATTCCTCACAAAAAGGAAGAGGAGGTTTTGAAAGTTTGTAAGGATTGGGAGAAGTATACCAAACTTACGCTTGAGTATGCAACCTATAGCAAAATGATTATCCGTGATGTAAATAATTACATTGCGGTATCTGAGAGCGGTAAGATAAAAGAGAAAGGTGCTTTTGAAACTAAGAAAGATTGGCACAAGGACAACTCATTTATGATTATTCCATTGGCTGTGAGAGAATATTTTGTTAATGGGACTCCGGTTGCTGAGACAATCCGTAATCACAAAAATATAATAGACTTTTGTGGTAGGTACAAAGCAACACCAGGATGGTCAGTTTACTTCGTGTATCTGGATGGGGCTCAGGAAAAGAGATTAGACTTTGGAAAGATATATCGCTACCTTCCTGTTACCACTGGTGGAGTTTCCTTAAAAGTAAACAAGGATGGAAGAGAGCATCATCTATGCGAAGGGTATCAGACCATGCCCTTCAATAGAATAACAGATTTTGATTGGAACAACTTAAACTATAAATTCTTCGAACAAGAATGTCAGAAATTGATAGAGACTATACAACCGACCCAGCTTTCTCTACTGTAGTATTGAATATACCTCCGCTGGTTATTGATATAAGAGTCATTCTCATGTCTCTTAAATATGAATTGGTAAATATGACCTTAGGCTTTTCTAATAAAGCTGAGTATAGATACCATATCATTGTACCCACACTGAGAAAGAGATTTAAGACTAGCGTTAAGGATGGTTATTTGCAGCTGTCTACAATGAATAAAAGTATTAATATACCTCTCGAATTCGAGGATGGCGTAATCAGCGATAAGACTATAGATATTCTATGTGCCTGTATTGAGAGATGGAATCTAAACGGTCCTAAGAAATTAGTGTAATTACAATGTAATTACTTATCGACTCTTACCTGTTTCCAAACACGGACATACCTACCACCCTGGAATTCTAGCATTGGAACTTCCTTAATTACCTGTTCCTGAGGAGCTTTCTTCTCGAACTTCTTAACTATATTCTTGTGCATGATTTCACAAGCTACCATGGCATCCACAATATCTGTATTGTCGACAATATAATTCTTTAACTCCTGAATCATTTCGAGGAACCAAATGTCCTCGGTATATACCTTCAAATAGTCTATGAGGTATGAGTTTCCCCTTTCTGCTGTAATATCGTTCTTATAATAACCAACTGAATCATCGTCTTTCCAGAATCCCTTACCTAAAAAGATAGGTTTCTTAGCCAATAGATGAATCTTTCCGGCATCTTTGTATTTCTGCTTTACCACACCACCCCGGTTAATTTCTATCATAGCTACAGCATTATTATAGTACTCCTGCATCAGGATCATATTACTTACAATCTGATCAGGATCTGAGTCCCTTTCGGTATAATACGCTACGTAGCGATTGGTGTCTATATCTTTAATCACAATGGCCTGATTAGAGCCATCACCCATATTCTTTGAGTTAAATGGGATAGGGTCAATCCCACCAATATAAGTGTGGTCAGGATGAGGATTTTCTAAAAAAACTATTCGGCTAGAAGCATCTGCCTTTTTAATTATCTCCCCTGAATAATCACGCATCAAAAAGGATCTGTCAATCGGAGGACGCTGAGATAAAATAATTCTCTCCTGATTATCCAATTTATCCATAATCGCTTTCGGAAAAGCACCGTGACCACTAGTAGAGAAGACTTCCTGAATCTCAAGTGGATATTGTTTAATAAAGGAGTTTAGATAACTTTTATCTTCCAATTTGTCTAGTGTCTCCCTGGTCTTCATAATCCATTCGGTTGCAGCTTTTTCATCGCTATATCCATTGGGACAGAAGTTCAGAATTTTACCAGTCTCTTTGCCGTCTTTATCTAATTCAGGAGCTTCCATAATTCCTTGGTTGCCGGGAAGAAAGAGTGTTAAAATCTTCAATGCTTCTGCGTTATCCCACAAAGTCTTGGCTAATTTCTGCCCGATTGAGGTAGCTTCACCGGCACTTCCACCGATAACGATGGGAGCAACTTTTACAAAACCTGACTTCGTACTCGCCTGAGCAGATTTATAAACCTGGTCGGCCTTGGGATGAAGCATACACTCGTCTATGAAAATATGCATAGCACGATACGCCTCGAATGCTGTGGGAGTATCGACTGTTTCTTTGGTAATAATCTGAGAGTCTAGTCCACTTACAGAACCTGATTTGGTATCTCTCCTACCAAGGTGCAGATAGCCTTCCTGTCTTGTTGAAACAATACCGGGCTTAGCATACTCATCGAACTCATCATAAACAACACGAGTCTTATCCTTGAACAAAGCTGTCAGACGCTGTTTATCTGCTGATGTAATCAGGGAAGTAGAACCAGGATTGGTCATAGCAATCCACAAGGGTATAATCCCCCCAAAAATAAATGAGAGACCAACTTCTCGTCTCTTGGTAACAAATAAATCGTGATTGGTTCTGCGAGCTTCCATATAACCTTCGTAGATAAGCTCGTCTATATCTCGCCAAATCGGTCTCTTTTTGAAACCTCTGGCGTCTTTTACAAATCCTTGAGTTAACGCAAAGTAGTGCGGTCCAGTTAAACCGAAACGCCCATTAATCCAATACTCTCTTTCCCTAGCCCACCATTTATCTTTTTCAGATTTGGTAGCATTGGGGCTCAGACCATGTTCGGACCACCACTCGTTATACTCAAATTTACTTTTCTTCATTGACGACTTTTAATCCTATCCAGGAAAGAAGCATCATCATCTTCTTTCTGCTCTTCAGGATATGCTTCTAGTTTGGCAAGCTTCAGACTCTTATTAATCTTATCTCCGGCCTGTAGTAATTGAAATAAGCCTTTCTGATATGGATCATCCAGGTCAAGGCTTTTATCCTTAACCGAATCCATTAATTGTTTTGAGGCCGAAACCAAAGTTGCATAGAAATCCTTAGCCGGATCAAAATCCTGCAATCGGAGTCTGTCTATAGCATCTTCCTCGCTTAACTTATTTACTCTTAGGTACTCCGAGAGTTTTTCTAAGCTCGCTGATTTTTCGCTTTTGTTCTTCAATTTCTTTTTGAGCTTTATTTGCTTCAATTGGATTATCAATGGCGGTATAATATTCCCACCACGACATTAACTTCTGAAGTTTAATAACTTCCTCTTCGATTATTTGTTTATTGCTTTTAGCCATTGCGGTAAATCAAAATTAAGTAAATCACCCTCTTCTACATTGTGACCCATAGAAAGATAAAATCTAACCAGGTTTGAAAGAGTGAGCAGTTGATTGCTTGTCGCTGTATTACAGATTCTATATTCATTGTCGATGCCTCCTATTAAGGCGATATGTATATCTGAGACCCCTTCCTTTAGAACGTACATATACCCTTGCTCGTTTATACAATGGGTTAAGATAGGTGTTCTTCCCAATCCTCCGATGTGAAATGTATCGGTGCTCAGTCTAGGCATAGACTTTTCGTGCTTATGGACCTCATTGGGTCTCAGGTCTGTTCTGGAATATGTCCAATAGATTTTCATAAATTAGAAAAAGGATAATCGGGTTTTTTCCGATTATCCATCTTGATTTTTAACAAAATAAGATAACCGATTAAATCTGTTACTGTATCTTCAGTCTCATCTTCCTGCAAGTTTTTTAATCTATTCAGTTTATCATCAATACGAACTTTTAACTGTTCGGTAGCATCCGCTTTGCTGAATATACGTGCAGGATTAATGGCAGAATCACCATACTTCCTATTCTTATCTAATAGTAATTCTTTAATCTCGTCACACATGGTGGCGATTTCTTTTTGGGTATCACTCAGGTTCATAGAATTCTTTTGGTGGCACAAATATACATAATTCTTTTGGAACACGATAAAAAATATCTGTTCCTTGTCTATAGTTAGTTTTTATTCTCAGAAATTGTTTATACTTCTCCTGAAAAATAATATCAGAAGAACACATCAAAGCAGCTCCGGTTTCTCTGCATATAATTACATACCAAAATAACTCATTTTTCCACTTCTCTTTGCGTCTCAGAAAAGAAACGGTATCGAATTCAAAATCTTCTCTGTTTGTCCATGGTCTAAGAGATTTCATCTCCACTTCCCACCGGTATACTTTGCCCTTCTTCTCAGAAAATAAATCGATACCATACTTGTCACTATTCTCTGAAATAATGTGACCTCTTCTAACTAGGTAAGCCTTGAGCAAAGTTTTACCTATGTCATCACTGCTGTCAAATAAAGATTGTACGAATTTCATTTACGTGATATAAACACGGTTGTCAATACGCCCATTGTAAAGGCGAAGAGAATTATCGGCCAGTTCCACTCTTTCTTTTCTACCACACGCCCTGGAACCTTAACTTCTAGACGAGTCGTATCTCTGTAAATAAGAGTATCCGGCTTAATGTTTACAGTAAACTTATCCTTGAACTTGGTTATGATTAAACGCTTGGTTTCAATAAAGGTATCGTTCTTGATGATAAAAGAATCTTTGTACTCAGGTACAGGAACTTTAATCTCTTTAATAAATGTGTCTCGATAAACTATGGTATCTAATTTCACACACTCCGGATGGTTGCGGAAGAATCTCTCGCATCTCTTTTGGCTATCGCAAGACATCATGCTAGCGATAATCAGGGTGAGGATGCCCACTAGAATCAGTTTGGCAATTGTTTCTTTGTATTTCATTGCACGGCAAATATAATACAAAAATCGTAAATACAAAAAATGTTCTTTGGGGCTCACTGCATATTCTTTATTTATACCTGTATTTGATATATCAATATATAAATATATCAAAAATATAAAAAAATAATGTTTTCCCTTAATAGTAAGAGTTGACATTCACCCTCTTGGGGCATCAGCCGATCTGAATATCTTGTATTCCAGCTGACATATGATCAATATCTTGCAGGAGCCTCAAAGAACGTTATGCAAATTAATAAATGAAGTATGCGGTTTTGGTGCACAGTTCAAAAAATAATGTTACATTTTTGTAAGTTACATTTTTGTAACATGGTTTAAAAAATAAGAGGTCACAAATTGTGACCCCTTAACTAAACAAACACATGAAAACACAATGCAAATCTATACAATTTCGCACGCACCGCCAGCACAAGCTGCCTGGTCGCTCAAATTTGTGTTGTCAGAAACCTCTAGAATCCTTGTCACATCTAGTCCTTCCAACTTATCCACAAGTTTTACATACTCCTCTTTTGTAATGGTTTCAAAGGGAGTTTGCTGATAAGAACCCAAGTCTTCCGGCAAGAAAGAGAGGCCATTGTAGTGATCCTGATTCTGCCACAGCCATTCGCCAACCTCGTCCCACTCATCATTCTTAATGGTTACAGTTGCAGATACGTTGTGCGTATTGTTGCCGGAGATATGACCGGGTTTAATCCATTTGTCATGCAACTTTTTAACACGCTCCAAGAACTCGATTGCTGTTTCATCACTACGAGTTATAGCACCTTTTGGAGCTGCTACAGGAATAGATACTACCGCTTGGCTCTGTGGCTTCATTACATCGTCCTCAATGAGCTCAGGGTGATAAATAGATAGGTAAGTATAGATGGCCTCATTCTTACCGATACGCATCCTACGGATATAATACTTGTCATGCCATGCGTGTACCCCGGATGAAGTTCCCAATACCAAAGAAGAGGTTCCTGATGGCTTAACACAAGTTATGCGAGCAGCAGGATTAATCCCAATCCTCTTAGCCATAATGATATTGGTTGCTACTGCGTACTGAGCAGCCTCCTCCAAGTTCAATTTATCAATCGCTCCGCTTGCAATACCGGTCATGCCGATGCCGAGCAGTGCTTCCTTCTCTGTTGTCTTCTTCCATATGCTTCTGAGATAATGGAAGTCTGTGTAACTAGCTTGCAATGTTCCTATAACTGAGGCCCAATGCACACGATTGTTCAAATCTTCTTGGCTTTCAATATCGCTTGCGTTAACCTCAACCAAGTTACAGAACTGGAAAGGTTGCAAGGCAATCTCACAGCATGGGTTCGTGCCCATATTTTCATCGTTGGAGAAATAGAAACCGGGCTCACCGCTATTGCTAAGTTCAACCTTCTTCCACAGATCCAAGAACATTTCCTTTGTAACGCTACCACCACGGATAATTACTGCACTATTATTGGCACGCCCACGCTGAGGATTAATCTCCCACCAATTGCCAAACTTGCAAGTGAGCATATCCTCATCATCGTGATCAAACAAGGCGATCATAGCTGACCTACGGATACCACCACTCAGTACAGCATCTGCAATGTGGCACAGAATATCATGGCAATCGATTGAGGTTAACTTCTCACCATCTTTTTTTCGGTCAAAAATAGCTTCGATATGGGTCAAACATATCTTTAGGGGCTCAGGGCCTGGAGCAACACCACCGGAGGTGATTAACCTCTCTCCTTTAGCACGAATAGCTCTGTAATCAAAAGATGGTTTCCACGAACTGAGACCAAAATAAGACTTAATCAAAACCTTAACAGCATCGGCCCATCCTTCAATCGAGTCTCCGATTAAATATCTACGGGTCTTCTCGGCCTTCTTAATCTCAGGCAATTGATTTATGTTGTGTTTCTGTACGGAGTAACCAACACCGGTCCCTGAGAGAAGGAGAAACATGGTCTCGTTGAATGCCCTATAATCATCAACGGATAGGTACGAGCAATTGAATAAACGTGTATTGTTCACCTCGATGGGTTTGCCTCCGAACTGAAGGGAACGCATAGATGGAAGAATCTTCTTATCTAAAACTAACTTATACGCCAACTCAATCGTCTCTGCAAGCTCAGGGAACTTATTAAGATGCATCTGTTTATTGCGCTGCACCAACTCTTCCCAGGTTTCCCTGCGGTTCAATTCTGGACGGTACTTGGCATACTTAGCCCATACCGTGATGTCTGATAATATTTCGTGTTCTTTATTCATGATTAAAATGCTTTACCGTGTTTATATCCTCTCAAAGAGTTGTACTTCATTTTCAACTCGATGTGTTTTTCCAAATCTATGTTCAGTCCACCACACAAATCAAACAGGCGAATGGCTACGTCTGCAATCTCATCTTCAAAGGAAGACTTGATATTCTTTTCGAAAACCTCTTTAAAGTCTTCGTTAGAAAAGTTAAACTCCTCATCTATCTTAGTCATCTCTATATCATGCAATAAGTCTAATACCACCACCTTATCAGCATGGTGATTCTTTCTTAGTGCTTCTAGTGCTTCAGCTAGTTCTGAAACAATTAACATCAGCAATTCTGGCTGATTTCTCTCTGTGTCCCAAAAGCCTTTTTCTTTGGCCATGGAATGTGCTTTATTGATTATTTCTTTCATACGGGCTGCAAATATAATCTGAGCCCCAATCAAAAAGCAAGTTAAATTTTACTTTTTTGTCGACCTTCCGTTAGCACCTTGGCGAGCACGATTTTTCGACCTTGCCTCTAGTACTAATTTACCTGATTTGGTGTGAGATAAGTCTACACCATTTGCGTGTCTCTTACCATAAACGCCACGCTTACGAGCTTCTCTATTCAGCTCGACTCTTTTCTTAACCTCGCTAGATTTCTTATTGTACTCCTTCTGATACGACAAGTCACGACCTGTAGCTTTGTTGGAGCCAGGCCGTTTATTTTTTCCTACGATTGTATTTCTCGCCATTAGATATTACAAAGATAAGTCCGAAAATGAATAATATGATAAAGATTCCGGACAACTCATACTATTTTCTAAATTTTGCCACCTTCTTTGCAATTGTCTTTGGCTGTGCCACAAATTGCTTTCCGGCTTTATTACCAGCAGCCTTTGCTCTATTGGTTGCTGCCTTCTCTCCTGCTGTCAGTGATTTCCACGCTGCGTCAGGTAAATATCTTTTCTTTCCTTTGCTCGGAGACCCATCGCTAGTCCTCCACTTTTGCTTAGTCCACTTGGATAAAGAAGTTTCCTTTTTAGCACCTGAGTAACCTCCTCCGGCTTTTTTGTAAATAGAAACCGCTAACTGCATAGCCCTTGCAGAATGCTTACCACCCATCTTAGCTTTCGCTTGACTCTTGGCTTTCTCCCACAGAGCAGGATTGGTCTTCTTAGCAGTCTTCACACTCATCACTTTCTTCCCTGTGAATTGTAAGCTTTTCGGTAGTTCTTACTACTTTTTAATTTACTGTTCTTCTTTTTAGAAACAACCCCCGGCCTTTTAACCGAGGGCTTTGGTTTCCATTTGCTTAATTCTTTGGTTGCTTTAGCCTTTGCCATTTTTTACCTTTTTATAAGGGTTCTTCTTGTGCCATTGTTTAGTAGCACTTACTCCCTCTTTAACACTCTTGGTTCCGGCAACCTTAGTCAGATTTATTTTATCCCTACCAATTTTATATTTGGTGCTCTTGGTGTTTGTGTGATCTACTACGACCTCGCCCTTCTTGTTTTTATAAACAGTGTGCTTAACACCTTGGATTTTTACTGACTTCTTTGCAGGCATTATTTATTTCTCTTTGATTTTCTTGATGTAGTAAATCGCTGCCATGCTACCAGAAACAATTGCTACGCACGCAGCAATCATTGAGAACACTGGGAGCCATGTAGTTGCAAAAGAGATCATTGTTGCTCCACCAGATACAACTGTTAGAGAATTGGCAGCAGTATCGCTTTGTTGCAGAAATGTAGGCATCACTTTTTCTTCTTAGTAAGTTTTGACCACATAGCTTTAGCAGCAGTAGCTTTACCTACGGCCTCAGCTTTTTTTGCGGACATACCTTTTTTCTTATACGAAGCAGCAACGGCTTTAGCCATTGGCCCAAACTCTTTGCCTTTTTTACCCAAGTCTTTACCAGCTACCGCTTTCTTAACGATAGTGCTGCGCTGTTTTTTAGTACCGTACATAATATCAAAGTTAATAATTGTAAAGCAATTTTCAAAATTACTTTTTCTTCTTAGCTTTCATCATGGGCTTGGCTTTGGCATACATGGCTTTCTCTTTCATTTCCATTTTCTTGCCTTCCATTTTCTCATGCTTCATCATGGCCTTTTTGCTGCCATACATTTCCATACCACCGTATTCAGACATCTTCTTACTAGCGGCTTTTTTCATTGGTTTTTTCATTTTATTCCTTTTTTAATTTTTTGTGATTTTGGGGGCATCTTCTTACTGCCCTGAGGCCCAGCCCAAAAGAATTTGTCGGCCCAATACGCAGCCGACATCTTTCCTTTGGCAATATTCTTTGCGTGCCTAGACTTAAAAGAAGCACGAGCTTCCGGAGAATAGTTATGTCCCATCTTCTGATCGCCAAAACGGATAGTTTTAATTTTGTCACCTTCTTTGGCTACAACAATACCCTTTTTGGTGGGGTGACTAGGAGTTTTCTTGGGACGATTAAATCCGCTTACCCCGGCCCTAACTAATCTGCTGTCCTTCTTTGTCGGCATACTTCTTAGCAAATTTTTCTGCAACAGTTCCCAGGCCGTAAGCAATGGTAACGTATTCCACTGCCTCGACTGCTCTGTCGCATTTGCAAACAAACATATAAATCAATAGGCTTATAAAGCCCATTGCTCCAAGAACTCTCTTGTGAGAAATGCCCTCAGACGAGGAGAACATATCTACGAGAAACTTTTTCATTTTACAATTACTACAGTTCCGGCTCCGGTTACTTCTTCAATCAGTGCAATTGCCTTGTCGTGAAAAAGTTCGGCCAAGTTAGGACCGAAGAAATCACCAGAGGTCAATTCAACTTCAGCCAAAGTGGGTAAACTTACGTTCACAGGTGATTTGCCTGCTTCGTAAGATGCTTGATCTTTGTAGTAAGTCAAAAGAGCCCTTGAGAAAGGCTGATACAACTGAATGTCAAGGAAAGCGAATGGTTGTACAGTGAACCCATCACTTGTTACAACGTCTGCGTTTATTTTTAGTGCCATTTTTTTATTTATTAATATTTAATTTGTGTTCCACGGAATGTAGCAACCGCACGAATTACAGTGGTCGAACCAGCTGTACTAGGAGGAGTAAAACGAACCCTTAATGATTCGTTGGTGTCGTTATTGTCGATTGTGAATACTGCCGTTGACATAGAAGCATCAGCATTTGTGATTCCAATCTCTTGAACACCACCCACCAAAGAGGTAGTAGTCCCGATTCTCTTGATAGTTACTTTGTAAGCAGTTGCTGATACGTGACCTACAACAGTAGTTCCATCTCCGGTAGTAGTACAGATAGAAGTAATGTCAATTATACCGTTCCATACTGAATTGGTTCCGGGAAGAACAGCAGCAATAGATGCACCATCCAAGAAGAGTTCGGTCTGAGCAGTGCCTGTAACTTCTCTGCGCCAAATAAGTTCGTGGGATTGTGCGTCACCCTGTGCTGAAAATTGACCCGAACTATGTGATACCTGACTTGTTAATTCAGAGCGACTATTTTGTCCTGTAGCCATTGTATATCCACCTGTTGCAGAGTTGGCTATACCTAAAGCAACCGCACCAAAGTTAGAAGCAGAACAATTCGCACCCATCGCAACACCACCCTCATAAGTTGTAGAACAGGTATTACCCATAGCAATCATACCACGCTGACCAGGATTATTTGCGGTGCAAT
>JACCDP011279037.1_pt1 | contig 15714 bp, 11 predicted proteins | sample 7445841 | NCBI WGS metagenome assembly JACCDP01 (sample SAMN15323441, study PRJNA562643) | freshwater metagenome | isolation source: river surface water | place: USA:Blue River Watershed | collected 2017-08-17 | reverse complement strand
TTTATGCTTACCAAGCGGTAAAGGCAAAATGGCGCCATCAGTTCAAACTCATGGTGTGGGTAGATAATCTCGTACCCTTCCCTGCTCACGATGTTGATCAGATGCGTATCATTCGTACCGAAGTCACCAACGCAGCAGATGGTTTCATCGTGCAGACCAAAGCCGCTCGCACGGCTCTTGAACTCGAAGGCGTGGAGTCAAGTCGCATCTTTGATATGATCCCATGGATAGAAGCACGCGCTGACCGCTCGCCCGCAGGAGTGAGTGCGGCCCGTGAAGCGCTAGGAATCAGCGAAAGTGATATCGTCATCGCTTATCTCGGCCAGGTTGAATGGGAAGAAGGCATCGCCGATCTCGTTGCTGCCGCTCGACTCATGATCATGCGCGAACCCAGCCTTCGCCAAAAACTCCGCATCGTTTTTTGCGGCGTTGGCTCTTACTCGACCGAGCTGCGTGACTACTTTATCAATCTCGGGATCGACCAAAATGCTCTCTATTACGCACCTACTCGCGAAGCGATCAAAGCCATCCAGGAAGCTGCGGATGCAATCTATATCTCCCCGCTTTGCTCGCGCGATCGCGTCGAAGGCGACCCGTACCGTATGATCTCAGCGATGGCTCAGGGGATTCCTATCATCTCGGCTCGCACCGCTTTGGCAGAAGAGTTTTGTGGAAAGCACCGCTTAGACTTCTGCGTCTCTTCACCAGTCAGCATTGCGAAAACGATCCAAAAGATGCGCTCGGCACCTGCTATCGCCGAAGATATCATCGAAAAAAATATGGAAGACGCTCAAAAGCGCTTTCATGCTGAGCGAGCCAAAGCCAGCATGATCGAGATCCTCAGCAAGCTTGGTGGGAAACAAAAAAATATCGAGAGCAGCAGTCTCGACAACCGCGTGCTGGAAATCGAAGCCAAAGTTCGCAACAAGCAGTACTTGGAAGCCGTGGATCTTATCGAAGGCGTCTTCAAGATGGAGGGCGTACCCGTCCATCATCGTGCCAACCTTTATCGCCTCGTCGGTGATTGCTTCGCCAAGCTCGGCGACATCGATGGAGCTAAGGATGCTTATCTGCAAGCTGCTGAGTTGGATCCATACAGCGCTAAAGTTTACATCGGTCTCGGGACTCTCGGCCTTCTCAAAGGAAGCCACGATATTTCGGTCCTTCACTTCCAAAAAGCAGTCAGTCTTGCTCCCGATGATGAGATGGCCAACTTCGGTCTTGGACTCTCCTTCCAGGGTATGGGTGAGCTGAAGGAAGCGGTACGCTGGACTTCAAAATCGCTTCAGATCAATCCTGAGAACACGGCTGCTCTGTTCACCCTTGTAACCCTGGCCCACGAAGGTCAGTTCTATCAAGAGGCGATCCAAGCTATCCAGCGCTATCTCCAAATCAATCCGAACGACTATAATTTCATCTATACTCTTGGTGGAATTCAGTTCAAGATTGGCCGCTACGAGGAATGCATGAAGCTGATGAAGATCATCAGCGACGCGGATCCTAAAGACAAGCGCGCGGCAGCGCTGGCTAAGCAGGCAAAGTCCGAATGGGAACAAAAGGCGAAGTCGGGTACGGTGAAAGCCTAACGCGACTCTCCCATGGTTTTTTAAAATGTACGCTTGCATGGGTCTCTCCCCCGAGGGGCCCATTTTTTTCCGATCAAATCTGGACCTATCCTCAGAGGAAAGGAACAGCCTATGCTGAAAAAGATTATACTCAACGGCAAGCGCATCCCGGTGCCTGTACCTATCAAAACGATGGGCGAAGCTCTGAGTTGGGTCGAGCGGCACCTTCTCCGTCCCGATTCGACCATCACACGCGTTGAGCTGAATGGCGAAGAGGTTCGTTTTACTCCCGATGGTTATCTCATACGCCCCGAAGCAAGCTTGGGAGATGAGGCTGACTTACGAATACAGATGGATACGCCGTCTGAAATCTGTGTGCAAACGATCGATGCTCTACGGAATCTTGGAATTGGTGTGGGCCGCAATCTCAAGCCGATTGCTGTTCACCTCTGGGAGTACAAAGGGGCTAAAGTACCGACGGAAACTCAGATGGTACTCGATGATATTCAGCTCTTGATTGAACTCTATGAGCATGTCATCGTTTTGGTCGATAAGCGGGTGGATATGAGCAATGTTCTGAGTCTACAGACTCAGATACACAAAGCTTATGCAGCTCTTCAATTTGCTTTGCAACATAGCGATTGGAAGGGGACTGCCAAAGTTCTCTTAAATCAGCTAGAAAATCCTATCCTTGAGCTTTCTCAAGAGCTCGCAACGCTGCAGAGAACCGTCATAGAAGTGCAGGCGGATAAGCACATGGAAATGAAGCGTTCGCGCGGCTAAGCCTCAGATCTTCATAATTTCGTTGATGTCTTTGTCCAACTGCTCGGCAAATGCCGCAAGCTGTTGGGCTAGACGACTTTTAAAGACGCGTGGAGCTGTTTGCTCTTCAGCAGTCACGCTCTCTTCTGCAGGTGGATTTGGCACCAGGCGCAGACCAGAGTTCTTTCGTTTTTCTTCTCCAGTTTTAGGGTCCTTCATGGACACCTCCCCCAAAGCAGTTCGGTGAGAGAGAAGTTCCGAGAACCTCTCTCTCTAACTTACCTTTCGGTAAGATCCGGCAAAGCTTTAGCGGGGCGCGTCTTCACAGCGGTAAGTATCGGGAAGCTTTTGATTAGGGTCGAAGACTGTATAAGGCCGGTTGACGGCACAGAGCTCGGCGGCATCCATGACAGTAGCGACTTCTTGAATTTTGACGAGTGGATGAGCCGGATACATGTTGCTAGCAATGTGATGGACCACAGCAGGGGGTGAGTAATGAAGGACGTAAAACGTGTCTTCCGAACTATCGGATAGAGCTGTTCCTCCCGGATGTTCACGCATTTTTTGCAAGGAGGCGGCAGCTTCATTACGATAATTATCCCAGGCCGCCGAGGCGCTGGTATTGGGATTTTTTAAAATATAGTCCAAAGATTCAGGTGAGGTCAGGAGTTTCATAACAGGTTCTACGATCCGATCAGCAACCTTGAGCTTAGTTTGCTTTTCAAGCGCCTTCATCTCAGACCAGAGGAGTCCACGGGTGACCGTGTTGAGGTGAGTGAGAAGAGCTTGCCGTTTGATTCCACCGGCCTCAGGAAAGTTTTCAAAGCCGCGCTGGCGCTTCATGGTGAAGCTATGCTTGAGGCTGAGGTAGATCGGTGTGACCACGGCATCAAGATATTCTTCTGGCTTTATCTTCATTCGTCTGAGAGCTTCGGGCATCATCCCTACAATGGTCGCTATGGAATAGTAAGGCGAGAGGTTCTTATCTGTCCAGTTGAGGTAATTTTCGAGAAATCCAGACATAATATCGGCTGTAGTCTTGATGGGCCAGACCATACCTTTGCCAAAGTCATCGATTTGTGTGGGAGAAGGGAGTGAATCTCGCTTCCAGAGAGGAGCGAAGCTACTTGCAGGGCGCAGGTCCATACCGAGCTCGTTCTTGTACTTCTGATTGACGAGAGTCCACAAGCGATTACCAACCTCAGGACCCCAGACCTCAACATAGCCCTGCTGATTTTGGGGAAGATTCAGGGCAATATTGAGAACTATCGTGAGATGCTCAGCACAGTAGGTGCGATAGGAATCAATCTGAGTCAGCTTTTGATAGAAAGGGATGCGTTTTTGCTTTTCATAGATCTGATCGATGAGAACTTGCTGAGCAAGAGTCTTGTCGGTGATGCCAACGAGCTCGGCGATGCCAGCCAGTTCTTCAGGAGTATAGCGAGCGAGATCGTCTTTGGTCCAAAAAATATTGTTTTCATCTTCTGGGCGAACCCATTCATGATCGACCCAGCCACGGAAAAATTCGAAGGTCTCTTTGAGATTGATGGCGCGAAAGCGATCGAATTTATAATCATCGGGAAAGACTACGCCTGAGCCAAAGCGATTGAGGATTTCAAGGGTGGTGAGAATATTTTGATTAAGCACTTCCGGCTGCACGCCGTCCATCGTGATCGTTGCGATGGTAGCGGGATAGCCCGCAACCTCCCACTTTTGTCCATGGTAGAAACGGGGAGAATTCCGCGTCATTCCCTTGCCGATATATGCACCGAGGTGAGTTGTCCCAGCTTCGGTTTTCAAATACTTTTGCTTTAAGATCTCGAGCAAAGTCCCTTCAAACTGTTCGGGGTGAATGTAGGAGCTTAATGCAAAGATCGGAAATCTCTCGTCATCTGTCTGAGCACCATAACTCTTACGCAAAAAACTATCGACGACCTCAGAACCATAGATACTAACTCCGTTGCCCATATCTTTACGGAGATTATTCTTTTGGGGATCGTAGTCAAAGTAAGGATTCTTTTCTTCGCCTTTGCTCGTCCAAATTTTGCCATCTTCGCCATAGGGCAGGCCTTCTCGATCGACGATGGGAAGCAGGCGCATCCCCACTCTGTTATCCCCAAGGTGGTAGTGGTGCTCTCTAAAATATTTGACTTGTCCCGTGCTATCGCTGATGACGGGTTTAAAGGGGGAAAGTCCGTCGGCAGTGAAGAGTGGAGTGACAGAAGGCACTTTGAGCAAAAACATTCCAAAGCGATTTGGAGCAACACCTTGGCCTTGGTAGATTTTTTTATCGTTTTCATCTTCGATATAAAAGCGATAGACATCTTTGAGTGCTTCAGGACGCAGGTTAAAGGAGCCATCCAAAGTAAAGGGTCCTTCGCAATGGTTGGGGTTGGCTCGGTTCTTGTCGAGAGGATTTCCGCAGTTGTTGGCACGTAGGGGAGCGCTTTCGAGTTCACTGGTATCGCGGCGAGCTGTGCTTTTGCAGCTCAGAACGCTCGGAAGGAGCGCCAGAGAAAGGGCTATGCGAGAACGCAAAGTCATGGCTTATCACTCCAAGGCTATGGGGGGACAGGCCTTTTATTTTGCCATAAGTTTGGGGTTTTGTCGTCGGTTGAGGCTAAGGTTTGGTGCATCTGGAAGTTTCGGGGAGATCTGACGAGCTATAGTCCGAAAAGCTGCGATAGTTTCCACTTCTCTCAGCTCTCCATCCCTATTGTAATCAGGATAGGCTGATGTTTTGGCGATAACAATGCGATGACGAGGATTCACATAGATAAACTCTCCATAAATACCTATGGCACAGTAGTCATCATCATCTTGATTGGCAAAGGGTAGCCACCAGTGATAGCCATAGCCCCAACTCGAGGGACGAGGTTCGGTTCGAGGTTTGAGCTGTGACTTTTGGGTGTGTGTTGATGCATAGATCCAACTAGGAGAGAGTATCTGCTTGTCATGAAGTTTGCCTTGGTGGAGATAGAGAAGGCCGAGTTTGGCAAGATCGCGTAGACTGGCATTAAGGCCCCCGAGGGCAAGGTCTATGCCGCTCCGATCGCGAATCCAAAAAGCTTCATGTTCGGCTCCCATCGGATGCCAAAGCTTTTGCTCGAAGTATTGGTAGATAGGCTTTTGCGTCACATCTCGCAGCAGCATAGCGAGAGCTTGGGTGTTGGGGCTCATATAGCGAAAGCTTTCGCCAGGTGGAGTCTCTGGCTTTAGTGTTTTCATGTAGAGATCCATAGGCCAGCCCAAAGCCATGAAGTAGCCGAGAAGATTGATATCAGATATGGGATTGGAATAGTCCTCGTCAAAAGCAATTCCGCTCGACATCTCGAGAACGTCTTGGATGGCAATGTCTGCATAAGCTGTGGCCTTGAGTGAAGGAGCATAGTAGGCCATGGGTGCGTTGAGATCGCTGAACAGACCCTCATCCATGGCAATTCCTAGCAGGGTTGCAATAAAGGACTTTGAGAGAGACCACGCCATCGCCTGATCGCTGGCTTTTTGTCCTAGCGCATAGGTCTCGTGCACAATCGTATCCTCGCGTACGACAAGGAGGCCTGTGGTCCACGTTTGATCAAGGAATTGCTGTAAATCGCGCTCCTCTTGCTCAAAGGTATAGGTCTTGGGGAGTTTTTGGTGCTGGACTCGTAAGCTTAAAGCGTGAGGAGAAGGCACAACTTTGTGGGTCAAAAAATGTCGATCCATGGATCGAAAGTGAGAGGCGATAGTGCTAGGCTCAAAGAGAGTCCAGGCTTTATAGATCAGCTGGATTTCTTTTCGAAATACCAAAGTCAAGAGAGCGATGCTACAGATGCCTAGCATAGCGATGCGCTTTTTCATGGGTGATGCTCGGTTAGACTGCGACTTAACTGCTGACTCATGGTCTCAGAATAACTCCAAAGCCAGAGGCCGAGGAGGATGGCAGCAGCTGTTTTGCAGAGGAGCCAGGTTCGAGACCGAGAGTTGAGGAGCAAAAATACAGCGGATAGATTGATGAGTCCGAGCAGGATTCCAGCTGAGACAATTCCAAATCGGGGAAATACCCAAAGAGGAAAGGCCAGTGCACCTACAAAAGATGCGATATAATCCATGGCAATCAAGCGAGTCATCCAACTTTTTTGTCCTTGAATCTCGGCGATGCGCAAGAGCCACGGAAGCTCACGACCAGAGAGCCAAGCTATCGTAAAGATGAGAATGACGGGAGGCAGTATGCTCCACGAACCTTGCTGCTGAAAGCTGGTCCACCTCTGACTATAGGCTAGGAGGAGAGGGCTTGAGCCACCAAGTGTTGCAAGGAGCAGTTCCAAGTTCACCAAGCGTGCCACACAGGATTCCACATCAAGAGCAGGCACTTTGGCGAGCGAACCCATACCTAGGCCAAAGACGTAGATGCCGATCGTCATACCATAGTAGAAAACAGTATGTCCCTCGAGCAAAGAGATCAACTGAGCGAGCATAAATTCATAGCTTAAACTGCAAAATCCCAAAAGAAAGCAAGTAAACGCTAAGCTCCAGGGTCGTAGCATCATTGAACCCTCGGGCAGCAGGTGACCGAATCATTGCTGCAGACGACCTCGTTCTGGGCGATTTCCCCCTTTTTCTTGGTGCCGACATTTTTTATATCACATTCACCATAATCAATTTGTGTCACTGCATAGCCAGCAGGGCAATCAGTCATGGTTGAACCCAGTTTGACGACCATGCAACTCGCGGATTGAGAGGCGAAGGGAACGCAGATAGGAGAGGTTACACCTGTGACGACATCAGGTTGAGAATAACCTTTCAAAAATTGACCACTAGGACAGACGTCTGAGGCTTGGCACTGGGGGCGTCCTAGAGCGTCGAGAATTTCGTTCCCAGCAGCATCTTTGATCGTATCTTTGTTGTTGAGGCACGAGCACCTCGCTCGTCCCTTGGAGTCATAAGATTCCAAATATTGATTGGTCGGACAGTCCTGGCGAATCAAGCCTCGGAGTTCACTAGCCGACATCACATAAGCGTAGTTGGAGGGAGCTGCGATCTTATCAGAATTTCCTGGATGGTAAAGCCGTAGACCTCGACGTTTGGCTTCCATAGGATCGCTCGGAAGGAGTTGAAACATAAGATAGACCTGCGTTGTCTCCAGACAGTCACCATTCGAAAGTTTACTGCTTGGTGCTGAGTCACATTGAAACCAAAAAAATACCCGCACAAAATAAGGGCATGAGAGGAAATCTTGAGCGAGACAATTGTTTACTCCGCTTTCGGACCATTTGCCCGAGAGGATAGAGTAAGTCCCGTTGCCGTCAGAGCTATTAAGACCAAGAATCTGGTTGTTGCTTGCTGCATTTAGCGAGCCAGAGGCATCCCAACTAGGGGGGCTTAGATAAGCCTTAGGACAAGTCCCGAAGAGGCATGAATTAAATTTTTGATTGTTTGATCCATAAGGACCATTGGTGATTTCATAGCTAGCTTTGAGGATCAGTGGGTCGGTGACGGAATTCTCCAGAGAATTGATGATAATGGACTTTGAGTTTTGAATTGAGAGGATTCGCTGCTCTTTCATGCGCGAATTAAAAAAGCTTGCTGCACCAGTGACAAGGACTGATATGGCACCAAGTGAAAATAGAACTTCTACAAGGCTGAAACCCGAATGTTTACGAAATTTTGGAAAATAGCGCACAGTCTTTCCCTTCTCTAGATCGGTCGACAGCATTCGTGTTGATTGACTGCACAGCGAGCAACTTTTTGATTCCCACCTTTGGTAGGACTGTCATAAACCTTACAGACGCCCAAATTCACCGAGCGTACCCAACCATTACAGGGGGCTGTCGAAAGAATTTGGTTGCATTGAACATCACGATCTTTACAAATCGGATTCATATTGATGTCATAGCCAAGCAAGCGTTGGCGAAGATTGTCGCACTGTCCAGGAGAGTTCGGCCTACAATCGGGAGGACTATTGGGTGACGTCTGAACATTTTTGGTTCCTGGTTGACACGTACAAACGGGAGCGCCTGTAGGCAAAATGCTGGTCGCGATACTGAGGGCTGGACAGCCACCACCTCGGAAATCTTTAAAAATTGGGATTAGGATAAAACCACGACTGGGATCCCTAAACTCATCTTCGTTAGGCCACGAAGGGATTTCTCTTTGACCCTTACTAGGTCTATTTTTGACTAGATAGCGAACACGGATATTGTCGGCATCACCACAGTTTGTCGAATTGCTTGGGCACACTGCAGAAAAGTAAGCTGAGACTTCCCAATCGATATTACAAGTTGAAGGGTTTGGGCATACCCCTCCACCTCTCTTGTAAAGGGCCGGGCTAGCCTGAGTTCCTGCAATGATAAAAGGATTATTGGCACGGGGGTAGGCGAGCTTAAAGTCCAAAGGATTGGATCTGTCTGTCGTGCGACATATCGTAGCAGGGTCGCCATCAATACAGGCTTTGAGCGCAATATTTCCCGTATCAGTAAAAGCATTCGCACTGTAAAAAAGGTTGCTTGGACTCACAGCTCGCTTAACACTTGAGGCAATGCCATCGCGCACACTAATGCTTTCGATGCGATCCTGGTTGATAAAAATCTTTGGTATGATGTACGACACCGTTCCCACTGTAGAGCCCAGTATACCAAGGGCGATAAAAATCTCGGTGATGCTGAGGCCACGCTCCTTTTCGCTATAAAAAGGTGCTGTTCGTAGCTTCGTCAATAGCTTTGAGAGCAGCATTTGACCTCCATGGGATCACATTTGACAACATTGTTACTGTCCACTTGGCAATTTGTCTTGGAGCTCGTGGCGCCTTGAATAAAGCGTTCCATTCCCCTTGAATCTGAGCCGCAGTAAAGTTCGTTGTTTCCCGATCCCTTGACGATAATGCAATCGTAAAACTGAGGTGTGACGCAGACCTTTTGGAATTTGCCATCACTTGTGGAAGTAAAGCCACGAAACTCCTGACCAGAGGGACAGCTCTGGTCGGCTCCTCTGCAGATCGGCATTCCTGTATTGGGATCGGTGCCAGACTGAAAAGAAAAACCTCCAATACATTCGCACTTTACATTGCCATTGTCATCAAAACCGCCAATCTCTGCTCCAGGAGGACAGAGCTGGGTTTTTTTCGTGACGTTCGTAGCAGGAATAGAGTTTGAGAGCTTTTCAACGAAAGCAGCATCTCCGGCGTTGCTAGGATTGGTGAGGGAACTTGGCTTGGATGCGATGGCTGCGGTTTTGATGGCGCTTGGGTTTGAGCTAAAAAACTGGGGTAAAATTTGTATCTGAGCCACCGTCGAGAGGCTTTCAGGAGTTGTGCAATTGGGTGCGCTGGCAGCACAGGTGACCCAAAAGTAGGTGCGTGTTTCAAATACACACTTTGTTCCGGTACATGCCCCACCTTTTTCCCCTGAGCGGACCTGAATAGGCTGATTGCTCGCAGGATCGTAGAGCAAGAACTCGCCGCGTTGGAGGGGCGATTTATAGGGACAGGTTTGTGAATTGTTAAGGCAAGCGATAAAGCTAGCATTGCTTGCGTGGTTCGACAAGTAGCTAGCGCGCAGGGCATCTTCTGCCGATGCGAGAGCGCTTACCCTTTTATAGATCCCATCACGCATGGTCTTGAGATCTTCAGTTCTAATGTCGTCCTTATCCTCAGCTGCTTTGCGCTGTAGAGTTACGATACTGACGCCAAGAATCGCACTGAGCATGAGAAAGTAAATCAAACCTCCACCGAGCTCTGCTCGCTTTCGCAATGTTCGAACCTCCCTCATTTCGATGCATATTTTCCTGATTGCACTTGATGGTACATAATGTAGAGTGGCTTGTAAATTCAACATCATCTCGGCGAGGCTCTTATTCAAAAGCAAGCGCTTGGCCTTTGTTTTGGCTTTTCTTTTTGTAGTATGTTCTACAGCTCCCTGCTGATTCGCATGGTGGGAGAGTGGAGTGGAGATATTGCACTATGGAGTGCCATTGGTAGCGCCTGTTACCTATGCGCGCTTGGTTTTGGTGTCTTTCTTAGTGAAAAAAGGCCTCAAAACAACGTTGAAAATGAAATCGCTCCTCTCGAGCTTGGGCATGCTTTGCTTGGTGTGCTGGCTATTTTTGGTCTTTATCTATGGCACATGGTCTACCGGATCTACGTCTACGATCAGGGAGTGCTGGTCGGAATAGGCGAGCCGTCACAGGTATGGATCTTTGGCGCTGGATCGCAAGCACTCCTTATCTTACTGGGCTTATTGTCAGGCTATGAGTTTGGCCTCATGAATCATCTTGCCCTGCGAAAGAGACTGCGCGATGTCCAATACCTACTTGCGACCTATCACTTGGGTGGGCTGGTTGCGAGTTTAGCTTTTCTATGTCTTACGGCTCCGTATTTTGAGGCCTGTCATCAGGCTCTGGCGGTCGGACTTTTCCATTGGGTCTTAGCGGGTCTCTGGCAGCTTCGTGTTGGATCTCGAGAGCAGGTCCTGAGATGGTCTCGTATGAATATTCTTTGTCTTGTCAGTCTGCTCTCCCTCGTCTTTATCCAAGAGAATGTACAGCTCACTCAGCTGCATCTCAAAAATTTTTACTACAATAAAATGACATGGGAAATCGACGGTCAAGCACAAGTGACTTATTTCAGGCCACTGGGCTTATTTACTTTTATCGAAAGGGCAGAAGCCTTGCCGCCTATCGATCACTATCGTGGTTTGTATCAGACGATCGATATCGTGCCGGATCTCGCTGTAGATATTCATGGCCGTGAAACAGATCGCTATGTCGCGGGAAAGTTGAGTGTTCCTGGGCCCCGGCAGGCTCTGAAGTCTTGGTCTATGTTCATGGATGGACATTTTCAGATTCATTCTGTCTACGAGCAGCCTTATCACGAGGTCATGGGTCACATTCCAGGTTCTCTGATAAGGAAGATACCACATAAAGTTTTGATCGTCGGTGGTGGGGATGGGCTTTTGGCTCGCGAAGTTCTGCGAGCTGCGGACTTCACCAAGGAATCTGTTCACATAGATCTGATCGATATCGATGGCTTGATTCTTAAGTTAGCTCGTGAAGAGCCGCGAATGGTGGCTTTAAATCGTGGGGCGCTTCGTGATCCTCGCGTCAAGATTATTGAGCAAGATGCATTTCAAGCTCTTCGTCGGTCTCAAGAGAGCTATGATGCCATTTACATGGATGTATTATTTCCCTTCAATCTTGAAAGTTCGCGGCTCTACTCTCAAGAGTTTTTTGCGATCTTAGCTCAAAAGCTCGCACCAGATGGTTACCTCTCCCTCCTTTCTCCTATTGATTTTGATGGAACTCATGAAAGTCAGCAGCTTAAAATCTTAGAAGCTCTGACAAGTACACTTTCTGCTGCAGGTTTTGTCCAGACGATACTGTATGGAGAGGAGCGACACAGCTTTCTTATGGTGCGCAAAGTGGAAGGTGAATTGTCGACTGTTGCGGCGATGCAGACCAGTCTGGCAGCTGCCTTGCTTAGAGACCTTACTTCTCTGCAGCGCTATCAGAGTATCGACATGGAACATAAGAAGACCTTGGTCAACTCTCTGTTAAAGCCCAAGTTTTTTGGTTTAAAGGATCCCTTTTTCTGAGGATTTTATGCAGGAATCATCTGCTGGCGTTCGATGGCATGGCATTGATCTCGTGCGGCTTATTAGCTACTTTGCGATAGTGACTTTTCATACAAGCCTTTTCTATTTTTATAGTCCCACGATCGAGTATGCCAAGGTTAGTACGATTGTAGGTGTTGTTGATAGTATTTGTCGAGTCTTTGCCTTCAGTGGATTTACGGTGATCTTTGTGAGTGCATTTCTTCTAGGAGCTTCTCGCGGAGCACTAAGAAAAAAGGGTCGCTTGTTTGGTGTGCTCTTGTTTGGTTGGCTCTACCTTTCCATGCTCATGAATAGCTCCTATGTCCTTGTTTGGGATGTTTACACACTCTTTCTCGTCGCTATACTCTTTATGCTTTTTATCGACAACAGAGGATTGTCCTGGATTCGATGGATGGCTGCCCTTGGCTTTCTTATCACACTGATACCTTTTTGGAAGTTGCAAGACGAGCTGTCCTGGGTCCCTTCGCAGTTGCAGTATATTCTTGGCTTTGCTCCCTGTGAGGGGCGTGAGATTGATGAATGGCCGGCTCTTCCTTGGATAGGTTTGGTCTGGTTGGGCTATGGCTTGGGGAGAGAGCTAAAAGAGTTGCGACAAGAGAATCGTCTCGGATCACTCGTGTTGAAGCGAAGAGAACTTTTGCTTTGGCTCCCTTTCTTGCTAGCATCAGTGCCACAGTGGGGTGCCTACTATTCTATTAGACTCGGTCAATACTTTTCCTGTGATGCTTATCGGCAAGAGCCATACGTATTTTGGAGTCACTTTATTTGGGTTGTGGCTGCCGTACGCCTTTCGATCGATCCACGGGTACAGAACTACTTGCATGGCAAGGCATGGGCGCGGCAGGCCAGCGAACTAGCGATTTCACGCAAGTACTGGCTCGCTTATGCTGTGCATTATCTCTATGGCAATTTTATCGCCTATGTCTTCGGCAATTTTGGGAAGTATATTCCTGGTTTTTATGAAACCTACGAGCTGGCTATTGTCGAGTTTCTCTCGTTGACTCTCGTTTTACAAAACGAACTTATGACACGCGCAGTCTTGCGAATCTGGCAGTATGTGGTGAAGCTGATCAAGCCGAGCAAAGGGTCGACCCAAGAATCATAGGGCCATCTATCGGATAAAAAAAAGGGTGCTTCCCGAAGGAAGGCACCCTTTGAGTCGATATCGAGGGAAGACGATTATTCGTCGTCTTTCTTGTTACCCTTCGCTTGCTCTTCGCGGAACTTCTTGACCAACTGTTCTTGGATCGAAGACGGAACTGGGCGGTAACATGCAAATTCCATTGAGAAAGTTGCTTTACCTTGAGTTTTGGAGCGAAGGTCAGTGGAGTAACCAAACATTTCCGACAGTGGAACTTCAGCAAGGATAACAGCGTACTCATCACGCATGTCAGAGCCGAGGAGCATACCGCGACGAGAAGAAAGGTCACCCTGAACGGTACCTTGGAACTCGACTGGAGTTTCTGCTTCTACGCGCATGATAGGCTCGAGGATAACCGGCTTCGCTTCGAGGAAGGCTTGTTTGAATGCCATACGCGCCGCGATTTTGAAGGCCATCTCTGAGGAGTCGACAGGGTGGAAGGTACCATCCTTGAGTTCACACTTGGTGTTGATAACTTGGTAACCAGCGAGAGGACCTTTGTGGATCGATTCGCGGAAGCCTTTTTCCACACCAGGAATGTATTCCCGTGGAACAGAACCACCGACGGTGCCGTTAACAAACTCGAATGATTCCTCTTCGCTCTTCGCGTTTTCGAGAGGCATAAGCGTCCCGATAACGTGTGCGTACTGACCAGAACCACCTGTTTGCTTTTTATGTTTGTAGTCATAGTTAGCAGCTTGAGTCGGAGCTTCGCGGTAGTTAACCTTGGGCTGACCGACGATTACATTAGCCTTGTATTCACGCTTCATACGCTCGACATAGATCTCGAGGTGAAGCTCGCCCATACCTGCGATGCGTGTTTCGTTGGATTCTTTGTCAACGTAAACGCGGAAGGTTGGATCTTCCTTCATGAAGCGGTTCAGAGCTTTAGACATCTTCACGAGGTCGTCTTGCTTAGCTGGCTTGATCGCGAGTTCGATAACTGGATCAGGAACGAACATGCTCTCCATGGTGACGTTGATACCTTCGTCACAGTAGGTGTCCCCTGAAGCACACTCGACGCCAACCATTGCAATGATGTCACCCGCGACTGCGAAGTCCACATCTTCACGATCGTTGGAGTGCATACGCACCAAACGACCTACACGCTGAGACTTGCCCATACGTGGGTTGTAGTAACTTTGACCTTTGCGCAGTGTACCTTGGTAAACGCGGGTATAAGTCAACTGACCGAAAGTTTCGTCCGTGATCTTGAATGCCATCGCGCAGAGAGGTTTCTTAGGATCTGCGAAGACTTCGATCTTTTCATGCTTGTCGTTGTCGTTACCGTAGTACTTACGCTCGATGGGAGAAGGAAGGTACTGGAGTACGGCGTCGAGAAGAGTCTGCACACCTTTATTTTTGAAAGCTGTACCCATGAAAACAGGGGTCATTTCTTTCAGGTGAACGGCTTTCTTGACTGTAGCGTAGATCATGTCGAGAGGAATGTCTTTTTCCTCGAGCAGCATTTCAGTCATTTCATCGCTGAACATCGAAACGGCGTCCAACATGATTGCGCGGTATTTTTCGATTTCGTCATGAAGGTGTGCTGGAGCAGCTTCATTACGAATTTTGTCACCCTTTTCGCCATCGAAGTAGATAGCTTGACGAGTGATAAGGTCTACGACGCCTTCGAAGTCTGATTCGGCACCGATAGGAATTTGCATCATAACAGCGTTGTGACCTAGCTTCTCGCGGAGCATAGTGGTCACGCGGAAGGGGTTTGCACCCGAACGGTCGAGCTTATTGATAAAGGCGAGAGCAGGAACTGCGTAGCGCTTCATCTGGCGGTCGACTGTGATCGACTGGGACTGAACACCGGCAACACCGCAAAGAACAAGAACGGCACCATCGAGAACGCGGAGCGAACGCTCAACTTCCACGGTAAAGTCAACGTGGCCCGGGGTGTCGATCAGGTTGATCATGTGATCTTTCCAGTAGACCGTCGTCGATGCACTGGTGATCGTAATTCCGCGCTCTTTTTCAAGTTCCATGTGGTCCATCGTAGCACCATCGCCACCACCGCGAACTTCTTCGATTTTGTGGATTTTACCTGCGTAGTACAGGATGCGCTCCGAAAGAGTGGTTTTACCGGAGTCGATGTGGGCAGAAATCCCGATGTTTCGCAGTTGTTCAAGTTTCATGGTCTACGAACCTTTGTTTGATAAAGATTGAGGACAAAATTACAGGTGCCGTGTCTAAAGCAGAAGATAAGTATCATAGAACTCTCAAAATTCAAGGGATTTTTATACGTAAAACGAGCGGATTGGCTTCCCCCGAGCCCCCTGAGGGCGGGCCTCGGGGGGGGCGTCGAAAGATCTTTCGAAACGGTATAAGTCCTCTGATTCACTCCCTATTAGGCAAAAGTAAGCCATAGTAACCAGGCAATTCTTTTCAAGGAACTGGGCAAAAAAGACGATCTACGGGGAAGCAACAAAAAAAAGGTCAAGTGCCATGGGTGAGCCAGTTAAGACTATCTCTTTGGATGATCTCGGGGATTTTGACGGAGGTCTGACTCAGCCATTTCGCTCGGATGTCAGCGACAGCTACGGCACAGATTTTAGCACAACGGGAGTAAGCACGACCTCGCAAGCGACCAATGCGAGTTCGCCCTTTCCGAGCGACCTGCAGACTTCACCTGAGAGTATCAGTCTTG
>JACCDP010100266.1_pt1 | contig 15714 bp, 27 predicted proteins | sample 7445841 | NCBI WGS metagenome assembly JACCDP01 (sample SAMN15323441, study PRJNA562643) | freshwater metagenome | isolation source: river surface water | place: USA:Blue River Watershed | collected 2017-08-17 | reverse complement strand
GTTGTCCGCAAGTTGTTGCCATAAGATCATCGGTAGCGCAGGGGAGTGGTGGCTCGTTTGATCTCGGCCCAGTCCTCTTGGCGCCGGGCTTGGTCGAGGAGTCGGGCCTTGCGCTCGTTGTCCCTGGCTCGCTGGGCGAACTCGTCGCGCAGGGCGCGGAGGCGTTTGAGGTGGTGCTCTTTGATGGAGTGGCTGTCAGTGCCGAAAAGGTCGTGTTGCATGATTGCTCCTTACTCGCAGAGGGTTTCGAAGTACGTGCTCAACGCGATCTCGTTGGTGAAGTCCTCTGAGTCGCGCTGAAGGAGGGCGGCATCGTCGTCTTGGAACCACAGGCTGTCGCCTGTTGCGCGGTCTGTGACTTCGTACGCCCAGCCGTTGCCGTGGGATGTGACGTGAAAACGCCCGCTGGGGGTTGTGAACTGCATCATGATTGCTCCTTGAGTGGGAATGTGATTGAGAGTGATTCGCAACATCAGTTGCGTTTGACAGGAAACGGAACTGCGCCCAACCCTCGCAGGCTGGGCGCGACGCAAGAAACTCGCGGACGAGTTGTCCGCAAGATCAGATCGCTGCTTTGAAGCGGCGCTTCTCGGCAGCCGTGAGACTGGCAAACTTCTTGAGCAGAGACTCGACCGGGTCAGTCTTGTTCGACTTGGCTTTGGGCTTGGCCAGATCAACTGCGGGGAAGCACAGCCCGAGCACACGATTCGCAGCACGCTCGGCTGCCGTGTCGCGCTTGGCCCAAGTGATACCACGTTGGCCTTGCACCAACTTCTCGCCGTACTTCGCGGCAGCCCACTCCATCGCAAGTGGCCGGGCAGTGGCCCGATCAGCGACCCCGAGCTTGAACAGGCGGTCAGCAAAACTTGCGGACTGACTGTCCGCATCATTGAACACAGCGAACACCGATTGCTTGTTGAGAGACATGATTGAAAGCTCCAAAGAAAAAGCCCCGCAACTGGCGAGGCAACAGATCGACTCGACTTCCGAACCGATGACTCTATTGTAACACAGAGGGGCTAAGCGACTCCCCAGAACGAGGCCGATCGGCCTACAGCAGACCCCACCGTACCCCCACCACCCCGTTTGGCGGCGGCGATGGCGACGTGACATGAACACTGTTTTGCACTTGCACCCAGCACTTTTGTAATACTTACCCCCTACACCCCACAAATTTCTAAAAAATTCCAAAGCACTCTTGTCAAACATTTGACAAGCATGGGCGATAAAAAGCCCCGCAAGCTTTCACCTGCGGGGCAAATAGAGATTTCTCATCCCTAAAGGAGAAGCAAACTGACAACTGCTTGCCGATTTGCCAACCCGAGTGTATATTACGCCAAACTTTGGGGCAAGCCCCCCACGCCACATGCTGGAACACTTGGTGCAATTTGAGCCGGAGATCACCGACCGGGGCGATTTTGTGAAGCTGGAGCAAGCCTCCAGCCAGGACGTGCTGTCCGCGCAAGTCGACACAGAGCAGTGGTTGCGCTCGTTGGGCGTGGCCACTGACGAAGAAGTTGCACAAGACCGGGAGAAAGAGCAGGCCCGGGAAGCTTTTGGTTTGCTTACAACCAGCGCCAGTGACGAGCAGACCAAGGAGAAGCTCGTGGCGCTCAAGACGCCTCCGGCTGTGCGCCACCTCGTCGGCATGCTGACTGCATACGACTGGGAATTTGTACAGCAAGCCAAGGAGCTGCGCGGGTACACCGTGGCCAAACTGTTGGAAGAATGCGAAAACCCCAACGCCAATATCAGGCTCAAGGCGCTCGGCCTGCTGGGCAAGGTCACAGAAGTGGGGCTTTTCACGGACAAGATCGAGGTCAAGAAGACGGACCTCACCGAGGAAGAGATCGACAAGAAGCTCAAAGAGAAGCTGGCCAAATTCATGAACATCACGGACGTGACGCCGCAAGACATCGAAGATGTGACTCCTGTTGGGGAAAACCCTAGTGACGACCAACCCACCGCTGACGCCTGAGCAGGCCAAGGCTCTGCTCATGAATATGAGCAAGCTCTCCGTGCAGGAGAAGCTTGAGGCGTTGGAGTTGTTGGAAAAAGCGCAGGAGAACCAGAAGCGCAACGCCGCTCGTGGCGACATGATCGAGTTTGCCAAGACGGTCTACCCGGGATTCAAGGTGGGGCCCCACCACAGGAAGCTGGCCAAAATTTTCAAGGATGTGATCGAGGGCAAAAAGCGCCGGGTCATCATCAACATCGCGCCACGTATGGGCAAGTCCGAGTTCAGCTCATACCTGTTCCCAGCGTTCTTTCTAGGTAATTTCCCTGAGAAGAAGATCATCATGGGCACGCACACGGCGGGCCTGTCTGAGGATTTCGGGCGCAGGGTCAGGAACCTGATTGAGGGCGACGAGTACCAAGAGCTGTTCCCGGGCACCAAGGTGGCCGACGATCAGAAGGCTGCGGGCAAGTGGTCCACGGGCGCGGGTGGTCAGTACTACGCCGCAGGCGTAGGGGGCGCTCTGGCTGGACGGGGCGCAGACTTGTTTGTGATTGACGATCCCCACTCTGAGCAAGACGTGAAAGCCAACAGCCGGTTGGCGTTTGATACGGCGTGGAGCTGGTTCCAGACGGGCCCGCTGCAGCGTCTGATGCCGGGCGGCTCGATCCTGATCATCATGACCCGGTGGGGCAAGCTGGACCTGACCGGACGGCTGTTGGACTACCAGACGAAGAATCCCGAGGCAGAGCCGTGGGAGGTGGTGGAGCTTCCGGCCATCCTCAACGAGGACACGGAGAACGAGAAGTCGCTCTGGCCCGAGCAGTGGCCGCTGGAGACGCTCAAGCAGAAGAAAGCCGCGCTGGACCCGCAGTATTGGAACGCCCAGTACATGCAGAACCCGGTGTCCAACACGGCGGCGATTATCAGCCGCAAGCTCTGGCGCATATGGGAGCCCGACGAGCCGCCGCGCTGCGACTACGTGATCCAGTCCTGGGACACGGCGTTTGAGGCCAAGACCAGCGCCGACTACAGCGCCTGTACGACCTGGGGCGTGTTCTACAACGAGGAAGAGGACGACAAGGCGCAGATCATCCTGCTCGACGCGTTCAAGGACAGGATGGCGTTCCCCGAGCTCAAGGCCGTGGCCCTCAAGCACTACAAGGAGTGGCAGCCCGATGCGTTCATCATCGAGAAGAAAGCTGCCGGTGCGCCGCTGATACAGGAGCTGCGCAAGATGGGCATCCCGGTGCAGGAGACCAACCCGAGCCGGGGCAACGACAAGATCACTCGGGTCAATGCCATCGCGGACCTGTTTGCCTCGGGGATGGTCTGGTGCCCGGACACCCGGTGGGCCCGGGAGGTGATCGAGGAGGTGGCGTCGTTCCCCAACGGAGACAACGACGACTACGTGGACACCACGTCACAGGCACTGTTACGATTCAGGCAAGGCGGCTTCATCGCGCTGGAGAGCGACGAGAAGGACGAGCCACGGTTTTTCAAACGCCGGGCCCGCGCCTACTACTAAGGACACACTATGGCCACAAACATCGACAAGGCGCTCTACAGCGCCCCCGCAGGTATCGAGGAGCTTGCCCAGGACGAGGAGCCGATCGAGATTGAGATCATTGACCCCGAGCAGGTCAACATCCAGGCAGGCGACCTTGAGCTGTCCATCACCCCAGGTGAAGACGACGATCCGTTTGCGGCCAACCTTGCCGATGAGCTGAGCGAAGGCGAGTTGGCGACGCTTGCAGGCGAGCTTTCCGAGGACATCAAGAACGACTTGGGCTCACGCACAGAGTGGGAGAAGTCCTACGTGCAGGGTCTCAAACTGCTGGGATTGCAGTACGAGGAGCGCACAGAGCCGTGGGACGGGGCGTGTGGGGTGTTTCACCCGATGATCACCGAGGCGGTGGTGCGGTTCCAGTCCGAGTCGATCACAGAGACTTTCCCGGCCCAGGGCCCGGTCAAGACCAAGATTCTGGGCAAGCAGACGCCGGAGAAAGACGAGGCGGCGGACCGGGTGCAGGACGACATGAACTACGAGCTCACCGAGGTGATGAAGGAGTTTCGCCCTGAGCACGAGCGCATGCTCTGGAGCCTGCCCGCCACCGGCTCGGCGTTCAAGAAGGTCTACTACGACCCCAACCTGGGACGCCAAGTCAGCATGTTTGTGCCCGCCGAGGACATCATCCTGCCCTACGGGACGACTGATCTGGACACTTGCTATCGTGTGACCCACACACTGCGCAAAACCAAGAGCGAGATCATCAAGCTGCAGCAGGCGGGCTTCTACCGCGACATCGAGCTGCCCGACCCGGACAAGAGCAAGACCGACATCCAGCAGGCCAAGGACAAGGAAACGGGGTTTTCGGACCTCAACGACGACCGATACACCCTGTACGAGAGCCATGTTGACCTCGTGATCAAGGGCGACGAGCACACTGAGTGTGACGAGGACGGCCAGCCGCTGGGGATCACGTTGCCATACGTGATGACGATCCTCAAAGGCAGCAACGACGTGCTGGCCATCCGCAGAAATTGGTCGCCGGACGACACGTTGCACCTCAAACGGCAGCATTTTGTGCACTACCAGTACATTCCGGGCTTCGGAGCGTACGGTTTTGGGCTTTTCCACCTGATTGGCGGCTACGCCAAGAGCGCAACGAGCATCATGCGCCAGTTGGTGGACGCAGGCACGCTGTCCAACCTGCCCGGGGGCCTGAAAACCCGTGGTTTGCGCATCAAAGGCGACGACACACCTATCGCTCCGGGCGAGTTCCGTGACGTGGACATCTCCTCGGGGGCGCTGCGGGACAACATCCTGCCCTTGCCGTACAAAGAGCCGAGCGCCGTGCTGGCCGGGCTCATGGACAAGATTGTGGAGGAGGGGCGCAGGTTCGCTGCAACGGCGGACATGAAGGTCAGCGACATGTCTGCTCAGGCCCCGGTGGGCACGACGCTGGCCCTGCTGGAGCGCCAGCTTAAAGTGATGACGGCGGTCTCGGCCCGGCTGCACTTTTCGTTCAAGCAGGAGCTCAAGCTGCTGGCCGGGCTCATCCGGGACTACACGGACGACGACTACGACTACGAGCCAGTCGATGCACCGCGCAAGGCCAAGAAGTCAGACTACAGCCACGTCGAGATCATCCCGGTCAGCGACCCCAACGCGGCCACCATGAGCCAGCGCGTTGTCCAGTACCAAGCCGTCATCCAGATGGCGCAGATGGCACCGGACATCTACGACCTGCCCAAGCTGCATAGGGGCATGCTGGAGGTGCTGGGCATCAAGAACGCTGCAGAGCTCGTGCCGCTAGAGGACGACCAGAAGCCCAAAGACCCGGTCTCGGAGAACATGGCGGCGCTCAAGGGCGAGCCGCTCAAGGCGTTCCGGTATCAGGACCACGAGTCGCACATCAAGGTGCACATGTCTGCCATGCAGGACCCCATCGTCATGCAGCTTGTGGGGCAGAACCCCAGAGCGCCGCAGATTCAGGCAGCCATGACGGCGCACATTGCCGAGCACGTCGGGTTTGCGTACAAGCAGAAGATCGAGCAGCAACTGGGCATGCCCCTGCCGCCCGAGGACGAGAAGCTGCCGCCAGAGATTGAGCTGCAACTGTCGGCCATGATGGCTCAGGCCGCGCAGCAGGTGCTCCAGCAGAGCCAAGCGCAGGCTGCCCAGCAGCAAGCGCAGCAGCAAGCCCAGGACCCGGTGCTTCAGATGCAGCAGCAAGAGCTGGCGATCCGTCAGCAGGAAGCTCAGACCAAGGCGATGAAAGCTCAGGCCGACATCGAGCTTGCCAGGGAGAAACTCAAGCAAGACGCCGCAGAGAGCGTGGCAAAAATTCAGGCCGAGCGGCAACGAACCGCTGCCACGGTGCTTGCAGACCAATACAAAGCAGCCAAACAGCGCGACCTCGACGCGCTCAAAACTGCTGCACAGCTTCGTTCACAACGACAGCAACCGCCAAAGGGGAAACCGACTAAATGATCCAAGATTTCGCACGCGTACTGCGCGAGAAGATACGCACCGACATGAACAACTACGCCGATGACTTGGCCGGCGGAGCATGTCGCTCATTTGACGAATACCAAAAACTCTGCGGTGTGATCCAGGGTCTCGCTATCGCAGAGCGTCATTTAATCGACCTTGCAGAGAAAGTTGAAAAAGCCGATGAGTGAAATCCTCTTGCCCCCAGGCATCAGCCTGCCGCCAACCATTCAACCGATTGAAAGGCCCAAGGAAGACGTGCCGCCTGAAGAAAAAGCGACAAGTTTGCCCAGGCCAACAGGTTGGAAACTGCTGTGTATCGTGCCCGACGTGTCTGAAAAGCTCGACGGCACGGAACTGGACTTGGTCAAACCAACGTCCATTCTCAAACAAGAAGAGCACGCCACCACGGTGTTGTTCGTCTTGGAAGTCGGCCCCGACGCGTACAAAGACCAAGCCAAGTTTCCCACTGGCGCTTGGTGCAAAAAGGGCGATTTCATCTTGGTGCGCACCTATTCGGGTACGCGGTTCAAGATTTTTGGCAAGGAGTTCCGTCTGATTAACGACGATCAGGTGGATGCAGTGGTGCAAGACCCGCGTGGCATTACACGCGCATAAGGAGTACTCATGGCAACAGGTGAATTTAAGTTTCCTGACGAGCAGGAAAACAACGAGCCCGATATTGAGATCAAGAACGACGCGGACAACGATGTCGAGATTGAGATCGTTGACGATACCCCCGAGCGGGATCGGGGACGCAAACCGTTGGATCGGGAGGTAAAAGACCCGACCGACGAAGAGCTGGACAGCTACACCGAGGGCGTCAAAAAGCGCCTGAAAGAGCTGACTCACGCACGGCACGACGAGCGCCGGGCCAAGGAAACCCTGGCTCGGGAGAAAGCTGAGCTGGAGCGGCTTGCTCAGGCAATGGTTGAGGAGAACAACCGGCTAAAGCAGTATGTGCAGTCCGGCACAGAGCAGTACATGTCGATGGCCAATCAGGCGGCGGAAGCCAAGCTTGAGAAGGCCCGACGAGACCTCAAGGCCGCGCAGGAGGCGTTTGATACGGATGCCATCATTGCCGCCCAAGAGGCGTTGGCTGAAGCCAAGTGGGAGTCGCAAAGTGCAAAAAATATGCGGCCCCCCACTTTACAATTGCCACAAGACGATGTACAAAGCTATCAACCGCAACCCCAACAGGTTCGAGCCGACGAAAAAACACTGCGCTGGCAGGCAAGAAACCAGTGGTTCGGCGCCGACGGGTTTGAGGAAATTACCAGCTACGCACTAGGGCTGCACAAAAAACTAGTTGCCAACGGGTATGACCCGCGAAGTGATGACTATTTCGAGCAGATAGACGCTCGCGTACGTTCTACGTTTCCAGACCTTTTTGGAAATGCGGAAGAAAAGCCACGGTCGCAAGCTTCCCAGGCGGCACCGGCTAAAAAACCTGCATCTGTTGTGGCTCCGGCCAGTCGATCGACTGGTGCCCGGAAGATTGCACTTACGCCTTCGCAAGCAGCGTTGGTTAAAAAGTTCAATCTCGATCCGCAAAAGTATGCACAGGAAGTTTTGAAACTGGAGTCACAAAATGGTTGAAGCACAAGATCGTAGCCCCCGTGAATTGAAATCACGCGATAAATCTGCTCGCGCAGTGTATGTACCGCCGAGCAACCTGCCTGATCCGACGCCTGAGCCGGGCTGGGTGTACCACTGGGTTGGTACTCACATCCTTGGACAGTCCAATCCGACCAACGTGTCCCAAAAGATGCGTGAGGGTTGGGAGCCGGTGAAAGCAGTGGACCATCCGGAACTGATGCTCTTGGGTAACGAAAAGACAGGCAACGTGGAAATCGGCGGACTCATGCTCTGCAAGATGCCGACCGAACGCTATCGCGCCCGTCAGGAGTACTACAACAAGCAGGCTCAGGGCCAGATGGACTCAGTGGACAACCACTTTTTGAGAAACAATGACCCGCGTATGCCGCTGTTTTCGGATAAGAAATCGTCCACGACACGGGGTGCCGGGTTTGGTTCTGGTTCAAAGTAACAAGGAGTAATTCATGGCATATCCTACCGTCGATAAGACGTATGGATTCAAGGCTATCAATCGACTTGATGGTCTTCCGTACGCCGGTCAGACTCGTCTGATCCCCATTGCGGCCAGCTACGCTACCGCAATCCTGAATGGTGACACCGTTCAGGTTGACACCACGGGTTTTCTCGTGGCCAAGACCACCACCAACTCCGGTGATTCCATCGGCGTTTTGGTTGGTTGCCAGTACGTGAACTCGCTCGGCCAAACCGTGCAGTCCCAGTACTACCCCGCCGCCGCATCGACCTCTACCAATCTGGCTTACGCCTACGTGGTGGATGATCCGTTTGCGACTTTCAAGGTTGTTGCTGCTGCCAACTCCACCACGAGCACCCCTACTGGGTACACCCGTGCGCTGGTTGGCTCGAACGTGGCGATGGCTACTGCTACCGGTTCGACTGCCACTGGCGATTCCGCCTACGGCATCAACGGTGCATCGGCTGACACCACCAGCACCTTGCCCATCCGTGTGGTTGATGTTGTGCCTGAAACTTCCTATATCTCTGGTGGTGTTACTTACTACTACGAGTTCATTGTGAAGTTCAACCAGCATCAGTACCTCGACACGACCGGCGTCTAATAAGGAGTACTGAAAAATGGCTATTTCACGCGCACAACTGCTCAAAGAACTGCTCCCCGGCCTGAACGCCCTGTTCGGCATGGAGTACGCCCGTTACGGCGAAGAGCACAAGGAAATCTACGAGACCGAGAAATCGGAGCGTAGCTTTGAAGAAGAGACCAAGCTGTCGGGCTTCTCTGCTGCACCTGTCAAGAACGAGGGCTCTGCCATCGCTTACGACAACGCGCAGGAAGCGTTTACCGCCCGCTACACCCACGAGACCATTGCTCTGGGCTTCTCGATCACCGAAGAGGCAATCGAGGACAACCTGTACGACAGCCTGTCTGCTCGTTACACCAAAGCTCTGGCCCGTGCTATGGCCTACACCAAGCAGGTCAAGGCTGCAGCCGTCATCAACAACGGCTTCAACGGTGCATACGCTGGCGGTGACGGCGTCTCGTTGTTCGGCAACAACAGCTCGGGCACCCGTGTTGGCCACCCCCTGGTTTCGGGCGGTGTCAACTACAACAGCCCGACCACTGGTGTTGACCTGAACGAGACCGCTCTGGAAAACGCTGTGATTCAAATCGCTGCGTGGACCGACGAGCGTGGCCTGCTGATTGCAGCCAAGCCCCGTAAGATGGTGATCCCCCCGAACCTGATGTTCGTTGCCAAGCGTCTGCTTGACACTGAGCTGCGGGTTGCAACTGCTGATAACGACATCAACGCGATCAAGCAGATGGGCGCAATCCCCGAGGGCTACACCGTCAACCACTTCTTCACCGATCCGAACGCATGGTTCCTGACCACCGACGTTCCCAACGGTCTGAAGCACTTCGAGCGTATGCCCCTGGCAAACTCGATGGATGGAGACTTCGATACCGGCAACGTCCGGTACAAGGCCCGTGAGCGTTACAGCTTCGGCTGGAGCGATCCGCTGGGTATGTGGGGTTCTGCAGGCGCGTCCTGATGAGCTGGACTGGGGGTTCCCGGTCGTCCACGGAAAAAGGGGCCTTGCGCCCCTTTTTCTTTTCCTGTATATTGGCTTTATTCCGGGGTCCCCGGCGTTTCTGACAGTCCCGGCTGACGACATGCAGACAGAACGCCCCAAGTTAACTCGCATGTGAGGCTCAAATGGCACGTACTACCTTCTCTGGCCCGGTAAAGTCTGACAACGGCTTTGAGGGCAACATCACTGGCGACATCACCGGAAACGTTACTGGCAATGTGACCGGCGCCCTGACTTCTACCACCACGACTTCCGCAGCACTGCTTGCCATTGGCAACGCCGTGAACACCTCCGGCAAAGCTCTGGGCAAAACGCTGTACAACACCACAACCAAGACTTTCTACGTTGCGCAAGGCGCAACGGCTGGCAGTACTTGGATTGATGCAGGCGACGGCACGACCACCATTACTCCGGTCTGATAGGAGCGCATCATGACGATGCAATACGACGTAAAAGCCGCGTACACCGAAACGGACGCGGCGATGGTCGCGTACCCAGCGCGGATCAAGGGCGCATACGTGTCTGTGACGGCTGGTGGGTCCAACCCCATCATCTTCTATGACAACGCTTCTGCTGGCTCTGGTACTGTTTTGCTCAAGCTGGGCGTGACTGCGCTTGGGTGCCACACCGTGGTGATTCCTGGTGAGGGTATTCGCGCTGACAACGGCATTTTTTGTGATACCGGCAGCGCCGCTGCTGTGACGTTGTTTTATGGCTGAAGAGAAGTCCATCGACCTCAGCGGTCGCAAGCTGTTCATCGCCATTCCGGCGTACGACGGAAAGGTGAACATCAAGCTCGCCTATACGCTTGCGCAACTGATGCCGATGGCCATGAGGGTTGGGGTGTCCGTCAAGATGGGACACGTCTCGGGCTGCTCCATCATCACGATGGCTCGCAACATGTTGGTAGACGAGTTTCTCAAGTCCGACTGCACCGACCTGCTCTTCATTGATGCCGACGTGATTGCCACGCCCGATCAGATTCTGCGCTTGATGGCGCAGAGCGGGAACAAGGACATCACTGCTGGAGCGTATCCGCGCCGCCGCAAAGACAAGATGTTCTTCATGGACCTGCACTTTGACGAGCAGGGCAACCCGGAGTTTGAGGGTTCCATGATGCGCATCCAACGTGTCGGCACGGGGTTCATGCTGATCCGGCGCAACGTGATCGAGACGCTTGCAGCCAAGGCCGAGCAATATCTGGGTCAAGACGGCGTCGGTCAGGTGGCCAACGTGTTTGAGTTCACGCTTCGGGACGGCAAGTTTGTAGGCGAGGACTACTCGTTCTGCGACAAGGCTTGTGCTGAGGGGTTCAAGGTTTGGATCGACGTTGAAATCAGCTTGCCACATGTTGGCACGGAAGAGTTCACCAACGATTTCCGCCAAGAAGTGGTGGTGCCGTTGCTGGAAGAAATCCGCAAATCCAAGTTGAAAGTCGCAAATGGCTAAAACACCAGCATGGCAACGCAAAGAAGGCAAATCGGAGAAAGGCGGACTCAACGCCAAGGGGCGAGCCTCCTACAACAAGGCCAATCCGGGCAAGCCTGGGCTCAAGCCCCCGCAGCCCGAGGGCGGCTCACGCCGAGACTCTTTCTGCGCCCGCATGGAAGGCATGAAGAAGAAGCTGACCGGCGAGAAGGCCAAGAAAGACCCGAACAGTCGTATCAACAAGAGCCTGCGGGCTTGGAATTGCTGACATGAGCCAAAACCCCGACACCGTCAAGAATGCGCTGGACATTGTTTCGGTGGTTGCAACCATTGGCTCGTTCTTGCAGCTTTTCACGCCTGTCTTTGGTCTGATCGGTGCGATTTGGACATTGATGCGCATCGCCGAGATGGTCTCGGGCAAGACGTTTGCGGAGCTGATCCGCAAAAAGAAAGCTGACGATGCCAAGCAAGAGTAAGGCACAACACAACTTGATGGCGATGGTGGCAAACGACCCTGCCGCTGCCAAGCGCGTAGGAGTTCCGCAGTCTGTCGGTCAGGAGTTCATGAAGGCAGACAAGGGCAAGCGGTTTGGGTCTGGGAGCCGTGCAGATGCGCAGGCAATCAACAAGCCCAAAACCAATCAAGGTAAGCAAGAGTTTTTTTCGAAAGGTGGTGACACTATGGCTTCCAAAATGAACCCCGGTTTTATGGCAATGATGGCCAAGAAAAAAGGCGCACCTGCCAAGAAGATGGCCCATGGTGGTATCACCACGGCCAAAATGGGCGCGGTCAAGACTGCGGCTCCCAGCCGTGACGGCATGGCAGCCAAGGGCAAGACCAAGGGCACGATGGTCAAGATGTCTGGCAGCAAGCCTCTGGGCATGAAGCACGGCGGCAAGACTTGCTGATTGGAGGCCAAAATGGCCAAGAGAAAAACCGGACGCAACCTCGCGGCTTTGGCCGCGCTTGGTGCTGCTTTGACACCTGCCGTGGTTAACATGCGGGAGGGCCAGTATCCGCCTAACTACTTGTCAGACGAAGAGCTGGTCGAGGCTCGTAAGAAAGCTTTGCCCGGTCGCGTTTTTACGGGGTCTGGGCTGCCATTGGAAACAGCAGGTGCCGATGGTTTTGGAGCGTCGTACGTAAAATCCGACATGAAAAAAGGCGGCGCTGTCAAGGGTTGGGGTGCGGCTCGCGGCGCTCGTGCCGCCAAGGTGTACTGACATGAGAGCCAGTCGTGGCATGGGCGCCATCATGCCCTCCAAGATGCCCGGTGGGGTGAAGAAGCCCCGCCGGGATGACACCGACTTCACGCAGTACGCTGAGGGCGGCAAGGTCAAGTCACGGGTCAACGAAGCCGGTGTCTATACCAAGCCGGGCATGCGCAAGTCACTGTTTGAGTCGATCAAGTCCCGGGCGGTGCAGGGCACAGCAGCAGGCCAATGGTCGGCCCGTAAAAGCCAACTCTTAGCAAAGCAGTACAAAGCCCGTGGGGGTGGGTACAAGTGAAAGACCCGCAGCAATCGCTCAAGGACTGGACCGCGCAGAAATGGCGCACCAAGTCTGGTAAACCGTCTTCCAAGACGGGGGAGCGGTATTTGCCTGAGTCTGCCATCAAAGCCCTGACCCCAGCCGAGTACGCCGCGACGACCCGTGCCAAGCGGGCAGGCAAGAAGGCCGGGAAGCAGTTTGTGAAGCAGCCGCCCAAAGTGGCAGCAAAGACGGCGAGGTACAGGTAATGGCTGAGAAATGGATTCAGAAAGCAATCAAGAAGCCCGGGGCTCTGCGCTCCGCGCTTGGTGTGAAAGAAGGCAAAACCATCCCGAGTGGGATGTTGGCCAAAGCAGCCAAAGCCCCAGGGAAGATGGGGCAACGCGCACGTCTGGCACAGACCCTGAAAAAACTGGGGAAGTAAATGGCCACCACATCCGGGTCATCCGCATTTAACCTCGATCTGACCGAGATCGTCGAGGAGGCGTTTGAGCGGGCGGGCTCGGAGATGCGCACGGGATATGACCTGCGCACGGCTCGCCGTTCCATGAACCTGCTGTTTGCCGATTGGGCCAACCGTGGCGTCAACATGTGGACGTTTGAGCAGGGCACTATCCCGCTCATCCAGGGGCTCAACACCTACGCGCTGCCCACCGACACGGTGGACCTGCTTGACCATGTGATCCGCACGCAGCCCAACCAGCAGTCCAATCAGGCCGATCTGACGATCACGCGTATCAGTGTTTCTACCTACGCAACGATCCCAAACAAGCTGACGCAGGCACGACCAATCCAGCTTTGGGTGCAGCGGCTGGACGGTCAAGTCTCTCCCACGGGGTTCACGTACCAGAGCGCAGACACGGGGGCGCAGACTCTGACGCTGTCGTCCACGGCCAACCTGCCAACGCTGGGCTACCTTAACATCGGCACCGAGACGATCTACTACGGCTGGATCAACAACAGCACGCAGCTTGGCGGCGTCTTCCGGGCCCAGAACGGCACGAGCCAGACAACCCCTGCGGTGGGCACGGCGGTGTACATCAACAACACCCCGCGCATCACGGTCTGGCCAACGCCAGATCAAGGCACTGTGGGCAACCCCACGTACCAGTTTGTGTACTGGCGCATGCGCCGGGTGCAGGACGCAGGCGGCGGTGTCAACGTCATGGACGTACCGTTCAGGTTCATCCCTTGCATGGTTGCAGGGCTGTCGTATTACATGGCGCTCAAAGTGCCCGGTGCACTGGACCGGCTGCCGATCCTTAAACAACAGTATGACGAGGCGTGGGACTTGGCCTCGCAGGAAGATCATGAGAAGGCGGCTGTGCGGTTTGTGCCGCGCAGGCAGTACATCGCTGGGGCGTTCTGATGCAAGACGCACTTTTTTTAGCGTGGGCCGCTGGGTTTTTTGATGGGGAAGGCTGCGTACTCGTTGAGATGTCCAAAGAAAAGGGCTGCAAGCACGGGTACAGAACAAGCCTGCATGCCACCGTGACACAGACTAGCTTGCCATGCCTTGACTTGTTTTTGAAGCGTTTTGGTGGCGGCATTACGTCGGCAGAGCACAAAACACCTTCGGGGCGACGATGGGCTGTACAGTACCGCTGGTCGGTACGAAACGAGAACGCGTTGGAGTTTTTACGCAGCATTGAACCGTACGTTGTTGTTAAAAAGGAGCAGGTGCAGGTAGCTCTGGCCTACCCGATGACAAACGATGCGGGTAAAAAGTACGGCGGCCGCAACCCAATACCCGACACCGTGATGCAGGCGCGATTGGCTATGCGAGATATGCTAAAGAACATCCGCGCGTCAATGAAAACCGAAGCAAAACCGGCACGAGTCTGACATGGGCAATCGTTTTTCATCCGGCAAGTATGCAATTGCGCAGTGTGATAGGTGCAATTTCAGATTTAAGCTGCATGAATTGCGCATGGAGACAGTTAAAACAAAGCCATACCAAGTACGTGTTTGCCGAGCCTGTTTTGACCCCGACCATCCACAGCTTCAGTTGGGTATGTACCCGGTGGAAGACCCGCAGGCAGTGCGCAACCCAAGGCCAGACATCACGTATCGGTTGGGTGGCACCAGCGGGCTGCAAATTGCAAACGTCAGCGGCACGGACCCAGATGAGGACGGCACGGCCACTGGTGGCAGTCGGATTTTTCAGTGGGGGTGGAACCCGGTGGGCGGATCAAGCTTCTTTGATGCGGCGCTGACGCCAAACAACTTGGTTCTTACCGTGAATCTTGGTACAGTCACAGTTGCAACGACATAAGGAGTCGATCATGGACAAGATGGATTTGAAGCAGGACAAAAAGACGGCGGCCAAGGCTGTGCATAAGCACGAGAAAGCCATGCACCCCGGCAAGCCCCTGACCAAAATGAAAGCCGGTGGCAAAACCAACGCCGACATGCTCAAGTACGGTCGTAATATGGCCAAGGTCATGAACCAGCGCAGCCCTGGCCGCAAAGGAGCTTGATATGGCTGAGTACAAATCCCCCAAGAGGGCTCCATCGGTTGTGGTGGGCGAAGAGCCCGCCAAGACGACCATGCGCAAGGCCAATGTGTCGGTGGCCAACACCCGCAGCCAGGACTATCCGCCGATGAAAACCAGCGGTATCAAAATCCGTGGCACTGGTGCGGCCACCAAGGGCGTGATGGCTAGGGGTCCGATGGCATGAACTACGCCGCGTTGTCTGCTGCGATTCAGGATTACACCCAGAACTACGAGCAGGAGTTCGTGGCGAATATCCCTGTCTTCGTCAAACAGGCGGAGCAGCGCATCTACAACACGGTTCAGTTCCCGTCCTTGCGCAAGAACGTGACGGGCAACGTCACGCCAAACAACAAGTACCTGTCGTGCCCGATTGATTTCCTGTCGGTCTATTCGATGGCTGTGGTTGATACCACGGGCGCGTACGAGTACCTGCTCAACAAGGATGTCAACTTCATCCGGCAGGCGTACCCAACCCCGACAGACACCGGGATGCCAAAGTACTACGCTCTGTTTGGTCCGACTTTTAGCACCAGCACGGAGTTGTCTTTCATCCTGGGCCCAACCCCGAACATCAACTATCAGGTTGAGTTGCACTACTTCTTCTACCCCGAGTCAATTGTCACGGCAAACACGACATGGCTGGGCGACAACTTTGATACGGTGCTGCTCTACGGCTCTC
>JACCDP010855214.1_pt1 | contig 15716 bp, 9 predicted proteins | sample 7445841 | NCBI WGS metagenome assembly JACCDP01 (sample SAMN15323441, study PRJNA562643) | freshwater metagenome | isolation source: river surface water | place: USA:Blue River Watershed | collected 2017-08-17 | reverse complement strand
TTATCATAACCAACGTAAATAGAAATCAACCTAGAAAGGATATACCTAATACAATATTCGGATTCATAGAAGCAAAGGAAAATTGGGATAAATCGCTACCCGAACCATTCTTATACCTACATTGTCACCCAAATGACCCTATGGGATGGGATATTAGGGGTATTATGCTACAAACGGATTTAGTTGAGGATAAGGATTACAAACTTTTGCCTAAAGAATATGAAGAAAGTATGGCGGGAGTAGAAGTTTTAAACAAAATTTACAATGCGTCAGATGTATTTGTTTCTACAACTTTAGGAGAAGGTTGGGGTTTAACCTATTCGGAAGCCGCAGCATGTAAAACACCAATTATTGCTCCATATAGCACTTCATTTATGGAAATGTCGGAATATGGCAAAAACGCCTACATGCTCACGAACTTGTTTCCGATAGCACATACATTCGACAATGTAATTAGGAAACAAACCGATATATTTGAAATTGCCGATACTTTACTCACAGTTGCGAAGGAAGTAAAATTTCAATCAAAAGAATTACAACAAAAAATAGATGGAAATTATAATTGGGTTAAAAAGCACGAGTGGTCGGATATATGCAAAAGTTGGATAAACTATTTTAAAGAGGTATACTAATTGAATAAGATTAAGATACATATACTATTTCCCGATAGTATGGTAAAACCAATCGGTGGACTTGGTGAACAATTCAAGCAAATATATACAAGGCTAAAAGATAGGGTAGATTTCTACATTATGGGTTTTCCCGAAGAGAAACCGATAGATAATTATTGCAATGTCGCAAATCTATTCCCTATGATTGAGCATAACGGACTCAATACCATAAGCAATCAAATTAATTATTTCTACTCATCCGCTACCTGCCCCGAAAAACCACATATAGTCCATACTTTGGATTACACTACATACGTGGCGGGTGTATTTGCGTCTAGATTTTGGAGAGTTCCGCTTATAGCTTCTATGAATCTTTCAATTCAAGAACTTGGTAAACAAAACATACATTATTGTAGAGATTATTCTCAATATGATGGAGAAGCCATACACAATACGATTGAAGTAAACGAATTATTAGGCTTGTTTTGTGCGAATAAAATTATCCATGTATCTAAGGCATATTCACAAAAACCATCCTTTTCAAACTTTAAAGATAAAGAGGTTATAATACCCAATGGAATAGACATAAAGTATTGGAATACAACACATAAGCCATACCAATTCAAAGGTAAAAACAAAATAAAAGTAGTATATATAGGTAGGTTTGCCGAAATGAAGGGAATCAAAAACTTGTGTTTAGCCGAAATACCCGAAAATATTGACCTATTTTTCGTTGGCGATGGTAGAGGTGGAGAAAGTAGTCGCTATAATATGGTTATGCAAAAATGCAACAACAAGAATATATTTCACATAGACTTTGCTTATGATGATGAAAAGAGGGATATTATGAAATCCTCAGATGCTATCATAATGCCGTCAATCCATGAGCCATTTGGTATCGTTGGTTTAGAAGCATTAGCATCCAAAACCTTGTTAATATCATCTTTTCAAGATGGAATTTCCGAGTATTTGAGTGAAGATGTAGGTATCTATTGCGGTACGGAAGTTGATACCATAGAGTCATCATTTTATCAATTACTTTCTATGGGTGAGAAAGAAAAATCACTTAGAATTGATAAAGGGTATAAAATTGCTCAAAAGTTTGATTGGGATAGTATAAGTGAGAAATACTATAATTTGTATGAAAATTCTAAGAATTTGCCGTTAATACCCTAATATCCACCGCTTGTACCCATACCACTTTGAAAAGTTTTCATCATTCGACACCAATTCCAATTAAATGAACCCCAAGTATGTATAGAACAAGGGTCGTAAGTACTTCCACCTCCACTAGTGCCAACAATAGCCGTTTGACCACTACTTGTTCTTACTTGATATGTGCCTTCGGGTAAATTTTGGAAAACAGCCGATGGATTATTCACCAATCTTTGAGTCAAATTATCAAATTGCTGTTGCGTAAGATTGTAAACGGGCACGAAACCATAACCATCTATGTAAACATTTCTACCACTACCCGTTGTAGCCGTAATAGGAAGATTGCTTTGTTTTCCTTGTTGTTGTTGTTGCCTCCTAGTTCTATTGTTTTGACGATATATCTTTAAGGCTTCCATTCTAACTAACCTATCTATATCCTTTTTTTGCTCTGAAGCGTTTTTCGTCAACCTACCCATCAACTCCGAATTAGACTTAATTTGTGTAATAATCTGTATCAATTCGGGGTTTTTAAAGAAGTTATCCCAATAATCTTGTATGGCTAAATCATTAGGTAATATCCCATAAAAAGATAAACTTTCCTTTATGGTTCTTTGACCATTATTCGTAAATATATTCATTGCGGTTTTGTGGAGCATAGCATTAACGCTAAAATTACCCTTTGTCGCATTTGCTTTTACTTCATTAAAACGCCTTTCATTCCTACGAATCTCACATTTTATTTGGTTCAATTTCTTTTGAGTACAACCTTCGATAGTCTTACATCCTTGAGTATTAAAAGCTACATTACAAGGAACATTAGAATAGTAACCACCTGCGTTTGCATTCACATAATTTCTTCGTCTATATAGGTATATAAATAAAGCAATTACCCCAAGAGAAGAATATAATATGAATTTATTCTTTTTCATACAACACAAAAAGCCATCTAAAGGATGGCGTAAATTTTTGGGTTAGTAACTTAATCTTATTTAAGTTTCCAAGCAGCGAATGCGAGGAGACCGATAATTACTACGTTGTGAACATTTTGTCCGCCTAAGAACTTAGGACTGTTGATGTTAAGTAAATCCATTTTGTTTGTTTTTTATTTTTTTACTAATTTGTAAACGATAAAACTTGCAAGAGCAATCTTTACTACATTGTGAACATTTGCTCCACCCAAGAATTTTGAACTGTTGATGTTTAAGAAGTCCATAATATTTTGTTTGTTTGAAAACGAAAATACAAAATATTCTAAATAAAAAATAAATTTGTAAAAAAAAATTTATGCCTAAAAGAGTAGGTAGAAAATCTGCGGCTCAAACCCCCGCCCCACCTAAAGAAAGAATTAAAGGCTCATCCGTTAATCCGAAAGACTCCGCTAGTAGCAAGGAATCTGCAAAATCAATCGTACTTTCCGATAAAACCATAGAAGCATTAAAGAACAAAGTTCAAGAATACAATCAAGAACATACTAAGAAGGTTACGTTAGCTACTTTGAAAGCCGTGTATAGGAGGGGAGCGGGAGCATATTCTTCTACCCATAGACCCACAATAACGGGGGGAGCACCTAACTCAAGAAACGCATGGGCAATGGCAAGGGTAAATAAGTTTTTGCAAAAGAAAGCAGGTAATAAGGTTAAAAAAGCCTATGTACAAGACGATGATTTGCTTCAAAATGGGGGAGAAGTAGGAGATGTAGAGAGTAGAGAAATACTAAACGTACAAATAGATTCAAAAGGTAGTGGAGTTTTAATTTATTGTACTTCTACGCAAAGATGCTTAGTTTTGAAACGTAGTGAAATAGTAAACCAACCTAACACATGGGGTATGGTAAGCGGCAGTGTAGAAAAGGGGGAGACATACGAGGAAGCCGTAAAACGTGAGTCTTTGGAAGAAATAGGCTATGAACTAGGTGAAATCGTACCAGTTTACAATGTAGAAGAGTATGATTTTCAAACATTTATACACTTAGTAGATGAAGAATTTGTACCTACATTAAACCCCGAACACACGGAATATATGTGGTGCAAAATTGATGAAATACCGAGCAAAAAACATTATGGATTATCAATAATGCTCATAGAATCTAACATTAAAAACAAAATATATATGCAAACAGTACACGCAGATTGCGGTTGCCAACATTACGTAGATGGCGGTGAAATTCTTAAACCCGCTCCAAGCGTGGAAGAAGTCGCTCAAAAGCACGGAGTTTCAATCGAAGAAATAGAAATGGAGTTACAAAATGGCATGAAACACGAATTAGAACATACCGATAATACCGAAGTCGCTAGAACTATCGCTTTACAACATTTGGAGGAAACGCCCGATTATTATACGCAACTTGACAAATTAATGATGCCACAGACATCCGAAACCGCCGAACCCGAAATGGTAGAAAAAATTGTGTGTAAAAATTGTGGTTGGAGTTGGAGTTTAGACGAAGGAGGAGAAGATATGTACTTATGTCATAAATGTGGTTACGATAACACCCCTTATGATATTGTAGAAAATAACATGCCATATTCTCTATGGGCATACGATTCAACCAAAGATTTAGCTAATGGTTGGAACTTTGGTGATGTAGAAAGTGCAAACAAATACGCTAATGAACTTGGAATTCATCACAATAATGATGTTGATTTTGAGATAAGACAAAGATTTTCGGGTAAAATTTTATTAAAAAAAGATGATATAAAAAACTTACTAAATGGTTCTAAAAAAATAGATGAATTTTATTATGATGGAGGTAATGTAGAAGAGGTTGAAGATATGGAGTATCTTAATATGCAAAAGGCTGACGCTCAAGCCGTTTTAATGTCCGATACCACCAAAATAGCCAAGATTATGATTGCTCAAGCATATTTAGATTATGCTAAAAGTAATCAAGAAAAAGCAGAGGAATATGATGAATGGGTAGTATGGAATGAAACAATAAAAATTTGGCAAGATTGTATTAAAAAAATAAAAAATAATAAGTTTTATCGTGAAAAAAATATGATGATATATAGTAAGGGGGGTCTTGCCTATGGTAATAGCCATGATAAGGGAGGAATGCCCCTTGTTGTTAAAAGTACGGGGCAGAATATCGAAATAGAAGGTGGCGAAGGGGTTATCAATAAAACTTCTATGCAAATGGCTAAAAAATTAGAATTTGAAGGTAAAAAAATGACCCCTTGCGAAATAATATCAAAAATCAATGAGATGGGGGGAGGTGTTAAATTCAAATGTAATGATGTCAAAGAAATAATAGCAAAAGATGGACACTTCTAAAAAAAAGACATATTTTTGGTAATTAAAGAAAAAAATTTTATGCTTTTCTTAAACCCCGAAATTTTAAGAAACTGTGACGATGTAAAAATTGGAGGAATTAAAATAATCCAAAAAGACATTTCATACATAGGTTATCTTGAAGCCTTAAAGTTAAGGTTGTTAAAATTGGTCATTCAATTCGTAAAAGCTGACATGTCCGAAGGGGCAACCTATGAGCAAAGCATACAAGATTGCCTTGAACTAATACACTCTACATTGAACTTCCAAGTTGAAGAAAATCAATTCGATGAAGAAGGACTTGTCGAAGAAATAGTTAATTCGGAGGAGTTTAAAAATTGGAGCACGGAGATTAAGTATAGATTTTTAAATACCCATAAAGGCGTAATAAAAATTAACACCCCTATTAGAGTTAATTTTGATGAGAAGAATAGCAATGTGATGCAAGAAACAATAGAGTATGTATCGGATGAAGATACATTACAAGTTGTTTTAGATGGTCTTGCAGCAACAAATTACTTTGATTAAAGAAACAAACAATAAGATGGCTATATCAAACGAAACATTTGAAGAAGCAGCCAAAAGGCAGGAACAAATATCTAAGAAAGTAGAAACTATACAAAGCCAAGAAGAAGATGGTTATGATGGTTTTACCGACACAAAAGTAAAATTAATACCAACACCTAATTTCACTTCCGCTAAGTCGGTAGGCACTTTATTGCCCGTAAATATGGCTAATGAAACAATTACAAATGTTTCTAAGATTGCTCAAGAGGTTGATTTGGTTGAATTTGTAAGAGAGAAACTCAATTATAACACTAAGGTAGCTGTGGTTCAAAATTTCTCTTCCGAACAAATTGATGCACTTTGTCTTGCTATCAAATCTTTCGAGAAAGGTAATGCTTTCATATTAGGAGATATGGCGGGTATTGGTAAAGGTCGTATTTGTGCGGGTGTTATGAGGTACGCTATTCAACAAGGTTTTACACCAATGTTTGTTACCCATAAGCCATATTTGTTTAGTGACATATATAGGGATTTGAAGAACATAGGATTCTACGGAAAAAAGAATGGGAAAGACATAAAATTCTCCCCATTTATAATGAATGCAAATGACCCAAGAGAAAGTAGTATTAAGGATAGAACGCCTATGGGTAGCCGTGTGGTTTTTGAGCCTCTCAAACCATATAGGGTAAATCAAATATGCCTTACAAAAAAGCTACCTAAAGAGTATAATTCCGTTTTCTTGACATATTCTCAAATGTCTCATACAAGAGGGGACACTAAGCAAGGGTTTTTGGAAGAAGTATCAAAAAATTCAATTATAGTTTTTGATGAGTCACACAACGCAGCTTCGGCGGATGACAACTCAAGAATTATGAAGAGAGCACTACCATTGGTAGAAAATTGTAAGTCTATATTGTTTAGTTCTGCCACTTATGCCAAAACACCCGATGTTTTTGGACTATATGTGGTTCGTACCGCCCTACGTTCTGCCGTACCTAGCCTTAGTGCCATAACAGACGCTCTTAAAATAGGTGGTGAAAATGTTTCCGAGTTTATAGCAAGTGGTCTTGTATACGAGGGGCAAATGATTCGTAGAGAAAGAAGTTACGGGGATTGTAAAAAAGTAACCGAATATGTAGGTACTACAAGGGATTTAAAAACGGGTCAAACACTATCAAACGATGCTACATTACAAAAGAGATTTTATGATGAAGCAATAGGTTATTTTAAGGAGTTAAGAGATTTTTCTAAAACGGATATTGCGGATGCTGCAATTAGAAGAGCAATTTTAAGAAGGTGTGCACAATTAAATAAAAACATCGTATTTCAAAACGATTACGAAAACGCTAAAAACCTTACACCTTCATCTAAATTGGCATGGATAAGCGAAAATAGAAATAAATGGGTTTTATATTATAAGCCAGATTCTATAACAAGGTACAAGGCGACCTTTAGAGAGAATTTGTTTTTGGCTATTAAATCTAAATTCACGGCAGATAAAGTATTGGAATGCTTAAATAATCCCGTTGAATATACAAACAATGATGGTACTATAAACGTAGCACCATTGAAGCCGTTAATAGCAATAAGAAATACGGGGGAAGCTATATTTAATGAGTTAGAATTAGAAGTCGGAGAAGAAATAAATAACGATTTTAGTGATTATTTACGCTCTATATACAATCGCCTATTTGTAGGTAATTTTACGCTTAGAAAAATAGATAATAATATATTCCAAAGTAAGAAAGATTTAGTAGAGAGGGGTGTATTGACCGATGAAAATAGGTATGAATATTTCTTAGATGATACTTATGAAGTAGAATTAACCGATTTTAATGATAATGGTGAAAGGATTACCGAAATACAATCAAGACTTAATCAATATAGGTCACAATTACCATTGAGTACCATAGATTATCTTAGAGAAAAAATTGAGACTACCCAAAGACCCGCCTTTTATTATAGAGATGTAAATAGGTTGGAACCCATATATGGTTCGGCTTCGAGCACATATTACAAGCTATCCGAAGCTACTGGTCGTAAGTCAAGATTAAGATTCAATGGGGAAAAATGGGTTTACGAAAGATTAGAAAAGGAAAGCACTACTAACAAATTTCTTGATTTCAATAATGGTAGAAGCGATGTATTATTATTGAATGTAACTGCATCTACGGGCGGTTCTGCTCAAAGTTCCCCCGATGAAGGTATGGATACAAGACCAAGAAATATGTTTATTATTCAATTTGAATTAGATATAAACATAGAGGTTCAAAAGCGAGGAAGGGTTAATAGAACGGGTCAAATAAACATGCCTACGTATAGCTACATAATATCTCAAATACCCGTTGAATTGAGAACTTACTTGATGTTTAGAAAGAAATTACGTAAACTTGATGCTAACACAAGTGCCAACCAAACCGCTTCATCCGAAACATCCGAAATATTTGATGTTGATGGAAACCCAATAGAAGACATTTTCAACCACTATGGATATCAAGTATTCGTAAAGGACTTTATAGAAGACCCTAAATTTATTGCATTTAAAGAGGTATTCGATAATTTATCATTTAGAGCAGGTAGAGCGAGTGGTGAAGCGGAAGAAAATGAAATTAATGTAGAATCATTTAATGCTTTTGTAAGAGAATTAGAATTGTATCCCACCGAGAAAACTCAAGAGGAAAAGAATAATAATGCTTTAGTAGTCAATCAAGAAGAGTTCTTTGATGAGATGAACAAAAAATATATTGATGAAATAACTAAACTAAAAGCATTAGGTGAATATCAATTAGAACTTGAAGCAAAAAACTACAAAGCATATCTAAAACAAAGGGTAGTAGTTAGTCTATTTAGCGGAACTACAATATTTTCATTACCATTATTCTTAGCGGATTATTATACTTTGGAAGATAACCGAGCATTAACTAAGGAAAAATTAGACGAAAAAGCAGATGATTTAGCTAGTAAGTTAGGTAAAGAAAGTCCAAATGAAGCATATCTTTTCTTGATTAAGGATTATAATAGTGAGTTTGAAAGAAACAAAGAAGAAATTATACAAAATTTCTTTCAATTTGAGCCTAAAAGAGAAAACTATGTCAATGAAGATGATTTCAACACCGACATGGATAGATTTAATGCAAGGAGATATGGATTGGAAAGGAATCTTAATGAAGGAAGAGCAAGAATGATTGACTTTATGAGATTTTATAGACCATATACCCCCGTTGTTTATAATGGTCACTATGGATATTTCATTGGATATAGAATAAAAGATAAGAAAACTAAATTCAAATATACGGATGGTAGTATTGAATTTGTATTCTGTTTCCTTTCTAGATACCCCGTTTTGAATTTAAAAGTAAGTTCCGATTCCGTGACACTTGAAAATATTAAAAGAGATAGTGTTCTTATACTTGGGACATCGTTAGGAGATAACATAAAAGCACAAATTAAATCATGGAAACCCGACCCAAATAAAAGAATTATAAGAAGATTTTTAGCGGGTAATATTTTAAATGGAATAGTACAAGCGAATAGAAAGAAAAGAGATGATGAAATAGTAAATTGGTCACTTGTTAGGTTTACAAACTTTGATGGTTCTATGAATACCGCCATCGAATTAAAGTTCGATAAGCAATTATCCGATAGAGCAATCATTATTCCTCAAAAAACCGAACTTTCTGTTTCCGTAGGTAATTCGGAGTTTTTAAATTTCTTTAAAAACGCTGCTATTAGCACCGAAAGATACCCGATGCCATTATGGAATATCGTAACGGATAAGTTGATTGATAGAGCCTTATGTTTATTAAGGCGTGATAATAACATCATAGAGGTTCAATTAATTCAACCATATAAACAGAAGACGGAAACGGGTGAAATATCCGACTATGATGAAAAGAATGCTAAATACAACAAGCTATTTTATGATGAGGATTTATTAAATAGGTTTAAGAATAATCAAGTTAAAAAGGGTAAGGAAAGAGAAATAATTAAATATGCTCTAAAGATTACTAAAGAAGTTAATAAATATGGGCAAGAAACCGAAAAAACTCAATACAATCAATATAGAGTTTTAATTAAGAGTTTCATATTTAACTATCAAAATGAAGAAGATAAATTGAAAGATTTTCTTAATTCAATAAACGCTAAATATGATTTATCTTTTAACTTTAGAGCAAGTGAAGAGGAATATTTTAACGTAGAATCTAGAGGTGACTTACCTCCCGAAACTATAAAAGAGGCTAAACAACAAAAATTATATCCCGATGGTAGGTATGAATACATTTTCATAGAACCCGTTAGTGAAAACTTTATATCACAAATACCAAATTTGATAGAGAGGATAGTGATTGGAAGTAATAATGGTGTAGTATTATCTCAACCATTAATTCCTACCATGTTGGCTTCATATAAACTAAAACCATACAACCTATCGCCCGATATACTAATAAAAATAACTCTAAATCAACTATCGGATTCAAATAAGGTAGAATTTGCTAAATTGCTAGAAGAGAAAGCGGATAAGTCAGCACTTGATGTTGGACTTAATGTAAAGAGTTACTTAGGTAGAGTTGCGGTTGACCCTAAATATTTCTTTGGTGATATGAGAATTCCCGAATATGGAACTATTTTCAAGGAATATGCTTTAAACAACGATGTTACCAAATTAGTATTAGATGAACAAAAAGAAGAAATATTAGAAGAAGTTGAACTCCCTACTAATAAAGTAGACTTTTATGGGGCGGAGCAATTTCTAATCAATATGATAACTAATTAATAAAAACAAATGGAAAGGAACGAAGTTTTACAACAAGTTATAGACGCAGTTCGCACGGACATATTGTCTAACAAGCAATTTATTGAGAGCATATTTGAAACTTATAAATTAAAACAAGATAACATTGACCCAAATTTAATATTCACAATGATGGCAAATTTTCAAGCACAACAAGAAGTTAGAAGACCCGTATCTAACAATCCAAAGGATGTTGTTAAAGATGGTAAAGCGGTAGCAAAACCAATAATAGTAGAGGGTATGGTCTCTCAAATAGTTTCCGATTTGCTTGAAGGAAACAATGTGTATCTTCTTGGTAAAGCGGGAACGGGAAAAACATATTTAGCCGAAGCAATAGCAAAATCCGTGTTAGGTCAACCCGTATTTATGATAAATTGCTCACAATGGACATCTCCTATTGAAATTAGGGGAGGGCAAACTATTGAAGGATATCAAGAGGGGTTATTGATACAAGCATGGGCAAAAGGTGGTGTGCTAATTTTAGACGAATTACCAAAATTAGACCCAAACACGGCGGGACTATTAAACGCAGCGTTAGCGGAAGCCGCAGCACAACCAAAATATGACGAAAATGGTAAAGTAATAGAATCTACAATACCTACTTTGACAAATGGTAGTGGTCGTGTTGTTAGAAAAGGTGAAGACCAAACCGATGAATCATTAAAATATAGATTTTGTGTAATTGCTACGGGTAATACCGATATGATGAATGTTGGTAATAAATATTCGGGTAATAATAGACAAGACTATTCTCTTGTAGATAGATTTGCGGGTTCTTACTATACCTTAGAGCAAAACACTTTGCAAGAGATGAAACTTACTTATCCTTATGTATTTAACGTATGTAATTCGATAAGACAATTTCTTAATGAAAAAGACGCAATACAATCTATCTCTTTGCGTACTATGTTGAATTTCAATAGAACATTTGAACAAGAAAATCTATATAATTTACAATCTCCATTTGCCGATGAAATATTCGATAATAGCGGTAATAGAGTTCCACCTAAATCAATAGATGATAGCATTAAAAGTTTTCTTTCTATGCTTGAAGTTAATATGAAAAAAGAATTAGAGGAATATTCACCATTTAGAGAAGCAAAAGCTGCTAAGAAGTCAAACTTTATATATGATTTCTGCGCTAAGTATCATCTTGACCCAAAAACGGGAGAAACAGTAGAATTTAAGGAAGTAAAATTAAGTCAATCCGAAGCCGAAATGATTGGGTTTAAAAAAGGTGGACAAATGTTAATGCCATTCTACTTAAATGGCGATGCGGTTGATTTGATTTTCTAAAAAGTAGTTATGCCGAGTAAAATAATATTAGGTGCTGGTAATAAGCCTCAAGAGTATGAAAAGTACTCTATAATGAGTTTCCCAGATTGGAGAGCATTAGAATCTTTTGCAAAAAAAGTACCATTAGGCAACACGGAATTAACCGCAAATGCAAATTTCAAAACATTCGTAGAACGACAAATATCTTCTTCATCTTATGGTCTTTTCGGTAAAAATCCAAGAACCTATGAAGAAGCTATGCAAAGAGATAAATTTATATATTACGAAGAATATAAAAAGATTAAAGATAAGGTAGAAAAGAAGGTTCAAGAGAAATTACAAAAGTCATCTATTGCCGAAGTGATGCAACCTAAATTTGTGTATAATGACAAACAAATAGGTGAATTTATATATGAAAGAGCAGCTATGACTCTTAAACCTAAAATATATACATATTGTCCATCGGAGAATAGGTTAGTAGATACCATAAATGAGAGAGTATACCTTTATCTTCCCTCACTAAAAAGAGTGGTAGAGCCAAATGAAAAAATAATTCGAGATGGCAATTTTATGGTGTTGCAAAATGAAAAAAGGTCTTTAGTAATAAGTGCAATTAAAAAAGGAGATGAGTATTTTGAAGTAGTAAACGCAATAAAAGTAAAAAAGAAGGATGGTAGTGTTGAATATTTTGAATTAAAGGGTGAGGAAACACTTAAAGAAGCAAGAAAGATAGGTATTATTGATGTTACGAGTTCAAACAAGAAAGTTTATTTATATAAAGAGAGTAAACCTAAAGAATATAAATCTATTAAAATTATTGTTTCCTTAACTGCGGGTGGTTTTACTGCTTGGGAAAATGATTTTTATACGGGGGTAACTGCGGGAATAATCGTAGAAGTACTTGAATCTTTGGGTTATGCGGTTGAATTAGTAATTGCGGTAGGAGGTGGTAGATGTGGGGGGTGTTCAAGAAAACTTTTATTTAATGGTGTTAAGATGAGAGGTCGTAGATTTTTCTTATTTACGGCGAAAAAGTTTGATGAGCAATTAGACAAAGATGGTCTACTATATACTATTTGTGACCCATCATTTCACAATATAAAGTTTATATCCTTACTTAATTCATTCTTCAAATTCTTTGGAGATGAGATAGATACAAGAGAAAGTCCCGCAGCTACTTGGCATGGTATAGAATCTACTGATTTGATAAATCCAATAGGTGCATTTCAAAAAGCATTAGATAATAAAAATGGCAATAAAAACTTACTGCATTTTTATATTACTAAGGTTAAAAACGAGCAACAAGTAGTAGAAGATGTTACAAACATCGCTTTAGAATGTGAAAACCTAAATTTAGAAGCATTAAAAAAATTCAAATCAAATGACTTCAAATCTATTTGATATAATTACTAGAAAGTCTAAGAATATTTCATTAGAAGCAAGTAGGAGATACAATAGTCAAGGTTATAGTGTAGTTCCTTATGAGCAATTAATTGTCACACATAAAGACTATCCTAATAATCACTTCTTGGTGCATAAGAATATGATATTTATAAAAGGATTGGAGGATACATCTTATGATGTTTATAAGTTTGATAATGAAGGTAGTTTGTTAGATAAAAATGATTATCCTAAAACCTTTTTTAGAGATATGCAAATAGTTAAAAGAATAGATTAATGAAAGTAACTTTTGATGATTTAAAGAACTATGGGTTATACGATAATTTACCGAATGAACTTAAAGAGATTGAGGATTCGGTAGATGCTAAGTATTTTATTTTCTATTATGAAGTTGATGAAGCTAACTTAAAACTAAAAATATTTGAATCTAAGAGCGTCAAGGAAATAAACGTAAGTCTTTATAGAGGAATTAGTGATAAAGCAAGGAGGTACAATACAAATTTAATCACATTAGGGTTTTTCAAAAATACGTTTGAAACTAAAGATGGCATATTTTACGAGTTTCTTAGAACTTATAATGAAGAAGAAAAAGTAAAGAAACTATATGACGATGCCGTAAAAACTGATAGAGAAATAGATATAAGTATATCTACGAATGCCATAACGGAAATATACAACGCAGATAATTTTAGAAGAGCAATATCTTATTTTAATTCTTCTAAATTACAAACAATAATGGCAGTCTATGATATGGTCGATTTAGCTATGTCTAAAAAGATAGCAAAAAGACTATATGGAGAGTCACTAAAAAAGGTTGTAAGTATAGTTAGGTTCGATGGTGGGGTGTTACCCGAAATAGGAGGCACTTTGAGATATATGGTTATAGGTGAAAATGCAAAACTTACTACCGAACAAAAAGAAAAACTTGACTTAGCAAAGGCACTTTTACGCTCCTATATTTCCGTAGATGTAATATATCAAGAAACGGGGTGGGCGTTTGCTACTTGGGATGGTAAATGGAGAACTAATATTGCGGATAATGAAGCAAAAATATTAGATACTTTTTTGTATGACTATAATGGTCGAAAGTTATATATTCCACCAAATACGGAGCAAAGTACTGTGCTTTCTCTACTACAAGACCCATCTAATCTCTATAAGATTAATTATAAAGGTAAATTGGCGGATGTATTAGAGCACCCTACACTATATAAGTATTATCCTCAATTAGCCATAACACCAATAATCTATTATTTTGGGAATCAAGAATCTGGTTTTAAACCCATGTTTTACTATAATCCAAATAATAGAGGCGGATATATAATGATATGTGGTTTTCCTAGTTGTGGGGAATCTCTTTCTATTTTATTGCATGAAATACAACATGCTATACAACATAAAGAGTCATTCGCTACGGGCGGTAATGAGTTCTTAGCATCATTTGTGGTTGCTTTAGGTGGTAAAGAAGTAAGGAAAATATTTTCTTCTATAAATAAGATAGAAAAGTATTTAGAGGAATATTTCAATACGGATGAATATAGATTAGAGATAAAGAGTATTGTAGAGAATGAAATGGTCAACAATGACCAAGCCGAGCAAATTAGAGGACAGCTTTTGACATTTTTGGATAGTTATGAAAATTATTCTCAATCCTTAAATCAAGTCAATTTCTACATAATTTTATTTATTGCCGAAAACGGGGACTATGCAACAAGTGGATTAACAAGTTTTCTTGTAAATAAAGTTGGGTATGTAATCTACGAGATATTTGAAAATATAACCAAAGCATACAAAGAGGCAATAAACTACAAAAACAAGTTAGCTTCCGAAGGATACAAGAAGGAAGACATAAGTAGAATACTTTTTAGTTCTTATGAAAATTTATATGGAGAAACCGAAAGTAGGGCAACTCAATCTTCAAGATACTTAGGGTCTGATTATAAAAACTACTTCTACTTGAATGGTTGGGAAAATGGAGTTTTAAAGAATTTGGTAGTGATAGATGGCATTGATGAAATTGTAGATTCCGAGAAAATAAAAGCAGCAGTAGAGAGAAAGGGTGATGAATATGTGCTACATTTTGAAAAAAATAGGTCTAGTGAGCCATTTTTACACGAACTAGGTCACATAGTATATGATTGTTTAGTTAAATTGGGGCATAAAGATTTAATTTCCAAAGAGTTAGATGCCTCTACCGAATCTAAAATACAAGAGAAGTTTGTAAATACATTCCTTGCATATATTAGAGATATTTTAGATGATAAAAACATAAAAGCTGACCTAATGATGGATTTTTCCATTCAAGCTAATGAGGAAATATACAAAATATTAGATGAGTTTTTTAGAGATTCAGAGATAAATGAAAGAACCAAATTTATTAAATACATGCTCGAAATAGTTTAACAAAGTGTTATGATTATATATTATTTCACCGAATAATATGTTAGTATATTTACTATATAATCAAATAAAATGAACAAACAAAAGTTAGAAGACATAAAATCTAAGTTGGATATTGATAATAAAGACCAAATATACCTTTATGATTCGGGTGATGTATTAAAATATCTTGAAACAACGGATTTTAAGGGTGATTCCACTATCGGTGGTTTTATTGGTGATATTAATGAAGGTGGAGATACTACGGGTCTTGATGAAGATGAAGGAACCGATTTAGAAGGAAATCCAATACCTAGCGGTGGTGA
>JACCDP010000424.1_pt1 | contig 15719 bp, 16 predicted proteins | sample 7445841 | NCBI WGS metagenome assembly JACCDP01 (sample SAMN15323441, study PRJNA562643) | freshwater metagenome | isolation source: river surface water | place: USA:Blue River Watershed | collected 2017-08-17 | reverse complement strand
AGGATGAGGTTATCAGCGATAAGTTTTCCCCACTAGATGGAGATTAAAACTTTTAGTACCAGCCTTTAGATAGGCTGGATAAACCTGATAAAGCCCATGCAATTTAAATAAAAGGAAATGGAGCTTTATGTTAACTGGCACATTGATTACATTAATTACCCTGCTGGAGAGGCTACTTGCCTCTGGCACATTAACCATGGCCCTCTCGGCGTTGTTTAAAAAGGGGCTGCTTATGCTTGGTGTTTATTGAGTCATCTTTATCGCATATATTAAGCCGTTGGATGCAAGGGAAAAGCAACCGACCTATTAGGCGATCAACTTTATTATGTAGTCAGCTATCAAGACGGCAATATCGCAGCGCAACAGTTGTTTGCGGAGATCAAAATTACACGGACACTCCCCAGTAGCTGACCAAAAAGACAACTGTTCGCTGTGATGCTCATGAATTCTTGTAGAGTTGTGTTAGAAATTAGTATGGGGGATGATTACTTAATCGCCACTCCAAGAAAGGTCAAGAGGGATCAATGCCTAATGTATTTGATAGTTCCCAAAGAAAAGTGCTTGTCACTGGTGCCGATGGCTTTATTGGGTCTCATCTAACCGAAACCCTGGTTCGCCAAGGATTTAGAGTTAGAGCTTTTGTTTATTACAACTCGTTTAATTCATGGGGCTGGCTGGATAATTGTGGAGATGATGTAAAAGACCAATTTGAAGTTTTCGCTGGAGATATCCGCGATCCGTATGGTGTTAAGAACGCCATGACTGGCTGCGACACAGTATTTCATCTCGCAGCTTTGATTGGAATTCCCTTCTCTTATCTCTCGCCAGCTACCTATGTAGAGACTAATATCAACGGAACACTTAATGTACTGCAAGCAGCAAGAGACCTAGGTGTCAGCCGTATAATTCACACATCAACCAGTGAAGTTTATGGAACAGCTCACTTTGTTCCAATTACTGAAAAACATCCTCTTCAGGGTCAATCACCTTATTCAGCTTCGAAAATAGCGGCTGATCAATTAGCCTACTCTTTCTATTCATCCTTTGAACTTCCCGTTATTACACTTCGGCCCTTTAATACATATGGACCAAGACAATCGGCAAGAGCAGTTATTCCGACAATCATTACTCAGATAGCAAATAAAGCCAGCACAATTAAGTTAGGTGCAATTAAACCAACTCGTGATTTCAGTTTTGTTGAAGATACAGTTGCAGGTTTTATCTCAGCTCTCAACAGCAAGAAAGGTGCTGGCGAGACAATTAATCTTGGAAGCAATTTTGAAATTTCTATTGAAGACACTGCAAGACTAATCGCAGAAATCATGGGGGTGTCAGTAGAGATAACTACTGATATAGAACGCCTAAGACCTGAAAATTCGGAAGTAGAAAGGCTCTGGGCTGATAACTCAAAAGCTCTTGAGGTCCTGGGCTGGAGACCCTCATATGTAGGATTAAAGGGCTTTAGAGAAGGTTTAGCAAGGAGCATCGATTGGTTTACCCAACCCGAGAATTTAAAGCCATATAAGTCAGGGATTTACAACTTGTGATGTCTACTGTGAATTCAAATGCATTTATCAGTCAGATAATAGACGCAATTATAGAAGTCGTGGGTCCTGGACCAGTATCGCTACATGAACCCAGATTTGATGGTAACGAGTGGTTGTACTTAAAGGAGTGCCTAGATTCAAATTACGTTTCATCGGTAGGAAAGTATGTTGATCAATTTGAACAATCTCTAGCTAATTACACAGGAGCAAAATATGCGATATCGGTAGTTAATGGAACCGCTGCCCTTCAAATAGCGCTGAAGCTCGCAGGCGTGAATAGTGGGGAAGAAGTGCTAGTACCAGCTCTAACTTTTGTTGCAACAGCAAATGCAGTTTCCCACCTTGGGGCAATCCCCCATTTTGTTGATAGTGAGGAGAGCAGCCTTGGAATAGACGTTTTGAAGCTACGAGAGTACCTAAATGCAAATACAGAAGAGCAATCCGGTTTATGTGTTAACAAGTCCACGAACAGAGTGATTCGAGCCCTGGTTCCCATGCACACATTTGGTCATCCATCAGATCTTGAGCAACTTCTATTGATAGCAAAAGACTTTAACCTGGTCCTGGTTGAAGATGCTGCCGAATCTCTTGGAAGCTTCTTTAAAGGGAAACACACTGGAACTTTCGGCTTACTGGGAAGCTTAAGTTTCAATGGAAACAAGACAATTACCACAGGCGGCGGCGGCGCGATACTCACTAATAATGAAGCATTAGCGAGGCGTGCAAAGCACCTAACAACTACTGCCAAGATTAGTCATAAGTGGGAATTCGATCATGATGAAATTGGATATAACTATCGGATGCCAAATATCAATGCCGCGCTAGGCTGTGCGCAGATTGAGAAACTCCCAGAGAAGCTAATTGCAAAGCGAGAACTCTTTAAGAGATATAAAGAGGAATTTAAGCGAATTTCTGGAGCTTTAATATTCGAAGAGTCCAGTAATTGTCAAAGCAATTACTGGCTCCAAACACTTCTTTTGGAAGACGACAACTTACGGTTGAGAGACTCCCTTTTGGATGCCAGCAATGATATTGGAATTATGACAAGACCCGTCTGGAAACTCATGAGCAATATATCTCCTTACGTTAATTCTCCGGCCATGTCACTTGAGGGCGCTAACTCACTTTATCGAAGAGCAATTAATTTACCTAGTAGCCCTGCCTTATCGTTAGGAACAAGATGACGAAGAAAGAATTGATATTGATTGGAGCCGGAGGTCATGCACGATCTTGTATCGATGTCATTGAACAAGAGGGCAACTTCAAAATCACTGGCTTAGTTGGTCTTGAAAATGAGCTAGGTTCGCAGGTAAATGGATATGAAGTTATTGCGACTGACGAGAGCCTCTCGACTTTAATTGGCAAAGCTCAATTTGCTTTAATCGCGTTAGGACAGATTTCCTCTCCAGATGCAAGGATTAAACTCTTCGAGAGAGCTTTAAGAGCTGGATTTGAACTCGCGAGAGTCGCCTCCCCATCTGCTTATTTATCCCCATCTGCTCAAATTGGTAAGGGAACTATTGTCATGCATGGGGCCATTATCAATGCCGGAGTCAAGGTGGGCAGTAATTGCATCATAAATAGCAAAGCGCTTTTGGAACACGACACCCAGGTCTTAGATAACTGTCATATATCTACCGGAGTAATTCTCAACGGTGGAGTTCTTGTTGAAGAGGGGTGCTTTATCGGTAGTGGGACGATTGTCAAAGAGGGAGTCTCAATTGGAGTGCGCTCTGTGGTTGGAATGGGTTCTCTATTGAACGCTAATTTGACTGCAAATTGTAGGTTTCCGGGGGTGCCATTGAAATGAAGCCTATGGTTATTGCAGAAGCCGGCGTAAATCACAACGGAGACCTAGGGCAAGCCAAAAAACTAATTGAAGTTGCTGCAAAGTCAGGTGCAGATTTTGTAAAATTTCAGTCCTTTAATGCTGATCGACTGGTCACCAAAGATGTGCGTAAGGCGCAATATCAGATACAGAACTCTCAAAATAGTGAGTCTCAATTTGAAATGCTGAAAAGCCTAGAGCTCAGTGAAACGATGCATAGAGAATTAATCAAAGAGTCAAGAGTTCAAGGTATTGGTTTTATCTCTACTGCTTTTGATATTGAAAGTGCCAATATGCTGCTTTCGTTGGGTCAAAATATTTTTAAAATTCCTTCTGGCGAGATTACAAACCTTCCATACTTACGACATATTGGTAGCTTTGGCAAGAGAGTTATTCTCTCAACGGGAATGTCTAATTTGCAGGAGGTCAAAGACGCACTTGAATTATTAGAAGCTGCAGGTACTTCTAAATCTCAAGTTACGGTCCTTCATTGCACAAGCGCCTATCCAGCACCAATTATTGATGTGAACTTATTAGCCATGCAGACAATGAAAGAGGCTCTGAATGTAGAAGTTGGGTATTCGGATCATACTCTTGGTATCGAGGTGTCAATTGCAGCAGTTGCACTAGGAGCATCAGTGATTGAGAAACACTTTACTCTTGATAGAAATCTTCCGGGCCCTGACCATAAGGCAAGTCTTGAGCCTGATGAGTTGAATTTATTGGTTACCCAGATTCGAAATATAGAGAAAGCACTTGGAGGCGGAGTTAAGCGTCCAATGCCAAGTGAGTTGGAGAATATAGATTTGATCAGAAAGTCGATAGTAGCAAAGTGTTCAATCAAACAAGGCGAGATCTTTTCTGAGTTGAATTTATCAGTGAAAAGGCCAGGAACTGGAATCTCTCCAATGGATTGGGATCGTTTACTTGGAAGCAAAGCAAGTCGAAACTTTGATGTAGATGAGTTAATTGATGAATCGTAAGGTATGTGTGTTTACAGGAACGCGCGCAGAGTACGGATTATTACGCCCACTCCTATTCAAACTATCAAGCGATTCGAGAATTAATCTGCAGCTGGTTGTCAGTGGGATGCACCTGTCGGAAAAATTTGGTCTTACTTACAAAGAGATAGAGAGTGACGGATTTTTAATTGACAAGAAAATTGAAATTCTCGATGATCACGACTCAACCGATTCGGTTTCACGAGCCGTAGGAACAGGAATTATAGATTTTACAAAAGCGTTCAAAGAACTAGAGCCTGACATAGTTGTAATCTTAGGCGATCGTTTCGAAGCATTTGCAGCAGCCACAGCGTGTTTATTGTTAAGGACACCAGTTGCACATATTCATGGTGGGGAGGCGACAGAAGGGTTAATGGACGAAGCCTTCAGACATGCGATTACTAAGATGTCACATCTTCACTTTGTATCCACCAAAGAGTATAAAAAGCGAGTGATACAACTTGGAGAAAATCCAGAGTGTGTATTTCTGGTCGGCTCGCTTGGCGTAGAAAATATCAAAAACACTAAATTATTGAGTCGAGACGATTTAGAACGAGAGTTGAAAGTGAGGTTTTCTCGAACTAACATCTTGATCACATTTCATCCCGTGACACTCGAACCTGATACTGCTAGAAGTCAAATTGAACAATTGCTATCAGTTTTGGAAGACCTTCAGGATACTACTTGCATTTTCACGTATCCAAATTCAGACTTAGGGGGCCTTCAAGTCATTGAGGCTATAGATAAATTCGTATCTGAGCATGCAAGAGCATACGCCTTTGCATCTTTGGGTCAGCTAAATTACTTTTCATGTGTGAACATTGTGGACGTAGTGGTAGGAAATTCTTCTAGCGGATTAATTGAAGTGCCAAGCTTAGGAAAGCCGACAATCAATATTGGAGATCGTCAATTAGGAAGAGTTAAAAGTTTGAGCGTGATAGATTCCCTACCAATGCGTTCAGACATAAAGAAGGCACTCGAATTTGCGCTTTCAGACGATTTTGGAATGCGAATACGGAGTCAATCTAATCCTTATGAACTCCCCGAGACAAGTGTTAAAATTGCAGAAATATTACGTGAGAAATCACTGATCAATATACTAAAGAAGCGTTTTTGGGACTTGGAATTTACTTGCGAATAGTATTTATTGGGAGTGTAAAGTTATCGGCAAATTTGCTCAAAGAACTTGTAAGCTTTCGGAACAACGTAGTAGGAATCTGCACAAAATCTCAATCGACGTTTAACTCAGACTATGAAGATCTTGGTGCAATAGCCTCTGAACATAAGATTCCTTGCTTGTATACCACTGACATAAATTCAATAGAAAGTATTAATTGGATAAAAAACTTGGAGCCGGATTTGATATTTTGTATTGGTTGGTCACAAATAATCCATGGAGAATTACTATCAGTTTCTAGAATTGGTGTTATTGGATTTCATCCTTCAGAATTACCAAGCAATCGAGGCAGACACCCCATCGTGTGGTCTTTGGTGCTCGGTTTGCAGCGAACTGCTTCTACATTTATCTTCATAGATGAAGGTGTAGATTCTGGGGATATTGTTTCTCAAAGAGAGATAGAAATTGACGAAAGTGATGACGCCCAAGGGTTATACGAAAAAATCTCAAGCGTTGCTACTGTTCAAATTAAGGAGATAGTTTTGCAACTTGAGACTTCCACGCTCCAGAGGATTAAACAAAATAGTGAACATTCCAACACTTGGCGAAAACGTAGTGAGAATGATGGATTAATTGATTGGCGAATGAGCGCAAAAAGTATTCACAACCTTATTCGCGGTCTATCTGCTCCCTATGTGGGAGCCCACTTCATCCACAAAGGTCAGGTGGTGAAAGTTTGGAAATCGGTTAAATCATTAGAGGGGGAGACAAATATGGAGCCTGGTAAAGTTATAAGGAGAACGGATCGTGGCCCCATAATAAAGTGTGGTGAGGGCTCCATTATATTGCTAAAAACAGAGCCAGAACTCTGGAAACCGGAGGGGGACTATCTATGAAAAGTTTGATAATAGCTCCACATCCTGACGATGAAGTCTTAGGTGTTGGCGGAACGCTACTTAGACGTAGAGCGGAAGGAGGCGAAATTGGTCTGATCATAATGACCGAAATGAAAACTGAAAATGGGTATTCTCAAGAGGCAGTGAATAAGCGAAGAATTGAAATCGAAAAAATCGTGAACTTCATGGGGTTTGGGTTTTTGGCGGAATTAAAATTTGCAACAAGCAGCCTTGATCAAGTGCCTAGAGCCTCTATAGTTAATAAAATCGCCGATGCAATTAAGCAGTTTGGACCTCAAGAGATATTCGTACCACATTTTTCTGATGTGCATTCAGACCATAGAGTGACATTCGAAGCTGCCTCAAGTTCACTTAAGTGGTTTCGGCAACCCAATGTAAAGCGAATTCTGTCGTATGAGACCGTATCAGAGACTGGATTTGGCTTGAATCTAAACTTAGACTTTCAACCTAATGTATTTGTTGATATTGAAAAGTATTTGGAACGAAAAGTGGAAGCTTTAAATTTATATGCCTCGGAAACCGGTAATCATCCTTTTCCAAGGAGCGTTGAAACTTTATCTGCTTTGGCAACCTTGAGAGGCAGCAGTTCAGGATTTAATGCTGCGGAGGCATTTCAACTACTACGTCAGTATGAGTAATCATGAGTGAGTTAATGAATCCAAAAAATCTAGAAGTTTTGGAGAATTGGAAAGGATTCTTTACATATGACTAACGTGGGTAGCTGGACAAAGACCCTGTTGTCACCCGTAGGTTGTATCGGAGACGCAATTAAGATTTTAAATGATACAGGCTTAAGAATTGTCCTAGTAGCAGACTCAGATTTAAAGCTTGTAGGAACTGTTACTGATGGGGACATTCGAAGGGGACTGCTGCGTGATTTGACTCTTGCTAGTCCAATTTCAGAGGTGATTAACAGCAATCCAATTGTTGTACGACAGAATTTTGCACGAGAGGTAGTTCTAGAAATCATGTCGTCCCATAAGATCTTTCAGATTCCTGTTGTGGATGAAGGTTTAAAGTTAGTCGGACTCCATGTTCGGAATGAGCAAAATACTCACGCCGCTCGCGATAATGTGGTGGTGATTATGGCTGGCGGAAAAGGAACCAGGCTTTTACCAAAGACAGAGAAGACACCAAAACCAATGTTGCGTTTAGGTGTAAAACCAATTTTAGAGCATATAATCGAACGAGCAAAGGCGGAGGGATTTAGCCGATTTGTTCTGGCAATACATCACCTTGGAGAAGTGATTGAAGAATATTTTGGTGATGGAAAGTCTTTAGGGGTAAATATTTCCTATGTTAAGGAGAAGACACCTCTGGGAACTGCGGGAGCATTAAGCCTTATTGAACCAAAGCCATCACAGCCAATTATTGTTACGAACGGAGACGTACTAACGGATGTCAAGTATGGAGACATTCTTGATTTTCATATTCATAGTAATGGAAAAGCCACCATGGCGGTTCAAGTGAAAGAATGGCAAAATCCTTACGGAGTAGTTAACACTGATGGAATTGAGATTACGAACTATGAAGAAAAGCCAATAACAAGGACTCTGATAAATGCAGGGGTTTATGTAGTTAATCCTGCAGTGCTTGAACTAATCACAAGTTCAACTCCCTGCGATATGCCTCTATTATTCGAGTTAGCTCGAGAAAAGGGAATGAAAACCGTGGCATACTTTGCGCACGAATCATGGATTGACGTTGGCACTCATGAAGACTTTAATTTAGCTTCAGGACAAAATCGAGTAATAGAATAGTATTACTGAGTTAATAACTACTATTACTCAATTTCCGTCAGTTGCTTGTGTGAATTCTTAAACAGACGAGAGGTAAATTAGTGGTCGAGCACGGGAGAGCAAGTGATTAATGGAAAAAAGATCATTGCAATTATTCCTGCTCGTCAAGGCTCAAAAGGGTTGGCAAAAAAAAACGTAATTAATTTTCTTGGTAAGCCTCTCTTTGTATGGAGTATTGAAGCAGCTCGCAAGAGCAAGTACGTTGACAAACTTATCATTAGTACAGATTCAACGGATATCGCAATCATTGGTGAAAAAAATGGGGCTGAAATACCCTTCATTCGACCCAGCTACTTATCAGAGGATAACTCCACTTCTATAGATGTTGTTTACCATGCAATTGAATTCATGCGTGAAGAACTTGGCGAAAACTTTGATTTTGTAGTTCTACTAGAACCTACCTCACCACTTAGAACTTCTGAGGACCTTGACCTGGCAATTGAAAAGTTAGCAGGGAGCCCTAATGCTAAGTCACTTGTCACCGTAGGGGAATCTGAGTCTCAACACAAAACATTGCAATTCAACATTACAGACAGTGATTTCATTTCAGTGGGATCAGCAAGTAGTGGATTTGTTCACACGAGAAGACAGGATCTTGCAAAGTCCTATTTCTTGGATGGAAGCATATACTTATCATACGTTCATACCCTGTTTGAGTTTATGAGTTTTGTGCATGGACAAACCTTAACTTTATCCCTACCAAAGTGGAAAAACATTGAAATTGATGATGAGTATGATTATGTTATGGCTTTGGCATTGGGTCGAGAGTACTTGAAGTGAGCTATACAAGTCGCTTGCAGCGCGTAATTCCTGGTGGCGCCCACACGTATTCAAAAGGAAGTGATCAGTTTCCTTCTAACTCACCTCAAATTTTTGAACGTGGAGAGGGGGTGTACCTGTTCGATCCAGATGGAAAAAAGTTCTTGGATTTTGGAATGGGACTGCGGACAGTACTGATTGGGTACGCAGAAGAGCAAATTGACAACAAGGCCATTGAATACTTGAGGAAAGGAATGAATTTAACAAGACCCTCGATGATTGAGCTCGAAGCAGCAGAACTGATGATCGATTTAATTCCTAATGCTGACATGGTTAAATTTACAAAGAATGGTTCTACGGCTGTAACGGCAGCAGTGAAACTTGCTCGTGCTTATACTGGCCGTAAAAAAATTGCAATTTGTGCGGATCATCCATTCTTTTCATACGATGATTGGTTCATAGTCACCACACCTATGTCCAAAGGTGTCCCAGAAGAGCATTCAGAATTTACAAAAACTTTCAAATACAACGATATATCCTCTCTTGAAAAGATTATTTCAGAAAACATCAACGAAATAGCTTGTGTGATACTGGAACCTCTCTCTGTTGATTGCCCAAGTGTTCCGCAAGCTCAAGGGGTTTGTTGTGGTCAGAAAAATTGCTTAAGATTACAAAACTCTAATGAGAATTTTTTACACAAAGTGCAGGAATTGTGTAAGAAAAACGGAATAGTCTTTATCTTGGATGAAATGATTACCGGATTTCGATGGGGTTTGACCGGAGCTCAGGGAAAGTTTGATCTGAATCCAGACCTAAGTACCTTTGGTAAAGCAATGGCCAATGGATATCCCCTCGCATGCGTCGTTGGAAGACGAGAGATTATGAGCCAAGGTTCAATTGAAGAACTGGGTAAGGAGAGATTGTTCCTTGTCTCAACAACACATGGCGCAGATATGGCAAGTCTAGGTGCTTTTATTGCAAACGTTGAATTTATGAAACGTGAGCCAGTGGAAGAGAGAGTTTGGAGTTTTGGGTCTCAACTAATTGCCAAAATGAATCAGTGTGCAGTTAATCGTGGGCTAGAAAAATACTTCAAAGTTTTTGGCCCAGCTTGTTCACCTAGATTTGTTACTTTGGATAGCAATGGAATAACCTCTCTAGAATTTCGTACTTTATTTTTGCAAGAAATGCTTAAAAGAGGAATCCTTATGCCCTGGATTTCAATCTCATATCGACATACCGAGTCGCTACTTTCAGAAATAGGGCAAGCCCTCGATGAAACATTTCAGATTTATTCTCAAGCCCTCGAGACAAGTCCAAGAAATTTTGTTCAGGGCGACTACATAAAGCCTGTGTTTCGAAAGTTTAATTGATGAGAATTGCTTTAGTTTCTTTTGGGCCAGAACAAGGGGATATTCCTGGTAATTTGGAAAAATGTCGAGATTTACTCTTAAAGATTCAAGAAATGAACGTGGACTTATGCGTTTTTCCCGAAACCACTCTTACGGGATTCTCTTTTCCAAATGGCGACTTAGTGGAGTTGAAAGAAAATTCTTTAGCCTTAGATTTTTTTAGTACAGAGGCGAAGCGAAGAAGTATCTCAATAATTTTTGGGCTTTTTCTGAACGATCAGAACAAAATATCTAATTCGGCATTTGCATTTAGTAAAAATGGTGAATTAATTTTAAGATATGACAAAATTCATCTTTTCTCTCCCGGGGGAGAAAATAAATACAATGTTGCGGGCAACTCTGCTTTAACCGGTAAATTAGAGAAGGTAAAGTTTGGTTTGACAATTTGTTATGATTTAAGATTTCCAGAGCTTTTCACTACACTTGCTCTTACAAGTAAAGTTATAGTGAATATTGCAAATTGGCCCTCAAAAAGGGACTCTCACTGGTTAAACTTGCTTAAATCCAGAGCAATTGAAAATCAAGTTTTCATTATTGGAGTAAATAGATCTGGACATGACGCTACGGGACAATTTTTCGAAGGAAATTCACTAATTTACGATCCATGGGGTGAGGAAGTTGTCCCTGAATCGCGTGACGGAATTATTTCAGTCTTTTCAATAGATGTTGACCAGGTTGAAAAAATTAGAAGTTTTTTCCCAGTTAGTCAAGATCGTAGATTCAAAATTTCACTATCCTGAATAAGCCACTAAATTAAGCAATTACAATAAGGAGATCAAGTGTCTGAAATAGAATATGACTTTACTGGAAAGAATTTGATTGTTCTAGGCGCTGGAGGTTATCTAGGAAGGCAGCTCTGTGTACGACTTGTCTCACTAGGCGCAAACTTAGTACTCATTGACAAGAATGAATTACGATTAGAGGAGCTAAAATCTTCCTTCTCTGGTAGCACACCGTCTAACATTAAAACTATAAGGTGTGATCTAGAGGAGGCACAGCATCGAGCTGAAGTATTCTCTGATTTAATCAAACTCTATTCAGAAGTACATGGCCTGATTAACTGCGCTTCATTTGTCGGAGATTCTAAATTACCAGGCTGGAATGTGGCATTTGAGAATCAATCAATTGATACGTGGAGAAGAGCCATTGAAGTCAACCTAACTTCTATTTTCGAAATTTGCCAAATTCTAACTCCATCACTAAAAAGAGCCAGAGGTGCCAGCATTGTTAATATTGCTTCGATATATGGCGAAAAAGGGCCACGGTGGGATTTGTATGCTGGGACTTCAATCGGAAATCCGGCAGCGTATTCTGTCTCAAAAGCTGGCCTAATCCAGCTTACTAGGTGGTTAGCCACAACTCTTGCGCCAACAGTTAGAGTAAATTCGGTTATTGCTGGAGGTATAGAAAGAGATCAACCTGAGGATTTTAAGTCTAAGTACTGCAGGGATGTTCCATTAGGCCGTATGGCAACCGAAATGGACCTAATTGGACCGATTACTTTTCTTTTATCGTCAGCATCTTCTTACGTAACGGGAGAGGCTCTACATGTAGACGGAGGTCGTGGAATCTGGTGAAGGATTTTTTAAACGCTTGCTCGTTGCACAAATTAATGGTTCTTTCAAGGCCCAATTCTTTGGAAGAAAACACAATATACTTTGAGTGTTTATTACCCCCAATCGATTTCGTATCCAAATCAATTTTCCAAGGAGCCTAGATTGATTGATGTAAAGCTTGATTTTTTTCGAAGGTGTTTGCGATGCGGACTTCCAGAAACTTATGAAACTTTAGAGTTTGATGATGCTGGCGTATGTAATATCTGTCGTTCTGCCGAATTCAAGCGCGACAATATAAATTGGGCAGAAAGACGTGATCTTCTTAGCAAGATAATCGAGAAGAATCGAGGTAAATACGAGTATGACTGTATTATCCCATATTCAGGTGGGAAAGACAGTACTTTCACTCTACTGTATTTGATAAAGGAATTTAATATTAAACCTCTTGTTGTGCGTTTCAACCATGGCTTCTACCGACCAAAAGTTCTTGATAATTCCAATAAGACATTGAAAAAGCTTGGCGTAGATTTTCTTGAGTTTACTCCAAACTGGCATATCGTAAAACTACTAATGCGTGAATCTTTCGACCGAAAGACTGATTTTTGTTGGCATTGTCATTGCGGCATCTATAGTTACCCATTAAGGATTGCTCTTATTTACAAAGTTCCATTAGTTTTTTGGGGCGAACCACAGTCAGAAATCACTCACTACTACGATTATGTAAATGATCAAATTGAAAGTGAAGATTGGGAAAGATTTAATAAAATCAGAAATCTGGGGATTAACTCTGCCGATATGTATGAAATGCTAAATTCGAGAGGTATTTCAATCGAAGAGAGACAGTTGCTACCCTATTCATTTCCTGATGAGAATTCCTTAAAAGAAATTGGCTATTTATCGGTACCTTTGGGAAGTTTTATTCCGTGGAATTATCAGGCTAATTCTGAGTTAATAAAGAAAGAATTAGGTTGGGAGGTAGACGAAATCGAAGGCGTGCCAATTAGTCTAAATTCCCATGGAGAAAAAATTGAGTGCTTCATGCAAGGCACTCGAGATTACATCAAATTTCTTAAAAGAGGGTATGGCAGATCTATGCAAATCTCTGCTTTTAAGGCACGTTCAGGAGAAATTAACCAAGCTGAAGCGGTAGCGAATAGCTTAGAAAATGACGGAAAGATCCCACCCTCGCTGGAGTTATTTTTAGATTATGTTGGACTAAGCATTGAGGAATTTCATGAAATTGTCGAAGAATCAGTTGTCACTCCGTGGACCGCAGAAAAATGGCTCAAGGAAACTTCCAAACAACTAGATGATTTTGATCAATGGTTTCGAGAATAAGATATGATTGGCGTAATAAATTATGAAATTAATAACTTAAAATCTATTACTAATTTCTTACAGGAGCAAAGATTAGATTTCTTAATTGTAAATGACCCTAAAATTCTAAACAATTGCGACAGGTTGATTTTGCCAGGGGTAGGCTCTTTTGGTCGTGGAATGCAAAGTTTAGATGAGCGAGGATTGTTGAACGGAATAGTAACGTTTGCGAAAACTGGTAAACCAGTATTAGGAATTTGTCTAGGAATGCAATTGCTATTCGAAACTTCAGAAGAGTTTGGTCAATCAACCGGACTTGGGTTGATTGAAGGAAAGGTTGTTTCCATAGCAACCCCTGGTTTTCCAAGAGTACATATGGGTTGGAATACAATTGTCACAACAAAGAAATCTAAGTTGATAAAGACAGAGAATCTTTTGTTGGATTTGTACTTCGCGCATTCATTTCATTGTAAACCGACCGACGAGAATGATGTAAGTGCAACCAGTAAATTTGGTATTGAAATCACTGCCGCGGTTGAAAAAGATAATATTTTTGGGGTCCAGTTTCATCCCGAAAAGAGTCAAGTTTTTGGAAAAAAGATTTTACTAGAGTTTGCAAATTTAGGATGATTAAGAAACGATTAATTCCCTTAATGTTATCGAATGGTAATGTATTAGTTAAAGGCAAGAAGTTTAGCGAATATCGCGTAGTGGGAAGAATAGAAAGTATGTTACAAATTTGGAGCGATCAAGAAATTGATGAATTGTTGCTCTTAGATATTGGAAGTGAAACTGGCAGTGACTCTTTTATTAAGAAGGTTGAACTTGCTTGTTCAGTGGTTAATTTCCCCTTGACTGTTGGAGGAAAAATAGAAGATCTTGAGTACGCTAGAGATTTATTGAAGTCAGGTGCGGATAAAATCTCAATTTGCACTAAAGCGACAAAGAATTTATCTTTTGTTGGAAATTTAGCCAGCGAGTTTGGAAGCCAAGCGGTAGTCATAATAGTGGACTATAAATGGGTTAATGGAATCCCTCAGATTTATTCCAATCATGCTTCCATTCAAGTTATGATGGATATGCGAGCGTATTTAACAGAATTACAGGATTTGGGAGCAGGGGAAATTGTTTTACAAAATATTGATCAGGAAGGGTCAAAAAGAGGTCTAGACCAGCTGATAGTTCCCTATGTCAAAGATACAATCGGAGTGCCCCTAATTCTGTCGGGTGGAGCTGGTAATTTTGATCATCTAAAAAAGGCGTTGCAGCATGAATCAGTTAGTGGAGTGGCTTGTGGAAGCCTATTTTACTTTGGCGATAACTCACCAATTAGAGCTCGAGCATATCTGCGAAATGCTGGAATTGCTATGAGAAAAGCGAAATGATTTCGTGATGTCAGAAAAGTTGCTTTCAGATTTCATAAGTAGCACCAACGCATTGGTTCTATCTCAATTTCCCACTTCAGATTTAGATGCGAAAGGAGCATACCTTCCTTCATTACAAAGCTATCACAGCGCTGTTTTGGAATGGGACAAAGCTAGAGCTGAAATTGATTTAAAGTACTGGAATGACTGGAATAGTCATTTGCCCAATGAGTATAACTCTGACCACATGACCCTTTTATTGTACCTTCTTTCTAGAGCAGAGGCTCAAGTGGGGCGAATTGAATCTGCGGACAGGATTTCATACTTAAACAAAATCAGGAACGGTGTGGACATTTGGCACACGGTATCTTTACCTACAAGAACAGTATTTGTGCACTCCATAGGAACAGTTTTGGGTAGAGCAAAATATGGTACGAGTCTAATTTGCTATCAAAACGTAACTGTTGGGGGCTCAAAGGGACACTATCCAGAATTCCAGGGAAGCTGCCTCCTGTATTCGAATGTTTCAGTTTTGGGGAATAGCAACATAGGAACAAATGTGATTATTGGGGCGGGCACACTTTTGGTTGATAAAGACATTCCTGATTCCAGTACAGTGTTTGGTCGAGGGAGTGAATTGGTTATAAGGCCCAACTCTAAAGACCTAAATAGAGAATTCTTTAAAACTCATACTTGAAAAATTTAGAGCTTTTTTCCTAGTGCTTAAAAAATTACCTCACTTTTCACTCAATTTAGTCTTGAATGTCAGCACATGGCCATGAATTTGAGTGTTATAAAAAGATTGGACAAGCATTTGAAAACCGAGCCCATGATCTGCAATACACTATATTATTGAAACGGGTTAATCGATGGGGGCGTTGTGCCAGCAGTTGTTTTACTTGGTGCGCAGTGGGGCGATGAGGGCAAGGGAAAAGCAACTGACCTTTTAGGCGATCAGGTTGATTATGTAGTCCGCTATCAAGGCGGCAATAACGCAGGACACACAGTTGTTATTGGTGATCAAAAGTACGCACTCCACTTACTCCCTTCTGGAATTTTATCTCCAAATGTAGTTCCAGTTATTGGAAATGGTGTTGTAATT
>JACCDP010756438.1_pt1 | contig 15722 bp, 11 predicted proteins | sample 7445841 | NCBI WGS metagenome assembly JACCDP01 (sample SAMN15323441, study PRJNA562643) | freshwater metagenome | isolation source: river surface water | place: USA:Blue River Watershed | collected 2017-08-17 | reverse complement strand
GCTGAGCTGCAGAGTCAACAGATGGAAGCAGCCACCAAGGTAAGCGACTTGACGCTAGAACGCGACGAACTTATGAGCTCAAAGAGTTCTATAGAAGCAGAAATCAAAAAAGCCAAGGATGATCTCGCTAATAACTTGAATGCATCTGAATCAGAAAAAATTCAGATCCGCACTAAGCTCGAGGGAGCTCAAAAGAATCTAGATGGCGTCCAGCAAAAGCTCAAAGGTAACGAATCAAGGCTGGCGGAACAGCTAGCCAAAATAAAAAGCCTTAACGATGAAATGAAGAAGCTGTCCGACAGGATCAGCGAACTTACAAGCAAAATTGATCAGTTAACCCAAGCTCTCAATGCAGAGCGGCTCAAAAACGAGCAACTCGTCAAAGAGAAGGGAGTTCTCGTAGGGGCTTCACTCCCTACCGCAATTCCCTCAGATACCACGCCTGTAGAACTGCCTCCGTCTTCTGGGCCAGCTAAGGGAAGTGTCAGCACCAAGGCTTGGCAATTCGCTGGTAGTTTGGCAGGAACTCAGCTGTGCTTTGAATTTGGCAGTACGACCGCCAATGCTTCTCTTCTGGCCCTGGCTTGTGTGAATCCAGCCCCTGTCCGTCAGCAGTTCAAGACGGAATCATTTGGGACACAAGGGATGTTGTTGGTAGATCAACGATCATCGATGTGTGCACGTATCGACCCTAAGGTGACGACCCGCATTACGCTCCAAGCTTGTCAAAGAGGGGGGCTCACCGATGAACTATGGGATTTCGTAAGCCTCGATACCACCGCGTCCACTTTCAAAATTAAAAATAAGAAGTCTGGACTCTGCCTCTCCATTTCGCCAGAAAAGCGAATCATCCAGCAAGACTGTGCGACAGCGCTAGAACTCATGAGCATTTGAGACCAAGACATCGAAGACCTGCAAGTGGCTCCTTGGAGCCACGGGTAGAGTCTTAAGTACGGGTGTGTCGCTGCAGAAAATCCTCTGCAGCGGCTGTAATTGTTGCGAGCCTCTCACCTGGAATTTTATCCAAGAGATGAGACATCATACTGAGTCGGGGTTGGCTCGCGAAGTAGGTGCGATGTCGAGCGATGAATCGCCAATAGAGCCCATCCATCACGTCACACCAAGGACCCTTGGTGTAATCGCTCATTTTGAGAACATAGTTGCTGCCACCGATATAAGGCTTAGTGGCAAAGATCCCACCATCCGAAAACTGACCCATACCAAAGACATTAGGCCCCATCACCCAGTCGGCAGAATCCACACAAAGCTCCATAAACCAGCGGTAGACTTCCTGAGGATCGATCTCACACAGCAACATGATATTGGAAAGTATCATGAGACGTTCGATGTGATGCACATAGCCAAGTCGCAAAGCTTTGCGAATACAATGGTCTAAAGGAACTATGCCCGTATCTCCCGTGTACCAAGCACTGGTGAGCCCCCGCTTGTGATTAAAAAAATTGCGCTTGGCCTGTTCTGGCCCATACACGTGATCGACGCCAAAGATAAACTCTCGCCACCCTATAATCTGGCGAACAAAACCCTCAAGCGAGGCTATCTCAAGCGACGCAGCGTCAGCTGCCTTAAGCGCATAACCCACAACTTCGAATGGCGTGAGGAGACCTAGATTCATAAGAGGGCTGAGTGCACTGTGAAAGACAAAGTCGGATCGCTGCGTCATCGCATCTTCGTAGGGACCAAAGAGCTCGAAGCGATCTTTCAAAAAGCTCTTGAGCCAAACCAGAGCAGCCTCGCGGGTCACAGGCCAGAGAAAACCGGAGACCTGGCCTGGATGTTCGGCAAAGATTTGCTCGACCCAAGGCTTGAGTGCATCGACATGCTTGCTTTGCGGTGGCTTAGGGAGAGAAGGGGGCTGCACTTTTGCGGGAAGTTTTTTCCGATTTTCAGTATCGAAACTCCACTTGCCTCCCCATGGCTTGCCTTTTTCAACCATGACGCCGAGCCTGAGGCGCTGTTCTTGGTAAAAGCTCTGCATCTTGGCTTGTTTGTGCTTAGCGAAATACTGCTCGAGATCTTGTCGGCTGGTGAGAAAGCTTGGTGAGGGATGTTCGACCCTCTCAAGCTTGAGCTCTTGGCATAGAGCGATAAGTCCCTGCTCGAAAAATCGGTCACTGACGGCAAAGTGGATGAGAGTTTTTACTTTGTGGTCTAGCAAGTGCTGTCTTAGCAGGACCAGAAAGGGAGTTCGCTGAGTGTCCTGATCCAATTGCCGATAGCTCACCTGATAGCCGTCAGCCAAGAGAGAATCACGATAGTGCCGCATGGCAGCCAGGAATAAGATAATCTTCTGCTTATGATAGTGAAAGTGGGTACATAGATCCCAGCTTTCCGCCATAAAAATGTGACGATGTTCTCCCCATAACTTACGATTGGCATCTGGAAACAGCTGATCGCCGAGGACAAGGATACAGGTAGAGGAGCTTGCCTTGTTTGGAGACATCTGTTCTATCCTCACAGAGGTGAAACCCGGATTCTAGTCGATGAAGGTAGGAATGAGCAAGGAGGAAGGTGGCTCGAATCCATTGAGGCAGGCTATAATGGGGAGTATATATCTGTAGCTCATCCGCAAGAGGTGTCGCGTGCGTATAGTAATCCTGGCACTGCTCTTTTCTTCGGGGCTGTCATGCAAAACGAGCTCGTCCAGCGAGCTCGATGCTGCCCGTGTCCGGAGTCGCATAGAAGTCATGAATCAAGCCTTTCTTCCAATACGGTCTGTCTTTAGTGGTAAGGTGCTCGATATCAAGGATCAGGGGCTGCGACGTGGAACTCCTGTCCAGCAGTGGAGTGATGCGAATCAGCGCAATCAACGATGGCGCCTACGCAAGCAAGCGGATGGTACTTTCATTCTACAGGTCGAGAGCACTGAGCAGTGCCTTGATCTCTTGGGTTTTGATGCAGATGATGGAGCTGAAGTGGGGCAGTGGGATTGCAATCAAAAGCTGAATCAGCGGTGGAAGCTCGTTCCGCGCGGCAAAGCCTGGGAACTAAGATCAGCCTGGAATGGGAAATGTCTCGATGTCCTCGGCTTTGATCGCGCCAACGGAGCTGAGATCGGTGTCTGGACTTGCAAAGGAGCCGAAAACCAACTTTGGCAGATTGGAGATGGGGATGATGTTCGTTTGGTCCTGGAGCAATCGCCAGAGATCGTCACGCAGACGCAAAAGCTTCCACTGAGTGTTCCAGCGTATTCACAGATTATCGGTACCCAAATTATAGGGCCTTCCTATCGATTTACTAACGTAGATCCCGTTTTGGAAGGTGCTCGAGCTATAGCGGCCATGGGGTCGAGAACTCTTAAGTGCGTGGCTCGTGAGGGAGCTTTACTCGATCAGCTCCTTAAACTGCCCTTTCAGAACTATATCTTTTGGTATCGATCGGATAGTCCTTGGTATGATGGTTTTTCGGAGAGCGAAAAACAGGCCGAATATAATGCCATGTTCAACTTCGCCAAGCGTCTTTTGACTCAGCATGCTAAGTCCAAAAAGAGCTTTTTCATCGGTCATTGGGAGGGCGACTGGTACCTCCTGCCTGATTATGACGCGAGTCAGGATGCAAATCCGGTGGCTATTGAAGGCATGATCCAATGGCTCTCGATTCGACAGAGAGCGATCGAAGATGCGCGCAACGCAGTTCCCGATTCTAAGTCGAAGATCTATCAATACACCGAGGTGAATCGTGTCCGTGATGCGATGGTAGAAGGTAAGGCGCGCCTAGTGAACAAAGTATTGCCTTTTGTTGATGTCGACTTTGTGTCCTATTCGAGCTACGACGTCCAAAAAGAAGATGAATCGACTGTTCATGAAACTCTCGACTACATTCAAGCTAAAATCAAGCCAAAGCCTGGTCTCAGTGGAAAACGCGTGATCATCGGCGAATTTGGCATTTCAGCCAGTGAACTAGATTACGACGGAGCTCGTCACCTGGAGGCAAACCGGGAGATTTTACGCAAGTTCTTGCGCTGGAAAGCTCCTTTTATTCTCTACTGGGCTATGTACAACAATGTGGTGAAGGACGGACGGCAAGAGGGCTACTGGTTGATCGATGACAAGGGGCGTAAGCAGCCCCTTTATGAGTTATTTCGTTCTGTCTATGCTGCGCAGGAAGAGTTTGTAGGCAACATTTTAGAAGAGCGCAAGGGGCTGCCCACTGCAGATGAAATCTTGCAAGTCACGTTCAAAGCTCTCGATAAGCTAGGAACATGAACAAGCCTTCTTTGTATCAAACTGCGCTTTGCTATCTTTGAACTGATTACAAAGAGCTTCATCTGCTATCCAACCCCAGCCCGATGCGTCCCGCACTTGGCCTGTGGGACACTTCGGATACCCAATGGGGAGGCCTTGAGCATTTGAGGTAAGGCTGAGGGCAAAGCAGCGGGTTCCATCCGCTTGAATTAACTCTTTTGGGGTGTCGGTTGTGAGGGAAGGAGGGCAAAGGGGAACGCAGTCACGAGGGCTTCCTCCTTCGTTTAGCTTTTTCACGCACTCCACTTGCTGTCGAACTGCGTAACCTTCGGGACTATACTGATTGACTCCATCCTTGCGAGTGAGGATGGGGAATGTGAAGGCATCGTCTTCTGCAACTTTGCCGTCGACAGTCAGCGGAGCTGCTTGCCAGACCATGACACCTTGATAGCCGGCTTGTGTTGCCATGGAAAACATACGAGATAGATAGTAAGGCCGATTCTTGATATAAGTATCGGGTTTACCTGCGTAAGGAATTTCACTAAAGCCCGACTCTTCCATGTAGATGGGCTTACCGTTTTCTCGAGCAAGACGTGCCCTGTCTTTTATGACGCAATCGTAGAACCAGTCGAGATCATCGACTGGTATAGCCCAGTTATCCGGATAAAGGTGAGTACTCATCATGTCTAGTGAGGGGATGGTCGCGTTGCGAGCGAAGTCAACGCCCTTTGAACCATTGTTGATCCAGCTATGCTTTTCGAGGCATTTGAAATCTTGATGGCTGCTGCGGTAGGCTTCTTCACCACTAGCTACCAGATGATTGCGATCGAGGCCCTTCACAAAGCTACCCATCTCGCTGAGCCATTGATAAACGAGGGTTCCTGCCTTGTAATTGCCATAGATTCCCTTTTGCATGTCCTCGTAACAAGAATCCAAAGTCTTCGAACCCACGGCACTCGCCATACACTCGTAGTAGTCGGAGGTGTGTGGTTCGTTGGAAAGTTCGACGGCGAGGACGGTAGGATCGTCACGAAGGGCTAGACCCGTGTAGCTATTGGAACGGGTAAGCATCTCTTGGACGTAGTCCTTAAACTTGCTTTTGACCGTGGGCTCGGTATAAAAAAGTTCTTTAGTGGGAGCGGCTTGCAATCCTGTAGGACAGGATTGATTCGCTGCTACCAGTATTTTGGGTTTATTGCTGCTATCGACGCACGATTTTACAAAGCGAGCTTTGTCGCTAGCAGAGGCCTGAGCTTCTGTGTTTTCGACCCACCATTCCATCCCACAGTATTCGTGTTCGAAGTTCACCAGAGGAAAGATGATCTTGATTCCATGGCGAGCAGCGGACGCGATGGTGAAGTCGAGCTGACGAAGACCCTTTTGATTGAGGGTGAAATCTTTGTTGAGGATAGGGGGATCGACGCGTGAGCCGCGCGAGCCTTCACAGGCAAATGTCCAGAGACGAACGACGCGAATGCCCTCGGAGGCATAGTTTTCCATCACTTTTTCGATCTGAGGATAGACGATCTTGCCGTTGGCTGTTTCTTGGACCACTTGGGCGCCAAAGGCATCGGCAAGAGCAAGGCGATAGAAGTTGCTGCCAAAAAAGCGAAAGGGTTTGCCATCTGCCCAGAGTTGACCATCTTTTACGGAGACGAATGATTGGGAGCGGACGGTAGCAGTCTCCTGCAATTGACTTCTCGTGGATTTGCATTGCCATTGGGTGAGAGCAAGGCCTAAACATAGCCAGCGAGCCAAAGCTTTCACGGGTCTCCTCCTTCTCTGAGTTCGGACGTATGCTAAAGTCCTCTTAGTATAAAGGGCTGGGCCTCTGGCATGCAATCGCTGGGAAGGGGCATGGCGAAAAAAAGGACCGCTGCCTGTGGCTGCGATCCTCTTTAAATTAGGGACGATCTATGCTGAGCGCAACGTTCGGTGCGCGCAGTATTAGGGTTTGAACACGAGGTCTTCACGCCACTTGGGGTGGGTAAAGTGCAGTTCTTTGTCACAGCCTTCGCTGGCAACTGATTCCGTAAATTCAATGTAACCGATCTTTTGGAAGGGCTTCGCTTGGCCCTTTTCTCCGTCAGAGCTCACGGATATGTCGAAGATCAAAGAACCACGGTTGTTATCGATGTTCAGTTCGTCACGGAAATCGCTGATAACAGCTTTTGGACCTGGACGACCTTGAATTTGGATCCACTTAGGGGTGACCGCTTGTGTGGGGTCTGCTTCGCCGAGCTCCGAGATGGGATAGAGCTGGCGAACGAAAGCATCTTTACCACCGGCAGCTTTCTCTGCGGCTTGAAGAGCTCGCCCTGCTGCAGCAGCGACGATAAGGTTGGGAGCGTTGTCGAGAGCGATATTGAGGTCAGAGATGTCATTGCTCATCGCTGCATCGCGAAAGTGGGGATTGTAAGTCCCTGCTAGACTGTCGATCACGAAGAAGTTTGCTGTCTTGAGCAGTCTCGTGTCTGTTTCGTCAGTGGTCGGGTAGATCTTACCGGCAAGGCCCAGGGCACGTTTTTGCCCAGACTTTACTTCAGATAGAGCAGCAGAAGCGCGGGCGATGATGAGGCCCTGAGTTCCTTCCTGGAAGTAACCACTGAAGGAGTTGGGTTCTGTGATATTCCAAGTTCCCTTGAGACATACACCGTTGGTATGCAGGAGTTTGCGGAATGGAGGCAGCACGTCGCTCTTGTTGGAAAGTGTTCTGGAGGCGGCTTGCTGGAGCTTATCTTGGAAAGCCTGAAAAAAGCTTGCGGTCGTCACTTTATAGAGGGGAAGTGTTTCGTAGGCACCCTTTTGAGTGGTGGACCACACGTCCTCAAAACGAGAGCCCAGGTAGGGCTCTTCTTGGTTGGCGGACAAGGCAAGGGCGGCAAGGCCGAAAGAGCTGAGGACGGACAGGATCACTCGCTTTTTCATAAATTCCTCTGGGTTGGGCCGGTGATATTCCGGGCGTTAGGCTGACTCTTGGTTTGCGAGTTTTGCACAAGGTCAAATTATGCATTGTTCGCACTTGAGTTGTACACAATCCAAACGGACTAAGTCAAGGGCAATTATGAGCTAGTCTGTTGCATTTCCATGACTTTGCCTCATACAAAAAATTATCCAATATTTATGATGTGTTATGGAGTCCTCTCAAGCTATTGAGACGTGCGGCCGAGTTCGTCTACAGAACATTTAGAGGATGTCAATTTACCTTTCGCTTTGCTGCAGAAGCTACTCACAAATGGTTGCCCATGCGCACCACGGCTGGTTTTGCACAGAGTTCGAATTCACGTTTCTCCGGCCTACAAAAAATCCAGCTAAAAAATCGACTGACTGGCTATCGCCTTAGCGAAGTTCACCGTTTCGAAGAAGAGCTCATCCTCAAAAGTAGCCACCTTGTTGGCGAGCCAGTTCAGAGCTGCACCATCGACAGCAGTTGGTTTAAGTTGGAACGTGTCATGGAACAGAGAGGCGCCGATATTTACGTCCGGACCTTTTCGGAAGCAAGAAAGCCAGGTATTCCTTTGGCGGAACTTAAAAGTGCACCGATGCGAGACATTCGCAAAAAACTGCGAGATTGCTTTGGCGAGATCAATGTGATCTATAAGGTGAGTCCCCAGCTCTTGTCGGATGTTCCCTTTGAAGACGAAGGGGCAGCTGTAGTTTCGCATTGAGGCTCTGAATAACGTGATCCTTAAATTTCTAAAAAAAGGGAGAGAGCTTGGGACGCCTCCCAAGCTCTCTGTTTATCCTCCTCTATAAAGATCACCTTGCTTGCATTGCAAACGAAGGTTTTTTTGCCTTGCTGGATGTGAGATGTTTGCCCTTAGATTTGGCGGCAAGTTGCTTTTGGGACTTTGTGTTTTTCGCCTTTTTAGTTAAAGCTTTTTGCTTGTGAGATTTTTGTTTAGCTACGGAAGCGTGAGCTTTTTTAGGTGTCTGCTTGTCGCCATGCTTTGTTTTTTGGACCTTTCTTGGTGTTGTAACATCTCGTTGAGGGACCAGACCCAGTCTCATCTTGTGGGCCTGAGCTTGGGTGGTCGCGACCTGCTTTTCCACAAGTCCTTTGGGCTTTTGGAGAAAGCTGGGTACGTGCCGCGAAGGAAGCAGAGTCAGAGCTCCGAGTCCAACGCTTGCGATGACGACACCTAAGATGGCTTTATTTTTCCACGAGCGGGACTTGGGCACTTTTTTCACTTGGGGGGCATATTTCTTTTTCATGGACTCGAACTCCTCTAAGGTTCGATTGTTACAAGTTCCTTCGGGCAACAGACCGGCTTCTTGAGAGATCTCGAATTATCTTAGGAGTTCAGGGCCCTAGCAGAGCGGTTTCAGAGCGGCAAAGGTGGACGAAAAACGAATTCTTGCTAGTCAGACATTCTTACTTTAGGTAAGCTCGGGCGATATCCTTACCTCATTCAGGGAGATTGAGAATGCGCTCGCTAATTTTGATGATGAGTCTATGGAGTTCCCTGTCCCTCGCAGCCCCTAGCAAAATCGCCGATGTCGAAGTGAAGCTCTCTCCCAAATTACTCGCACAAGCTGCCGGAGTGCGGACCTTGTTTATCACCGTTTTTGATGCAAAGAGTCCACGACCCATGCCCTACGGAGCGATGAAGGTGGATTTGTCTAAGGATGCTGCGGAGCAAGTCTTTCAAGGTAGCCTCGATACTGACAAAGTGCGACCCATGGGGGGAGGCGAAGTGCCTAAGCTCCTTCGCATCAAAGCACGCTTGGATAAAGACGGAGGTGCAGGTCCTGATGCTACAGGTGATCTCGTCGGCGTTGTCAATGAGGTGCAGGCGGGTGGTAAAGTCACCATAACGATCGACAAAGTCATCTAAGGAGACTGTGATGCGAAGAAGTCCCTGGAAGCGCTGGTCGCACTGCTTAGGTTTGAGCCTGGCTTTGCTTTGTACGACGTGCGGTGGCAAATCGGGTGGTGCTACTGCAGCTCTGATCGCCTGCTCTTTGCTGACAGCTGGGCTACAGAGTAGCTCTTTGACTGTGGGACTCTCGCAGGCTTTGCTCGACTCCTTACAAGCAGCAAGAGGATTTTCAGCAGATCCGACGGTTCTTAACGACGATATCAAAGCAAGTGTCAACAGTGCGCTCAAGACAGTAGGTCTTCTGAATCAACTCGAAGTCAAAGCTGTGAAGTCAGTGCCTAATGGTGTAAGCAGCGACGATGGCGTTCGCTTTTTTGAGATCGGAGGCACGCTTGCTCCAGGGGTGAGCTTTGCCAGTTCACTGCTCAAGAACCTTGCTGTTCAACAAGCCTTGACCGAACGTTATGGCTTGCGAGGCTCAGAGGCATTTCGTTTTGTAGAGGACTCTTTTCGAGTTTACTCCACCGGCAGAGTAAGAGCTGATTCCCGCTTGGCCGATCCTTCTGGGAAGCAGTGGGCCTACTCGCAGACCAATCTCACGGCAGCCCAGTCGGCAGCAGCAGCTCTTCCTGATGTCAAAGGCCAGGTAGTCGTAGCTGTGATCGATACGGGAGTGGATCTCGACCACGCGGCTCTTGCTGACAATATCTACAAGGTCGACGGACAGATAAAGGGCTACGACTTTGCAAATGACGATGCCGATCCAGATGACGATCAAGGCCACGGGACGCACTGTGCAGGGATCATTGCCGCCAAATCTGTCGCAGCCGAAGGTATGGTCGGAGTTGGTGAACTTCTCGCTCCGGATAAGATTAAAATTATGCCTGTCAAAGTGCTTGATAAAAAAGGTGCGGGCTCGACCGATGCCATCAATAAAGGGATTCGCTTTGCGATGGCCCAAGGAGCCGATGTGATTTCGATGAGTCTAGGCGGAGGCGTCGAGTTCTCTGACCTGCTCAAGAGCAATGGGACGGAAAGTCAGATTCTGCGTGATGCTGTGAATGCAGGGATCATCGTGATCGTTGCTGCGGGGAACGAAAGCTGTCCATTAGGCGGAGCCTGCAATCAACAGACTCTGTTTGTCCTTAATCAGACGATCAAGCAGTATACGGTACTACCCTGTTCCTACAACGGCACGATCTGTGTAGGAGCCAGCGACCCGGATGCTAAGCTCGCATCTTACAGCAACTACGCATCAAGTTTCGAAGGGATTCAGGGTGTAGATCCTGCTTTGACCGCTCCCGATATTCAGCGGACAAGTCCTGATATTATCGCTCCAGGCTCGGCTATCTATTCGACCTATACGGGCAACACCTACAAGAGTCTCGATGGCACGAGTATGGCTACTCCTTATGTGGCTGGATTGGCAGCTTTGTTCAAACTCAAGACGCAGGCGAGCGCATATGCCAGCGACGGTTCGGCACAAAAGGCCTTTCGTCGGATTTTGCAAGCATCGGCTCTGAATCTGGTGGCCGAAACCGACAGCAAAAAGCAGTTCGTTGGCCAGGTTGATTTGGCTTATTACATGGCCAAGCTCAGAGAACTGAATCAGGGCATCGCGGCTGGAGATAAACCTGTCTTATCTGCCGCGCCAGGAGAAGAGCCGGCAGCAAGTAACCCAGCTCCTTCTGTGCTCGCGGCTCTGTGCGGGGGCGGTTGAGTGTCTCTCTTGTGGACCTGAGGCCCGAAAAACGCTAGGAATCTCTGTTCGAAGACGGGGATTCTGAACATGAGCTACAAACGGGTTAATATCGAAATCAGCAACGTCTGCAATCTGCAGTGCAGCTTTTGTCCCGTGGTCGAACGGGACAAGCAGCTCATGACGCCCGAAGCTTTTGTAAAGTTGGCTGAGCAACTGCGGGGTATGGTCGAAGAAGTGTGTTTGCACCTGATGGGCGAACCCCTGCTCCATCCCCAACTTGCAGCTATCGTCGAGGCCTGTGAAGTCAACGAGCTGCCGATCAATCTCACCACCAACGGTCTGCTCTTGCAAGGCGAGCGCCGCGAACTTTTGCTGAAGCCCATAGTCCGACAGGTGAATATTTCGCTGCATAGCTACGAAGCGAATTTTGGAATGCAGGGCATCACACCTTATTACGAGAAAATAGCGCGCTTTTTGCGAGAGGCTGAGGCACGACGGCCAGAGCTTTATATCAATCTTCGTCTCTGGGATCTTGCAGATCCAGCTGCCGAAAGTTCTGCAAACCTGTGGCTTCGACAGAAGTTAGAAGAGACCTATGGGCTTGCTATCGATAGCAAGGCGATCGATGTCCGCCGACGCAAGAATGTGAAGCTGTCAGGTCGCATCTATCTTCACTTCGATTCGCGCTTCACCTGGCCTTCGCCGCAACTGCCTGTGCGAGCAGAACAGGGCTTTTGTCACGGCTTGAGTCAGCACTTTGGTGTTCATGCCGACGGGACTGTCGTGCCCTGTTGCCTTGATAAAGAAGCCACCATACCTCTGGGAAATATTCACCAGGAGCCGCTCGCCGATATCCTGCAAAGTCCACGCGCTAGTGCGATGCGCGAAGGTTTTGCTCGGGGGGAACTGGTCGAAGATCTCTGTCGGCGATGTCCTTTTATCGAACGCTTTGATCGTAAGGCGCGGCGCCTTGGTTCCTTGTCTAAGAGTTGAGCTCGACTGTCTAAGGATGGGCCTCACGGGGCTTTTTGACTCTCAAGTAAGATTTCAAAATCTTTAAATAATTGGTCGTTCTGCGGGCTTGCCACGTCCTTGCTGTATCGCCATTTTGGAACAAAGATTGCATCCTCCTTGTATCTGAAAATTTTGAAAGCCAGGCAGCTGGCGCATAAAGGGGTGAGAGATGACGTTAGCCTCGGTAGGTTTAGTCTTCCTTGGAATCTTCTTTCTTTCAGCCTGTCAGCCTCAGACTGTGGTGGAACAAAAGCGTGACGAACAGATCCTGTCTGCTAAGTCAGGAGCAGATGTTGTTCCGCAGCCAGCTCCTTTGCCCATGCCTCCTGTGGTGAACAAAGAGCCGGAGAAAACGCCTTATCAAAAATATCCTGTAGCCTACACTATAGTGCCGACTTTACTGCCGCCACCTGATGCTCCGCTTTACTTCGGGCTTACGCCAGGCTCGCCCAAGCCTTCGCAGATGGTATTTGTGTACCTGGTCGCTGCTATCCCCAACTTTCAGGCGGGAGAAGAGCTCCCGGAGTTTAGGTCGCAAGACGAATTTGATCAGTTTATGGATTCCTGGGCGACTGAGTTTGCTAAGGATGCAGCGAATCTCAAAAAGCTGGATGAACTCGCCAAAAACTATCGCTGGACTACCGATCCAGCTTTTTTAGAGGACCAAGAAGTCATAGTTTCCCCCAAACTTTTAGAATCAGAACCCAACTATATTAAGCTCACCCAAAGAACCTTGGCTCGTCGCTTTATCTTTAAAGCTAGCGGGACTACTGCGATCAAAGGCAAAAATGGTGCTGAGGATGTTGAGATTCCTCTTGTGATTAGCGAATATACCGAAGCCCAGCGAGCACTTGGAGCTGCTCGCTACAGCTCGGGACAAAACGATTGTGTGTCCTGTCACAATAAGATGGGACCGTTTGGGGAGACTCCCTTTCTCAAACACAGCCCTGAGTATCTCTCGTTTTATACCGATGCGGAGCTACTGAATATCATCAAGAACTCGAGCTACCCAAGCGGTGACCTCTTGCTGAATGGCAATCACAAATTTGTGTTCGCTTCACAAGACGAAGAGCAGGGAATCGTCGCGCATCTTCGCAACACTCCCCCGTTCTTTGACCTCATCGTGGAATTAGTGGGTGGCCTTAATTTACGCGCTGCTTTTCGGGGATTTTGGTAGAATCAAGACTGTAACGATAGGGGCGCTGGTTCACTGCTGGATCGCAGAGCATTCTGAGATCCAGAGTATTTTTTCGGAGTGACGTTTCTACTCTCAGGAGACGACAGTCTTTGAGGAGCTGATCAAGCGGCATAGTTTTTTCTTCGGTCCCATCGCCTTCTAACTGGCAATGGAGGCTATGTCCAGTGAGGCCGAGGATGCGAATGTGTAGCTTGCTGGCGCGCGTGGCCCTTACATAACGACTCGCCACCTGTGCGAGCTGTCCTGCTGAAAATAAAAAATCCCCAACAATCTGTTGTTCAAACTTTACTTCGCAAGAGACTCCTAGACTTTGGAAATGGCGTCCAAGGCTCTCTTCGAGACTTACGATATTAAAAAAATCACCTAGATAATCCGCTTCATATTTTTCAGCGAGATCAAAGTATTCGTTAGACGCAAGCTCATGGCTCATGGCCAGAGTCGTCATCGCTTGCAAAAAAGCCAGGATACAATAATCGACGGGACGCAGCTCAGCAAAGTGAGTCGTTCGACTATTAAGGAAAAGATAGCCCATCGAGCGATTGGCGATCATCAGTGGGAGACAGATGCCTGCGAAAAAACCTGACTCCGCGATACGTTTGATCGATCGCTGAGCAGGCTCTCCTTTTTCATAAAAGCTTTGCACCACTTCCGAGGCGTTTGGAAAGGTACGGATATCAGTCGATTTCATCTGGAGCAGAGTACTTTCAGGTTTGACAAAACAGCTATAGCCCGGTGCTAAGCGATTGGGAGCGGATCCCGACTGTTCAGAGCTGAGAACGAGCAGGCAATTACTCAGTCCTATACGCTTGGCGATGCACACTCGATGCAGATCAGCATAGGCAGGAGAGCTACTCAGGATCTCAAAGATTTTTTTAGCCATAAGTTCGGGGTGCTGAGGCGAGTAGGCCAAAAGGAGTCCGGGGAGTTTGCTCAGGAGCACGGCATCTTCTTCTGCGAACACCGCTTGGGGAGCTTTGGTTAGTGACAAAAAGTGCAGGATCTGATCGCTATGCATGAGGTGACTCCTGGCAAAAACGTTGCCTTGCTAGAATAGCGCAGAAGAGCGATGGGAAAAAGTGAAACTCGCATGCTTTGACACATTTGCAGGAAGGGCTCATCGAGATGTCCTACGAAGTCATTAGACGACGCTCCCTGAGACTGTTAGCATAGAGGGCTTGAATGGGCAGAGGAGCTGTACGCTTTGACCACTGTGATTGTGACAGAAAAACCATCGGTTGCTCGCGATATTGCCGCGGTCTTGCAGCTGAGTGGCCGTGGTAAGCACGCTATCGAAGGGCGTGGGTATATTGTGACCTGGGCGCTGGGGCATCTGGTCGGGCTCGCTGAGCCACATCAGATTCAAGCTGCTTGGAAGCACTGGCGCGCGGCTGATCTGCCTATGCTGCCGGATGAGTGGCCGCTGAGTGTACTCGAAAAGACCGAAGAGCAGTATGCAGCGGTAGCTCGCTTTCTCACAGATTCAAGCACCGAACGTGTGATCTGCGCGACAGATGCCGGGCGTGAGGGAGAACTGATCTTTCGCTACATCTACGAAAAGTCAGGCTCGCGTAAGCCCTGTGAGAGGCTTTGGATCTCATCGCTCACTCCAGAGGCTATCCGTGCGGGCCTTGCTGCTCTTAAGCCCTTACAGCTCTACGATAGACTCGCCGATTCAGCTCGAGCCCGGAGCCGCGCCGATTGGTTGGTCGGCATGAATCTTTCTCGTGCTTATTCTCTGAGCACAGGCCAGAATTTTTCTATCGGTCGCGTGCAGACACCAACGCTCGCCATGCTGGTGGATCGAGAGCGGGAGATTCAAAATTTTGTAGCCGAAGACTATAAGATTGTCGAAGCCGAGTATAAAGCCGAAACACCAGCTGGCAGCTATCGTGCGAGTCTATGTGAGGTTCCTGAGCTGACAGCTAAAGGTTTCAAGACCCCGCAGATCCGAAGGTTTGCTGTGGATGCCGAAGAGCTCGAACAGATCCAAGCAAGAGGGGAGCAGGCTGTTCACCGGGTCTTCAAGCTGGAAGAAAAAACGACCCGAACTCCTCCCCCCCAATTTTACGATTTGACCGAGCTTCAGCGTCATGCCAATCGCCTCTGGGGGTTTAGTGCCCAAAAGACTCTCGACCTTGCCCAAGAACTCTACGAAAAATTTAAGCTCATAACCTATCCCAGGACCGATAGTCGGCATATTCCCCAGGCTATGGAAGCTGATCTGGGAGCTTTGGCCAAAAAACTACTGACTCGTTATCAAGATAAGCTGACAAGCACCCCTCAACACTTCACCTTAGGTCCACGATTTGTAGATGATGCCCAGGTCACCGATCACCATGCGATCCTACCCACGGGGCAAAATCTTTTGGCAAATGGTTTGCCACAGGATCATAGTCGGATCTTCGATATGATCTGCAGGCGTGTTCTCACAGCTTATCTGCCAGAGCTACTCGTCAACCAATCCGAAGTTTTGATCTTTGCCGAACCTGAGGGAGCCGAGCTTTCAGCAGGGGAGTGGGAATATTATTTCTATGCCAAGGGTCGTCGCATTGTGAGTCTTGGTTGGAAAGAGCTCGACTTTGGCCGTGACAAAGAGCAGGACGAAAGCAAAGATTTGCCGCGGACTTTGGCTCTCGGCCAAAAGCAAGACCTCCTCACACTTCTACAGGATGCCCGCAAGACGACGCCTCCGCCTCGTCTGAGTGATGCGAGCTTGCTTACAGCCATGGAGCACGCCGGAGCTAAGGTCAAAGACAAACAGCTCGCTGCTGCGATGCGTGATC
>JACCDP010306713.1_pt1 | contig 15724 bp, 14 predicted proteins | sample 7445841 | NCBI WGS metagenome assembly JACCDP01 (sample SAMN15323441, study PRJNA562643) | freshwater metagenome | isolation source: river surface water | place: USA:Blue River Watershed | collected 2017-08-17 | reverse complement strand
CATGCTCGCGCGCGCGGAGCCGCTCTGGCGAGACGCCGTATGCCTTGTACCACTCAAGTCGGCGTGGAAGCCACTCATCAAAGGCGGCGGTCGCACCCTCCTCTGGTCGCACAAACATCTGCAGCTCCATCTGCTCAAACTCGCGCATGCGGAAGACAAAGTTCCCTGGGCTGATCTCGTTGCGGAAGGACTTCCCGATCTGCGCAATACCGAATGGAATCTTCTTCCGTGCAGCATCGCGAACGTTCTTGTGCTGGACATATGCACCCTGTGCCGTCTCCGGGCGCAGGTAGATGACGGAGGCATCCTCCTCCACTGGGCCCATGAAGGTCTTGAACATCAGGTTGAAGCGACGCGGTGCGGTGAGGCTCCCCTCACAGTCGGGGCAGACGAGGCCGAGCTTCGTGACAATGTCAGCCTCGGCAAGTTGTAGCGTAGTGAGTGCGTCTGTCCCTGGGAGTTCGTCGAGGCGGTAGCGACGCTTGCAGGCGGTGCACTCAACGAGCGGATCGCTGAACGAGCCGACGTGTCCCGAGGTACGCCACACCTGTGGGTGCATCAGGATGCCAGCGTCAAGGCCCACCACGTCGTTGCGCTCTTGGACGATGCTGCGCCACCAGGCACGCTTCACATTGTTCTTCAGCTCCACGCCGAGTGGGCCGTAATCCCAGACGGCGTTGATCCCGCCGTAAATCTCCGAGCTCGGGAAGACGAAGCCGCGACGCTTTGCGAGCGAGACGATGACGTCGAGATCGGCAACCGCGGGGGTCGCGTCGGCGGCCGGCGTGCCGGCGAGCGTGATCGAAGGATCGGCGGTGATGCTCATGAAGTGGAAGCCTACCCGATCCGTCGCACGCTAGAGGGCGCGACCGAGAGCGATCCCCGCAACAGCGGCGGCGAACCCGAGAAGGAGCGACCCCGCCGCGTAGGCGAGGAGCGGAAGCGCCTCCCCTGCGTCGCTCATCCGTGCGAGCTGCAGCGCAAAGGTGGAGAAGGTGGTGAAGCCACCGAGTAGGCCGATGAGGAGGAGTGGTCGCGCCGCCTCGGGGAGCAGGCTGCGATCGATCAGTAGCACCGCGACGAGGCCGGCGAAGAAGGAGCCGACGATGTTGATGGAGAGTGTGGCGAGTGGTGCCGCAAGGCCGAGGCGCGCGGCGAGCGTGTCGATGCCACCGCGCAGGAGCGCGCCAGCACCGCCACCAATCGCCACAAGGAGCAGATCGCTCACGCTGTTCATGCCCCCACTTGACTCATGCCATCACCTCATCAAGAAAGCTCCGACTCTTCGGCTCATGTCCGTAGAGCAACAGGATAGAGCCACGGAGGGCGCGATCCGCCTCCGCGAGCGATCCTGCTGGGAGGCGAAGTTGCGTGAGCTGTTCTGGAGGGAAGCGTCGCAGCGCGCGCAGGAGGCGCAGTGCATCGCTACTCAGTGGAAGCCCCTCACCGTGTGCCGCACAACGGATACCGCCCGCCGCCTCATCCCAGCGCAGCTCCTCCCCCTCAATCGGTGCGCGCCCGCAATCAAGGCACTGATCAAGCTCGGGGCCATGTCCTGCCGCATCAAGCAGTCCGAGTTCAACCCAGCGCGCAACCAACTCATCGGATGCGCCAGCTTCAAGCAGATCCCAAGCGTGAATCAGAAGCTCATAGAGCTGCGGCTCAGGCTGCTCTTCGCTGGTGGCGCGCTCAACGAGCTCGGCTGCGTACCAGGCAACGGCGCTGCTCTTTAGCCGTTCGCGGAGCCCGAGCCAGACGCGACGTGACTGCACCTGCGTCACGATGTCAAAGGTGCGACCGGTGGCGAGGGCAACCTCAAGTTCGGCGAACGGCTCAACGCCGCCACCGAGCCGACTCGTCGGCTTACGCACCCCCTTCGCGATCGCCTTGAACTTGCCGCGATCCGGTGAGAGGAGGGTGAGGACGCGATCCGCCTCACCTAATCGAAATCGTGAGGTGACAACCGCCAGCGTCCGTGAGGTTCGGCGTTCAGGCATGGGGTCAGGGTAGCATTGGGGTATGACGGAGTTACGGGGCACACCCTCTGGCGCGAACCTGCTCGAGCTAGATCTTGACGTGCTCATCGCCGCAACGGACAAGGCGATCCTTGAACTCTTCGCGGAGTGGGAGGAGCCGATCACCGCCAACATGTACGACCAGATCCGCTATCACATGGGCTACGGCGATCCGACCGCGCGCCTCGGGAAGCGGATGCGCCCACTCCTCGGACTGCTCACCTACGCGTCGCTCTCCAGCGACTGGGAGCGCGCCATCCCCGGAGCCGCAGCCGTTGAGCTCGGCCATAACTTCAGCCTGGTGCATGACGATATTGAAGACAGTGACGCAGAGCGCCGTGGACGACCCACCCTCTGGGTGCGCGAGGGGATCCCCCATGCCATCAACACGGGTGACGCCCTCTTCACCATCAGCCGCGTCGCAACGCACCGCCTGAGCGCGCTCGGCTTCTCCGACGCAAAGGTGATCCGGATGATGAAGATTTATGACGAGACCTGCCTCCGCCTCTGTGAGGGGCAGTTCATTGATATTGCAGCAAGCCAGAAGAACGAAATGCAGAGCGTGGAGCACTACTTTGAGATGATCGGCCGCAAGACCGCTGCACTCATCTCCGGTGGCGTTGAATCAGCCGCGGTGCTCGCCACCGATGACAACGAGGTGATCGCCCGCTTCCGCGCCTTTGGTTGGGCGCTAGGGCTCGCCTTCCAGATCAATGATGACCTCCTCGGCATCTGGGGGAGCGAGGCGGCAACAGGGAAAGAGCCGTCAGATTTGGCGCGCCATAAGAAGACGCTCCCCGTTCTCTACGCAGCGGAACACGCCACCACGGAAGACCGGGCGACGCTCGACCGGCTCTTCTCCACGCCGAACCCTGATGCGACACTCGTTGCAGCGGGACTCAGCGTCCTTGAGCGCACTGGCGCAGAAGCCTACACGCGTGAACAGGCGGCGATCTGGCGTGAGCGCGCCCTGAAGGAGATCCACAGCGTGAAGGCGATGAACCCTCGAGCGATCGAACGACTTGAAGAGATTCTGACGCGCGTCATCTCCGCGTAGCGGAGCGCCAGCTACTTCCCTTCGTCCCCGCTTGATGCGGCGGCGCTACTCGGCGTCCAGCGGACGCGCACCTTCCCAACACGGCGACCGCTCACCTTAATCACCGTGATCACGAACGGTTCAATCACTACGGCGTCGCCAACAACTGGAACGCGACCGATGCGGTGATAGACAAAGCCGCCGAGCGTGTCGTACTCCTCGTCATCCTCAAGCTCAAGTGCTGGCTCAACGAGTTCGGTGAGGTCATCAATATCGGCGCGACCGTCCAGGATCACCTCGCCCGGCCCGATCTCCACCTTCATCGGCTCCTCTTCGTCGAACTCGTCCTGGATCTCTCCAACGATCTCTTCAAGAAGGTCCTCAATGGTGACAAGGCCGGCAGTGCCGCCGTACTCATCCAAGACGACCGCCATGTGCACCTTTCGGCGCTGCAGCTCGTGCAGCAGGTCATCAACCGACTGTGACTCAGGGACGAAGAGTGCTGGGCGCATGATGTCGCGGAGGCGTGGTCGCGGCCCACCGGCGGCGATCAGTCGCAGCAGGTCTTTGGCGTAGAGGATGCCGACGATATGGTCGACCGACTCTCGATAGAGCGGAGTTCGGCTGTGCCCCTCTTTAAGGACAACTTCAACCGCCTCATCAAACGACGCCTCTTGATCAATCGCAACGATGTCAATGCGCGGCACCATCACCTCATGCAACTTCGAGTCGCTGAGTGACATCACGGCGGAGATCATCTGCTCCTCTTCCGCCTCAAGGACACCCTGCTGGCTCCCCTGCTCAACGATCAGGCGAATCTCCGCGGCGGAGAGCTCCGGGGTGCGCGTTGGGTCGATGCCGAACGGCTTAGAGATCGCCTTGGTGAGAAGGACTAAGAGCGCAACGAGTGGGCTCACGATCTTGGCAAAGAGGGAGATTGGTCCTGATGCGGCGAGTGCGATCCGGTCAGGGTTTGCCAAGGCGAATCCCTTCGGGATCAGCTCGCCGAGCACGATGGAGACGATGGAGACGAGGAGGGTGACGACAAGGAGGGCGAGCGCGCCAGCCCGCTCCCCAATCCACGAGACGCCGCTGAGTGGCGTCGCGAGCAGTTCAACGATGCTCACCGCTGCAACCGCCGAAGCGAGCGCGCCGAGGAAGGTGATCGCAACCTGAATCACCGCCAAGAAGCGCCCTGGATCTTTGAGGAGGCGCAGCGCGCGCGCAGCGCGCCGATCCCCCTCATCGGCGAGCTCATCAAGACGCGTACGTCGGACGGTAACAAAGGCGATCTCCGCGGCAACGAAGAAGCCGTTAAGGAGAATCAGCAGCAGGATCAGACCAAGATCAGCAAGCATTCAGATCACGCTCTCCCGGTGATGATGCGTGCCGGAACCCCTACCGCGAGTGCGCCGTCTGGAAGGTCCTCAAGGAGCACCGTTCCTGCGCCAGTCTTTGACTTCGTCCCCATCTTTACTGGCGCAACGATCAGCGTGCCGACCCCCGTGAAAGCACCCGCACCGATTGAGGTCGCATGCTTCGCCACCCCGTCATAGTTTGCGGTGATCGTCCCTGCGCCGATGTTCGCCGCCTCACCAACGGTCGTGTCACCGAGATAGCTGTGGTGGCCAACCTTGACGCGCGCGCCGAGTATCGTCGCCTTCAGCTCGGCGTAGTTCCCCACGTGCGCGCCAGCGCCTATATCGCAGCCAGGGCGAATGTGTGCGAATGGACCAACCTCCGCGCCGTCGCGTAGACGCGACTCGCTGATATCGCTCGACCGAACCGTGCAGCCTTCACCGATCTGACTCTGGTGGATGCGCGAACCAGACTCGATGCGGCTGCGCGCACCGATCGCTGTGGCGCCACTGATCATCACGTTCGGCTCAATCGTCACGTCTGCCGCAATCTCAACCGTAGGGTCGATCCAGATCGTGGTCGGATCAGCCATCCCCACACCACGCTCCATATGCCCCGCGTTGATTCGCTCACGCAGCGCCGCTGCCGCGTCGGCAAACTGGCGGCGATCATTCACCCCTTCAAGGTCTACTCCACTCCCAAGGAGGATTGGGGCTGGGCTGCCAGCCGCTGCTGCGGCGGCAACAAGGTCGGTGAGGTAGATCTCGCCCGTCGCTTTGGATGCGGTGAGCCCCTTCAGCGCCGCCTCAAGCCAGGCGCGCTCAACAACGTAGAGTCCCGCGTTGACGAGATCGCTCTCTCGGACTTCAGGCGACGCGTCGCGCTCCTCAATAATGCGCGTGGCGCGACCAGCGTCGTTCAGCTCCACACGGCCGTATCCGTTCGGATCTTCAGCGTGAAAGACGGCGAGGGCGAGCGGCACCTTGGCGGCGCGGCGCGCAGTGATCAGCGCGCTGATCGTGCTCGGCTCAAGGAGCGGTGTATCGCCGCAGGCGATCAGCACCTCAGTTGCGCCAGCTGGCAGCGCAGGGAGTGCGCAGCGCACCGCGTCACCAGTGCCGCGCGGCTCAGGCTGCTCAGCGCGCAACGTCCCCTTTGGGGCGAGCGCATGGAGCGCAGCAGTTGCTGGTGAGAGGAGGAGGATCGCAGGGTCACTCACCGCGGTGTGGATCGACTCCAGCACCCAGAGGGCCATCGGACGGCCGAGAAGTGGGTGCAGAACCTTCGGCTCGGCGGCGCCCATGCGCGAGCCGACTCCAGCAGCGAGGATGATGGCCGTCACGCCCGAAAGGCGCTCCGGCCCAGTACTTGAGGGTGTCATCTGGAGGAGAGTCTAGCCGACCCTCTGGGCGATCGCCTCAATCTCCACGAGCCCCCCCTTGGGGAGCCCCGCCACCTGCACGGTTGAGCGTGCCGGGTACGGCTCCGAGAAGGTGCGGCCATAGATCTCATTCACGGTGGCGAAGTCGGCAAGGTTCGTGAGGAAGATGGTGCACTTCACCACGTGCTCAACACCGAACCCAGCGGCGGCGAGGAGTGCGCGCATATTCACGAGCGCCTGCTCCGCCTGCGCTGCAACGCCGTCACGAAGTTCGCCGGTGGCAGGGTCCATGCCGAGTTGCCCAGAGCAGAAGAGGAGATCGCCAGAGGCGATCGCCGCGCTATATGGTCCGATCGCTGGTGCAACCCCAGGTCCGTTAATCGCCTTACCCATCGGAGTACTCCTCTCGCTATGCCAACTCTGTCGCGGTAATCGTCACGCCACCTGGCGGTAGCTCCAGATCACCGCGGGCAACCGCCGCCTCGAGCAGCGCTCCTGCCGCTGAAGCATCGTAGAGCGAAGGATAAAGGAGGAAGAGGGTTGGCCCCGATCCTGAGAGCGAGAGGGGCCGTCCGAGCACGCGACGTAGGGCGTGGTCAAGCGGCCGAAGCCATGGCGTGATCGCGCGCGCAGGGGCGAGCAGATCGTTCGCAGAGGCGAGCGTGGAGGAGCGCAACAGCAGCTCCGCCGTTGAGAGCCCAGTGGTCAACTCCTGCGCCAGGTGCTGCGAGCTAACCAGCGCTGCGCCATACGACTCACCACGAATCCCGCCAGCGAATGCGGCGAATACGTCGGGGGTCTTGATCCCTTCGCTGGCACTCACCAGCAGGACACCGGGGGTCGGCTCTGACCATCGCGTGAGCGGCGTGATCTCTTCGCCGCGACCCTCCATCAGCACCGGACCTTCGGGGAGGAAGAGTGGAACATCGGAACCGATCCGTGCCGCAACCTCCATCAGTTGGCGCGGCTCCATCTTCAGGTTGCAGAGTTGCAGCGCGCCACGCAGCGCAGCCGCCGCATCACTCGATCCGCCACCGAGTCCTGCGGCAACAGGGAGACGCTTCTCCAGGACAACGGAGATTGGCGGGAGTGTCCCCTCTGGCCCAAGCGCGGCGCGCAGTTCGCGCAACGCCACGTAGATTAGATTCTCCGCCGCTCCAGGAATTGGGATCCCGGCGCAGTGCAGCTCATCTTCGCTCTCCCCCGCTGAACGGAGTCGCAGTGTGAGGTGATCGGCGAGACGGAGTGGTGCGACAACTGAGTGAAGATTGTGATAGCCGTCGCTGCGTTGGCCGAGCACGGCGAGCGTCAGGTTCACCTTCCCTGGCGCATCAAGTTCCACCCAGTTAACGCGTCCTGCGCCAACGCGTGCACGCCGTGTTGGCGCCTCGCCAGGCTCAGTGCGCATCATGCGAGGCGCACGTGTCGGCGCACCTGGAATGCCGCCGAGTGCGCGCAGCAGCCGCACCCACTCCTCAACGCCGAGCGCCTGGGCGCGAAGGTCTGGATCGATATCCGAGCGATCAAGCGCCGCCATCACCTGATCAACAGGGATTGGGAGTGCACGCGGCAGCGCGTTACGCAGCTTCTTCCGTCGCTCGCGGAAGCCGGCCTGCACCAATCGCCAGAGCTGCTCCTCGTCCTCCTCCGAGAGGTTGAGTGCCGCATCAGCGGGGAGCCGGTCAAGGACGAGCACCGCCGAGTCAACCGCTGGGATCGGATCAAACGACTCGCGCCGCACTGTGCGCACAATGGTTGCCTCCACGCGTGCGCGGACAAATGCGGTGAGATACGACCAGTCGCCCACCTCTGCCGCGATCCGCTCCGCAACTTCACGCTGAACGAGGAGCACGATTCGTTGTGCCAGATTCGGCAGCAGCAGCAGCCGATGCAGGAGTGGACTGGTGATGTGATACGGGATGTTCGCGACGACGCGCCAGCCACCACTCGCTGGCAGGAGCGGCTCAAGGTCCACATTGAGTGCATCACCGTGGACGAGCGTGAGTTGACCAGCGGCAATCTCCGAAGCGAAACGCTCCTGGAGGCGCGGCAGCAGATCGTCGTCGAGTTCAATTGCAATCACGTGTGCACCTGTTGCGAGCAACCCCTCTGTGAGCGTGCCGAGCCCTGGGCCAATCTCAAGGACCGTCTCGCCGTGCGCTGCGGAACCGGCGGCAACGATCGCGTCTCGCGCCTCAAGGTCAACAAGGAAGCTCTGGCTCAGCCGTCGCTTGGCGATATGCCCCTCCACAACCCCCTTCGCCGAACCCTTCGCGGCGCCTCTCGGCGCCCCCCGTCGTGCCGGTCGGCCTGGCGTTGGGCTCATACCGGTACCCCCGCTCCGAACTGCCAGGAGGCGGAGACGCTGACACCGCGTGCAGGGTCCTGCAGTTCTGCGCGCCCTTCGCGCAGTGCGGCGTGTGCGGCGGCACCGATCATGGCGGCATTATCGGTGCACCAGCGCACTGGCGGAACGTTGAGCGTGCGGCCGTGACGCGCAGCAAGAGCGCCGAGCGCTTCTCGTAGCGGCACGTTAGCGGCAACCCCACCACCAACAACGAGCGAGGCGCCAGGAGTAGCGGCGAGTGCGCGATCCACGCGGGAGACGAGTGCGGCGATGATCGCGTCTTGTGCCGCTGCGGCGATCGCTGCTGCGGCGGCGGCGGGCACTGGGTGATCACGAAGTGTTGCAGCGAGTGCCGCGGCGCGACCGGGTGATGCGGCGGGTTCGCCGATCGCAGCGAGCGCCATGCGCGCCGCAGCCGTCTTCACGCCGCTAAAGGAGAGGTCGTACTCACCGTCCGTCTGCGCCACGGGGAGACGCCACAGTCCGCCAGGTAGCTCACCCCCTCGCGCTGCACCTACTGCGAGCGCCGAGAGCGCAGCACCACCTGGATACGGGAGCCCGAGGAGTCGAGCAATCTTGTCGAAGGCCTCGCCCGCAGCGTCATCAATCGTTCCGCCGAGCCGTTCCGTTCTGCCATCTGCGTCAACACGAACCAGCAACGTGTGTCCGCCCGAGACGATCAGCCCAATCGCTGGAAGGGTTGGCGCACTCGCTGCTGACGCCCCAGCGCTACGCAGCCATGCGGCACGAAAGTGTCCCTCAAGGTGATTCGTTGGAACCACTGGGAGGCCACGCCCCCACGCCCACGCCGACGCAACACCCGCGCCAACAAGGAGCGAGCCGATCAGGCCCGGCCCCGTCGTCACCGCCACAGCATCAATCTCGTTCGCCACGCCGAGGGTTGCAGCCTCAACCATCACTTCGCCAATGAGTTTTGGCACCCAGCGGTGATGCTCACGCGCTGCAACCTCGGGGATCACACCACCAGTCGCGGCGTGCAGATCGCTCTGGCTGGCAACTCGGTCGGCGAGCACCTCGCCACCTTCGCGTACGAGGGCGACCGCGGACTCATCGCAGCTCGACTCAACCGCAAGGATCAACCGCTCGCGACTCATCTGCGCCTCTGGTTCGCGCCGAGCGCTGCAACGGCAAATGCTTCAGCGGGTGGGAGCGGCTCACCTGCACTGAGCGCGGCAAGGGCGAGCCGCTCACGCGCCTCTTGCCCTGGATCGCTTAGCTCGGCGGTGGTCATGATCAGTGCATCTTCACCGTTATCTTCGTAGTACCGCTTCCGTAGCCCCTCCTCAACAAAACCGAGGCGCGCGTAGAGTCGCTGTGCCTCAAGATTTGAGACGCGCACGTCAAGGGTTGCAACGCGCGCCTCACCGCGACGTGATTCGCTAAGCAGCTCAAGCATGAGCGCCGTCCCAATCCCCTCGCCACGCAAGCGCGGCTGCACCGCGATTGTGGTCACATGCGCCTCGTCAACCATCAGCCAGATGCCGCCGAATCCGAGCAGCTCGTCGCCACGCCACGCCCCCACGTAACGAGCGAGACGATTCGTGGTGAGCTCTGATTCATAAGCGCTCCCCGGCCATGGGGCGGTGAAGCTGGCCTCTTCAATCGTGCGCATGACGGGGAGATCTTCAAGTGTCATGCGACGCATTGAATAGTCGACACGCTTCATCGAGCGACTCCACCCTCTGCGCCACGCGGCGGCGCGGGGTACCGAATCACAATCTCGCTCGCCTCGCGATCAGACTCCGTGTGCCACTCATGAGCGCGCAACAGATCAATTGCTTCGGCGGCGGCACTGGCGAGCGCCGCGGGGAGGTGTGGAGCGATTCGTTCCAGGTCAGCCCCTGTTGGGGCACCCCTTCGTTCGGCGATCCGACTCCCCGCAGCATCCACGACCAGCACCTCACGCACTCCAAGCGGAAGGACCACTGGATCAGTCTGACCCGACGCATCGCGCGCCAGCAGGAGGGCGCGATCCGATGGCACTTGGATGACCGGGATGTTGAGTGCTGCGGCCACACCAGCGGCGAGGCTCGCCGCCGCGCGCAGCCCCGTGTAGCTCCCTGGGCCAACGCCGACCAGCACCACGACAAGCTCGCTTCGCGCCGCCGTATCAGGAAGGAGCGCCGCCGCTCGTGCGACGAGTGGCTGATGTGCCCTCAGTTCAGGAGCGCTCTCAACGCGACCAGTCGCTTCGCTATCAAGGCGGAGCAGCGCAACGCAGCCCTCGCCGAACGATCCATCCAGGATGAGGAGTGTCGGAGTGCGGGGGGTAGCGCTAGGCATCGTGTAACTCCAGTCCCACCGCGCGCAACGCTTCCTTGAGACGCTCCAGACGTGCTGCATCGTCCCATGCAATCTGCACGATGCGCTGCTCCTCAGTCACGCCGGGCTGCAGGCTGATCGTGATCTGCGCCGCACCACCGCCGCTAGTCGGCCAGTGCAGCAGATTGGGCCACTCCATAATCGTGAGGCCGCTCACCTGTCGCTCGTCAATCAACCCGTGTGCAAGTGGGTCGCTCCCATCAGGGAGCCGATACGCGTCGCCGTGCCAGATCGGCATCGTGCCGTGATGCTCGGACATCAGGACAAATGTTGGTGAAGTGAGTGGCGGATCAGCCTGCAGCGTGGCGCCGATCGCACGAGCGAGCGTCGTCTTCCCAGCACCGATCTCGCCGATGAGGAAGAGTCGATCGCCTGGCTGGAGTAGCCCCGCAAGGAGTGCGCCGAACTGCTGCGTCTGATCAAGCGTAGAGAGTGTGAGGTTCAGCGCGCTCACGCGGTGATGCGCTGCAGGTCACCGAGTGGGATTGCGCGTAGGACCCCGTTAATTCGCACCGCGCCAAGCGGATCATCCGCACGTGGATCGGCGAGGCCTTCCCAGGTGCCGAAGGCGCCCTCATACGCACCACCGATGACGCGCACGTCACCAGCCTGCGCCACGCTGGCCTCTCGCAGCGCTGAGGCGCTCGCCATCAGAAGGCCGACCGGCTCAGCACTTAGCGTGACGCGGCCACCATGCAGGCTACGAAGAAGTGCGGTGACCGAACTCCTGCCACTCTCGCTCATTCGCCGTGAGGTCATGACCAGGAGCCCGAACGGTTCTGTTGCAACCGCCGCGGCAATACGACGCTCAAGTGAGGCGGCGAGCGCATCACGCTCGCCATCGCTCAGCCCGCAGACGATCACGCCGCGAACACCGACGGCTCGTGCGCGAAGCACCGTCTCTGGTGATGCCTGCACGATGGCGAGGAGCCCAGCGGTACGCGCCGCCTCCCAGCCATCTGCATCTGGTTCAGCTTCACTGAAGTGCACGTGGCCCCCTACTGCGTCACCAAGAAGGAGACGTGCGCTCCGATGCCCCACCGCACCTCCACCCACTGGGAGAATCTGGATCGGTGCAGGGATCGGTGCGGCGGCGACCGCTGCAGCTGCTGCCGCAGTGAGTGTGTTCTGCGCATCTGGGCTCAGATCAACCTGCGCATCGCCAAAGATCACCGCCGCGCGGCTGATCCCGCCGTACAGCTCTGCGCGCAACTGCAGGTCGGTCGCGCGGATCTCCACCTCAGCCGACTCCCCGCTCCGCAGTGGAAGGACGAGCGAACTGTCGCGCAGGAGCCCCTGCGGCTCGCCGTTGATCTGCAGGGTCACCTCGTCCTCTGCGCCGCCGCCAATCAGGAAGAGATCGCCACCGGGCAGGAGGAGGTCGCTCATTAGTGAGCCGAGGAGCGATGCGGCGCGCTCATCGTCAAGTGCGCTGTCGCCCAACGCGGCGAATACGCCATACGGCTCAAGAAGAATCCTGGTGCGCCCCGGAGCGATCAGTGGGGCAAGAACGGTGAGCGGGAGCGCCCCAGTTGCAATGAGGCCCGCGGCACTCCCAACGACCAAGAGCGGTGCGGCATCCGTCTCCGCCTCGCCGAGATCCTCTCCGCTGAGCGCCTCGCCGAGTCGGCGCAGCGCGTCGGCGGTTGCGGCGGCACGAATCTCTTCGCGCTCGTCGTCTCGGTCGCGAAGCGGCGCGTCGGCAAGGTCTCCAAGCGCATCGCTAATCGCTGAGCGATCGGTGCGCCCAAGAAGGGCGAGGACGCCGTCCGCGCGCCGTCGTCGCTCTGTGGGGTCAAGTGGAACGAGTGCCGCCGCTGCCACCTCAAAGGAGAGCGCTGAGCGATCCGTCCCCGCAAGCAGCATGCGCGAAGCATCGCCCTCCACCTCAACCACGCGGATCGGCACGCCGAGACGCTCTGCGAGACGGCCAGCGGCGATAGCGGCTTCTGCCACGCCACCACGCACCTGTTCTGTCAGCCCCGAGATGCCTGCGCTTGTGGCGAGCGTCGCACCAAGTGCTTCAATCGAACCGCCACGTGGGACGCGAAGCGCGCCAAGCAGCGCCTCACCCCCTCCACCCTCGCGCACGAGTGCGGCGGAGATCGTGTCGAGCCCTTCGACCACCAGGAGAAGTGGCGCCGCGTGGCGAAGTTCGGTCCCCTCGCGCAGGCCCTTACTCATAGGGCGACCTCCATCATGCGGTGACCTCAATCAGCGTGGCGACGGCAACAGGGAGTCCAGCGCGTGTGTAGACACGCGCAAGTCGGTTAGTAAAGCTGGTTGAGACCTCATTGGTGATCGTCTCGCGGCGACGCGCAACGTCTACCGGCTCAATCACTTCGTCGCCGGATCGACCGATGAAGATGACGTCGTCCAGCGGACTGAGATCCTTCGCTGGGTGATCTGTTGCGTCAATCGTGATTGAATCCATCGCGATCGTGCCGACCACTGGGAGCCGCACTCCGCGAACGAGCACCTCTGCACGATCCTTGTCGTGATACGAGATTCCATCTGCATAGCCGATCGGCAGGGTGATGATGCGTGATGGACGCTTCGTGACGAAGTGCGGACCGTAGCCCACGCCGTGTCCCGCAGGGAGCGTTGCGATTCGAATAGGTCGGGCGATCAGCTGATAAACCGGCTCCAAGCCAATATCGGCGGCAGATGAGGTGGCACGCAGCGCATTCGGTACCACGCCGAAGAGGGCAATCCCCACGCGCGCAATGTGCTGCGTGCCACCCATCGTCAGTAGTCCGCCAGAGCCGACAAGGTGTCGCTCAAGCCCCACGCTGAGTCCACCAGCTACAGGATCAGCAAGTTGATCAGCCACTTCGTTCAGTCGTTCAGCCTGTCGCTCAGATCGAGGGGCATCCTCTGCGGCGGTGAGGTGACTCCATATACCGCGCAGTGCGATGCGATCACTCGCGGCGCGGAGCAGCGTCAACTGCTCCTTCAGCTCGTCTGGAAGGATGCCGTCGCGACCGAGTCCCGTATCAATCTCCACATCAACGATCAGTGGCGATAGGCCGCGTAGATCTGCGGCGAGCAGTTCCGCAACGACGGCGGGAGAGGTTGCGGGGACGCCGATCTCGAGTTGCGCCGCTTCGCGCAGGTACTCGCTCGGCACGCGCCAGAGAACACGGAGCGGTGCGCTGAACCCTGCGCGTCGTAGCTGGAGCGCCTCATCAACGGTCGCCACCAGCACAGAGCGCGCACCGGCGGCGATCGAGGCGCGAGCGATCTGCACCGCGCCAAGGCCATACGCGTTTGATTTCAGCACAACGTCAAGGTGGCCGCCCTCGGGGAGGCGCGCCTTCAGACTGCGCACATTGTTCGCGATCGCATCGAGGCTCACCTCAACCCATGCGGCGCGAGCGAGCGGCGGTAGCCCCGCGGCGAGGAGCGCCTCAGGGATACCCATACTTATGCCTCGCGTGCGGTGCGCTGGCCAAACGCGACAGCGACGGCGTATTCGCGCTCATGCGTGATGGAGACGGCGATCGCGGCGATGCCGAGCTGCTCAGCGCGTTGCGCCGCGTTGCCGTGGAGTCGCACCATTGGCTGGCCGGTGGGGAGCCGCTCAATCTCACTCTCACGCCAGCCGATCCCGCGAACCCCAAGGCCGAGCACCTTGGAGACCGCCTCCTTCGCCGCCCAGCGACCGGCCATGTTTTCTGGTCGTGCGCGGACATAGGAGCGCTCAGCTCCGGTCAAGACGCGCGCCTCAAATCGAGTGGGGTGACGTTGAAGGACGCCGGCGATCCGCTCCACGCGCACGATATCGACCCCCAGGGCGGGGAGCTCGTGCTGGTACGACGTCTCGCGCAACATGCGCGTAGTCTACCGCTCGCTCAGGAGCGACGGCCGAGGAGGCTGGCGGCGGAACCGAGAAGACGCTCCGCTGCCGACGCCACCACCGCAGCATCGGGTCCCTCCGCCATGACGCGAAGGAGTGGCTCAGTGCCTGACGGACGCACCAAGATGCGGCCGCCCCCTCCCCTAAGGAGCGCCTCAACCTCGCGCAGAACCTCGGTGAATCGTGGGTCGGCAAGGAGCGACTCCGCCTCACCCTCCTCCACGCGTATCACCCGCTGCACCTGCGGATCAAGCGGAAGTGCCGCCGCGAGTTGCGAGAGTGGTTGATTCGCGCGCGCACAGAGGGCGATCACCTCAATTGCGCTGATCAGCCCATCACCAGTTGGCGCGTGCTCTGGGAAGAGGAGGTGGCCGCTCTTCTCGCCACCGAACCCCTCACCCTTACCGGCGAGCGCCTCAGCAATATGGCGATCCCCTACTGGGGTGCGCTGGAGCTTGATCCCCGCCGCGGCGAGATGCCGTTCAATGCCGCTGTTGGTCAAGATCGTCGCCACCACCTGATCCGACTGTGGGAGGCCACGCACCTTTCGGTCGAGCGCAATGAGGCCGATCACTACGTCACCATCAACCAGCTGACCGCGCTCATCCACTACGGCACATCGATCGGCGTCGCCATCTAGGGCGATCCCAAGATCTACGCCGCTAGCAAGAACCCGTGCCCCCAACGCCTCTGGCGAGGTGGCACCGACCGCGTCATTAATGACGCCATCTCCGAGCGCCATCCCCTCAACCTTGGCGCCAGTTGCGGCAAGTGCCGCCACGGCGAACGGCGCCCCCGCGCCGTTTGCAGCATCAACCAAGACGCGCAGAGTTGCGGCAGAGGAGCCTGGTGCCGCCGCGGCGGCGGTGGCGGCGAGCTGTGCGGTGTATCGCGCGCGATACGACTCCCCTTCAACTGTTGAACTCACACCGCGCACCTGATCCGGCGCGGTACCAGCGCCGCGTACAATCTCAGCATCAATCGCCGCCTCAAGCTCACGCTCCACCGCATCGGCAACCTTGCGGCCATCATGGCCGAGCACCTTTAGCCCGTTGTACTCCACCGGGTTATGGGATGCGGTGACCACCACGCCGCATGATGCGGTCGGCTCACCCGCAACGACTGCGGCGAGCCCGGGTGTTGGAATGATGCCAAGGTCAATCGCGTGTGCACCAGCAGCGTTCGCCCCCGCCGCAAGTGCAGCGCTGAGCCCTGCTCCGCTCGGTCGCGTATCGCGACCGATGAGAATGGTTCCACCTGGGAAGCGTGTGGCGAGGGCGCGCCCGAGCGCGTAGGCAATTGAATCGGTAAGGCTCTCGCCCGCGATGCCGCGGATTCCATCGGTGCCGAAGCGGACCGCGGCCATCAGCAGCGCAGCTGCGCT
>JACCDP010826836.1_pt1 | contig 15725 bp, 15 predicted proteins | sample 7445841 | NCBI WGS metagenome assembly JACCDP01 (sample SAMN15323441, study PRJNA562643) | freshwater metagenome | isolation source: river surface water | place: USA:Blue River Watershed | collected 2017-08-17 | reverse complement strand
GCCCATTTCTGCAATTATCAAGACAAAAGATGTTTCTGTTAAATGCAATGATGGTGAAAGGGTACTGTATCTGGTGAAGACTAACGAACCAGATATCTATAAAATATATGAAACAGAGAACATACTGAATACACAAAGCATAGGTATAGCCTTGGTGCAAACATTTGTTGTTAGCAAGATGTTAAGAAATGCATTCAAGGACAAAAATGTCATGACATGTTTCAGGTTTAAATGCGTGTTTGATAGCAAATTTGGCAAGTGGAAACCACTCTCACTTATTTCATAATGGTCTTAATTGCTTCGTGTGATTTATAATTTTCTAGAATGAAATCATCATATTCTAATTCTTCAATCCATTTTATTTTGTCATCAGTCACAGTTTCTAATGCAGGGGGTTCTTTTTTAATATGAAGTGATGGAAGATTGTATAATTCTTTTTGTAATTGAATATTAACTTTTTCAACATGTTCTTCATAAATGTGTGCATCACACAATGATAGGGATATTTCACATACTTTCATATGCAATACTCTTGCAATAATATGTGTTAGCAAAGCTGTACTAGCAATATTAAAAGGCAGGCCTAAGAACAAATCAGAGCTACGCATAGTCATATGACATGATAGTCCGTTATGATTTTTGTAAAAAACATAGAGGATATGACACGGAGGTAGAGCCATTTTCTCCAAATCAATTGGATTCCACGCAGATAGAACAGCGCGTCTACTGTTATTGTCTTTTTGCAACTCTTCAATAACATATTTGATTTGATCTACGTACGATTGGCTGCTGCTAGCATTATCATAATCCTTGCCAAACTTTCTCCATTGCCATCCATAGACAGGTCCCAATTCACCTTCTACATAATCTTGTTTACCTATACTATCAAGATACTCTCTTGACGAATTGCCATCCCAAATATGGACCCCTTTTGCCTGCAAGTCTTTTGCATTTGTAGAACCTCTTAAAAACCACAATAGTTCTTCTGCAATTCCTCTGAAAAACATTTTCTTCGTTGTCAACAGCGGAAAATGCTGCCCTATGTTTTTGAAATTAACCATGCATCCAAAACGTGATATGACAAGCCCATTGCGCGTTTGACGCTTTTCACCATCTTGCAAAGTGTCTTTTAGTAGTTGCAGATAACCTTCCTCAGAAGAATAGAACATGTATTGTATACATAGCACATTCAAATCTTAAGTGCTATTGCATATAAGATTTTCAGCAGAATATCTAATCAAAAGATGATAAGAAAGCATGTGTTTATCAAAAACTATGTCAAACTGTTAGAACATCAATATTCGGAAAACAGAAAAATATTATCACAAATATTTTATATTGGTCCAGTTGAAGACCCTGAAAGATACAGCAAAATACATAAACTTATCAAACAGCAAATCTATATTAAACAGATGATAAATACTGGGCGAGAAATGCAAAGAGATTACAGAAAAAATGATTTATTATAATACTAGAAAATAAATAGGGTATAAAAAATGTCGGTTAGCGAGTACATTCTTTGCACTGATAAACTTGTTGCAGGTGTTGATGAAGTTGCCAGAGGAACCTTCATAGGACCAGTTGTATGTGCTTGTGTAGTATTGCCAACCAATTTTGAAACAGACAAGTATAAACAGATTAAAGATTCCAAGAAACTCAGTACTAAGAAAAGAGCAGAATTGGCAGAATACATCAAGGGTACTTGCATAACTTATGGTATTGGTACGGCTAGCGTAGCAGAAATTGATAGTATGAATATTCTCAATGCTACAATGAAGGCAATGCATCGTGCTGTAGATGATGCATACAAAAAACACGCTTTTGATAAAATATTGGTAGACGGTCCTTATTTCAAGGGATATGTTCCTGCAGGTCAAGATGCTGAACTAGTAGAACACGAATGCATACCTAAAGGTGATGCAAGTTATCTATGTATCGCAGCGGCATCTATAGTAGCTAAAGATTACCATACAAAAATGATTGCAGATTTGGTAAATAGACATCCTATACTCAAGACATATGATATTCAGAATAATAAGGGTTATGGGACAGCCAAGCATCTGGCTGCCATTAGAGAGCATGGTATAACAGAGTTTCATCGTAAATCATTTGGTATATGTAAAACATTCCAGTAGCTCAAATACGCTCTACCCTGTAATCAACAACCTTTCGAAGCATGCTCTCAATGACAAAATAAGACATTAAGAACAGCGAAGAAGCAACTAGCATTTGCAAATATACTATCATAATGATGCATAAATTATTCTAAATACTGTCTTAAGTTTTATATAGATTTTTGCTTTATGCAGAGGAACTAGGTTTAGAGGGCTCACAGCCTATACCAGTCCAAGGAATATCACAAGCCTTGGCATACATACATCTGTATTTATTTTGCTCTGGTGTTTCTGCATCAAGTTTTGCCAACACCTGAGGATATACCACATTACATATTAGAGGGTTCTTTGTATGATACTGATCGTTATTTCTTAATGTAGCATCTACAGGCACTAACGCATTGTTTTCCATGCCAGCTGTACCATCTGATGGATGTTTTTTCCACGTTGCTCCTTCTTTTTCCCCTACTCTATACATTCCTGAAAACTCTGCATAATTCTTCATCTTAGAATCATCATCATATGTTCCATTTGCAGCTGTTGTATTAGCTGCTGATGTGTCTTTCTTTACTACAAATAAATAATCTGTCTTACTAGTATCACCTTTATTCTGAAATGTTGTGGCCTTTTGATAATAAGATGTTTTACCTGTGTATATATTATTTTTTTGTTCTGACAATGATTTTAAATCAGAAAAAACAGCTTCGTCCATAACACATTTATATTTTAATTGTTCACTATTTTTATTACGAATATCTTCATATATTCTATCATAATTAGCTTTGTTATTATTATTTGATAAATAATCTTTTTCTGTATCTTGAACTAGTTTTAACTTCCAATAGTCAGGGCAAATGATGGCATTGTCTTTTTCCATCTTATTTATAATTTTCCTAGGCTTCAAATCATAGATATTAATAATCAAATAAAGTATGATAAACAATGCTCCTACTATGAATGTAATAGCAGCCGGCATCATCTTCTTGTAAATATACTCGCGTCCCCAATCAGTGAAGAATATTGCTATTAAAAGTCCGAAGGCAGATAAGCCATAGATCAAACATACAAAGAAGGTTCCTTTATACAAATCCATTTTCTCTTTGTTGAAAACATCCAATTCCTTCTGATTGGGTACAAATCCCAATCCTTTAAAATTATTCTCCTCCATTTGTATATACTTCTATAATATATTATTATTTATTTTCGTCTATATGTATGATTTCATCTCTAAGACTTTCGTTCCTTTTTGTGATGGTAAAACAGAACGCTCCAGCGGCTCTGGCAATGTGCTAATATCGTATCTGTATTTTTCATCCTGCTTCAGATTTGTCATTATCTGCGGAACACACCAATCAATAACTTTAGCATTCAAATCTCTCACCTGCTCTTTGACATTGTTTGGCAAGTTCTTACTATGCTGGAAGTATATAGAACGCATAACTATCTTGAGTTCATCATCACTCTGTCTGCCAATATTGTACTTGCCTTGTGTTTCATTTAGAATTCTATTTCTTATGCCTAGCTGCAGGATATCCATATTGTCTGCTGAGAAAAACATTGACGACACTGCAGTACAATTCAAGTTTCGGGAAGTAATATTTTGCGGGCTTTCAGACACTGCTTGATATTGTTTTTCTATATTATATGTATTCGGCGTATTGCCATATGCATTCACTCTTCCGTTTAAGTAATGATAATTTTCCATATTTCTCTCTATACTATTATAGATTTATTTTCAGTTTATATAGTAGTAAAGCAAAATGACAAATTGTAAAGATATCAGATATTGCGTTATTGAATTATTGGATAAAAACAAGGTGAATGTTGATGGGAAGGACAGAGAACATATTCTATCTGTTTTGGTGCGTTATGTTAACCACCTTATTTTCAATATGGTTGCAGTAGCCTGCCTTGTCTCTATAACCATTGGTATCAAGAAGCTAGTAAAAGAACACGTCCATCATCTTGAAAAATATATAACAAAGCGATGCAAATTAGGAGTAAGAACTAGGCCTGCCGGAAGCATGAAGGGCCGCTCGCCTGCCGGAAGCATGAAGGGCGGAAGTGCATTTAACACTGCAGCTTTTTTTGGTGTCCCTGAACCACAATATTCTGTTGCAAATGCAGGAGGAGATCGTCTGAATATTGACTGGAATAACAATATTGCTCGTCCTATGTTGGCGTCTACTATGACAGGCGGTGCTAAGAGACCAAACAAATCATGTAATAAATTGCATAAGGCTATTTCAAAGGAGATTTACAACGTCTTCAAGTTCTTTAAGATAGCAACCAACAAACAGGCGCGAGATGAATTCATTAGATTATTCAATATATTTATGGCTGAACTTTTTGCTAAGTTTGCAACAACAAAGGTATTAACTGTAAAGAGACTTCATAGCATACTAAAGAGCTCTAAACTATCAGATGCTCTTAGTATACAGAAAAAATGATAGTATAAGAATACATAAAACTAAATCTCATAGCTATTCATAACAAAAGAGGATGCCAATTATAACCATAGATGGGAATATTGGGAGCTGTAAAACAAGTCTATTGAATTTCTTTCATAAGACTTATAAAATGGCTATTGACCTCGAACCAGTAGAAAGTTGGAATGAGTATCTTGCCAACATGTATAGTAATGAGAAGGATAACACATACAACTTCCAAATAAAAGTATGGATGGACCGCTGTTGGATACAAGAGAAGTCTAATGTTCTTGTGCTAATGGAGAGAAGCCCTCACTTTATCCAAAATGTCTTCATAGAGAAGGCATATGAAGATGGAACCATTGACAAGGAACAATACAAAATCCTACAGAGCTTGCATAAGAAGACCAGTGATTTATGGAAACCCAATGCATACATATATCTTCGTTCAGAACCTGAGATGTGTATGCAGAGAATATCCAAAAGAGGTAGACAATCTGAGAGGAATATCAAGTTAGAGTACGTCCAGAGAATACATGCAATGCACGAGGAAAGACTAGCAGAGGCCATGAAACAGAATATGAATATCCTAGTAGTAGATATAGAGAACAAGACTATTAGCGAAATCTGTGCCGAAATAATGAGTAGTAGTGTATATTCTGAGATTGCATCTAAGTGTGTGTAAGGCTAATTGTTAGTACTCATAATAAATATCAAAGTAGTACTGAGAAGAATTAGCAAAAGATGTTTAGTAAGGCGAACAATAGAAGAATGTGGTAATCATTTACTTTATAGTGTTTGATATCATCCAGAAACAAATGCCATAGAAGAGTTCTTTAATCAGTTAAAACACTATATCAGAAAGGAAAGAATACTTATGATGATATACAATCAGTCATTAAAGAAATAATCAAAAATAAAATAACAAGGGAATATCTAACAAATTATCTTAAACATAGTTTTAGATCATCCCTTAAATGACCAAGCAGTTTTGTAATTTTTATATTTTATTGATAACATTGTTATCAGTATCATAATATTATTAATGAAAATCAAGATATTTTGAGTGACCACAAAATCAGCCACTTAAGGGATACTATAAATGAAGCTGTTTTAATTTTTATATAAATATATTTATATTTGGTAGTGGCAATATGACTTATGAAACACACGAAGGTATTTTTTCTAGTAAATTACTCAAATTTTTAAAATCAAATAATCTGCTGAGAAGTCGCTATGAAAAAGTTGATTTAGATAATAGTATCGAAGATGATATTATATTTACGCAAAAACAATTAACTTTTGATAAGTTATCACAAGATAAAGATATAACAGATTATAAAACATTTTTGATTTATTTTAAATTATCTATGATAGAATACGCAGAATCTATTAATATTATTATTATTGAAAAATCAGAAGAAGCAATACAAAGAAACGCGTATAAATTAAATTATTTAAAAAATTATCAAAAAATAGCTGCATATATTGAAGGTGATGCTTCAGAATTGAATGCATTGGGATTTGTTTTTGATTATTTATTTATGTGGATTAATAAAATATCTACAAAGGCAGATTTTAGACATAAAGAAACTTATAATAATATAATATTCATACTAGATTTTTTATACAATGTTTTATTCAATTTATATGAGAAAATCTCAGAATATGTATTATCTATGCTAGAATTATACAAAAATGACACATATTTCATACAAAATATATATAATATACATTTTAATATTCAAAGAAACTTAGAAAAATATGCTAAATTATCAGACCTAATAAAAATCAACATGAATGATCAGCAATCGGGTGGTTTTAAAAATAAAGATGAATATAATTTCTTTCAGCCGAGTATGATAAAATTAATTTCATATTATGATAATTTTATAAGTAGTTTATTAGTTTATATAGACTATCATACAGAACATAATTTTAATAATCCGAAACCCCCTGTTTATAGTTTTATTCATCATATAGTAACAAATATTGTTAATTTGTTTGTATATGCATCAGAAGTAGAGCTTATATTAGATTATTTTATTTCAGATAAAAATAGCAGTTATGTAAGTAAATCTATTTTTTTAAACCATTATGATGATGGGACAGAAGTAAAAATTCCTACTAGAACATTAAATATGTCATCAGATAAACATAAAGACACATTAGATAGTTTTTTGAAAACTTTGAATAAAGATTATATGCATAATTTTTGCTCTACTTTGTTAGAAGAAGCAAAAAACCAAGATAAATAACTTAAAACCCAACTTTATTTTTCTACTTGTTTCCTATTAGATATAAAAAAATGACAACTAAAATATATAAAACTCTCTAACAAACCACATGGCTAAAGTTCAGAAAAAGACTGTTGAGGAAAAGTACAAGAAGTACGAGTTACTCGAGCATATCTTAGCACTTCCTGATACATATATCGGCTCCATTGAGCCTCAGAAAATCAGCACATATGTATTCAATGACGAGACCAAGAAGATGGAAGAGAAGGACCTGACCTATATTCCAGGCTTGCTGAAAATCTTCGACGAGGTTATTGTGAATGCTATAGATCATTCTATGCGTCTCAAGGCCGAAGAAGCAACTGGCAAGGAAGATATCAAGCACCTCAAGAATATCAAAGTTTCGATCAATAAAGAAACCGGCTACATAACAGTTTTCAACGATGGCAATGGTGTAGATATCAAGAAGCATCCTACTTACGGAGACCTTTGGATCCCTGAGCTGATTTTCGGCGAACTTCTGACCTCTACAAACTATGACAAGAATGAGGAAAAGATTTGGGGCGGCAAAAATGGTTATGGTAGCAAGCTGACAAACATCTTCTCAAAGGAGTTCACCATAGAAACAGTAGATCACTATAGCAAGAAGATATTTACACAGACCTTTCGCAATAACATGACAGAACGCGAACAGCCTGTAGTAAAGGCTTGTGCCAAAGTCCCATATACACAGATAACATTCTTGCCGGATTATGCCAGGTTCGGTATCACCAGATTATCAGATGATATGTATGAGCTCTTTCACCGCCGTGTCATAGACGCTTGTGCCACTACTTCAAAGGATGTATCAGTCTTCTTCAATACAGAGAAACTAGCTATCAAGGACTTTGAGAAATACTGCGACCTCTTCCTAGATAAGAAAGAACAGCCATCAGTTTACGAGGCTTGTGGCGAACGCTGGGAGGTCGTAGCATCTATCTCAAAATCTGGTTCCTACGAGCAGCTCTCTTTCGTCAATGGCATCAATACTATCCGCGGTGGCAAGCATATTGAGTATATAACCAATATGATAACAAAGAACTTGGTAGATATGACGTTGGCTAAGAAGAAGAAGGCTATTAAAGCCCAGCATATTAAAGACAATCTATTCGTCTTTGTCAAGGCTCTCATTGTAAACCCTGCCTTTGATTCGCAGAGCAAGGAGACACTAACAACGCCCGTAGCCAAGTTTGGCTCCAAGTGCGAGCTGAGCGATAAATTCTATGACAAACTCTTTAAACAGGGTATTATAGACAAGGCCCTTAGTCTAACAGAGTTCTATGACAAGAAGAAGCTGGTAAAGACAGATGGCAAGAAAATCTCGAAGATTATTGTACCGAAGCTGGATGATGCCAACTTGGCAGGCACTAAACAAAGTGCAGAGTGTACTCTCATCCTAACAGAGGGAGATTCAGCGAAGACTATGGCTATTGCAGGTCTCTCTGTGATTGGTAGAGACAGATATGGTGTCTTTCCTCTTCGAGGCAAAATCCTTAATGTAAAGGATGCCAATCTTCAGAAGATCAGTGATAACAATGAGATAACTGCCATCAAGAAAATCTTGGGTCTGGAACAGAACAAGAAATACACAGATGTCAGCCAGCTGCGCTATGGTTCTATCATGATTATGACGGATCAGGACCACGATGGGAGCCATATTAAGGGGCTTATCTTCAACATTTTCCAGAGCATGTGGCACGAACTCTATGAAATCAAGGGTTTCCTTACTTCTATGCTGACACCTATTATCAAGGCTTCCAATGCTCGAGGCGAAGTAATAGAGTTCTATAACATGTCTGATTATGAGAAGTGGTCTGCCACAGCTCCTAGAAATGGCTGGAAAATCAAGTATTACAAGGGTTTGGGTACATCTAGCGATCAGGAGGCTAAAGAGTACTTCAAGAATATGAAGAAGATTACCTATCAGTATGACGAGAATGCTGATGAGGTCATTGACCTGGCTTTTAACAAGAAGAGGGCTGATGACAGGAAGGAATGGCTAGCTTGTTATAATAAGGATAATGTCCTAGATTATACCAATATGGATGTTGACTATAAGACCTTTGTAGATAGGGATTTGATCCATTTCAGCAATCGCGATTTGCAGAGGTCTATTAATCATATCTGTGATGGTCTCAAAGAGAGTACTAGGAAAATCTTGTTTGCTTGTTTCAAGAGGAAACTCTTTACAAATGAGATTAAGGTAGCCCAGCTCTCTGGATATGTCAGTGAAGTATCTGCATATCATCATGGTGAGGCATCACTGCAGCAGGCTATTGTTGGAATGGCCCAGATATTTGTAGGAACAAATAACATCAATCTGCTGATGCCTAACGGCCAGTTTGGCACACGAGTGCAAGGAGGCCAAGATGCTTCATCACCTAGGTATATCTTCACACTGTTGTCAAAGTTATCTAAGCTTATCTTCAAAGAAGAGGATAATGCAATCATAGACTATCAGGAAGATGACGGACAGCAAATTGAGCCTGAGTACTATATTCCCGTCATTCCAATGATATTGGTTAATGGTGGCCTTGGTATTGGTACTGGATACTCTACAAATGTCCCTCAATTCAATCCTACAGAGATCATCAATGTGTGTAAGACCATCTGCGAGGTCATCAAGATAGCTGAGATAGAAATCAAGGAAGAGACTGATTTGGAAAAAGTATATGATACCATTGATGCTCTTGAAGTACAAGAGTTGATTCCATATTACCTAGGGTTCACAGGATCCATTGAGAAGACAGACAAGAATGCATACCTCAGCAAAGGAATCTACAATTGGAAGGACAATGAGACTGTAGAGATAACCGAACTGCCTATTGGCACTTGGACTGAGGATTACAAGGAGATGCTCGAAGGTATGATAACAAACGGACAGAATAATTTGAAGTATTTTGAGAACCACTATACATCAAAGAATGTCAAGTTTATCCTGCATTTCAATCCGAATAGCAAGGAGGTGTTTGGAGATAAGTTTGAAACCATCTTCAAGCTATCTTCCAGCAAGAACTTGAGTATCAATAATATGCATCTCTTCAACGAGAAGGGTGCTATACAGAAGTATGATACTACTGCAGAGATTATCAAATCATGGGCGGAGGTCAGGGTTCGCAAGTACTATGAGAGAAAGTTGCATCAAGTCAAGATGCTCGAAAGCGAACATTTGGTATTATCTGCAAAAATCCGATTTATTCTGGATGTAATCGCTGGCAACATCCAGATTATGAATAAGAAGATGAAGGATATTGCTGCAAGACTTGTGGAACTCGGATATCCAAGAATTGCTAAGGATACTGCTTCCGATACAGAAGAAGCTGATGCTAACCACGATATCAAGGATTTCCTATATCTGCTGAAGATGCCAATCTCACAACTGACATTTGACAGAAAGGTTATCCTAGAAAAAGAAGTAGAAGATCTGACAAATAAGTTGAATAATTTGAAGAACACATCTATTGAGGACCTATGGTTGGCCGACTTAAATGATCTTGAGAATGCATGGATAGAACACAGAGATATGACACTGAAAGAATATGATAATGACAAGAAGGGCATTGTTGAAAGCAAGACTAAGAAGCCTAGGGCCGCTAGGGCTCCACGCGCAGCTAAAGAGTAAAACTATTACATATACTTCTTAACATCTTCCATAAGACTAATAAACATTCGTATTTGTTCTCTTGCAGCTTTATCCCATTGTTTCTCAGTCTTGTAAGTATCGAAGTGAATATTTGTGCGTAAATATACATTATTTTTTACAAAGTAAGGTGGTGCATGCGTATAAAGTAGTCTACCATTATTGAATAGTTTTACTATATAACTCAATAAGACTTCGCTGGATATTTCGCTAGAGTAGTATACATGCTCTTTGCCTTCGCTATTAATTTTTTCAATGACTTCTTTGATATTGGCTGGTATGGTGCATATATTATATATGATATAGTCTATGTTGCCTATAGTTCGCACCAAATATATCTTGTAATATTTATTATTTTTATAACTGTATTGGTAATAATCAATATGCAATTCCCTATCACTAAATGGTTTGACAAGCTCAGGTTTCTTGATTTTGGGAACAAGAGCCTTCATAATCTTCATCAGATTATCTATATTCTTTTGTGTTAATTGAGCCTTCGTTATGGGGTTGATGAGTGGGAGGTCATTGTTGATTTGTTTTACGAGGTAATTGTAAAAATTGGGAGCATAGAAGCAATCAGTGTGTACTGTATTGCAATCAGCATCTTTTGTAGGGAGTCTATACATAAGTTGCATCTTATATAATGGATAATTTGTATCAAACTTTTCATCCGATAGAACATCAATATCTATATTGCACTTATTCTCTTCGAAAAACTTCCTATCTTTGTAGACAAGCTTGAGCTCTTTTACAGCGTTGGGAACCTTCTTTTTGGATTTGCGAAGTAAAGTTATATAGCCCTTATCTAGCAATGCCCTATACATATCAATGATTGTTTTATTTCTGTTGTAAATATCTACAATCTTCTCATAAGTGTCATCGTTCATATGGATTGGTAGAGGATTATCAATGACATTTATTGTTAGACCATTTGGCAAACGAAGTATTGGCTTACTGCTACCTGCCTTATATTGTTGACGGAGCTTCATATATTGCTGTGAATAATGTAGGTATTCTTCATTATTTTTATAAATCCTTTCTGGTATTTGCAACGTAGCTAAGTCTATATTATCTATTCCGATGCTTTTCAGAATAGTAATCAAGGGATCCTCTATGATAGTTAGCTTCTCATTTTTGATATTATCAAAAGGAGACTTTTTGGGCTCTTTCTTATAGTTATATATGGCATATATTTCATTATAATATTTTAGTAATGTTTCAAAAACATTATTACTATGATATACATTATATTCAATATCTGGTATTTGCTCTGCTACTATTTCAGATAATTTAGTGGTTTCTAGCATATTGCTGTAGGTTTTATTCCTTTCTAAAGCGTTCTTGAAATATCCATAGATATCAAGATATTTCGCGAAGTTATGTACGAACTGCAATGTTGCCCTGATATCAGATAATTTGGTGGCCTTATCTTCTGAGTTTTTAAGGGCATCTGGATTGGATAATAGTTCTTCGACGTGTTTCAAATAGTTTATGAAGGCTTCTGTGAAAAACATACATACTGTATGTATTATGAAAGCTTCGAATACGTTATCATTTTGATAGTACTTATTTTCGGTCTTAAAATCATTGAAATTATGTAAAAGCTGTATTCTAGCATCAAAAAACTCATAAAAAGGGGTGTCTGACTTCTTTACACTAGACTTATCAATTCTGTAAGCAAGGATGTCAAGCTTCCCATTGAATAAGACATGATTTTTAGGAAGTAATTTGAGAGCCTTCTTTTTGCTGTATTTCTTATCTAGAAAAGCTTTGTATGCAATTTCATACAGAGTAGCATAATCAGATTTATCTCTTACATCTGCTATGATATCTTTATTACTTAGAGGACTATATAAGGGGTTATCAAGCCATTTATCAATATATGCATTTGTATCATAATTGTGTGCGTTGCTTGATATTTGTTTATCACATTGTTTTTTGATTTTTTTGTAGATAGGACCGTTCAGCTTAACAGGGCGTTTTGAAATTGGATTGATAAATACTATTTCACCTTTGTTATTTTTTGCCTGGCTATTATTGAAAGCCCTGCATTTTTCTTTATCCATTTTCTATTATACTCATATATTATAATGGTGGAAGTTCAATATCATTCTCTAAACATATATTGTATATTTGCATGTAGTCATTGTGGTTGTCGTTTTCTATCAATGCAATGAGTTGCTTCTTTAGTGCAGGGGTTATAAGTAATCTTTGTATATATGCTATGAGGTCTTTGTTATGGCCATCATAGAGGCTGAAAGTTTGAAAACAGTCTGAGAGTTCTGACATTGTGTATGATATATTTACTAGAAGCTAATATCATTTTTTTTCGAAGAACTTGATAGAAGATAGTAATGCATATTCTGCTAAGGAATTTATGTATATAGCTTGCGTTTCTTGCAGTTGCATGTAAGTGTCAAAGAGGTATTCATAACAGAAGCCTCTTTTTGTTGTGAACTCTTCATAATGTTCTTGTACGAGTTTTTCTAGACCATATTCATTTATAATTTGTAGTTTTTTGGTGTAAGATAGATGTGATACATAATGATTAGTAAATGACTGCACTTTGTCAAAGATGAATGTAGCTGTATCAACCTCTAAGTTCATTCTGTCATGTAAATAGGAAAGGTAGGTAGGATACTTTGAATACTCCATGTATTTTTCGTAGGCTTTGATGAATGTAATTATGTTTTCGTTATTGTGTGATAACCTATACAGATACATTGGAAAGTTATATGCCTTAGTCATTTGCATATTGCATAAAAAGAAATGCTTATATTGTGGGAAGATGCAGTGTAAAATCTACTGTTGTTTATTGTATGTTATTTAGTATTTTACACACTTACAGAATAAACTTAAAAAAGAGTACATAATCAAGTTAAAAATACAAATTATAAAAACTTTCTGAAAATCTAAAAATAATTTAATTATGCGCTACGCTGCTCTTTTTTAAGTCTATGGTAATGTATTCATTGAACCTACAATAGATACTCTTAACATTTTATGATACCTCTATTTAAGCATTTTGAGACCTTAAAGCATATGCTAATAGTTCTCTGTAGAACTAAAAAGAGTACATAATCAATTTAAAATACAAATTACAAAAATGTTTTGAAAATCTGAAAATAATTTAATTATGTACTATTTTGTTACCTATCATTCAAATAACTTTCTACTGCTCTCCATCGTGGTAATTTTTCATATATGTTTGATTGTGAGATTATACTTCAGGTTTAAGGAGCTTCTACTACAGGAACAACTGTAAATATTTCATTTGACTTTATATTTGTTACTGTATAATATGCATCGTATCTAATAACATGAAACTCATAACCATCTAAACCACTATCGCCACTATCGCCACTATAATAACTTCCAGAATCTTTTTTATAATAAATATATGTAGCAGTATCTCCCATATAAATACGGAGTTTTTCTACAGACCTTGCAAATTCTTTTTCTTGAATAAAAAAAATTGCAGCCTCTTCTATATTAGTTGTTGCGCCAAAAGTACGATTTTCATTGAATTTAAAATATAGATTACTCATATCTTTTAATTTAAATTTTTCTGGAAATGGAACACCACCTACAAAGCTTTTATTTACTGCAACTTTAATCCTATCTTTATTTCTGATAGCTGTATAGTGATAAGTCTTCTTTTTACTATCCTTAGTGGTTTCCCGAATACTAAACATCATTTTATTCTTACATAACTTTTCAGCTACCTTTTTTGCGACCATCATTGGTGATGAACCCTTATATCTCCCCCCCCCTTTATTTTTCGAACCATTCACACTATCTATAGTAAAAAATCTATCCATTGTTCTAATATATGTGAATATATTTTTTCTTCTATCCCTTAAAGTATATGCTAATAGTTCTATATAACAATAGGAAGAGTACATAATTAAAATAAAAATACAATTTATAAAAACTTACCTTCTACCTTTCTCTTGAAACACCACTTTGTTTTCATGTTGTTTCATATACTTATAATAAATAGTCTTCTTTTTTATAGTTTCATAATCTTTTGCTTTGTGAAACGTGATCTTACTAGAGTTATTTATGCTTATCGTCTTCTTGTCATCATTGAACTTTATGGATAATTTATCTGATTTGCCTTTTTTGCTACAAAGCCAATATATATGAATATTATCTCTATTTATGTATACAAGTATGCTATTTTTAGATATAGATATATAAAACCACCCTTTTTTTACTAAACCTTTAGAATGTTTGATATCAACATATGTTGTTGTAAGTTTAACATTAAACCCGCGTTTTTTACCACCACCATTTAGTTTGGTTGAATATTTGATATTTTTCATACTAAAATTATATGATTTGCGATTCCATATCTTTTTGAAATCATAATATACTGCATAAGGATCTAAATCACCAAAATCCCTTTTAATGTATTTATTCTCAATAATCAAATAAGCATAATTATCTGTTAAAGCAAAAGGATATAGAAAGGCATTATTTCCCATTTGCGAATAAAATGTTTTGATAGGTTCTAATGTCTTGAATGTTTGGATTTTGTGTGATATAAATATATATTCTTTATCTTTTATTTCTACTAGTATTGATAAACCTGTATGTGACTTTGGAGAAGGTCCGTATTTTTTTGAGTTTTTGCCTACAAATATTTTCTGGTATTTGTTTATTCCATATACTTGATTATTATCTGATATTTTGTATACCAGTATTTTGTTTTTATCAATTACAACTCTAAACATTTTACCTCCACCTGGTTCTAATGTGTTATATACTTTCATACTTACAAAGGATAAAAAAATATGTGTGTGTTTCAATTTACATCATCAAAGGTGCAAAGCATATATGCTATGTAATATTCATAATAATTTAAGTATACGGTACGCTGCTATTTTTTTTAAGTCTATGATAAGCTTTCAATTAATCCTTCATTACATTCTCTTAGCATTTTATGATACCCATATTTAGGTCTTTTGAGACTCTAAAGTATCTATGCTAATAGTTCTATATAACATTATAAAAATAGTACATAATCAAAATAAAAATACAATTTACAAAAACTTTTTGAAAATCTGAAAAAACTAAATTATGTACTCTTTTTTATGTTTATGGTAATGTATTCATTAATGTTCTATAAATACTCTTATCAGTTTATGATACCTATATTTAGGTATTTTGAGACTGAAAAGTATCTATGCTAATAGTTCTATATAACATTATAAAAATAGTACATAATCAAAATAAAAATACAATTTACAAAAACTTTTTG
>JACCDP010634412.1_pt1 | contig 15725 bp, 13 predicted proteins | sample 7445841 | NCBI WGS metagenome assembly JACCDP01 (sample SAMN15323441, study PRJNA562643) | freshwater metagenome | isolation source: river surface water | place: USA:Blue River Watershed | collected 2017-08-17 | reverse complement strand
GGACGACGTCGCCGCCGTCGCGGTCACCGACGCGACCGACGCGTGCATCGCGCGCACGCGGCTCGTCCTCGAGGGCTGGTCCGTCGAGGGCCCGATGGTGCTCGGCAACCACGGCGGCTGCCAGGCGATCCTGCCGGAGCTCCGAAACTGGGACGATCAGGCGTTCCTGGCGATGGATCTGTTCGCGCTGCGGCCCGAGGGCGGTGACGTCCACGTGGAGCTGCTGACGCCGGGCGACGCCAGCATGGTCGTCGATGGCGCGGAGACCGAGGAGACCGGCCACGGCGCCGGGGCCACGCTGGTCATCGTGCGTCGCGGGGAGGACATGGAGCCGGCGTTCTCGGTGGCGCTGTGCCTGCTGCCGGACCCGACGCTCCCGAAGGGATGGCGTCTCGCGATCGCGACCGCGCTCGACGCCGCCCAGGGGCTCAACGCCCTGGCGGTGGACGAGGACGCGTGGGCCCACGGTCACGCCGGGACCGTGCCGTTCGCGGCGCGGATGCAGGACGGGGAGCTGCACGTGCACGCCCCGCCCGACGCGCGCCTGGCCTGTCGCGCGGTCGACGGCCCGTGGATGAACGCCAGCCAGGGCCGCGCAGTGATGGCGCCCGGGGATCGCCTGCGCATCGGCCTCTCCATCTGGCGCTTCGAGGGCGCGTGACCGGCTGGCGCGTGCGGGTCGGCGTGGTCTGCTCCGTGGGGGCGGGCGCGTACGCCGGGGGGCGTGAGAACAACGAGGACAACTACCTGCTCTGCCAGGACGGCCGCATGGTGTGGCGCGACGCGGAGCGCGACCGGGTGACCGAGGTCGCGCGCGGGCCCGCGGTGCTGTGCGCCGTCGCGGACGGCATGGGCGGCCACGAGGACGGCGAGATCGCCGCCGCTGCGGCGGTGCAGACGCTCGGGCAGCTCTACGCGCGCCCGGCGTCGGACCACTCCGAGGCCGCGCTGCGCACGTTCTTCCTCGAAGCGCACCGAAAGCTCCACGCGCGCGTGGCGGCCGAGGGTCCCGTGCGCATGGGGACGACGCTCGCGGCGTTCTGGCTGCTCGACGGGGCGGCGGCGTGGACCCACGTGGGCGACAGCCGCCTGTACGCGTGGCGCAAGGGTTCGCTGGAACGGCTGTCCCGGGACCAGACCCGCGCGGAGTTCGCACGCCGGGACGGCCGGCCGGAGCCGACGTCGCCGGACAACCTCGCGCAGAACTTCGTGTACGGCTCGCGCGGGCTGGGCGACAACGCCGCCGTGCGCATCGACGCGGGCATCGACACCGGCACGTGGATGCTGCGCGACGGGGACGTGCTCCTGGCCTGCTCCGACGGCCTGCACGGCTGGGTCGACGACGACGAGATCGCGGCGCTGCTGGCGGAGCACGCGGATCCGCACGCGTGCGCGCATGCGCTGCTGGCGCGGGCGCTGGAACGCGATTCCGCCGACAACGTCACCGTCCTCGTCGTCCGGGTGGACGAGGACGGCGGCTGGGACCGCACGCTGCTGCCCGCGTAGCGGAGCCGGGCGCGCGGTTCAGGGCTCGCGGATCGCGAGGAGCGTGAGGAGCGGGCCGCGCGGGTGGGTGTCCTCGCGGAGGTCGACCACCGCCTCGAGGGTCCAGCCGGTCGCGCCGTCGTCGTCGTCCGGCGCGTCGGGGTCCTCGAAGCCGTGGAGCGCGGCGGGGCCGGGCTGGTGCGGCGTGAGGAGCGCGTGCCGCACCGTCCAGCGGTGGGGTCCGTCCGGACGGACGGTCGTATGGTGGACGAGCCGTGCGCGCGCGTCGAAGCCCAGGGCGCCGTGGACGGCCAGGAAGGGCGCCATCGCGGCGTCGAGCTGGGGGGCGTCCCACGCGGGCGGGTCGTCCGTGCCGTCGGGGGAGGCGTTGCGGAGGGGGTGTCCCCCTCCGCCCACGGAGAAGGGTCGAAGGCAGGCGGCGGCCTCCTCCCATGCCCCGCTCGCGAGCGCGCGCACGAGGGCATGCAGCTCCGCGCGGATCCGCGCCTGGAAGGCCCGCGGGTTCGCGGAGACGTCGACGGGGGCGGCGGTGGCGTCCTCGTCGCGGGGGGCGCCGTCGCGCAGGCGCTCCCATTCCTCGAGCAGGCTCGTGTCGACGGTGGCGAGGGCGGCCCGGAGCGCGGCGATCAGGTCCTCCAGCGCGGGGGTCCGGTGGGTGGGCGGGACGTTCTGGTCCAGCAGCCGGTAGACCTCGCCGAGGTAGCGCAAGAGCAGGCCTTCGGCGCGTGGGAGGCCCAGCTCGCGCACCATGTCGGAGAAGCCGAAGAACCCCTCGAGCATCTCCCGGGCGATGCCCTTGGGGCGGATTCCCGCGTCCTCGCCGGCGAGCCAGGGCCGCGTGCGGCGGTATTCGTTGAAGAAGGCGTAGATGGCGTCGGCGTGCGGGCGCGGCCAGCCGATCTCCTCGATGGCGGCGACGCGCTCCTCGTAGGGGACGCCGGCCGCCTTGAGCTCCGCGAGCGTGCGCGCGCGGTCGCGGTTCTGCTGCGCGTGCAGGAGCGGCGTGGGGTTCTCGAGGATCGCCTCGGCCCAGGCGAGCACCTCGAAGGCGTGGTCGGGCGCGTCGGGGTCGACGGTCGAGAGCGCGTCCACGAGGCAGAGGGAGAGCGCGTGGTGGAGGCTGAAGTCCTGCGGGAGCGTCGGGTCGAGCCGCAGCGCGCCGGCGCGTTCCTGCAGCACCCCGGCGTCGAGGAGCGACTGCCAGAGCACGTCGGCCTTGCGCGTGAGCTCCACCTGCTCCGCGGGGGAGGCGTGGGAGCGCGCGAGCAGGGCGCGCAGCGACTCGAGGCCCTCGATCGGGTCGCGTCCGTCGGCGGCGGCCCGCTGGACGAGCGTGAGCAGGCGCCCGTGGTCGACGGTGAAGCGGCTCTTCAACGCCTCGGGCGGGGCCGTGGAGAGGCGCTCGAAGGTGCTGCGGTCCCACGGCTTGAAGCCTCGCTCCGGCGGCTTGGCGCGCACCATGCGGCGCTTCTTCTTCGGGTCGGGCTCCTGGTCGATGCGAAGGTTCTCGATGACGTGCGCCGGCGCCTGCGCGACGACGAAGCCCTCGGTGTCGAAGCCGGCGCGTCCGGCCCGGCCCGCGATCTGGCGGAAGTCCCGCACCGCAAGGATCTCCGTGCGTTCGCCGTCGTACTTGCAGAGCTGCGTGAACAGCACGGTGCGGATGGGCACGTTGACGCCGACGCCGAGCGTGTCGGTGCCGCAGATGACCTTGAGCTGACCGGCCTGCGCGAGGCGCTCCACCAGCAGGCGGTAGCGCGGGAGCAGCCCGGCGTGGTGCAGCCCGACGCCGTGGGCGAGGTAACGCCGCAGGGTCGGGCCGAAGGGGCTGGAGAAGCGTGTGCCGCGGAGCGCGTCGGCCAGGGCGCGCTTCTCGTCCTTGGAGCACCAGTCGGTGGACATGAGCGCGCTGGCGGTCTCCGTCGCCTCGCGCTGGGAGAAGTGCACGACGTAGACCGGGGCGCGGCCGAGGCGGGTCAGGTCCGAGAGCGTCTCCAGGAGCGGCTTCTCGGCGTAGGTGAAGTGCAGCGGCACCGGGCGGTGCGCCCCGCGCACCTCCGTCACCGGGCGGCCCGTGCGCGCCTCGAGATCCGTGCGGATCGCGTGGGTGTCGCCGAGGGTGCCGGACATGAGCAGGAAACGGGCGTCCGGAAGGGTGAGCAGCGGGAGCTGCCACGCCATGCCGCGCTCGCGGTCGCCGTAGTAGTGGAACTCGTCGAGCACGACGGAATGGAGCTTCGCGTCGGCGCCCTCGCGCAGCGCGAGGTTGGCCAGGACCTCGGTGGTGCAGCAGACGATCGGCGCCCCGCGGTTCACGGCGCCGTCGCCGGTGAGCAGGCCCACGTGCTCCGGGCCGAACACCCGGCAGAGCTCGAGGAACTTCTCCGTCACCAGCGCCTTGATCGGCGCGGCGTACCAGGCGTGGCCGAGCTCCACGAAGCTCTGGAACAGGCGCGCGGTCGCGACGAGCGACTTGCCCGAGCCCGTCGGCGCGTCGAGGACGACGTGGTGGCCGGCGAACACCGCCAGGATCGCCTCCTCTTGGTGCGGGTAGAGGCGCAGGCCCAGGTCGTCCACCCAACCGAGGAAGGCGGTGAGCGCGTCGTCGGGGCTGGCGAAGCCGTGCTCCGGGATGCGGGTGTCGAGGCGGGGCGGTTCCACGGAGGCGGACATGCCGTACCCCCTACTACGGCGGCGACACCGGCGCGGGGCTTGACCCCGCCTGCGCGTGCGATACATGAATGATGCTTCATTCATTCCGAAAGGGGGATCCGTCCATGAGCGCCACCGACTACACCCTCGACCTCCGCGACATCCGCTTCGTGCTCTTCGAGCAGCTCGCGGTGCAGGACGCGCTGAAGTCCGTCCCGCGCTACGCGGAGTTCGACCAGGACACCTACGAGACGATGCTCCAGGCGGCCGCCGACATGGCGACCGGGACGCTCGCGCCCATCAACCGCCCGGGCGACCGCACCGGCTGCCGTCTGGATGCGGACGGCAACGTCACCACGCCCCCCGGCTACAAGGAGGCCTACCGCGCGCTCGCCGAGGGCGGCCTGCTCGCGCCGGGGTTCCCGCCGGAGCTCGGCGGCATCGGCCTTCCGCACGCGGTGGACGCGGGCATGGGGGAGATGCTCACCGGCGCGTGCGTGGCGTTCAGCATCTACTCGGGGCTCTCCCGCGCGGCGGCGAACCTGCTCGCGAGCGCGTTCACGCCGGAATGGATCAAGGCCGCGGTGGTCCCGAAGCTCACCAGCGGAGAATGGTCCGGCACGATGTGCCTCACCGAGGCGGGCGCGGGCTCCGCGGTCGGCGACAACCGCGCGAAGGCGGTGCCGGTCGCCGGAGAGCCCGGCAAGTACACGCTCACCGGCGAGAAGATCTTCATCTCCGGCGGCGACAACGACATGACGTCCAACGTCATCCACCTCGTGCTGGCGCGCGCCCCGGACGCACCCGCGGGCACGAAGGGCCTGTCGATCTTCATGGTGCCCAAGTTCCTCGTCGACGAGGCGGGCAACGTCGGCGCCCGCAACGGCGCGAAGGTCGTGGGCATCGAGCACAAGATGGGCATCAACGGCAGCGCCACCTGCACCATCGCGCTCGGCGCGGAGACCCCCTGCTACGGTTGGCGTCTCGGCGACGAAGGGCAGGGCATGGCGATCATGTTCCACATGATGAACGAGGCGCGCATCGGCGTGGGCGTGCAGTCCGTGTCCACGGCGTCCGCGGCGTACCAGAACGCGCTGTCCTACGCGAAGGAGCGCGTGCAGGGCTCCGCGGTGGAGGCGTTCCGCGAGGCCGACCCGCCGCGCCTCACCATCAACAAGCACCCCGACGTGCGTCGCATGCTCGCGGGCATGAAGTGCCAGATCGAGGCGCTGCGCTCGCTCATCTACAGCTGCGCGAACCGCCTGGACCGCGCGGAGCACGGAGACCCCGCCGAGCGAGAGTACCTGCTCGGGCTCGTGGAGCTCATGACGCCCATCGTGAAGGCGCACGGCTCGGACGTCGGCTTCGACGTCTGCACCACCGCGCTGCAGTGCTTCGGCGGATACGGCTTCACGCAGGAGTACCCGGTCGAGCAGTACGTCCGTGACAGCAAGATCAACAGCATCTACGAGGGCACCAACGGCATCCAGGCCATGGACCTGCTCGGCCGGAAGATGCGCACCGGCAACGGAAAGCTGTTCATGATGTGGCTGGACGAGTGCAACCAGGAGCTGGAGCGCGCCAAGGCGACCGGGAAGCTCGACGAGGAGGTCACCGCGCTCGAGAAGGCGCGCGACCAGCTCGGGCAGACGGCGATGTACCTCGGCGGGCTCGGCTTGCAGGGCAACCTGCGCGGCGCCATGGTGCAGAGCTACCCGTTCCTCACCATGTTCGGCACGCTGGTGCTCGGACTGCACAGCATCTGGCAGGCGCGCGTGGCGCTGGAGCGCGGCGCGGACGCGACCGGCGACGACGCGAAGTTCTACCGGGGCAAGGTCCTCAACGCGAAGTTCTACATGAAGAACATCCTCCCGAAGGCCACGGCGCTCGGCAAGGCCATCCAGGCCGGCGACGAGAGCTGCCTCGAGGAAGGTCTGTTCGACTGAGTTTTGGGGCGGGGGGCTGTGGCCCCCCTCGCGGCGCTCGTGTGTGCGCGCGGCCGTCGTGGTGGAGCGCAGAACGGCACAGGTCGGCCTGGACGAAGCACGGTGACACCAAATGTGGTGGATCGTCCCTCGCGCCTGCAATCGCTGGATAGGTGGAACATGGGTGGCTCGCCAGTGATGTGACGAGTAGGCAGGGGAGCCAAGCCTTCACTACGTGGGTGTTACCTGCGGTGCAGGCGTCACGGGCCCACGCCAACCAGACGGAAGCCGACCGCGTTTAGTTCTCGCGTCCGGCCGAGTTGCATGCGGTAGGCAACGCGGGGTTCGATGAAATCGTGGAAACCCCACCCGCGGTTCATGATTTCCGCATATGCGCCTCCACGGGTAACGCCCACTTGCCAGCCGTGGGTGTCGAACGGCCGATAGGGATCGGTCTCGGCGGTCTGTTGGTAGTCTAGCCACGACTCGGATGTCCACTCAGCGACGTTGCCACTCATGTCGCACAGTCCGAATCCGTTGCGGGACTTCTGACACACATCGTGTGTGCGATCTTGGCTGTTCAGTCGAACCCATGCCACGGATTCGAGGTCGTTGCTGCCGGCGTACACGAACGGTTGCATGCCCCGCGCCGCGTACTCCCACTGTGCTTCGGTCGGCAGCGCGTAGGTCACGCCGTCCCGGGCGCTTGCCCGGCGGGCGTACTCCTCGGCGGCGAACCACGAAACAAACTCCATCGGGCAATCCGGCCCGCAGGCGGGAAACCCACGGGGCTTGGGGTCCATAAGGGCGTCCCACTGCCCCTGCGTCACCTCGTGCTCCATGATCCAGTAGCCCTTCGTGAGGGTGACCTCATGCTGGGTCTCGTCCCGTTCACGATGCGCCTCATCCGTAGGACTTCCCATGATGAACGTCCCGGGGGAGATCCACATCATGGTCCCGAGCGTGGGGCTTCGCCATGCCTGCGCCGTGGCCTGCGCGCGCACGTACGCCGGGAGCGCCTCGGCGTAGGCCGCGCGCGCCTTCCCGTATGCCTCCCAGGACGCGAGGCACGTCTTGTTGTCCATCATCACCGACGTCAACTGCCCACCGGTCATCACCTGCTTCGGAAGCTTCTTCTTACAGGTCGGCTCCGCGGGTGCGATCGGTGCCGTCAGCACGGTGGGGGGAGTCGCTGCGGTCGTTGCTTCGGCGGTAGGCTCCTGTGCCGACGCGGGCGGGACGAACGACATGGCCCCCATCCCCGAGGTGAGCAGTACGACGGTCAAGATGTGCGTTTGGTGCATGGATTCTCCCAACGAGACCTGTAGCGTTCAAGGCCTGCGATCGGCATTCCGCCAGCGTCTCAAGTCTTCGGCCCACGTGCACTCGACCCATCCCCACCTGTCGGCGTGGGTGCGCGCTGGATGGCTACGATCCCGCGTCGGTGCGGAGTCCGACTCCCCACGCAGCGCCAAGAACACCTGGGCGTTCCGATGTAGGCCGCGCTTGAAGCGCAGCAGGCGATGCGCTCCCGCAGCCTCCGTCAGGTCGGCGTCGTGAAGGCGGAACCCGTTGTGTCCGCACACGATCCCCCGGTCGCTGCACGCCTTCACCACGTCGGTCGCGGGCACCAGGCCACCCGGGTGCTGTGCGGCGAGCACCGACACGGTGTCCACGAGGATGTCCGGGGTCACTTGCATGATGCCGCGTCCCCGAGGGCACACGCCTTGGCTCGGGCTTGTGTCGCGCCCTCCGTATCGCCGATGAACGTCAATACGGCGAGGGCGGCCTTGGTGGTCTTCACGTCCGAGGCGATCGCGACCGAATCGCGCAGGTGGCCCTGCCCCGCAGCCTTGTCGCCCGACTGCACCTCAAGCCCCCCCAGCAGTTGGAGCAGGGTTGCGTCCCTCGTGCTGGCCAGAACCTTGGTGAGCAGCGCGATCGCGGCAGGAACCTCATTGTTGCCGGCGAGTCCCTTGGCGGCTGATGCCATGCCTGCCATGTCCCCGATGGCTTCGAACTGGGTCGCTGCCGCGGTGTAGCGCCGGTTCGCCAGGTCGTCTTCCGCCACCCTGCGCTTGCCGTCCTTCGTGATGGGAGGGGACGCGCGCAGCAGCGTCATGAGCGGCGCCACGTCCCGCGGTGCAGACACCTTCTCCAGCGCCTTGAGCGCGATCACCTCGTCACTGGGGCACTCGGCGGGGGATTCCAGCTTCAAGGAGTCCTTGGTCGCGGTGACCTGCCACGAACTGCCATCGCCGACCTTCGCCAGCACACCGATCGGGTCGAACGCGGCGCCCCTGAGCGGCACGCTCACCACGTCCCCGATGTTGAGTGCCGGAAGGGTGCCCCGGAGCGCGATGAACGACGTCACGGTGCCCCGGCATGCGACCATCACCTGGGCGCCCGCGGCCCCCTTGTCGACGCTTGCTTGTTGCACCATGCACCAGAAGCGCTCCGGCACCTTCAGCGCCGCAGCCTCGATTCGCCTCATGAGCTCCGGCGGTTCCGGCGTCTGGGTACGGCTGTACAGATACTGCCGCGGCGCGTCATAGTCGTCGTTTCCGAAGTCATCGACCAGCCGCGCACGCTGCATCCAGCACACTTGCTCGCCCCAGGCGTTTGCACCGCACGTCTGCATTGCGGGTACTTCCCGGGAGGCCACACGCTTTGCCCAGTCCACGTCCAAACGGTACTGGAGCCAGCGTCGTCTCTCGAAGGCCCGCTCCGCGTCGTCGCGCGCCTGCTGCGCCCTTCGCACGTCCGCCAGCAGTGCGTTCCTCGCCGCCGTCAAGTTGGCGTCGCTCATGAGGCCTGCCTCGGTGACGCAGTGCAGCACGTCGGTGTCGTCGCTGAGCTCGGGCAATTGCGGCTGGTAGTCGACCATCAGTCCGTTGAGCGCAGCCAAAAAGTCGTTTGAGCGCTCCCACTCGCCCTTGGCCGCCTCTGCTGCGGTCTGCCTCTCCAGTTCAGCGTCGGTCTTGAGGATCTTCTCCGCCTCAAGCCGCTGTTGCAGCTGCGCGACACGCGCGTCCATCATGGCCTTCACCTCCTGGTCGGAGGGGCCGCAGGCGCTGAGCGCCAGTGCGGTAGCGGGCAGGAGCAGTCGGCGCTGCAGCGAAGCGTTCGGGAGGGTCACCGTGTATCCCCGTGTGCGGCGTCATCATGGCCGTACTCGATGAATACCACGAATCGTGGTAGCCAACAACGAGCCACACCCATCATGGATGTATCGGGCGGACCTGCGGTGTCACCCTGCGCGCCATGCCGCAGCCCAAGCACGACATCCTCCAGCACGTCGGCGCCCAGCTCCGCGCGGTCCGCGAGGCGCAGGGGCGCACCCAGGAAGAGGTCGCCGAGGGCGCCGGCTACACGGGGAAATACCTCTCCGAGATCGAGCGCGGCCTGCGCGACCTCCCGCTGTCCACCCTCGTCCGTCTGGCCGAGCAGGGGCTTCATGCCGGCCTGGACGTGCGCATCGGGGATGTGCCGCCGCCGCGCGCGGTTCCCGTCCCCGCAGACCTTCAGGAGATGCTGGACGCGCTCGGCCGGCTGCCGCCGCGGGCCCGCCGCTCGGTGCGCCAGCTCGTCCTCGAACTCGCGGGGGCCTTCGGGCACGACTGACGCCGCGCGCCGGGACCGCGTTTTCACGATACGGTCGCGCCCGACCCCGGAGCCACCCATGCCGCACGCCCACCTCGATGCATCGACTGTCATCCACGCCCCCGCAGAGGCGGTGTTCCGTCGCATGAGCGACCTGAGCCGCTTCAACGACTGGAACCCGTTCCCCTCGATGGACGCGACGACCGTCTCCCGCCACGAGGGGCCGGACGCCGGCGTGGGCGCGATCTTCCACTACGAGGGGCAGCGCCTCGGGAAGGGGCGCATGGAGATCGTCTCGGTGGACGCGCCCCGGCGCATCGACATCGCCATGACCTTCTGGCGCGGGAACACCGAGACCCGCTCCGTGTCCGCGTTCCTCCTCGCGGAGCAGGGCGACGACACCGAGGTCCACTGGACCTTCGACGAGGACCGCAGCCTGGGCATGTACCTGATGGGCAAGCTGATGTTCGACCGCATGATGACGGGCACCTTCACGAGCGGCCTCGTGGCGCTCAAGGCGCTCGTCGAGGCGGAACGCTCCGGCTGAGCGGCATCACGCCGGTCTGAACGCGTCAGTCGTCCCGCTCGGCCTCCTGCAGCAGCACGAGGTCGAGTGAGTCCTTGGTCCGCCCGGTCGCGCCCTTGTTCTTCACCAACTGCGTCCTGCCGAGGAACGGCACGCGCAGGCCCTCGACCTCGCGGTAGGTGCGGCCCGCCGCGACCTCCTCCCAGTCGACCCCGTCGATCGCCGTGAGCACGTCGATGCGTGCGGGCGGTTGCCCCATCTGGTAAACGCTTCCCGGCCGCGCGAAATCGTCGGCCACGATGCCGTGTGCGGCGAGGGGCGCGCCGAACTGGGCAAGCGCCCGGAGGACGCGCCCAGCGTTCTCCGTGTCCGCGCGCACGAGCACGTCGAGGTCGCCGGTCGCGCGGGACACCCCGTGCACAGCGAGCGCGTGCGCGCCTACCACCGCGAAATCGACCTCCGCCGCCAGCAGCTCGCGTAGAAGGTCGCGGAAATCGTCATTGAGCGGCGCGCTCACGGCCAGGCCTTCCCGAAATGCTCCGCCAGCGAGAGCTTCCGTCCGGGCATGGTCGCGCGTGTGTAGCTGGGTAGCGGCCGACCGGTGCTCGCCCACGCGTCGAGCGCGAGCGTCCACATGCGCGCCAGCCGGTCTTCGGGCGTGCTGTCGCAGGCACGTTCCGGGGCATGGCCGCGCGTGATGGTCCAACGGGTCCGCCGCGCCTCGGCACGTCGGGCGCGGGCTTCGGGCGAATCGTCGTGCATGCGAGCGATCTAACCAAACCGCGCCGAACGGATCCTCTTGCGCATCATCGTGCCGGTCCAGTCGGACTCGCCCACGTCGTCCCCTGCGGCGCCCGCGACCACCATGAGCGGCAGCAGGTGCTCCTCTCGCGGGTGGCAGCGCCGGGCGGAGGGTGCCTGCGACCACGCCGTGAGCGCCGCGTCGCGGGCGGGGGCGTCCAGCGGGATCACCCCCGCCAGCCAGGTGTCGAAGGCCTCCGCGTCCTGCGTGGCGCTCGCGTCCCAGAACGACCGCAGGTTGTGGTAGCTCAGGCCGCTGCCGAGGAGCAGCACGCTCTCGTCGCGCAGCGGGGCCAGCGCCCGGCCGATCGCCAGGTGCGCCGCCGGGTCCAGCCCGGCCTTCAGCGAGAGCTGCACGCACGGCACGTCCGCCTCCGGCCACGCCACCATCATCGGGATGAACGTGCCGTGATCGTAGCCGCGCACGGCGTCCTCGTCGGAGCGGATGCCCGCCGCCCCGAGGAGCACCCGCACCCGCGCCGCCACCGTCGGGGCGCCCGGCGCCGGCCAGCGGAGCGTGTAGGCCTTCGGCGGGAATCCGTAGTAGTCGTAGAGCATCGGCGGCGCCGCGCTCGTCGACACCGTCGGCACCGGCGCCTCCCAGTGCGCCGTCACGACGAGGATCGCGTCGGGCCGCGCGGGCAGGCCCGCAGGCAGCCCGCGCAGGTAGCCCGCGAGCGACGCGACCTCCGCCGGGTCCATGCCCAGGTCCACGAACGGCCACGGTCCGCCGCCGTGCGGCAGGAAGATCGCCGGCTGGCGCACGACCCCTCCCTCAGACCATGAAGTAGCGCGGCGCGACCTCGATGCGGCGCTCGATCCCGGCGCGTGCCCCGAGGACCGCGTGCGCGCCCGCCACGATGTCGTGGTGGGTCAGCACGGTGGCCTCCTCGAGCGCCAGGTTCTGCGCGATGCCGGGCACGTACTTCTGGCCCAGCGCGCGGCTCGGCAGGCCCGGGAAGGCCTCCACGCAGTCCCCCTGGATCTGCCGCACGAAGCCCGCGAAGCTGCGGTCCTCCGCGGCGACGAGGAGCCGTCCGGTCTTGCGCAGGCTGGCGTACACCGTCTCCATGTCGGGCGGCACGAGCGTGCGCAGGTCGATGACCTCGACCGAGATGCCCTGCCGGTCGAGCTCCTCGGCGGCCTGCATGCCGGTCCACACGGCGCGTCCCCACGCCACGAGCGTCACGTCGGTACCGGCGCGGCGGATCGCGGCCTTGCCGAGCGGCACGGCCAACCCGGGGTCGATCTCGGGCACTTCGGCGCGCATCTGCGCCTTCTTCAGCGCCAGGCGCCCCTCGTCGTCGGTCGGCTCCCCCGGGAACGCCGGGCCCAGCGTCTGCCGGTACATCCACTTCGGCTCGAGGAACACCACCGGCCCGCGGTAGCGCGCGGCGGCCATGAGGAGCCCGTACACGTCGAAGCTCGTCGACGGCATCACGATGGTGAGACCCGGGATCGGCGTGAAGTACCCGTCCACGCTCATCGAGTGGTACACCGCGCCGCCGCCGAAGGGGTCGACCGGCATGCGCACGATCGTCGCGAAGTTGCTGCGCCCGTTCGTGCACCAGTAGAGGTTGCCCATGTGCACGAGCCAGTGGAGGCAGTTGAGCGAGTAGTCGCCGAACTGGATCTCCGGCAGGCTCACGACGTCCTCGTGCAGGCCCGCGCCTGCGCCCAGGCCCACGATGAGCGGCTCGTTGAGCGGCGCGTCGATGATGCGGTCGGGGAACTTCTTCTTCAACCCCGCCGTCGCGGTCATGACGCCGCCGAGGCGGCCCACGTCCTCGCCCCACAGCATCCCGTTGTGGTGCGTGATGATGTTGTGGATCGCCGCGCGCACCGCGCCCGCGTAGGTGATGACCGTATTCCCGGCCTGCGGCGGCTCCTCGATGTCGGGGAACGGCTTGCGGATGAACTCGAAGACGCTCTCGGGCGGCGGCTCCGGCTCGCCGCGCACCTGGTCGAGCAGGGCGCGGATCTCCTCGTCCTGGCGACCCATCACGTTGCCGAGCTCGTGGTGCGCGAAGAAGTCGCGACCCTCGCCGGGCACGCGCGTGAGCACGTCGCGGGCACCGAGGTGCCCCTGCTCCACCAGCGCCTGCCCGAACGCGATGAGCGGGTCGTCCTGTCGCAGATCGTAGGTCACGTCGGCCGCGGAGGAGTGGCCGTTGAAGCGCGGCAGGTGGTGGACGTGCAGCAGCACCGGCTTCTGCTCGTCCCGGGCGTAGCGGGCCGCGCGGTAGGTGGCCTCGTAGACCGCCATGAAGTCCCGTCCGTCGGCGTCGAGGCTCGCGATGCCGAAGGCGCCGGCGTAGTCCCGGAAGCTCTTGATGCCGCGTCCCTCCTCGGGCAGCGTGCTGATGGCGATGCCGTTGTCGGTGACGAGCGTGATGTACGGCAGGCTCCACACGCTCGCCGCGTTCATCGCGTCGTGCATGTCGCCCTCGGCCGTCGAGCCGTCCCCGATGATGCCCATCGTCACGGCGTTGTGCACGCCCTTGCGCACGAAACCCATCGCGTAGCCGGCGGCCTTGCCCAGCTGCATCCCCACCGGCGACTGCACCGGCAGGATGCCGAACTCGCGCATGTCGAGGTGGTAGACCATCTGCCGCCCGCGCGACATCGCGTCGGTGTCCTTGCTGAACTGCTGTCGAAGCAGGTCGAGCGTGAAGTTGCGGTAGCCCTGCAAGCGCGTCCACATCGAGCAGAGCGCGCCCGAGCGGTAGTGCGGCACCATGCCGAAGGTCGCGGGCGACGTCACCTTCGACAGCGCCAGCGCCGTGGCGGTGCCGTGGATCTCCTCGCCGGGCCCCCAGATGGCGAACTTCACCTCGCCACGGCTCACGAGCCGCACGATGTGCTCCTCCGTGCTGCGGCTGCGGGCTGCGACTTCGTAGGCCAGGCGCAGCTCGTCGGGGGTGGGAGCTGGCATGTCCGCGTAGGTGGGGACGTCGATGCGCGCCATGGGGCCTCCGCCGTGGGTGCGGAGGCTAACGCGCGGGCGAGCCCCCGGGAGGTTCGTGGCGCACGCTCTTGGGGCGGGGGGCTTTGCCCGCCCCCCGCAACGCCCCCGGGCCGCGGGGCGTCAGCGCAGCGGCGCGCCCAGGTAGATGCCGCCGGACACCTCCGTGTCGAACGGCGGCGTGCCGGCCATCTGCATCGCCAGCATCTGCACGCCCCAGACCGGGGTGCCGGCGCTCACGCGCGCCTGTGCCACCGCGCCGATGGCCGTCGGGCTGGGTGCCACGTACGAGCGGTCCGGCCCGACGCCTACGCCCGCCGCCAGGTCCGCGGAGGCCGTCCACGGCCCACGCGCCACGCTCCACCGTCGCCCGACCAGCAGGCTCGTGCGGTTCGTGTCGGAGTCGTTGCAGCCCGGCAGGCAGATCGTCTCGAGGACCGCGTGGCGCAGCTCCACGAAGGCCGCGCCGTGCTGCCAGCCCACGCCTCCGCCCAGCGCGACGTGGCCGGTGGAGTCGCCCGCCCACATGCCGGCGGACACGTCCAGGCGCAGGTGATCGAGGTCGCCCGCGAGGGCGTGCGTGACGAGCAGCAGGAACAAGCGGGCCTCCGGAGGAGCGGATCGTATCGCGCGTGTCCGCGTACGCGAACGGCCCACCCGGACAGACGCCGGATGGGCCGTGGGACGCCGCCGTGTCCGGCGGCTGCCGCGCGGAGGCCGTCAGAGCTTGGCGAACTCGGCCTGCAGCGCCGGCGCGACCTCGAACAGATCGCCCACGATGCCGTAGGTCGCGTACTGGAAGATCGGCGCCTCCGGGTCCTTGTTCACCGCCACGATCACGCGGCTGGTGCGCATGCCCGCGAGGTGCTGGATCGCGCCGCTGATGCCCAGCGCGATGTAGAGGGTCGGGTTCACGACCTTGCCGGTCTGGCCGACCTGGTCGCCGTGGTGGGCGTAGCCGGCGTCCACCGCCGCGCGCGAGGCGCCCGGCGTGGCGCCGATGCTCGCCGCGAGCGGGCGCACCACCGCGTCGAAGCTCTCCTTCGACTTGAGGCTGCGGCCGCCCGACACGATGCGCTCCGCCTGCGTCAGATCGACGACGGTGGAGGTCGGCTGGATGCGCTCGGTCACCGTCACGTCCGCGTCGCCCGCACCCACGCCCGCGTCGAGCGCCACCACGTTCGCGGAGCCGCCGGGGGCGGCCCCGACGGGGAAGCTGTTCGGACGCACGGTGAACAGGCCGGTCGTGCCCTTGACGCGCACGTCCACCAGCGCCTTGCCGGCGTACACCGGACGGCGGCCTACGAGCGCGCCGCCCTCGGCCCGCAGGTCGGTGCACTCCACCGCCAGGCCGGCGCCGATGCGCGCCGAGAGACGCGGGAACGCGTCGCGGGCGATCTGGCTCGCGGACGCGAGCACGGCCGCCGGGTTGGCGGCGGTGATCGCGGCCTGCAGCGCCTTCACGGTGGCACCGGTGCTGTAGGACCCGAAGGCGTCCCCGGTCACGTGGTACACCGTGCTGGCGCCCCACGCGCCGGCCTGCGACGCGTCGGCCGGGCCGACGACGAGCGCCGACACGGGGCCGAGGCCGAGGGACGCCGCCTTGGAGAGGAGCTCGAAAGCCGACTTGCGGAGGTTGCCGCCGTCGGTCTCGCAGAAGACGAGAATGCCGTTGCCCATGATTCCTCCGTTGTCTCAGATGACCTTGGCTTCGTTGCGGAGCAGCTGCACGAGCTCGCGCGCGGCG
>JACCDP011252581.1_pt1 | contig 15728 bp, 12 predicted proteins | sample 7445841 | NCBI WGS metagenome assembly JACCDP01 (sample SAMN15323441, study PRJNA562643) | freshwater metagenome | isolation source: river surface water | place: USA:Blue River Watershed | collected 2017-08-17 | reverse complement strand
GTCCTATAGGTTTCGCCATGCTTGAGGTATGCGGGGAACATCGCTTGAGTCGGAAGACTGGGCTGGCGGTTCAAGTTCGTTGAGGCGGACACGCAGCAAAAGCCGACCGAATATCACGGACGTCGCGATGAAACCAATGCTGTTCAACCACCCAACGAAAGACTGCGTGCCCGCGATCACACTGCTCACGTTGAACAACCAGAGTCCCAGCCCCATCGCCACAAGGTGCGTAAGGCGCGTGGTCTCCGTCACATGCAGGGCCATGGCTACTCCAAGCGACTCTGCCAGCAGAGCGAGGAGGAGAGACAATCCAGGATCGGTCTGAGGCGTAATCCCACTGGCGGCAAATACGACGCCCGCCATAAAGGTGATGCCATACGCTATCGCAACACCCCGCACGAGAGCTTGCCATGGGAACGGCTGAAGATGATCAGACATACGGCCCAGGGTACGAGCCTCATTGCGATCTTTCCCATCCTACAAAAGCCGGGGCTATGAGATAGGCGGAAACTCCCCGTAAGATGACCCCGTAAGCGTTCCTAAACCGCAGGTCGTATATTCAATTCGTATCGGGAACACCAGACCAATCTTCGGCGAACCCGTGCACTCTTTATCGTCGCAGCGTCACTGAGCCTATGACTACACGCCGTACACACACCTTCCACATCATCCTCGTTTGATACCGTCCGTCATATGCGTCACCGGATCTTCTGAGTTCTGCGGCAATTGATGCGGCCCTCGGTTTCCATCCCGCCTCGTCTTAGCACGTAGACTGTGTAAGGTTTTGCCGTCGACACAGACTACCGTCCATGTAACCGGATAAAAAAGATGCTCTCCGTACGCTGCGACACGAATGTGAGGGACTCCCAGATATCCGGTGAACGCAAGCAACGAAACGTCGCAACCACCAATGCGCCATTCATCAAAGGAGATCAACGATGATGCCGACAACAATCAGCAAGGAATCACCGAAGAAGAGTGACGTACTCCGTGCTCCCATGGCCGTAGCGCTGGTGCTGGCATTTGCCGGACCGGGATACGCAGCAGACTTGCCCGCCTCGGTCGCTGGAAAGGCTTCGGACGCCCTGGTCACCCTTGCCACCACAGGCAATCCCGAGCCCTTGCACGCGGAGCTTGGAGGGACAGTAGTCTCTTCCGAAGACCTGCAGAAAAGAGCCAACGCCCTGATGAAGCTGAATCAGACAGAGCATCTTGCGCCTAAGGCCCTCATCGCCCCGAATGGGGATGTGTACGCCCTGGTTGCGCCTACCCTGACCAAGGACAACTTTATTCTGGCCGATAGCCAAGGAAATATCCTGCGAGTGGACGTCGGCGACACCGAAGGACATCACATGCCATTTGTCGTTGAGAACGTTGTGGAGGATGGCGGAACTCCTTGGTATGTCGAGTTCTGGCGTTGGATTACCCGCCAATAGATCCTGTCACCGGACAAGACCGTACGTGCCGCCCACGAAAGGTGAATGAAATGGGAGCCAGTTCAATGTCTATCAATCCCGGGTTCCGTATTACGATCAGCCTCGTTGTCTGCCTGTTCTTGCTGAGTGGATGTGCCTCACGGTCTGCCGTCATTCCTGTGCCGGCACCATTCACCCAAGTTCCAGTAGACTTTACACATATATGGACGAAAGGCGCCCATCCATTCACCGGGGCTTCGGTCATCGACATCGATGGCGACGGACAGTTCGAGATCTTTGTCGGTGGCGGAGCAGGACAGCACGACGCATTGTTAAGCTATCGCCATGGTCGCCTGGTGAATATCGAACACGGGACCGGCCTCTCGAATACCAGTGCAACCTACGGAAGTACGGCCATCGACATGGATGCCGATGGTGACACCGATTTGATTGTCGCACGCGACAACGGAGTCTACCTCTATCTCAATGACAGGGGGCGGTTTCAGGAACGACCGATCCCCGTCAATCTTCCTGTAGATTCGGTCCCGTTTCACGTCGCGGTCTCGGATATCGACCATGATGGAGACGGGGACCTGTATGTCAGCGTGTTTGTGAATGCCCAGGCGTTCAGAAGCGCGACTTTTAATGATCCGATGCATGCCAAACCGAACCGCATGTTGCTGAACAACGGTGATCTGACATTTGTGGACATCACCGAATCGTCCGGCACGGCCAGCAAACAGAATACCTTCCTCTCCGTGTTCGTCGATTTGGATTCCGACGGCTGGCAAGACCTCGTCGTGTCCCAGAACACCGGGGCCGTCGAGGTATTCCGCAACATGAAGGATCGCACGTTCCAGCCCATCGCCACAAAATCCGAGTTTGGTTTTTGGATGGGCTTAGCGGTCGGTGATATCGATAACGATGGCGATCAAGATCTGTTTTTCACGAACGTCGGAGAATCGATTCCCCTCTTCCTGACGTCAGGCGATCTACAAGACGGCCAGCGCCACACGCACGAATGGATGCTATGGCGAAACGACGGGGCCTTTCACTTTACGGATGTGACCAAGACATACCGGCTCACTGGGGAAGGATTCGCCTGGGGTGCCGTGTTCGAGGACCTCAACCTAGACGGGCAACTCGATCTGCTTGTGGCGCAAAACTACATCAAATGGCCGGTCCATAAATTATTCAAACTCTCAGGGCGTACGTATCTGCAATCGAACGAACACGGTGCAGAGGCGTTTCGCCACAGTTCCAGCCTGGGAATGGGGAACAGCTACTTCGGCCAATCCCCATTGATCGTCGATCTTGACGGCGATGGCAGACAAGATCTTCTTTGGATCAATATGGACGGACCGGTACGAGCCTTTCTGAACACGACTCGCAACAACTACATCACACTCGTCATCCCAGACACTGTCTCTGCTCTCGGAACCCGTGTCAGCATAGAGACCGAAAACGGGCGGAGTTATACCCGCGCCGTAGTTGGCAATGTGGGGATGTTGACCGATCAAACTCCGGAACTGACGTTCGGACTGGGGAACCTCGAACGGATCCGGCGCGTGCTCATTCATCGCCCGAATGGGCAAACGGAGATTCTTTCCTCGCCACCCATCAACACGAAGATCATGCTCAATTAGCCATATGCTTTGACGCCACACTCATTGCCGCTCATGTTGCTCGTCTTACCGTGACCATGAGGGTTTTCGCTCGATGGCCCAACCCGCACAAACCTGCTGTTTTCTTGCCAGGTGTCTGCCCCTCAGTTAGACTTTTTTCACACAGCCATGGCACGAGCACGCGCAGCGGAACAACAACGGTCTCGATCGAAAACTGCTCTCATCGAAGAGATCACGGTTGGAATTAAGAAATTTCAGGAAGTGGTGGCTGCGATCAATGACATCGGCCAAGACGGATTCCCCTATCGCGATGCAGCACAAAGCAAAGCTGAGCTACAGTTTCGTGAATGTCTGCGACACACATTCGGCGAGCGCTCTCAAGAATTTCAAGCACATCGGAACTTCAAAATTCGGACGGCGGATAAGTCCGAAGTCACACAGAGCCTCACGGTCATTAAAGGTCTGATACACTCCCTTGAGGACAAAAAGCTTGAACTGCAAGGGCTGAAACCACCACCAAAAGCCGAACCAGCGCCAGAGGTCAATCCCAGCAACACTGCGCGCATGGTGCTGGTTCCGCCCACATCGCCAACCACCGTAACCACACAAACAACTTCACCGATGCCCGTTGCTATGGCCATGCCGGCCAACGTCGGGCCATGGAGTGTCCCGGTCACACCTACACCTGACGTACAACCGGCTACTCCAACCCCATCCATTCCAACTCCGATACTGACGCCTATACCGATTCCAGCTCCGATTCAGACACTATCCCCCACACCCACACCGGCTCCTAGTCCAACTCCAATTCCCACACCGATGCCAACGGCCCCTCCTGTTCCTCCAATCATCGCCTCAACACTTCCCCCTCCTCTGATACCGACCTTAACTCCGGTTGTCCCGCCAGCGCCCGCAACCTCTGATAAACCAGGGGAGAACACACAACCACACCACACACCAATGCCGGCTCCAGGCGTCCCTGTAACACCAGCAACACCAGCTCAGCCAAACGTCTATTCCTCAGCCTCTGTCGCGACAAACCTGTCGACGCCTTCAGAAGCCTCTGATCCCATCCCGGTTACTCTTCAAAACTCGCAAAACTCGCCGGCGGTTAAGCCTTCGACTAGTCCAACCCCTATTCGGGCGATGGAGCCTGTGCTGGATCAGGATCCGCTCCAGCTCATTCGAAAAATTTGCCTGCGTCTCCATTCCGTCGCCCGCCAACTGCGGCTTCGACGAGACTATCGTCCAACACTCGAGATCGACGACGACCATGACTTACAAGATCTGTTGTGCGCATTGCTGAAGGTGGAATTCGACGAAGTAGCAACCGAGGAATGGACCCCACCCTACACAGACGGCGCGCCACGAACGATGCTCCTGGTCAATAGAGATCAAATCGCCATCGTCGCAAAAAAGACCAGATCCGGACTGAGCGCAAAGGAACTCGCCGATCAGATCACAGCGGACTCTGCCTATTACCGAGCGCAGGGACGAGGCTCGACCTTGTTTTGCTTTATGTACGACCCAGAGGGTCGCATCGGAAGCCCGAAGCGACTCGAAACAACCCTAACCAGCGTCAGTGAGCACTGTCGGGTCGAAGTGCTTGTTGCGCCAAAGTGAGACCATGGCCAAACCACACTTAAAATCACTTCCGTCCGTTACCGTGCCCACCAAGCCCTTGAAAGCAAAACCCGTGTTGACAGGCCAGACAGACTTTGCTATAAAGCAGCCCACTTCCGGGACGATTCAATATACGATACACGGTCCGGCCCCCGGAGATCATGGCATGTCGGATCGGGCTTACGTGCTGATTAACGTACTCCCAGGGCAAACATCAGCCGTTGCTAAAGCGCTTGCGGACATTAAAGAGATCAAGACAATCGATCCTTGTTGGGGCAAGCCTGACATCATTGCCATCGCAGACATTCCTGATCAGGACGCCTTAACCCAATTGGTATTGAGCCGTATTCATCGTATCGAGGGAGTGACGCAAACCGATACCCACCTTGTTTACCGGCTGAAGGAGGCCAGAACAAAATGATCCGAAAGGACTGTCTCGCCATTGTCGCCCTTACCGCCGTTGCCTTTGGATGTAGCAGCGTTCAGCGTCCTGTCGAACCCAATGTCGTCGAAGTGACCTTGCCCGCACCTGCGGATCAGGTGAAAGCTGCCGTCTCAAAAGTCCTGAAAGACGACAACTATGATGTGGACTGGAAGGATGGAGCTCAGCTTAATACGGGCTACAGGGATGAACAGTCCAGTATCTGGGACTGGCTCGTGAGAGGGCGACTTGGCGTCGTCCGCAGCCGAGCGGAAGCCTCGGTCACTCCTGAAACAGACAAATCCACCAGACTACGCCTGCAAGTGTCGTCCGAAGGTAAACAGACCATGTTCGACAGCTGGGGCCCCACAGAGCCTCAAGTTCCTCAAAGTGCCGAAAACAAACTTCGCTTGATCAAGAACGAGCTGAAGATCGTCCCCAGCACCTACACGACTGAAACGTTTTACGGGGCGAAGAACTAGGCAGGCTCTTTCTCGGACAGTCCCTCTGCGTCTTCCCCAAGATCGAGGCCGAACCGTTCGGCCATTCGATAAAGGGTGCGTCTATCGATCCCAAGGATTTTTGCCGCCTTCACTTTATTGCCCTTCATTTCCTTCAGCACCCGCATCAGATGACGTTTTTCTACTTCCTCTAACGTGAGGTACGCCTCATCCGGAGGATTCATGAGCTGATGCTGTGCATTGACTTCCGCGGTCGCGCCTTGACGAATCGCTTCAGGCAAATCTTCTGGTGTCAGCAAGGGTCCATGACTCAACGACACGGCCCGCTCGATCGCGTTTTCAAGCTCTCGCACGTTGCCCGGCCACCGATAATCGGTCAAGAGCACCATCGTTTCCGGCAACACACCCCGCACCGCATGGTCGGCCCCTGCCGCGCACTTCTGCAAGAAGTGATGAACCAACATCGGAATATCTTCCCGCCGTTCCGACAATGACGGCAAGGTGATGGGAACAACTTTTAGACGATAGAAGAGATCATCCCGAAACTTTCCTTCTTTCACGAGTTGTTCAAGATCCCGATTGGTTGCGGCAATAATCCGAACATCCACCTTGGTGGAAACCGTGCTCCCGACTCGGCGCACTTCTTGGTCCTGCATCACCCGCAACAACTTCACTTGCAACGCCTGACCCAGTTCACCGATCTCATCGAGAAACAGCGTCCCTCCGTTGGCCGATTCAAAGAGCCCCATCTTGGTTCCCACAGCCCCAGTGAAGGCCCCCTTTTCATATCCGAACATCTCCGACTCCAACAGCGTGTCGGGCAGCGCCCCACAATTGACCGGGATGAACGGCTTCTCGCGCCGCGGACCGTTCGTATGAATGGCACGGGCAATCAGCTCTTTTCCGGTTCCGCTTTCTCCCTGCAGCAAGACCGTGCTCTTGCTGTCGGCGACACGCGCCACCAGCTTGTAGACTTCGAGCATCGCCGTACTGCTTCCGACCAACGGAGACCATTCGTCTTTGCTTTTCAACTCTTGTCGGAACCGTGCGTTCTCTTGGAGCAGTCGGCAATGATCCAAACCCCGCTTGACGACCAGCTTGATGTCTTCTTTCTTAAACGGTTTCGCCAAATAATCGTACGCACCCTGCTTGATTGCTTCAATCGCTCCTTCCAGAGAGCCGAATGCGGTCAACACAACCACCACGGTATGTGGGTTTGTGCGCTTAAATTCCCGCAAGACGGTGAGCCCATCCACGGCCCCCATGCGGATATCCGTCAATACCAAATCGACCCGGCCTTGTCGTCCACGCGCGATCACGGCTTCTCCACTGGAAAACGCTTCCACGTGATAGCCTTCTTTTCGTAACGCGTCCGCCAAAAGCTCACGGGCGACCGCATCGTCGTCGGCCACGAGAATTGTCGCTGGTTGCATCACACGTCCTCCATCGGATGAGCGCGGTCGGTCTGTATCGCGGGCAACGTGATGATCACACTCGTCCCGCGACCGATCTCACTCGTCAGGGCCAAGCTCCCACCATGAGCCAGTACGGTTTCGCGACTCAAGAATAGTCCTAAGCCGGTCCCCTTTCCAATCGCTTTGGTCGTAAAAAATGGTTCAAAGGCTTTTTGCGTATCCGCTTCCGGCATACCGCATCCTGTATCCTGAACCGCAAGGGTGAGCACCAGTGGAGGCATCCGGTCGGCGACCGTTGCGCCACGCTCTTGTTCTTCTACCGTCGCATCGCGAGCTGCGGCAGAGATCGTGACCGACCCCCCTAGAGGAGTCGCCGCCAGTGCATTGGCCAGAATATTGACCAAGACCTGATGCATCTTTTCTTGATCGGCCCAGATCAGCGGCAAACCGAGAGGCATCTGAACCGTCAATGAAATCCCTTTTGCGTGAAAGGCCGGCTCCATCAAGGTGGCAGCCGGACCGACGACGTCCTGTACCACCAGCCAGTGAGGAGTCGGTTGGCGCTGCCGAGTGGAGGACAGCAAGTCCTGAATAATATTCACGACCCGAGTCAGTTGTTCATCGATAATTGCGATCCGCTTCTTCATGTCCGGAGTCACCCCAGGTTCTTCTTCCAGCGCCTGGACATGCCATGCGATCGAGTGAAGTGGTGTCCCCACCTCATGGGCGACAGACGCGACCAGCTGTCCAACGGCGGCTAACCGTTCCGACCGATTCAATTGATCTTTTGCCTGAACCAGTTGGGTATTGGCCTTGAGCAAACTTTCTGTTTCCTGGGCCAAAGCCGCACGGGCGGCTTCTTCGCGTGCCTTCCGCTCTTCCCAACTCACGCCCAGATACGCAACCAACAGCAAGACACCAACCACGACGCTCCGATTGATGACGGCGGCTTGAAATCGCCCTGGCTTCGTCGGCTGGAGCAGCCCTGAATAGGTGGCGGCCACACAGGCCAGCACGGTCACCAACATGACGGTGCGATTACGCAGAGTCGTGACCAACAAGATCGGCAACACATACCCATAGGCGCCGACTACGTTGGCCGGGGAAAATTGTTCAATGACCAGGATAATGAGAAAACAGGCCCCAGCAACCCCGAGCGCCAAACGGTCGCGAGGCGTCAGAGTGATCATAGACCCACGCCGCTCCGACGGCATGTAGAATTATCCACCCAAGACAATGACGTACACACAGGGTCGCTCACAGACGCTCTCACACAGAAGGACGGATCTCACGTAGCTGAGCTGCCAGCCGTTCGAATCGAGAGTCTTGAGTCAACTCTTCGACGGTGAGGCCCAACTTTCGACGCCAATTGGGATGCTGATCCAACGTCCCAGGCAGATTGGCCTGGGCACGGGTCCCGATAACGTCATCAATATTCGCTAACACCATCCAGGCCGGACTTCGAGCCAAGTACTGGTGAATAGCCTCTACCAGCTCGACCGTCATCGACGGCACCTGGGCTGGATCGTTCGAGACACCGGGAGGCAGGAGTCCTTCGGACTGCAGCGCGGCGAGAATACCGGCTTTCTCCCATTGCCGCTCAGACAGCATCGCGGACCGTGCTTGCTCGGAAGGAACGAGACTGAGGCTGGATCGTGCCTCAATATCGGCCCCTTCCCAATATCCGCTGAGAGTCGCAAGATCGTGGGTCGTGACGACGGCGAGCGCTTGGGCTGGATAGTGGGCCGGCGGCTTCCAGGCTCCTGAATGAGTCCGTTCAAAATACAAGACTCGATACGACAAGACCCCTGCCGCCTCGAGCCGATGCCGCACCCAATCAGGAACCGTCCCAAGATCTTCCCCGATCACCACCGTATTGGCCCGCACACTTTCTAACGCCAAGATCGCCAGCAGCTCCTCGTCCCGATAATGCACATACGTCCCCATTGAAGCAGGAAGGCCACGCGGGATCCAAAACAGCCGAAAGAGCGCCATGACATGATCAAGTCGAATCGCACCACCGTAACGGAGGTTTTTGCGGAGCAGTTCGATGACGTACTGATAGCCGCTCGCACGAAGTCCAAGCGGGTCGAGCGGGGGGAATCCCCAATTCTGCCCTTCGGGAGCAAAGGCGTCAGGAGGAGCGCCGCAATCGGCATTCAACGCCAAGACGCCTTGAGATCGCCATCCGTCGGCGCCATAGCGATCGCTCCCTAATGCGAGATCGTGATAGAACCCGATCGGCATCCGGGCCTCTTGCGTCTGCTTCACCAACGCACACATCTGGTCGGCGGCCAGCCATTGCAGATACTGAAAAAATCGCACGCGCTGCATGTGCCGACATCGAAACTCCTCCACGGCTTCCGATGTCGGAATTTGATAAGATTCTGGCCAGTCCGCCCACGTAGCCGATACTCCGTGCTCGGCTTGCTGCGCTTCTTCCAATGCCTGAAACAGCGCATAGGAGGTGAGCGATTCTCCTTCGCGTTCGGTGAATCGATGGAAGCTCCACCCACGCTCCGTCGTCGGCTGCAAGGCCGGCTCTTCACCGTCAAAATGTTCTCTGAGAAACGCCCGATAGCAAAGCTCAAGCACCTCGCGTTTGATCGACGCAACCGCATCGTACTCAACCAATTCTCTTCGTTTGACTGCATCGAGCCGCGCACAAAACGATGGGTCAGCGAGCCGGATGTTCATCTCCGGCGCCGTGCGATACTCCGCAACCTGTTCGAGATCGATATACAGATCGTTCAAAAATAGACGGCTCGTCGGCGAATAGGGACTGATATGATAAGGCGTGGTATTTTTGAGTGCGTGGAGCGGGTTGAGCCCGATGAAGGCTGCGCCCAACTGTCGCCCAGCCCAATCCACCACGGGAGCCAGGTCTCCAAAATCGCCGACCCCCCAATTACGATCACTCCGCAGTGAATAGAGCTGCAGGGCAATACCCCACCATCGCGCACCCTGCTGTAACTGAGCAGGAAGATAACAACGCTCCGGCGCCACGATGAAACGGCTGGTCGCATCAACCTGACTGCCGCCGGCTTTTGCACAGACCATCAGGGAGTGATAGCCGATTGGGAGATCCGGCGGAACGGCCAGCGCCACGCGGACAAACCGACGTCCGTGAACCGTGCGCGTCTCTTCAATTCGAAGCCCCGGCCCCTCCGTTTGCTCACACCGCTGTTCCCCGGATTCTAACCGGAGCGACCAGTGCACGTGCAGGAGAGTCTCATCGGAGGTTTCACAGGGTACATAGCAAGACCATGTCCCTACTGCACGCCCTGACCGAATCACATGGACCGGTTCGCACCCTTGCAACCAGGGGCGATTGTCCCATCTCGTAAGTTCCTCGATCAGCTCCTCGCGGCTCGCAACTCGAAGCCCCATCGCGGAAAGAATCGCCTGACGCGTTTCATCCGTCGTGACATGGCATACCCCGGCAATGTCATGGTAATCGGCGACAATCCCCACCCGATCGGCCAACATGCGCAGAAGATCGCGTTCAGACTGGTCGTACATGCCGGGAGTGTGAGTGAAGGGCTACTTTAAGTCAAGGTATCGTGATGCTCTTCCTTCAGCCCGAGAGTCTTCGTTCAGCGTGTGCACACGACCCGTTGAGCGGGCGAAATTGATTCGCGCGGCATTCAGTTGAAAAAGTGCGTTGACGAGGTTTTCTCTGGCGCGAGTCACGGCGGACAGTCCATTCGTCAGCTCAAAATGACTGGCGGAGGTCATCACGGCGTATCGTTCCCGCGCCAGATCGAGTTCGGTGGTGGCCATGTGCAGACCAGCCTGCGCGATGCTGACTTGTTCGTTTGCCGAGGCCAAGGAAGCCAGCGCATCATGCACCTCCATTGTCACGTGATTGCGTACCGATTTCAGACGGAGCGCCTCCTGCTGCAGTTGGCTTCGCGCTTGTGCGATGCGGCCTTCACGCTGCGCCCCATCAAAGATGGGAATCTGAAGGGTCAGCGCCATGTTGTAGGTATCGAGGGTATTATTCCAGCGGTTCCCGATGAGCCCGTACTCGCCCTGAGCCACCAACGATGGTACTCGTTCCCCGGTGATGGAGGAATAGGTCAGCTCCGAAGCTTTCACGCGGATCGCCTGGGCCCGAACTTCCGGCCGTTGGCTCAACGCAGTATCAACCGCCCCTTCTGGCGTCGGCATAGTGGGGACCCCGGTCATCCATTCATCGGTCAACACCAACGCACTCTCGATGGGAAGGGCCAGCAGATTGAGGAGGGTCAGCTTGGCATGTTCGAGCTCATACCGGGCCGACGAACCCTGTTGCCGCTCCACCGCCAATTGCGCCTCAAGTCTGGCAAGATCGAGTCGCGTCGCGACACCTCCACGCTGCCGCTGCCGGATGGTGCCGAGTAACTCATTCATCACCAGCTGATTGGCCTCATGCATCTTGACCATCGCCATGGCCTTCAACCCTTCCATGTAGGCAAGGCCTACGCTGGCCATCGTGTCCAACATGCGCGCTTCCGATTCCTGCTCGGTCACCTGCAGCGATTCCCGGGATGCCCGCCAGCGTTGAATTAAGCTGAGGCTAAACAGATGTTGTGTCGCGCTGATCCGCGTATCAAAAATACTAAACGGATCGGTCCGCACCGGGGACAGTCCGATCGTTCCAAGGAATTGCGTTTGCCTGGTTTGCCGAACGTTGGCCGATAGCGTGGGCAACATCGCACCGAACTGGGTCCGCACGTGGCCCTGCGCCTCCTGTATACGTTCCTTGTACAGAAGCACATCGGGATTGTTGTTGAGCGCTGCGGTCAATGCCGCTTGCAGGGTGAGCGGCAGGGGGTGAGAGGCGGGTGCTGATGGGGACTGAATCGGCTCTCCACTTGAGACATCAGCGGACAAGGAATCGGCAACCAGTATCCCCGTCGCCAACGCACACACACCAAAAGCGACGCGCCATGTGATCATGTGCTTACCGCTCTCTCAGACTTTCTTGCATGGATTTCAGCAATGGGCTCAACAAATACTCGATGATGCGCCGCTGACCCGTTTTGATCTCAACGGTCACGGCCATCCCAGGCGAAAGATGGACCTGTTTGCCTTCGACCTGGATGGTCCCTCGATCCATACTGACTCTCGTGGGATACACGAGGCCCACGTTTTCGATGGGCGCTGCGTCATCCGAGACCGTCACCACATGCCCAGGAATGGTGCCGTAGAGGGTGAATTGAAACGTTTCGACCTTAATTTCAACCGGCTGTCCTTCCCGCACAAATCCCACATCTTTGTTTTCGACCTGAGCCTCCACCTCGACCGGATGATCCTTCGGCACCACAATCAACAACTGTTGAGCCGGTGTCACGACACCACCCACCGTATGCACGGCCAATTGCTGCACCACCCCATCGATCGGTGCAACCAGGCGCTGCAATCCGGCTTTTTGATCGGCTTTGGTCACCTCCTGCGCCAGTGAGGCGGCTTTGGTTTCAAGCGTCGAGAGCTCGGCCTGTTGCGTTTGCTGGAATTCGGACCGCATCGCCCGGTAGTGTGTGTCCGCCTCGGCGAGCGCCGCTCGGTCTTGTTGGAGTTTCTTCTTTTGACCGGCCAATTCCTGTGCCCTGTCGATTCGCTGCCCTTCCGCCTGAAGAAAGTCCATCTTGGTCACGGCCCCATGTTCAAGCAACTTCTTGTAGGCCTCGGCTCGTTCCATCTCCATCGGCACTGTGGCGTCCAACCGACGAAGATTTTCCTTCGTTTGGTCGACGACGGCCTGGCGTTGATCGATGAGATGCCGGGCCGCCGACACCTTGGCGTGATACTCGGCCAACTGGTCTCGCAGCAACTGCTGTTGCAGCAGCACATACGCCTCTTCCGCATCGGCCGGAGCCTCGAACGTGGCCTGGTCTTGAATAAGAGCCCGCAAGCGAGCCGCGTCGACTTTTGCGGCGCGATACTCGTTGATGGCGCGAGTCCTGTCCGCGACATTGAGCGTCGAATCAAGTTCGATCAAGACCTCGCCCTGCTTCACAACCTGCCCATCCTGGACATGAATGGATGCAATCACCCCGGCTTCGTAGGGCTGAATGATCTTTGAATATCCACTGGGAATGATCTTGCCTGGAGCCGTTGCGACAATATCGAGCTGGCCGAATATGGTCCACAGCATCCCGGCCGTGAAGGCGGCCAAGATGGTCCAGAGCAGCGCACGACCGATCGGTGACGGAGGCGCTTGTTGGATCTCCAGGACTGCGGGAAGAAACTCGGTGGCACGCGTGCTCACCATGGCATTCCCCACAGGTCGACTTGATTCGGCCTCCCATGCAGATTTCCACACTGTCCAATGACGGGAAAGAGCCCCGAACGCCATTCATCTCTCCCTATACTGCGCTATGCGCTCGCCCTAGGCAGCTTGATGCGCGTGCAATCGCGCATACAACCCGCTCCCTCGCACCAAATCGTCATGCGTTCCCTGCTCAACGAGCTCTCCCTTCTCGATGACGTAGATGCGATGGGCATGCCGCACCGTACTTAATCGATGGGCGATCATGAAGACCGTCCGTCCATTGGAGATCCGTGCCATGTTCCGTTGGATCACCGCTTCAGATTCATAGTCCAGCGCGCTGGTGGCCTCGTCGAATATCAGGATACGTGGGTTCGCAACCAAGGCCCGGGCAATGGCAATCCGTTGGCGCTGCCCTCCCGACAAGGTGCACCCATGTTCTCCGATCATCGTGTCATACCCATCGGCCAATTCCAGGATGAACTCGTGGGCGCCGGCGAGTTGTGCCGCTTGCATCACCGGCTCCATCGCCAATCCAGGATCGGTCAAGGCAATGTTGTCCCGCACGGAGGCGTTGAACAGAAAATTTTCTTGAAGCACGACGCCCACTTGTCGGCGAAGCCACGCCGGATCAACCTGCATCAAATCCACGCCATCGAGCACAATCCGCCCTCGCTCAGGGACATACAAACGCTGCATCAATTTGGCAATCGTGCTCTTTCCGGACCCTGACCGTCCGACAATACCGATGATCCGGCCTGGCTCCACTGCAAACGACACCTTCCGGAGGATCTCCGGACCATCAGGTCGGTAGCGAAAGACGACGTCCTCAAAACGTACATGCCCCTTCACGTCAGGAAGTGTGGTTCGATTCGGATTGTAGGAAGGCTCTGGTTGCGTATTGAGCACGTCGCCGAGGCGTTGGACCGAAATCCCCACCTGTTGAAATTCCTGCCAAAGACTCACCAGCCGCAGAAGCGGCCCGGTCACATGTCCGGACAACATATTGAACGCGATGAGCTGCCCAATACTCAGATCGCCATCGATCACCCGATACGCGCCCACCCATAAGACCGCCACGGTGGTGACTTTTTGAACACACGTGGCTGAGTGGCTGGCAATCGTCATCAGGCTGGTGGCTCGGAAACTCGCCCGCACGTACCCCGCCAACTGTTCTTCCCATTTCCGCATCAAGGGCGGTTCAACGGCCATCGCCTTGACGGTCTGAACTCCACTGACGGCCTCCACCAAGAACGCTTGATTTTCAGCGCCTCGATTGAATTTTTCATGCAACCGAGTCCGAATCGCCGGGGTAATGACCACGGATAACAGCGCATAGATCGGCAGTGACGCCATCACAAGGAGTGTGAGGGTTGAACTGTAGAACCACATCACCGTCATGAACACGACGGTAAAGACGACATCCAACACCACCGTGACCGAATGGCTGGTCAAGAACTGGCGAATCTGCTCCAACTCGCGCACGCGCGCAACCGTGTCGCCGATCCGCCGAGCCTCAAAATAGGAGAGGGGAAGCGCCAAAATGTGACGAAAGAGCTTAGACCCGAGACTGACATCGATGCGATTCGTCGTATGCGAAAACAGATAGGTGCGAAGCCCTCCAAGAATCGCCTCGAACACAGCCATCGTGATCATGCCGACGGCCAACACATGGAGCGTCGTAAACCCCTTGTGCACGAGCACCTTGTCGATCACCACTTGGGTAAACAATGGGGTCAACAGGGCAAAGAACTGAAGAAACAAGGAGGCGACCAGCACCTCGCCGAAGAACTTTCGGTACTTGACGATCGCCGGGATGAACCACGTGAAGTCGAAGGGGAGATCGTGCAGCCTGAGATTTGCCCGCTTCGTGAAGAGCACCAGATCGCCGGTCCAGATCATTTCAAATCGGTCACGGGAAAGCACGAGAGGCCGCGTCTCGTCGGCATGTTGGACCAACACTTTTTCACCTTGAACTTTTGCCACGACCAGATAGCGTTCATCGACCAACTTCGCCATCGCAGGCAACGGCATCTCTTGCAACTTGCCCCACGTGGTCTTGACCACGCCGGCTTTGAGCCCAACATGCTTGGCGGCACGCAAGAGGGCGACGTCGGAAAGTGATTGTCCAGACTGGCCAAACTGATGCTGGAGTTGCGTGCCGTTGGCAGGAAGATCATGGAATCGAGCGAGAATCAGAAGGCAGATGAGCCCGGTGTCGGTGGGACCTGCGGTCGTCTCTTCGGTGACGGAATCGGATTGCGGAGGCACCCGCGCGGCCTGAGCTGACATGCCGTCATCTTAGGATATGGATGACGGATGGCCAAACAATTTCGATGATCGACACAGTGAACAAGCCCCCTCGCCCGCCCTGAAGGACGGGCGCTACAAGGCTGTCGAGTGCTTTTTGAATGAGAGCGATAGAAGACTGTCGGTAGGGAAAGCAGGAGGCACGGACTAACTCAGGACAGGCATGAAACCTACCATAGTCGTCAGCCGTGGTGATCAGTCG
>JACCDP011445664.1_pt1 | contig 15729 bp, 8 predicted proteins | sample 7445841 | NCBI WGS metagenome assembly JACCDP01 (sample SAMN15323441, study PRJNA562643) | freshwater metagenome | isolation source: river surface water | place: USA:Blue River Watershed | collected 2017-08-17 | reverse complement strand
GTTGCTGAAGACGCGGGTCTGGTCACACGCCACGGCCAGCGCGGCGACGTCCACGAACGCCCGGTTGATGAGCGACAGCTGCGGCCGGCCGTCGAGGAGGGGAAATCGCGCCGGCGGTCTCGCGGGCACCGCGCACGCCTCGAGCCGCGGCGGGTTCTCCTCGATGAGCCGCAGCCGGTTCTCCAGCGCCCGGATCCCCTCCATGTGCTGGTCGATGCGCTGGCGGTCGTTCGCCCCCAGCCGGGCCTTGAGGCTCGCGGCGTCGTCCAGCACGGCGTCCAGCACGCTGCGCCTCAGCCCCAGCGTCGGGTCGGGCTTCGGGTCGGCGCCGGGCGGCGTGAAGCCTTCGCCAAAGAGCCGGTCGTAGAACTCGCGCGGCGAATTCTCGGGAGGGTTCCGGTTGTTCGGCCCGTTGTACGACTTGCCCTTGCCCGGCTTTGCGCCGTACTCCAGCGAGCGGAATCGCGTCGTCCGTCCAAGCTCGGCGGCCACCAGCTGGTCGATGCTGGGCGCCGTGAAGGTCTTGTTCTCGTCGTCGACCTTCAGGATCGGTGCGCCCGACAGGATGCCCGCGGCGCCCGAGATGTGCGGCTCCAGGTTCGGCAGCATCACCTTGGTGCCCGAGACGACCGTCACGTCGGCCTTCACGCGGGCGAGCGGCACCAGCAGCTCGGGCAGGACGTAGTCGGCTCCCTCGCTCGTCGGCACCCAGGCATCGGGGTAGACGCCGTTGCCCCAGAAGAACAGGCCGAAGCGCTTCGGAATGGCGCTGCCCGAGGCGTCCTTCGTGCCGTTGCCGTTGAGGAAGATCTCGAGCGGCGGCAGGCCCACCGCGACGGCGGTGCCGCCCAACATGCCGCGCAGCAGCGATCGCCGGTTCAGCTTCATGGGACTCATGGCGTCGGCTCCGAGGCGCGGCGGAAGGCGGGGCTCTGCGCAATGGCGGCGAGGATGGGGCGGATGCGACGGCCGTGCTCCGAGTACCAGGCCGTCAGCGCGTCGATGGTCGGCTTCTCTCCGGCGGTTTCGACGTGGCCGACCGCGTACCGGTACAGGTTGCGGACGAGACAGCGGTCGAAGTTCGGGTGGTTCGCGATCGCCTCGGCGAGCCCCTCCGGCCCCGAGAAGCTCACGCCGTCCAGCGTGCCCGCCGGGTCGATGGCCGCGCCGGCTTCGGTGGCGCGCTGGCGGCCGATGCCGTCGAAGTTCTCGAGGCCGAGGCCGATGGGGTCCATCAGCGCGTGGCAGCCGGCGCAGCTCGGGTTCTGCATGTGGACGGCGCTGCGTTCGCGCAGCGTCCGCGCGGCCTCCGACGGCTCGGGCAGTCCCGTGTTGACGTTCGCCGGCGGCGGCGGCACCAGCCCGCACAGCAGCACCGTACGGATGAACCTGCCCCGCAGCACCGCCGAGGTCGACGTCGGGTGGGCGTTGAGCGCGAGGAAGCTGCCCTGTCCCAGGAAACCGCGCCGCCGCGTCCGCTCCGGCAGCTCCACGCGCGCGAACCCCTCGAGCGAGGGCGCGGGCACGCCGTAGAGCGCGGCGAGGCGCCGGTCGACCTCGGTCGTGCGGCCCGTCAGGAAGGTGCGGAAGTCGCCGTCCTCCTCGAAGACGATCCGGTCGATGTTGCGCAGGGTCTCTTCGCGCAGCGCCGCGCCCAGCTCCTCGCTCATGTGCGGGAAGACCGCCGGGTCCTTCGACAGCCGGTCCAGCTCGTCCAGCCCGTACAGCTCGCTGAAGAAGCGCCGCACGGCACGGCGCGAGGTCTTCGCGAGCAGGAGACGCTCGACCTGATCGCGCAGCACCATCTCCCCCAGCAGCGCGCCGGAGGCGGCGTGCTCGCGGAGCTCGTCGTCGGGCGTCGTGTCGGCGAGGGTGTACGAGAGCCGGGTAGCCATTTCCCAGGCGGTGTAGCGCCGCTGGCCCGGGTGGTCGGGGTCGGGCTCACCGACCTCCACGCGGAACAGGAACGACGGCGACTGCAGCATCGACGCGAGGGCGTAGCGAAGCCCCTGCAGCGGATCGGCCAGCGCCACGGCCGCCGCATGGCCCACCTGGACCATTCGCTCCTCCTCTCCCGTGACGAGCGGCCGGCGCAGCACCCGCGGTCCGAACGAGGAGACGAAGCGGCGCAGGCAGTCGTCGTTGTTTCCGGGCGTGCAGCCGGCGAGCCGCACCAGCGCGCCGCTCTTCATCGCCTGATCGGAGATGCTCAGCGCCGCCTTCTCGTAACGTTCGACGCCGATGGGCGAGATGGTCACCCGCGAGGCGCCGACGGCGGCGAGACCCTCCGACAAGTCGTCCGACTCGAGCTGGTCCGGCACCACGATCGCCTCGCCCAAGAGGTCGTGGACGCTGTTCGCATACTGCCGCTGCGTGAGCCGGTGGAGCGTGCCCTCGACGGGCGTCAGCGGCACCTGCGACAGGTCGGGCGGGTCAGGCAGCTCTTCGGTGCAGGCAAACAGAATCCCCGCGAACGGGGCGACGGCGAGCGCGCGGCGCAGCGTCAGCATCACTTGCTCCGGAAGGTGACGAGCGGTGAGAGGGAGCGGGTGCCCTCGACGAGGCCGGTGACGTCGGGGGAGGCGTCGGTCAGCAGGTGCCGCCGGGCGAAGGCAAGGGCATAGGCGCGAGAAAGCCGGAAGCCCTCGGGCACGTCGAAGGTGTCGCAGTTGATGCCCATCGCGAAGGTCTCGTGGCAGCCGCCCGAGAACTCGAGCCAGGTGAACGGGAAGCCCTCGGTTCGTGCGAAGACCGCGTCGACGCCGCGCGGATCGTTCGAGCCGGTCAGCTCCATCATTGGAATGCGGATGGCGTTCGGGCCGGTGAGGCCGAACCAGTCGTCGTCGGGCGCCCCGGCGAGCGGAATGGCCGCAACGACACGCGCGTCTCGCACGCCCTTTGCGTAGGCTTCGAAGGAGGCCTCGCTGCACGACTCGGGATCGCTCTTGCCGGCGTCACACCGGTCCCTGATGCGTGCGACGTCGAACGCCGCGCCCGCCACCGACCAGGTCGTGAAGGCGCCATAGCTGTGGCCCGACATCACGACCCGCGACAACTCGAGTTTGCCGGCGAGCGGATCGGACGGGTCCAGCGCCTCGGCCGCGTCGAGCGTCGCCGCGATGTCGAGGCCGCGCACGTAATGCATCCAGTCCGGCGGCCGCACCTTGTCGAGGAAGGTGTTGAGCGTGTGGTCCGGTGCGAGCACCACCCAGCCGTGCGAGGCGAAGTGGCGCGCCTGATGGGCCGCGCTGCCGCCGAACGCCGCGAAGCCGTGCGAATAGACGAGTACCGGATACCGGCAGCCCGACAGCGGCGGCGCGAGCGTTGCGTCCACGAACGACTGTTCGTCGTTGTAGATGCCGAGGTAGCGAGCGCTCTGTCCGCCCGGGTCCGTCGTGGGGTACCAGACGTTGATGGAGAGCGTGCGCGGACCACCGGTGCCCGGCGGTGCATAGGTCGTCTCGAAGGTGCGGTAGCCGACCTGAAAGGGACCGGCCTCTTCGACGGTGGCGTCTGCGCTCTGCGGCGCGGCGCACGTCTCCTCCGTCGCAGCCGGGCTGCAGGCCCCGGCGAGCGCGCAGGCGATGAGCAGGGGGACGGACAGACGCCACGCCATGCATTCGCTCCCATCGTAGGAGAGAGGAGCGTGCCAAGAGCGGTGCATTGCTGCAAGCAGCGCCACAGCGGTTCCGGCGGGTTCGATCGATGCGGCGGTGCGTCTGGGACGCTGGGTGATTACCGGCTCACGCCCCGCAGACGCTTGAACAGGTCGGCCCCTTCGACGACCACGCGCCGCCAACCATCCGCCCACCAGTGGTTCACCGAAACGCCGCTCTCCAGCGTGCGGACGTGGTGCCACCAGCCTCGGGGCAGGTAGAGCGCGTCGCCCTGTTGAAGCTCGGCCGTGTGGACGACGAGGCCGTCGAGCGAGCGATCCCGCGAAGCGCCGGGCGCCTCGAGATCGACCGAGCAGCCGTTGGGGACGCCGTGGAAAAGGCCGTTCGGCCGCAGCTTCTTCGAGTCGGCCGGGTCGACGAGCCAGAAGCGCTTCCGCCCGGCGAGCTGCGTGTGAAGGTTGTCGGCGAGGTCGTGGTGCATCCCCGAGACGGTGCCCGCCGCGCCAATCCAGAGCACCGCCATGGTCCAGCCGGCGCGGTCGATGTAGGCCGGCTTCGGCACCTCGCGGGTAAGCTCCTCGGACAGCTCGGAGAGCCAGGCCATCGCGTAGCGCTGCGCGCGGCCCTCGCGGACGCTGCGGACGAACGGCCCCAGCGGCTCCTTCGCGACGAGCAGGCCGACGCGGTCGTCCATGGCCACGCGCCCACCATCGAGCGCGACCGTCGACAACGGGAGAGCGGGAAACCGGGCCTCCAGCAACTCGAGCGTCCAGCCGGCCGCCGGCCATTCCACCGCAAGCCCTTCGAGCACCGCGGGCCGGCGCGCCTCGACGTGATCGCGGAAGAACGTCTCCCGCGCAGGAGGAGCGATTCTCGGCAGGTCGCGAAAGAGGAGCGGCACGCCGGCGATTCTGCCCGAGCCATGGGGACGGCGCACGCGGCGCTTCGTCACACCCGGCGTGATTGCGGGCGCGGCGCACGGCCGGTACCCTTCGCGGCCGAAGGGGCGTTCACGTGCGATCAGAGCTGGTCTTCACCCACTTCAGCTGCAACCAGAACTGTCGCTACTGCAACGTGCGACAGCCCTCGGACGACCGCGCGTTCATCGCGGGTCCGGCGGTGCTGGGGCGCATCGACGCGGCGCTTTCCGCGGGCGCCCACGAGCTGGTGCTGACCGGCGGCGAGCCGGGCATGCGGCGCGATCTCGTCGAGCTGGTGCGCCACGCCTCGGGCCGCGGTGCGAAGGCGGTCGTCCTTGAGACCAACGCGACGCTCATCGACGCCGAGCGTGCGGCGCAGCTCAAGGCTGCCGGACTTTCTCGCGCGCGCGTGAACCTCTCCGGGTGGGGCGACTCCAGCGACGCCGTCACCCGCGACCCGGGCGGCTTCGCGCGGACGCTCGAGGGGATGAAGGCGCTGATTGCGTCGGGCGTGGTGGTCGAGATCGTCTCGGTCGTCGTCCGCTCGACGCTCGCGTCGGTGCCGCTGCTGCCGCTGCAGTTGAGCGGCGCGCTGGGGTCTCTCGAAGGGCTGCGCGGCATCACCGTTCGGGTGCCCACCTCCGCTGCCGACCCGTCGGAGTTGGTCTCGTACGACGAGGCGGCCGCGACGCTCGCGGCGCTCGAGGCGAACGCGCGGAGCGTCGGCCTGATGATCAAGGTCGCGGCCGACAGCGGCCCACCGCCCTGCGTCTTCCCCAACGTCAGCCGAATCGCGCACCTCTACGCGTTGACGCCCGGCGCGAAGCTTCGCAGCGACCACCTGCAGCCGCCCGTCTGCGCCGGCTGCCAGATGAACGACCGCTGCTCGGGCCTGCCCCGCGCCTACCTCGCGAACTTCCCCGTCCCTGCCATGAAGCCCGTGCAGGAGGACCGCGTCCGGCGCCGGCTGTCGCTCATCTCGACCGTCGAGGAGCAGGTGCGCCGCGAGTTCGTCCAGCCGAACCGCTACACCGACCGGTTGACCGGCGAGCCGATCGAAGAGCACCTGATCCGCGTCAACTTCCACTGCAATCAGGCCTGCCGCTTCTGCTTCGTCTCGACCCACCTGCCGCCCGCCACCGACGCCGCGCTGGAGGCCGCCATCCTGAATGCCGCGAAGAGCGGAAAGCAGGTGACGCTCTCGGGCGGCGAGCCGACGCTGAACCCTCGCCTCGTCGACTACGTGAAGCTGGCGAAGGCCCACAGCCGCCACCCGGTCGCGCTCCAGACGAATGCCATTCGCCTCGCCGATAGGACGCTGACCGACACGCTGGTCGAGGCCGGCGTCACGTGGGTGCAGGTCTCGCTCCACGGCAGCACCGCCGCGCTTTCGGACGCCATGACCGAGGCGCCGGGGACCTTCGAGAAGACGGTCGTCGGCATCGACAACCTCCACCGCCACGAGCAGGTCTACATCTCGATCAACTTCGTCATCACCCAACGCAACCACACCGACCTCGTTCCGTTCGTGCGGCTCTGTGCGCGCCGCTGGCCGCGGGCCTTCGTCAACGTCTCGTTCGTCGGCGCGTCGAGCGACGTGGTGCCCAAGGAGAAGGCGCTGGTGCCGCGCTACGACGAGGTGCTGCCGCATCTGTCCGGCGCCATCGCCGAGGCGAAGCGGCTCGGTGTCGACATCGGCGGCTTCGAGTCGATGTGCGGCGTGCCGCTCTGCCTCGTGCCCACCGAAGACCGGTTCTTCGTGCTCGCCGACATTCCCGAGGGCTACGACCAGGGCGAGTTCGTGAAGCCGCCGGTCTGCGACGGCTGCGACCTCAAGAAGAAGTGCTGGGGCGTGCGGCGCGGCTACTTCGACCTCTACGGCGCCGAGGAGTTGGCCCCTGTCCGGCAGGCCGCCGACGCGACGTGACGGGGATCACGTGGTAATTTCGGCGCCTCGTTTTGAAAGGGGATCGCGTTGAGCAACGACACGCAGCGCCGCATCGACAAGCTGACCGCCATCGTCGGCGTGGCCACGGCGATGACCGAGCAGCGCGACCTCGACACGCTGCTGGTGATGATCGTCAACGAGGTGACCAAGGTCGTCGACGCCGAGCGCAGCAGCCTCTTCATCTACGACCGCGACCGTGACGAGCTCTGGTCCAAGGTGGCCGAGGGGTCGAGCGAGATCCGGTTCCCCGCGTCGAAGGGGCTGGCCGGCTCGGTGGTGACCAGCGGAAAGATCATCAACATCGACGACGCTTATTCCGATCCCCGCTTCAACAAGCAGTTCGACGTCCAGACCGGATTTCGCACGCGCGCCGTTCTCACGGTCCCGATGCTCAACTCGAAGGGCGAACGGGTCGGCGTGATTCAGACGCTCAACAAGCGCGACGGCGGTTCGTTCACGCGGGAGGACGAAGAGCTGCTGATTGCGCTGGGCGGTGTCGCTGCCGCGGCGATCTCCAACGTTCAGCTGCAAGACGAGATCGAGCACCTGTTCGAGGGCTTTGTGAACGCCTCCGTGGTCGCCATCGAGAGCCGCGACCCGAGTACCGCCGGCCACTCCGGTCGCGTCGCGGCCCTGTCGGTGGCGCTCGCCGAGGCGCTCGAGAATTTCGAGCGCGACAAGTTCCCCTGGAGCAAGCACAAGTTCTCGAAAGACGCCCTGCAGGAGCTGCGCTACGCGGCGCTGCTGCACGACTTCGGCAAGGTCGGCGTCCGGGAGAGCGTCCTCGTCAAGGCGAACAAGCTCTACCCCAGCGACCTCGAGGTGATCGAGCAGCGCTACGAGACCATCCGCCGGACCCTCCAGCTCGAGAGCCTGCAGCGCCAGATGGAGGTGATGCTGAGCGGGGGCGCCGCCGTCATGAAGGGGCTGTTCGAGGAGCGCGAGCGGCTTGGGAAGCAGCTTGCCGAGGTTGACGACGAGCTGGTCTTCATTCGCGCCGCGAACCTGCCCGCCGTCATGCCGCAGGGCAGCTTCGAGCGGTTGGGAGAGATCGCGAAGCGCACCTTCGAGGACTCGCGCGGCCTGCGCCACCCGCACCTGAATGAGCGTGAGGTCGAGCTGCTCTCCATCCGAAAGGGCACGCTGGGCCCCCTCGAGCGGCTCGAGATCGAGAGCCACGTCGTCCACACCCATCGGTTCCTCTCGCAAATCCCGTGGACGCGCACGCTGCGAGGTGTGCCGGACATCGCCTTCGGCCACCACGAGAAGCTGTCCGGGAACGGCTATCCCCGGGCGCTGCCGGCCGAATCGATCACCGTCCAGTCGCGCATCATCACCATCACCGACATCTACGACGCGCTGACGGCGGCGGATCGCCCCTACAAACGGGCCTTGCCACACGAGAAGGCTCTCGACATTCTGCATCTCGAAGCCAAAGACGGGAACATCGACCGGGCCCTTCTGGACCTCTTCATCGAGGCCAGAATCCCGCAGCGCGCGAGTGCCTGACGAACGCCCTGAGGCGCTCCGGCACCGCTTCCGGAGCGACGATGCGGCCAAACGTGTCTCGAGCTCTCCTCGCCCTTTCTCTGCTCTCCCCGTGCCTGCTCTCCCTGTCCTGCGAGGCGCCGACGCCGACCGGCGAAGGGCTCTTCCTCGAAGGCTGTCCCGTGCCCGGGGAATCGTTGGCGCGCGTCCTGACGCGGCCGGACGAGAAGCCCACCGGCCCCCACGTCATCGCCGCCCCGGGCGACGTCATGCTCGCCAACGAGCGCGCCGCCTTCGTCATCACGCAGCCCGGCGAGTCCCGCACCTACTGGTACTACGGCGGCATTCTGGTCGATGCGGTGGCGGTCGACGGCTGCCGTCAGGCGGCCCCTGAGCGGTTCGGGGAGCTTGCACCGCTCGCCGGCGGACTCAACCTCACCGCGTTCGACCAGTCGGTGCTGCGCGGGTTTCACGGCGAGAGGATCGAGATCGTCAACGACGGCGCCGACGGCAAGGCCGCCGTGGTCCGCGCCACCGGGCGCGACGACCTGTTCTGGCTCATCGAGATGGAGCTCCAGCGTCGCTCGTGGGCCGACGGCCGCCGCAAGGAGACGACGCAGCCGCTGGGCATCGGCTACGAGATCGACTACGTGCTCGCCCCCGGCTCATCGGTGCTCGAGATCGTGCTTCGCCTGCGGAACAAGACCGAAACGCAGAAGACGCTGCTCACCGCGTCGGCGCTGTTCCTCGGCGACACGACGCCCATGCCCGACCGCAAGTACTTCGATGACATGATCAAGGCGGGCGGCCTGAAGCTCGGCTTCGGCGCCCCGTGGATCGTCGCCGGCGAGCGCGACGGCAGCTACGCCTTCGCCCTCGACACGCAGCAGATGGGCACCACCGAAATCTCCGGCGTTCACGCCCTGATCGACATCGGCGCGGCGCTCGAGCGCCCGCTCATCCTCTCGCCGGCCGGCAGCGAGGGCGACGCGCGTGAAGCCCGGATGTGGGTCTCCGTCGGCGCCACCGACCGCAACAGCGCGACGCGCGAGCTGCTGCCGCTGATGCCCGGCGGACGCGACTACACACCGGTTCCGGTGGCCGGCAGCGTCCGCGAGAGCGACGGCACGCCGCTCGACAACGCCACCGTCGAAGTGATGCGACAGCTGGACGACGGCACCTGGGCATCGATCGATCAGTTCCGCACCAAGGCCGACGGAACTTTCGCCGGCACCGTGCCCGACTACGGCGACCAGCGCGCCTGGCGCTTCGCACCGCGCCTGCCGGGCCGCACCCCGCCCGCTCCTGCGGACCTCGTCTTTCCCGCCGATGCGAGCCGCCTCGACTTCGCGTTCGAGCGCGCCGGAGCACTCGGCTACATCGTCGAAGACAGCCTTGGCAACGCTCTGCCCGCGAAGATCACCGTGCTCAAGCCCGACACGCGTCGCAACACCGTCGTCCAGACCCTCTTCACCACCGAGGGCCGCGGAGAGGCGCCCGTCGAGCCCGGCGACTACCGCGTCGTCTTCACGCGCGGATACGAGTACGCCCCCGTCGAGCGCGCCGTCACCATCGTCGCGGGCCGCTCCATCCCCGTGCAGGCGACCCTCGAGCGTGTCGTCGACACCAGCGGCTTCCTCTCCATGGACGGCCACGTCCACCAGGAGCCCAGCGAGGACAGCACGGTCGACCTGGACACCCGCTTCGCCGGCGTCGCCGCCGAGGGGCTCGAGGTGATGGTCGCCACCGACCACGAGATCATCCGGGACCTCGCCGCCTCGCCCGAAGCGCTCCGGCTCGCCAAGTGGTTCAAGGTGATGAACGGCGAGGAAGTGACCGCCACGACGCCCGAGCACATGAACATGTGGGGCGTGCCGCCGAGGCCCGACGCCATCCGCGGCGACCCGGTGCGCTGGTACGGCAAGGACCTGCCGACGCTCGTCGCGGACCAGCGCGCGCGCGGCGCCAGGGTCATCACGCTCAACCATCCGCGGGAGATCGGTTCGTGCGGCTGGCTGTGCCAGATCGACTTCGACCGACTGACCGGCCAGCCCCGCGTCACCGACCCCACGACCTTCGGCCTCGCGCCGGGCGCCCAGCTCTGGAGCTGGGACTTCGACGCCGTCGAGCTGCTCAACGGCATGAAGGACATCTTCCTCCGCAAGGACCCGCGCGACAGCGGCAAGTTCGACGACTGGATGGCGTTCCACAACCTCGGCCACCGCATCACCGGTGTCGCCGTGACCGACATCCATGACGAGGTGGGCATCGGCAACCCGCGCACCTACTTCGCCGCCCCTACCGACGACCCCGCGGCTTTCGAGGAGACGATGCTCGAGGAGTCGGTGAAGAAGGGCAGGGTGCTGCTCAGCGCCGGCGCCTTCGCACGCGTCGCGGTCAACGGCAAGGGCATGGGCGAGACGGCGACGGCGGTGAACGGCCAGATCGACATCGCTGTCCGCGTCGAGGCGATCCCGGCCATCGACGTCAAGACGGTGAAGGTCTTCGTCAACTGCGACGAGGTGAAGACGCTGACAGCACCCACCCCGGGCGAGGTGGTGAAGCTCGACACGACGCTGCCCCTCAGCGTCCCCAAGGACGCCCACGTCGTGCTGGTCGGCTTCGGCACCAGGCAGCTGCCCGCCGGCTTCGAACCTGTGATCCGCGCCACACCGCGCTTCATCACGAACCCCGTCTACGTCGACGCCGACGGCGACGGCCTCTGGACCCCGCCGGGCGGCAAGAGCTGCACCTACACGGCGCCGAAGTAGCGATCGCCAGCACGGCGCGGCTCCGCAGCCGCCGATTCTTTCCCACCCCGACCGAGCGTCGGTAGAGTGCGCCCGATCCGCGGCGCGCTCTGCCGCAATCGACCCGGAGCAACCATGTCCTTGTCCGCGCGAACCGGCGCGTTCCTGCTGGCCCTCGCCTCGACGACCGCCTCTGCCGCACCCCTCAAGCTGCCCGGCTTCCCGGTGCGCGTCGACGGCCCGGTGCGCGGCGCCGTCGCCATCGTCGACCTCGAGAGGGACGGCCGCCCAGAGATGGTCGTCGAGCACGGCGGGAAGGTCTCGGTCTTCAACAGCGATGGAAAGCCGCTTCCCGGCAGCCCCATCGACGTCGCGAAAATGACGGGCGCCATCGGCGCCGGTGTGGTGGGCGCGCCTGCGGTGGGCGACATCGACGCCGACGGCACCGCCGACATCGTCGTCGCCTTCACCTTCGGGGACATGGCCGATGGCGCAGTCGTCGCAGTGCGCGCCGACGGCCGTCCGCTGTGGCCGAAGCCCTACCTGCTTCCGAAGGGCCCCGGCGCCGGTCCGTCCATCGCCGACGTCAACGGTGACGGCAAGGCCGACGTGATCGTCGGCGGACGCTCGGGGCAGCTCCTCGTCCTGAACCAGCAGATGCAGCCGCTCCCCGGTTTTCCGTTCAAGTTCGAGGGCAAGCCGTCGAGCCCCGTCTCGTTCGGCATGCTCGCGAAGGGCCAGCCCGCGGCGCTCGCCTTTGGCACCGAGGAGGGGCGCCTTTACGCCGTGCACACGAACGGCAAGCCCGCGAAGGGCTTCCCCGTCGAGACGCGCTACGCCATCACCGGCGCGCCGGCCTTCGGCGACATCGACAACGACAACGAGCACGAGCTGGTCGTCGCCAGCCAGGACTTCAAGGTCTACGCCTACAACGCGGACGGCAGCCTCATCGGCGGCGGGCAGCAGCCTCCCCTGTTCCCGGTCAGCGCCGGCTACCGCATCTACGGCGGCCCGGCCCTCGCCGACCTCGACAAGGACGGCGCGCTCGACATCGTCGTCGGTTCCGGCGACGGAAAAATCTACGCCTGGACCGCCCGCGGAAAGCTGCTGCCCGGCTGGCCCGTGGCGGGCAAGGGCCGCCTCGGCAGCTCCGTCGTCGTCGGCGACACCGACCGCGACGGCTTCGACGAGGTGTTCGCGGTCTTCGGCGACGGCAACCTCTACGCGTTCGACCACAAGGCCCGCCCCGTCATCGGCTTCCCCCTCGCCGTGGCCGGTGAGCAGGTCGTGATGGGCAACCTCGTCGCCGATCCGAACGTCGAGTTCCTCGTCGGCTCAGGCGACGGCACGCTGCACGGCTACCGCATGGCGCGCGTCAGCGAGATGCCGCTTTCGGCGCTCTCCTGGCCCGCCCCCGCCCACGACGCCACGCGCCAGGGCCGCTTCGGTCCCAACGCGCCGCGCTACCGAGAGGTCGCGCTCACTCCCGACAAGCCGCACGCCGGCGACGCCGTGAAGCTCTCCTACGCCTTCTTCGATCTCGACGGCGATCCCGAGCCGAAGACCCTCATCCGCTGGAGCCTGAACGGCAAGCACCAGCCCGACCTCGACGGCAAGCGCGAGCTGCCCGGCGCGCTCGTCAAGAAGGCGCAGCAGTGGAAGGCGGTCGTACAGGCTCCCGAAGACTACGTGCTCTACAAGGAGGGCCCCGCCGCGGCGCTCTACGGCTCGCCCGTCATCACCGTCCTCGATACGCCGCCCACCACGCCCACCATTGCGATCAAGCCCGGCGAAGCTCGCATCACCGACGCCCTCTCGGTCGATCTCGTGTCGCCCTCCGCCGACGTCGACGGCGACGCGATCCGCTACAAATACGCCTGGTTTCGTGACGGCGAGCCGGTCAGCGACAAGCCCGGCGTCGAGCCGAAGACGGCCCGAAAGGGCGAGCGCTGGCGTGTGAAGGTGACGCCGACGGACGGTGAACTCGACGGCGTGCCTGCCGAGGCGGAGATCACGATCCTCAACGCGCTGCCCACCGCCCCCGCCATCGCCCTCTCCAGCGAATCGATCCCCGTCGACGGCGAGGTCTCGGTCAAAGTCACGACGCCTTCCACCGACGCCGACGGCGATCCGCTCGCGTACCGGTACGCCTTCCTTCTGGGCGGTCGCGCGCTGGCGTTGCCGCCCGAGCAGCCGACCTTCCCGAAGTTCGCGGCCCGCAGCGGCGACACCCTCACCGCGCAGGCCTGGGCCGTCGACGACGAAGCCGAGGGGCCGCGCACCACCGCGTCCTTCACCATCGTCAACACTGCACCGCCCGCCCTCGCCGCCTCCATCGCGCCCGCGAAGCCCGGCACGAACGACACGCTCACCGCAGGCCTTCTCCGCTCGGGCCGCGACACCGACGGCGACAAGCTCGCGTTCGAGCTGCAGTGGCTGCGCAACGGCGAGCCGTTCGGCCGGCCCGGCGACCTCGCGGTGCCGCCCGGCGAGACGAAGAAGGGCGACCGCTTCGCCGTCGAGCTGCGCTCGAAGGACGCGAAGGAGAGCGCCCCCGTCGCACGCGCCGAAGCAACCATCCTCAACAGCCCGCCCAGCGCACCCCGCCTCGCGGCGACGCTGCTCGAGCCGCGCATCGACGAGGCCTCCACCCTCTCCATCGCTGAGCCCGCCTCAGATCCCGACGGCGACACCCTCCGCTACGAGTGGAGCTGGAGCGTCGACGGCAAGCGCCTGCCCGGCACCGACAAGACCACGCTCGCCCCCGGCGAGTTCAAGAAGGGCCAGAAGTGGCTCGTCGAGGTGGTCGCCATCGACCCCGACGGCGCCCGCGGCCCTGCCGCAACGCTGCAGCTCCGTCCGAAGAACAGCACGCCCGCCACGCCTGCCGTCGCCCTCGAGCCTGCGCGACCCACCACACTCACCGGCCTGAAGGCCGTCGTCACAGCCCCCGCAGCGGATCGCGACGGCGACACGATCTCCTACAGCTACCGCTGGTTCCGCAATGGCATCGCCGCCCCCGAAGCAGGCAACGGCCCACTGCTCGCGCCCGGCACCATCAAGCACGACGAGGCGTGGCGCGTCGTCGTCACCGCGCTCGACGGCGAGGCCGAGGGAGCGCCCGTCGAAGCCTCTTCTCTCGTGGTGAACGTCCCTCCCGCTGCTCCCAAGGTCGCTCTGACGGCGCGTCCCACCGTGCTCACCGGCCTCACCTGTGACCTCGCCGAGCCGCCCGTCGACGCCGACGGCGACCCGCTCGTCCTCGAGCGCCGCTGGTTCCGCGGCGACCAGCCGTTCCCCGCCGCGGCCGACCTCGCCACCATTCCCGGCGATGCCCTCACTGCGCGCGAACTGTGGCGATGCGACGTCGTCGTCCGCGACGCCGTCAGCCAGAGCCCGCTCGCCAGCGCGAAGGTCACCGTCGAGAATGTCGCCCCTTCATCCCCCAAGGTCGCCATCGCGCCCGCGGTGCCCCGGACCGGCGACGCGCTCACCTGCGCCGTCGTCGAGCAGGCGCGCGACCCCGAGAACGATCGCATCGCCTATGCGTTCCGCTGGACGGCGCCCGCCGGCGTCCAGCTGGGCACGCTGGCCGACCCCGCGCGAATCCCCGGCAACCTCGTGCGGAAGGGCCAGCCCTGGCGCTGCGAGGTCGTCGCCAACGACGCCTCGTCCGCCTCGCCTTCGGCCGTCAGCGCCGAAGTCCGGGTCGCCAACACTCCGCCCAAGGCGCCGCGCCTGAAGCTGCAGGCCGTTCCCGCGGGCACCGAGCTCAAGTGCGAACTCATCGATCCCGTCGTCGACGCAGACGGCGACGCGGTCACCCTGGCCTATGCCTGGCTTCGCAACGGCGAGCGCCAGAGCTTCGCCGAAACCTCCGCCACCGTACCCGGCCGCATGGTCAAGGCCGGCGACCGCTGGCGTTGCAGCGCCACCGCCGCGGACCGCGACGCCGCCGGAGGCAACGGCCGCAGCCCCGAAACCACCATCCCCGGCACGCCCGTGCCCGCCCCCTACGCCCGCTGATTCCTGCGCCTGCATTTTTGAAGTTGACAGGTCGGGTGTCCGGGGGTATCTACCGCGCCCCTTTCGAAGAGCGCTGGTTGCTTGAGGTTCAAGTGCCGGTCCACCGGGGAGAGATGGCCGAGAGGCCGAAGGCGCTGGTTTGCTAAACCAGTACACCTCACAAGGGTGTCGAGGGTTCGAATCCCTCTCTCTCCGCCATCTTCAGCACCGGTCCGACACGGTGACCCTTGAAAACTCACGCGGGCCTGTAGCTCAGCTGGATAGAGCGTCGGACTACGAATCCGAAGGCCGCAGGTTCGACTCCTGCCAGGCCCGCCACGTCATCCTCCCCTCGAACGGGAGTGCTCAGGAACAGGCCCAACGGTGCACCAGGACGATGCGTTCCTCTCGATGGCTCTCGAACTGGCCCGCGACGCCGCGCGGCTGGGGGAGGTCCCCGTCGGAGCCGTCGCCGTCCACGCCGGTGAGGTCGTCGGCCGGGGCGCGAATCGCCGAGAGGTCGACGCAGACCCTTTGGCGCACGCGGAGCTGCTGGCGCTCAGAGAGGCCGCCGCTCGGCTCGGTCGCTGGCGGTTGACGGGCGTCACCCTCTACGTGACGCTGGAGCCCTGCCCCATGTGCGCAGGAGCCCTTGTCAACGCGCGCGTCGACCGCGTCGTCTACGGCTGCAGCGACCCCAAGGCGGGTGCCGCCGGCAGCGTCGTCGACCTGCTTCGGCACCCCGCCCTGAACCACCGCCCCGACGTGACCGCCGGCGTGCGCGCCGACGAATCGGCCGAGCTTCTTCGGTCGTTCTTTCGTCAGCGGCGCAAGCCTGCTTCACCCAAGGCCGAACGGTCGGATGACGGTTGAACGAAACGGAGAGCTGGCCGAGCTGGTCGAAGGCGCCTGACTCGAAATCAGGTATACCGGGAACGGTATCGGGGGTTCGAATCCCTCGCTCTCCGCCATGACTGCGTTCGACCGGGGCCTTGCACGCG
>JACCDP010202983.1_pt1 | contig 15730 bp, 10 predicted proteins | sample 7445841 | NCBI WGS metagenome assembly JACCDP01 (sample SAMN15323441, study PRJNA562643) | freshwater metagenome | isolation source: river surface water | place: USA:Blue River Watershed | collected 2017-08-17 | reverse complement strand
GTACTTTCGTAGTTTCCTGGAAGGAAGCTGCAGAAATAAACGACTGGGTTTGAAGCGACGCTCTTGTGATCCCTTGAAGAAGTGGTGTAGATGTTGCTGGTTCAGCCTCACGAGCCTCAATTAGCTTTTTATCTTCACGCTTCAATCGGGAGTTTTCATCACGTAATTTACGTACAGATATCAACTGACCTTTTTCTACTTCGGTAGAATCTCCCGCATCTCTAATGAACATCATACCATAAAGTTGGTCATTCGCTTCCATGATATCCGCTTTATGAATTGACTGTCCTTCAAGGAAACGCGTATCTCCTGGATCAACAATCTCTGCTTTAAGCATCATCTGACGAACGATTACTTCAAAATGCTTGTCGTTAATTTTCACCCCTTGAAGTCGGTAAACCTCTTGGATTTCATTTACGATGTACTCTTGCACTTTAGTTGGTCCTTCAATATTTAGGATATCATTCGGTGTAATTGCACCATCAGATAGTGGTTGACCTGCACGAACGAAATCGTTTTGTTGTACCAAGATATGCTTCGCAAGTGGTACAAGGTATTTACGCACCTCACCTAATTTAGAAGTAATAATGATCTCTCGGTTACCACGCTTAATCGTACCGTATGCAGCAGTTCCGTCAATTTCAGAAACAACCGCAGGGTTCGATGGGTTACGTGCTTCGAAGAGCTCCGTTACACGCGGTAAACCTCCTGTGATATCCCCAGACTTACCAGAAGAACGTGGGATTTTCACCAAGGTAACCCCTGCATCAACTAAGTCACCTGCATCAACATTTAAGTGGGCGCTTACTGGAAGTGAATATTCTCTTAATACCTCACCAGATTTAGTATCTACGATATGAATTGCAGGACTTTTCTTTTTATCACGAGACTCGATAATCACCTTACGGTTATATCCAGTTTGCTCATCCATTTCTTCTCGGTATGTAATACCTGCTTCCATGAAATCAAACTTAACCTTACCTTTTACCTCGGTAATAATCAAGGCATTGTATGGATCCCATTTACAGATTACATCTCCTTTCTTCACTTTAGTTTTATCCTCGACCATTAAATCAGAACCGTAAGGAATATTGGCATTCATAATAACAATACCCGTTTTCTCATCTACAATTCTCATTTCACCTGAACGACCAACAACAATAGTTTTTACCGTTCCATCAGCTCCTTTGTGGTCAATAGTTCGCAATTCTTCAAATTCGATGCGACCAGAAACCTTAGCTTTGATGTCAGAACTATCCGCAATGTTAGAGGCAGTACCCCCAACGTGGAACGTTCTTAAGGTCAACTGTGTACCTGGTTCACCGATGGACTGTGCGGCAATAACACCTACAGCATCACCAATTTGTGCCGGTCTGTGCGTTGCAAGATTTCGTCCATAACATTTTGAACAAACTCCTTTACGCATTTCACAGGTCAATACAGAACGAATTTCTACATCATCAATCCCTGCTACCTCGATTTCCTTAGCAACATTTTCTGTGATTAATGCACCACTCTCTACAATTAAGCGATCAGATTCTGGATAATACACATCATGAACTGAAGTTCTTCCTAAAATACGATCGTATAATGGCTCGACAACTTCATCATTCTTGCGTAACGCAGAAGCTACAATACCGCGAAGGGTACCACAATCTTCTGAATTAATTACCACATCCTGAGCAACATCCACTAAACGACGTGTTAAGTAACCGGCATCCGCAGTTTTAAGGGCGGTATCCGCTAATCCTTTACGTGCACCGTGGGTAGAAATAAAGTACTCAAGAATTGAAAGACCTTCTTTAAAGTTAGAAAGAATTGGATTTTCAATAATTTCCTGAACAGATGCACCAGATTTCTGTGGTTTAGCCATCAATCCACGCATTCCTGAAAGCTGACGAATCTGCTCTTTAGAACCCCGTGCACCAGAATCATACATCATATAGATGGAATTGAATCCTTGACGGTCCGTTTTAAGCTGATCCATTAGGGTAGCTGTCAAACGTGAATTGGTATGTGTCCAGATATCAATTATCTGGTTGTAACGCTCATTGTTTGTGATTAATCCCATGTTATAGCTAGCCATAACCTCGGTAACCTCTTGTTCTGCTTTTGCAACCAATACTTCTTTTTCCTTCGGAATGATAATATCATCCAAATTAAAGGACAACCCTCCTTTGAAGGCCATATGGTAACCTAAGGTTTTGATATCATCCAAGAATTGGGCTGTACGGCTTGTACCAGAAATTTTAAGTACTTCACCGATTATATCTCTTAAGGCCTTTTTGGTAAGGACATCGTTGATATAACCTACTTCACGCGGAACGTTCTCGTTAAATAATACGCGTCCACACGTGGTATCAATCATTTTCAATACCGGCTCACCTTGTTCGTTTAGATCATACGTTTTAACCTTGATGGTTGCATGTAGGTCTAACTGGCGCTCGTTATATGCAATAATTACTTCTTCTGGAGAATAGAAAATTTTCCCTTCACCTTTCACTTTATCCGTTTCCGTTGAAACTTTACCTTTTGTAATATAGTAAAGTCCAAGTACCATGTCTTGAGATGGAACCGCAATAGGCGCACCATTCGCAGGATTCAAGATATTGTGCGAAGCAAGCATTAACAACTGTGCTTCCAAAATTGCAGCATTCCCTAACGGTAAATGCACCGCCATTTGGTCACCATCGAAATCCGCGTTAAAGGCGGTAGTTACCAATGGGTGAAGACGAATTGCTTTTCCTTCAATCAATTTTGGTTGAAATGCTTGAATACCTAAACGGTGAAGCGTAGGAGCACGGTTAAGTAACACCGGGTGACCTTTCAAAACATTCTCTAGAATATCCCAAACAACTGGTTCTTTTCGGTCTACAATTTTCTTTGCGGATTTAACAGTTTTCACAATACCACGCTCGATCATTTTACGAATGATGAATGGTTTGTAAAGTTCTGCTGCCATGTCTTTTGGAATACCGCACTCATGCAGTTTCAAATCTGGACCTACAACAATTACGGAACGTGCCGAATAATCTACACGTTTTCCTAAGAGGTTTTGACGGAATCGTCCTTGCTTACCTTTCAAGGAGTCAGAAAGTGACTTAAGGGCACGATTCGATTCAGTTTTAACTGCACTCGACTTACGTGAATTATCAAATAACGAATCAACCGCTTCTTGAAGCATTCGTTTTTCGTTACGCAAAATCACTTCAGGTGCTTTAATTTCGATCAAACGCTTAAGACGGTTATTACGAATAATAACGCGACGATAAAGGTCGTTCAAATCCGAGGTAGCAAAGCGACCACCATCAAGTGGAACTAATGGACGTAATTCAGGTGGAATCACAGGTACAACCTTAACAATCATCCATTCTGGACGGTTGTCAATGCGTGTCTGTGAATCTTTCATAGCCTCAACCACTTGTAAACGCTTAAGTGCTTCATTCTTACGTTGAACCGATGTTTCTTCATCAGCAGCTGCACGCAACTCATTGGATAATGAAACCAAATTTAAATCTCTCAACAAATCATAAAGTGCTTCAGCACCCATCTTTGCGATAAATTTGTTTGGATCCGTGTCATCTAAGAAATGATTGTCTTTAAGCGCTGGATTATCGATAATATCTAAATAATCTTCTTCGGTTAAGAAATCATACTTTTTCAAACCTAATCCTTCCATTTCAGCGGTAACACCCGCTTGAATCACGACATAGCGCTCGTAATAAATGATTTGATCAAGTTTCTTAGTTGGAAGGCCAAGTAGGTAACCAATTTTATTTGGTAACGAACGGAAATACCAGATGTGTGCTACAGGAACAACTAAAGAAATATGGCCCATACGTTCTCGACGAACCTTTTTCTCAGTTACCTCTACACCACAACGGTCACAAACAATTCCTTTATATCGAATACGCTTGTATTTCCCACAATGACATTCATAATCCTTAACTGGTCCGAAAATACGCTCACAGAACAAACCATCGCGTTCTGGTTTGTATGTACGATAGTTAATCGTTTCCGGTTTAAGGACCTCTCCACTAGACTGCTCTAAAATCAACTCAGGCGAAGCCAATGAGATGGTGATTTTATTGAAGCTATTTTGTTTTTTTGGTGTTTCTTTCTTAAAAGCCATTTTGTACGCTTTAACAATTTTTTAATTAATCCATACTAACATTAAGGCACAATCCTTTCAACTCATGTAATAATACGTTGAACGATTCTGGAATACCTGGTTCAGGAATGTTATCTCCTTTAACAATTGACTCGTATGCTTTTGCACGACCCATTACGTCATCGGATTTAACAGTTAACAACTCTTGAAGAATATTTGCAGCTCCAAAGGCTTCGATTGCCCAAACCTCCATCTCTCCAAAACGCTGACCTCCGAACTGTGCTTTACCACCAAGCGGCTGTTGCGTAATAAGTGAGTAAGGTCCGATTGAACGAGCGTGCATTTTATCATCAACCATGTGAGATAATTTCAACATATAAATTACCCCAACCGTTGCCGGTTGATCGAAACGCTCTCCAGTTCCCCCATCGTACAAGTAGGTTTTTCCTGACTTCGGAACACCAGCTTTCGCTGTCCACTCATCAATTTCTGAAGGATGCGCTCCGTCGAAGATTGGCGTAGCAAACTTAATTCCAAGTTTTTCACCAGCCCAACCTAATACCGTTTCATAGATCTGACCCAAGTTCATACGTGAAGGTACCCCAAGTGGGTTCAACACGATATCAACTGGCGTTCCATCTTCTAGGAACGGCATATCTTCTTGACGAACGATATTAGCAACGATTCCTTTGTTACCGTGACGTCCTGCCATCTTATCTCCAACACGAAGTTTACGTTTTTTCGCAACATACACCTTAGCCAATTTCACGATTCCTGCTGGTAATTCATCACCCACAGAAATATGGAATTTTTTACGTTTGTAGTTACCTAATAAATCATTCGCTTTGATGCTGAAGTTATGGATTACTCGGCTAATCATTTGATTGATTTTGTCATCAGCAGTCCAATTTAATGGATTGATAATGGTATAATCCAATGTCATTAAGCCTTTCGCTGTAAACTTAGTCCCTTTCTTAATTAACTCTTCTCTAAAGTTATTGAATACCCCTGCAGATTTATTTTCTCCTAAGATGGTCATCAACTTCTCAGTTAATTTTTCTTTCAGGTCATTGTACTCTTTTTGGTATTCCATATCCAAGGTTTCCAAAATTGGCTTGTCTTGTGATTTGGACTTACGGTCTTTAACCGCACGAGAGAACAATTTCTTTTGAATAACGGTACCACGAAGTGATGGACCAGCTTTCAACGATGCATCTTTCACATCTCCTGCTTTGTCACCGAAAATCGCACGTAGCAATTTCTCTTCTGGTGATGGATCCGTCTCTCCTTTTGGTGTGATTTTTCCGATAAGGATATCGCCTTCTTTAATTTCAGCACCAATTCTGATTAATCCGTTTTCATCTAGATCTTTTGTTGCTTCTTCACTTACGTTTGGAATATCAGAAGTTAATTCTTCCATTCCACGTTTTGTATCACGAACCTCTAACGAGTATTCGTCAATGTGAATTGACGTAAAGATATCGTCACGAACAATCTTCTCAGAAATCACAATCGCATCCTCGAAATTATACCCTTTCCATGGCATGAACGCCACTTTTAAGTTTTGTCCGAGTGCTAATTCTCCACTTTCTGTAGCATAACCTTCACATAAAACCTGACCTTTAGAAACGCGGTCTCCTTTCGCTACAATTGGCTTAAGGTTCATACACGTACTTTGGTTCGTTTTAGCATATTTAGTTAAGGAATAACGTTTAACCTCGCTGTCAAAAGAAACCAATTTATCTTCATCGTTCCAATCGTAACGAATAACGATTTCATTTGCATCAACATATTCTACTACCCCATCACCTTCTGCATTAACTAATACACGAGAATCACGTGCAACAAGCTCTTCGATTCCAGTACCAACAATTGGTGAATGTGGTTTTAACAATGGTACTGCTTGACGTTGCATGTTAGATCCCATCAGGGCACGGTTGGCATCATCATGCTCCAAGAATGGAATGGAAGAGGCTGCAATCGAAGCAATTTGATTTGCTCCAACATCCATAAGGTGTAATTCTTTCGGATTAACTACTGGGAAGTCACCTTCGTAACGTGCTTTTACCGTATCAGTAAGGAAATTACCTTTATTATCTACTTTCGCGTTTGCTTGAGCAATGATTTTTCCATCCTCTTCTTCAGCAGCCAAGTAAATTGGTTCTTCTGTGAAAACCATTTTACCATTATCAATTTTACGGTAAGGAGTTTCAATGAAACCAAGCTTATTTACTTTCGCGAAAACACAAAGCGAAGAAATCAAACCAATGTTTGGTCCTTCCGGTGTTTCGATGGTACAAAGTCTTCCGTAGTGCGTGTAGTGAACGTCACGTACCTCAAATCCTGCACGCTCTCTTGATAAACCGCCAGGTCCGAGGGCTGAAAGTCGACGTTTGTGCGTTACCTCGGCTAGTGGATTCGTTTGATCCATAAACTGAGAAAGCTGATTCGTTCCAAAGAATGAATTAATTACAGAACTTAACGTTTTAGCATTAATCAAATCGATTGGAGTAAATACCTCATTATCACGAACATTCATTCGCTCTCTGATGGTACGCGCCATACGCGCTAAACCAACACCAAACTGAGAATATAATTGCTCGCCAACGGTTCTTACACGACGGTTAGAAAGGTGATCGATATCATCAACATCTGCTTTAGAGTTAATCAACTCGATCAAATATTTAACGATTTCTATAATGTCTTGCTTAGTTAACACACGAGATGTTTCATCTGCACCGATTTTCAACTTTTTGTTAATTCGGTAACGACCAACTTCTCCTAGATCATAGCGTGTATCAGAGAAGAATAACTTTTCAAAAACACCTTTTGCTGTTTCGAAATCTGGCGCATCAGCATTACGTAACTGACGGTAGATATATTCAATAGCTTCTTTTTCAGAGTTGGTTGGATCTTTCTGAAGTGTATTGTAAATGATGGTATAGTCAATTGCGTTTGCATTCTCCTTGTGAAGGATTAAGGATTTCGCACCTGAATCAAGGATATCATCTAAATGTTCTTCTTTAATTTCCAATTCACGCTCAAGGATTACCTCATTACGTTCGATAGACACCACTTCACCAGTATCTTCATCAACGAAATCTTCAATCCAAGTTTTTAGAACACGTGCAGCAAGTCTACGACCCACTAATTTTTTCATTCCCGCTTTCGTGATTTTTACTTCATCTGCTAAGCCAAAAATTTCAAGAATATCACGGTCTGTTTCATACCCCATTGCGCGGAACAAGGTAGTTAACGGTAATTTTTTCTTACGGTCAATGTATGCATACATGATGCTATTGATATCTGTAGCGAATTCCATCCAAGAACCTTTGAATGGGATAATTCGAGCAGAATACAATTTAGTTCCATTGGCGTGACGTGATTGTCCGAAGAACACACCTGGTGAACGGTGCAACTGAGAAACGATTACTCGTTCAGCGCCATTCACTACAAAAGAACCTTTTGGGGTCATATACGGAATTGTACCTAAATACACATCCTGCACGATGGTTTCGAAATCCTCATGCTCGGGGTCGGTACAATATAATTTCAATTTAGCTTTGAGTGGAACGCTGTATGTTAATCCACGTTCGATACACTCTTCAATCGAATACCTTGGGGGATCGATGAAATAATCCAAAAACTCGAGTACGAATTGATTTCGTGTGTCGGTGATTGGGAAATTTTCTGCGAAAACTTTGAAAAGGCCTTCGCTTTCTCTGTTTTCAGGTGTTGTTTCAAGCTGAAAGAATTCTTGAAACGATTTCAATTGAACCTCCAAAAAGTCGGGATACTCAAAGGTATTTTTACTGGAGGCAAAATTAATTCGGGTTGAATTATTTTTTGTTGCCAAGGCTAATAATTTATAAAATTTAGAAAATGCACTTTACAAAAACAGGACAAGGCACCCGAAAAATCGGTTGCCTGTCCTGTGAATTCCGTCTGAAATTACTTAATCTCAACTTCGGCACCAGCCTCTTCAAGAGACTTTTTAAGGCCTTCCGCTTCGTCTTTAGAAACTGCTTCTTTCAAGGTAGCAGGAGCTCCATCAACTAAGTCTTTAGACTCTTTCAATCCGTTTCCTGTAAGTTCTTTTACAAGTTTAACTACAGCAAGTTTGTTCGGACCGCTTGCTTTAAGGATAACATTAAATTCTGTTTGTTCCTCAACAGCAGCAGCTTCGGCACCGCCTCCACCACCTGCCATCATTACAGGCGCAGCAGCAGCTGGTTCGATTCCGTATTCTTCTTTAAGGATTGCAGCTAACTCATTTACTTCTTTAACAGTAAGGTTAACTAGGGTTTCTGCGATTTGCTTTAATTCAGCCATTTTATTTGTTTTTAAATAAGGTTAATAAACTATCTTTCTTCGAGGGTTTTTAAAATACCCGCGATTTTACCGCCTGCACCTTTAAGGCCAGACAACACATTCTTAGCAGGACTTTGAAGTAATCCAACAATTTCTCCAATCAATTCTTCTTTAGATTTCATGGACTCAAGCGTTACCAATTGATTATCCCCAACAAAGATTGCTTCTTCAATGTAAGCACCTTTAAGGATAGGTTTTTGGTTTTTCTTACGAAATTCTTGAATCAAGCGCGCTGGAGCGTTTGCTTCTTGGCTAATCATGATTGAGGTAGAACCTTTCAATAAGGTTGTTAACTCACCATAATTCTTCCCTTCCACACGATCCATTGCTTTCTTCAACAAGGTGTTTTTAACTACCTTTAAAGAAATGTTAGATTGAAAACATCTTCTTCTTAGGTTGTTTACAGTCTCAACTGTTAAGTCAGCGGTGTCTGTTAAATAAAGGATGGTTGCAGCGGACAATTCAGCGGCCAAATCGTCAATGTATTGTGCTTTTTCTTCTCTGTTCATTTTAAAAATATTAAGCAGTTACTGATTTGGTATCGATTTGAATTCCGGCGCTCATCGTAGAGCTTAGTGCTATGCTTTTAATGTAAGTACCTTTTGCAGCAGACGGTTTCAATTTGATAAGAGCTTGAATTAATTCGTTCGCGTTTTCTTTCAACATTGAACCATTAAAACTTACTTTACCAACTGCAGAGTGTATAATTCCGTATTTGTCAACTTTAAAGTCGATTTTTCCGGCTTTTACTTCTGCTACCGCTTTTGCTACATCAAGTGTTACAGTACCTGTTTTTGGATTCGGCATTAATCCTCTTGGACCTAAAATTCGTCCGAGGGCTCCTACTTTACCCATAACAGATGGCATCGTGATAATTACATCAACATCGGTCCAACCGCCCTTAATTTTAGCGATGTAGTCGTCTAATCCAACGTGATCTGCACCTGCAGCTTTAGCTTCCGCTTCTTTATCTGGAGTACACAATACGAGAACTCGCATGTCTTTTCCAGTTCCGTGTGGAAGTGCTACTGTACCACGAACCATTTGATTAGCCTTTCTAGGGTCAACGCCTAAACGTACTGCGATATCAACTGATGCATCAAATTTAGTTGTAGAGATTGCTTTAACTAATTCGCAAGCTTCTACTAGTGAGTATGCTTTGCCTAAATCAACTTTAGACAAAATTTCCTTTCTCTTTTTTGAAATTCTTTTCATGTCTTCTTGATTTATTTAGTTTTTGGAGCAGATCCTCCTTTTACAACTACACCCATACTACGTGCTGTACCAGCCACCATTGACATTGCTGAGTCAACCGTAAAACAGTTCAAATCAGGAAGTTTATCTTCTGCGATGGTACGAATTTGATCCCATGAGATGGTTCCCACTTTGGATTTATTCGGTTCTGCAGAACCCTTCTTAATTTTTGTTTGTTCAACGATTTGCACAGCTGCAGGCGCTGTTTTTAACACGAAGTCGAATGACTTATCTGCATATACAGTGATTACCACTGGAACCACTTTTCCGGGTTTATCTTGAGTTCGGGCATTAAACTGCTTACAAAACTCCATGATATTTACCCCTTTGGCACCCAGTGCCGGACCGATTGGGGGCGAAGGATTCGCCGCACCGCCTTTGATTTGCAATTTAATCAAAGCTGCTACTTCTTTAGCCATTTATTCACAATTTATGTAGTCAAACATAAGTACTCACGGGAAGCTTTGTTCGTTTTCCTTACTCCTACGGTTAATACACAATTAAACCTCTTTTTCAACCTGCATGTAGCTTAGCTCTAGCAAGTTTTTTCTACCAAATATTTTAACCATTACTTTCAGCTTCTTCTTCTCTTCATTGATTTCATCAACTACACCACTGAAATTATTAAATGGACCGTCTATAACCTTAACATTCTCACCAACAACGAAAGGAATTCTTACTTCTTCTTCGTTCTCAGCTAACTCATCAACTTTACCTAAAATTCGATTCACCTCAGAAAGTCTCATCGGAACCGGAGCTCCTCCTTTCTCAGAACCTAAAAATCCAATTACATTTGGAATACCTTTAATAACGTGAGGCACTTCACCAATCAACGCTGCCTCAATAAGTACATATCCAGGAAGATAAGCTTTTTCTTTATTCACTTTTTTACCGTTGCGAATTTGAAAAACTTTCTCTGTTGGAATTAAAACTTGGGCTACGTAATCATTTAATTTATGACGTGAGATCTCCAACTCAAGAAGTTCTTTCACTTTCTTCTCCTTTCCGCTCACTGCGCGAACTACGTACCATCTTTTGGAAATATCTGACATGTATATCGTCGATTAATTAATAGATAAAACCTAATAAACCTCTCCAAGCATCGCCTGGTTTACCAGTAATTCCAAATGCGAAGTCCATTCCGAAAATGACCGCTGAGAAAAGAATCACCGATATAAGAACAATGATTGTATTGTTTTGAAGTTCCTTCCAGGTTGGCCAAGTTACATTATGTACCATTTCGGAATACGTCTCAAGAAAATAGGTTCTAACTTTTTGAAACACAGTGTTTAAATTTATTTGCACGGGCGGTAGGATTCGAACCCACGACCAATGGTTTTGGAGACCACTACTCTACCAGCTGAGCTACACCCGTTTAAAAAGGGGAGTAGAATCCACTCCCCTTTTAAAACATATTAATAACTCAAATAATTATCCAATGATCTCAGTTACCTGACCCGCACCTACGGTACGACCTCCTTCACGAATCGCGAAACGAAGACCTTTATCCATAGCTACTGGCACGATCAACTTAACATTAATTGATACGTTATCACCAGGCATAACCATTTCACGACCATCCGTAAGGCTAATTTCACCAGTTACGTCTGTTGTACGGAAATAGAACTGAGGACGGTATTTGTTGTGGAATGGCGTGTGACGACCACCTTCTTCTTTTTTCAATACATAGATTTCAGCTTTGAAATCTTGGTGCGGTTTAGTTGAACCTGGCTTACAGATTACCATTCCTCGTTTAATTTGAGATTTCTCAATACCACGAAGTAATAATCCTACGTTATCACCTGCTTCACCACGGTAAAGGATCTTACGGAACACCTCAACACCTGTTACAGTAGAAGTCAGTTTTGCATCACCCATACCCAAAATATCTACAGCCTCACCTGAGTTAATTACACCAGTTTCGATACGTCCAGTTGCAACAGTACCACGACCAGTAATCGTAAATACATCTTCAATTGGCATCAAGAATGGCTTATCAACATCACGTGGAGGTAATTGAATGTAATTATCAACTGCATCCATCAACTCCTCAACAGTAGCAACCCACTTCGGCTCTCCGTTCAACGCACCAAGTGCAGAACCTTTGATTACCGGTGCATTGTCACCATCATATTTATAGAAAGAAAGTAATTCACGAATTTCCATCTCAACTAACTCAAGAAGCTCTTCGTCATCCACCATGTCTACTTTGTTCATGAAAACAACCATCGCAGGAACACCTACCTGACGACCAAGAAGGATGTGCTCACGTGTTTGAGGCATCGGACCATCAGTTGCAGCAACTACTAAAATAGCACCGTCCATCTGAGCAGCACCTGTAACCATGTTCTTTACGTAATCCGCGTGACCTGGACAGTCAACGTGCGCGTAGTGACGGTTAGCAGTTTCATACTCAATGTGAGAGGTGTTAATTGTAATACCTCTTTCTTTCTCTTCCGGAGCGTTGTCAATTGAAGAGAAGTCGCGCATTTGCGCAAGACCTTTTGACGCCAATACGCTGGAAATTGCAGCAGTAAGCGTAGTTTTACCGTGGTCAACGTGTCCAATGGTTCCAATGTTCACGTGTGGTTTCGAACGATCGAAATTTTCCTTAGCCATTTTACTTTATTTATTACTAGTTAATACTCTATTTTTAACATGATTCTCAAATAGGAATCAATCTTTTTCATTGAGCCAATGACGAGATTTGAACTCGTGACCTCTTCCTTACCAAGGAAGCGCTCTACCCCTGAGCTACACCGGCACGCAGTTGAGCGGGAGACGAGGGTCGAACTCGCGACATTCAGCTTGGAAGGCTGACGCTCTACCAACTGAGCTACTCCCGCTTATAATTTGCAGTTTCTTGTGGGGAGAGCAGGATTCGAACCTGCGAAGGTATGAACCAACAGATTTACAGTCTGTCCTCGTTGGCCGCTTGAGTATCTCCCCAACAATTTCGAGCCGATGGAGGGATTCGAACCCCCGACCAGCTGATTACAAATCAGCTGCTCTGGCCAACTGAGCTACATCGGCAATTATTGGTAATCATTAAATAAAGAACATTCCCGTTAAAATTCGGATTGCAAATGTACAAACCTTTTTTTTATTGAAAAAATTTTTCTTGATTTTTTTGAGTTTTATTCACTTTCAAATGATTTTGATTTCCGTTTTATACCTTTACCACCATAAACATGAAGACTATTATTGTATGTGTAACGTCAGATTTAGCTACCGATAATCGGATTTTACGCCATTGTGAGCTCATGCATCAGATGGGTTTTAAGGTACATTTGATTGGCAGGATGCTTCCGTGGAGCCCAGCCATGCCGATACTTCCCTACCCTGTTCATCGGGTAAAGCTCCCTTTTCTAAAAGGACCTCTTTTCTATTTAAGTTATCAATGCTGGCTTTTCTTCTATTTACTATTTAAAAAAGCAAATATAATTTGGGCAAATGACCTCGATACAGTTGTACCGAGCTTTATTATTAGCAAGTTGCGTGGCCTAGACTACATCGTGGATTCTCATGAGCTCTTTACAGAAGTCCCAGAACTAAGTAAAGCCCCAATAAAAAAATCAATCTGGAAGTTCATTGAAAAACACGTTGCAGTAAAAACGAACATTTTCATTACGGTAAATCAATCGTTAGCTAAAATTTTTCATGAAAAATACGGAATCAATCCAAAGGTCGTGCGTAATGTTCCTAAACGAGTTGATATACCTCCTGCTCATTCAAGGAATCATTTAGGTATTCCCGAAGGCGACCTCGTGGCTGTAATCCAGGGGTCAGGGATTAATAAAGGCAGAGGCTTAGATGAAACGATTGAAGCCATAAACGAATTACGTGATGTGAGTTTATTGGTAATAGGTGGAGGCGATGCTATTGATGAGGCGAAACAAAAGACAATCGCCCTTGGAATCCAAGCAAAGGTTCATTTTATTGAGCGTGTTCCCTATCTAGAAATGATGCAATACACGCAAATGGGAGCGATTGGACTTGCCTACGACGCGGATCCCTGTTTAAATTTTCATTACGCACTACCAAATAAAATTTTTGATTATTTCCATGCGGGAATCGCGGTAATAAGCGGTCCTCAACCAGAAATTTCAGGGTTAGTATCTACTTACGAATGTGGGTATCTGATGAAGCAAATTTCTCCGGAATCAATACGGTGGGCGATAGCTTTTTATCAAAAACACCCAGAACTACTGGCTACACACCAACGAAATTCCAAGAAAGCTTCAGAAACAGAGCATTGGGACCTTGAAAAAAAGGTACTTGAATCCATTCTTCAAGGCTTGTAATGTTGAGCGCCCAACATGCGATTCAGTTGGAATAATTTAAAAAAATCAAAGGCAAAAACAATTGCGAAGGAACGCCCTGATTTAAGTCGTTTATGCAAAAGGGGCAAACAAACGTAGGCTGTCAACCTCAGTAAAACCAATAAATAATATTTTTTCAACTTGGCGTATACCCTAAGCAACCTTACGTGAGCAATAAAAGCCTCGGGATCTGACGCAAATTCAACACACTTGGAAAGGTTACGAATAGCCTCCTCCGTCTTTGCCAAAAAAATCTCATTCGAATCTAGCACTGCATTTCTTACGGGATTATCCAGGTGATGCGTAATATACCCATTCATATGCAGCTCAAATCCAAATAAGGTATCTTCATGGCCATAGCCTTTTAACTGATCATTAAAGGTTACCTTTTCAAATACTGACCTACGAATAAGCACATTGTTTGTTTTAAATCCCCCCGTGTTACGGTTGCGCTCAGCCGAGGTTTTACTTTCTCGTAATGTACTGACTTTCCAACGTAAAAAGTGGGAAGAAGGGGGTGGGGCTGCTTGATAAATACTACCTCCATAACTTACGAAAATTGAAGGATTTTGCGCAATTTCTATCCAACTCGAAATAAAGTTCGATGAAATAACTTCTGAATCTCCATCTAAGAATAAAATGGCTTGACCTTGCGCCGCTTGAACCAATAAATTTCTTGTACGTGCCCTGCCCAGATTTTTTGAATTACGAAGTACCCGTACACCTGGGAATTCCAATGGATTCGTTAATATAGGAACAGGTGAACAATCGTCGCAAACAACAATTTCAGCTTCACCCGAAACAGATTCTAGCTGATTTTGTAATGCACGGAGTAAGGCATCCACATTACAGTGATAGGCTGGAATGCAAATGCTGAGCATTATGCCATGGTATTCGGCGTGCCAAAATGCATTGGAGGGATTCCAGCTTGGGGCTCCTCGATTACACCAAAATTCTGCTCGTATTTCTCTATATTATCCGCTAATGCATGTAAAAATCGTTTCGCATTTTGCGGGGTCATTAACACCCTGGACCGAACCTTACCTTTCGGCATACCGGGCATCATTTGAATGAAATCACAAACAACCTCTGCTGGAGAATGTGTAATAACCGCCAAGTTAGAATATACCCCTAGGGCAATATCTTCTGACAATTCGATATTCATTTGGTTTTCTTGTTGGTCCATGATTTAATTAATTTCGGTTATTGTATCTGTAAATTTAATCCCAAATTCTTCTAATTCTTTCAAGACTGGCAAATATATTTCTTTTTGGACAGGAATATGAACCCCCGGATTGGAATATCCATTTAACATGAGTTTCGCGATGATTCCAATGGGCAAGCCCACGGTATTTGACATGGCAGTAAACACATTATCTTCACCAAGTGCCACCATAGATGAAGTGATTTTAGTGCGGCCTTTGAGGTGTTCAAATTCAAATTCATGCAGCATTACCAGCATATCCTTATCGCTTGGTTTTAATACCCATGCACCTTGAAGCAAGGTTTGTAATAAAAAGGCAGGGCTTGCATCTTCTTGAAATAAGAATACATCTCCATTAAAAAACCCAATTTCTTGAAATAGAATAAAAAGATGTTCACGTTCTGGCCTTAAGAATTTCTTTAATTTAACCTCAACGCTGTCCACAATGTGGTAAGGTAAGAACGCATT
>JACCDP010518503.1_pt1 | contig 15733 bp, 11 predicted proteins | sample 7445841 | NCBI WGS metagenome assembly JACCDP01 (sample SAMN15323441, study PRJNA562643) | freshwater metagenome | isolation source: river surface water | place: USA:Blue River Watershed | collected 2017-08-17 | reverse complement strand
GAGAGCGAACCGAGCGGCACCACGGTGCTGGTCGACGGCAAGGTCGTCTGCAAGGAAACGCCCTGTACGAAGAGCATTCCGTCCGGGCGCCACGACGTCACCATGTCGCTGGAGATGTACGACGACGCTTCGCAGATCGTGAACATCAGCAAGGCGAACAAGAAGACGCGCCTCTCTCTACCTCCAGCCTTCGCCACGGTGACGGTCGAGACAGCGCCGCCGGGCTTGCCCATTGAAATCGACGGGAAGCCCGTGGGAAGCGGCCCGCGGACGGTGCGGCTCGACCCGGGCGCGCACGAGGTGATGGTCCGCGACCGCTGCTTCATCGACGCCGGTGAGCGCATCGTCGTGAAGAAGGGCGACAACCGCCGAGTGCGGGTTGAGCTCGCGGCGAAGCTGTCAGGCCTGAGCGTGACGGCCGAAGACGAGAAGGGCAACGACGTGGAGGCCCAAGTCGAGGTGGACGGCAAGGCCATTGGCAGCACGCCCGTGACGGCGAAGGTGGCGACCTGTTCGAAGGAGGTCGTCGTGAAGGCCTCCGGCGGGCGCACGTGGAAGCAGGCGCTGAGTCTCAGGGAACGCGAGGTTCAGAGCGTCGTCGCGAAGCCGAAGGCCGCAGTTAGCAGACAAGGGATGGTTGGTAGTTGTCCAGCGGGGATGGCGTTTATCCCCGGCGACTCGTTCGACATGGGCTCCAACGACGGCGCTTCGGACGAGAGACCCGTCCACCGCGTCACGCTCAGCGGCTTCTGCATGGACGTCACCGAGTATGCAGAGGGCGACGGCAACTCGAAGGTCAACGTCTCGTGGGATGAGGCGAAGGCGCTGTGCGAGAGCCAAGGCAAGCGCCTGCCCACCGAGGCCGAGTGGGAGTTCGCCGCGCGCGGTCCCAGTGGCCGCAAATATCCGTGGGGCAACGCGGAGCCGACTTGCTACCGGGCCAACTACGACCAGTGCGGAAACCGCGTGAAGCGCGTGGGAAGCCTGCCAGCCGGCGCCACGCCCGAAAGTCTGCAGGACATGGCCGGCAACGTCTGGGAGTGGGTAGCCGACTGCTATGAAGGTTATTCATTCTCGCCTCAGAGTAGTCCATCGAAAGAGCAATGTTCGGGTGCTCGCGTGAACCGCGGCGGCGGTTGGAGCAGCCTCGCCGCGTGGCTGCGCGCCTCGAACCGCGACGGGAACGGTGCGGGGGACCGCAGCTTCAACCTCGGGTTCCGCTGCGCGCGCGGGGTGGGGCGGTGAGGCCCTCACCCACGCGAACGACGTCCGGGGCTTCGTGAGTCGCTTCGGGCGCGCCGTCGACAGCCACTGGCTGTCTCCGCTATCCCGTTTCGGGCGAGGGCTTCAAAGTGAAGACAGTCCTCTCCGCGCTTGCGGGGAGAGGACGCGCGGCAGCGCGGTGAGGTGCCTCACTTCCCCCCGCGCTTCTTCTCCAGCGACTTCTCGGCGCTCAACCGTTCGAGCGCGACCTCGCCGTGGTCGACGAACTGCATCGAGGCGGCGATGACCTTGTGCCCGGCGACGTCGGCGATCAGCCGGTGCATCTGCTGACAGACGCGGCGATAAGACGCGTGGCCCTGTGGCGCGGTGCGCAGCTCGATGAGGTGCATCGCCTCGCGCGCGTTCATCTGCAGGACGTAGCGCAGCCGGTAGGCCATCGGAATGGCGTACGGGGCGACCTGGGCGAGGCCGGCGTCGCAGAGCTGGGCGTGCAGCGCGGCGGTCTCGGACATGACGCGCACCCACTCCGTTTCGAAGCCGGCGGCGATGATCGCCTCGGGGATCGCGTAGCCGTGCGCGGGCGACAGCGGCTGCCACTCGATGGTCAGCATGCGGTGGCGCTGCAGGTCGCGGAAGGCGCCGTAGTCGCTCAGGACGTCGAAGCGGTAGGTGGTGCGCTCGAAGCATCGGCCCGGCTTGTGACGCCGGTTCGTGCGCGTGCCGACGGCGGCGCGGAGCAGCTCGGCGCGTTCGTCGGCGCTCATCTTTCGCGCGATGGAGAGCAGCTGATCGTCCGGCAGCGCGGCGTGCGCGTACATCGCTGCTGCCACGACCTTCGCCTCGCCGTCCGGGTCGAAGTCGGTCAGCGTCACCTCGGGGCGGTCTTCCGGAACGGCTTTCAAACAGGCCTGTTTCGTCGCATCGGCCGTCCGCGCCGCGATCTCCGCGAGATAGGCGCTCCACTTGCCGCCGCGCTCGGTCTGGTCGACGCGCGACAGAAACGCCGGCACCACTTTTCGAAGTTCGACGAGGAGCTGGTCGGCGGTCTCCCTCACCTCGGCGAGAGGCGACGCGCGCATGCGCAGGAGCAGCGCCTCGAACGCCTGCCCGGTGCCGTAGAGCCCCACGTTCGACTTCGTCGCTGCGGGCAGCAGACCGCGCACCGTGTCCAGCGCCTTCGCGCGGAGCGACCGCTGCCAGACCCCGTCGGAAGCCTCGGCGTCGCGGGGCAGCGTCGCCGCGTAGTGCTGCTGCATGCCGTCCAGAAGGCGCGCGTAGGTCTCGAAGGCGAGATCCATCACCGCTTCGAATCGGGCCTTGATCTCAGGCCGATTCGCGAGCTCGGGCGGTGTGACGTAGCGCCACTTTCCGCCGGGCTTGTCGGTGTAGGGGATGTAGCGGGTCGACTGCTCGAGGTACGACATGAGCCGCCCCCACTCGAGCACCTTCGTCAGCACGTTCGACGCGCCCTCGACCGCGACGTGAACGCCGCCCAACTGCGCCACGGAGTCGTCGCCGTACTCGACGAAGACCTTCTCGTAGAGCGCCTCGGCCCGGGCCGCACGCGAGGAGTCGAGCTTCGTCGGTTGTACGTCCGCAGCGAACTCGTCGGCGAATAGCCGCCGCAGCCCCTTCGGCGAGCGCGAGTAGCGGGCGAAAAGCGCGCCCTTCACCACCTCGGGCAGCGCCGTCAGCGCAAAGACGTTGGAATCGAGGGTCGTGAAATAGGGCGAGAGCAGCGCCCTTTCTTCGGCCGATAGAGGCTCGTTCTCGATGGCCACGGGTGACTCCTAAAGAGACGCGCGCACCCGCCCTCTGATAGACGAGCGGCCGATGGACGCCTTTGCGAATCGACTCCGGAAGAATCTGGCACGCCTCGGCCCGGCGATGAAGAGCGGCGGCACGACGGCGTATCGGCTCTACGATCGCGACCTCCCGGAAGTGCCTTATTTCGTGGACCTTTACGGCCCCCGGGTCCTCGTCTCCGAGTTCGTGACGCCGCGCGGTCGCCGTCAGTCGCCCGAGGCGCGCGCCGCCGAGCACGACGCCGTCATCGCCGCGGTCTGCGAGGTGCTGGGCGTCGGCGAGGAGGCGATCGCCTTCAAGCAGCGCGAGCGCCACCGCTCCATCGGGCGTCAGGCCGGCGGACGCGCCGAACATGAGTTCCCGGTGCAGGAGCACGGCCTCACGTTTCTCGTGAACCTCGACGACTACCTCGACACGGGGCTCTTCCTCGACCATCGGGCGGCGCGGCGCCTCGTCGGACGGGCTTCGCGCGGCAAGCGGGTGCTGAACCTCTTCTGCTACACCGGGGCCTTCTCGGTGCATGCGGCGAAGGGCGGCGCGATCAGCACGACGAGCGTCGATCTCTCCACGACCTACCTCGCCTGGGCAGAGCGAAACTTCCGGGAAAACGGTCTGGAGGCACACGGGCACCGCACCGTCCGAAGCGACGTCTTCGACTTCCTGCGGACGACGCGCGACACCTTCGACCTGATCGTGCTCGACCCGCCGACGCTTTCTCGCTCGAAGACGGGCCAGTCGTTCGACATCCAGAAGTCGCACCCGGAGCTGATCGCGCTGGGGCTCGTGCGGCTCGCTCCGGGCGGCTGGATGCTCTTTTCGACCAACTTCCAGCGCTTCGTCCTCGATGAAAAACGGCTGCCCCCGTGCAGCGTCCGCGAGCTCACGAACGAGACGACGCCGCCCGATTTCCGCCACGGGCTGCATCGGGCGTTCGAGATATCCGCGCGTTCGACCGAACCCTGAGCCGCTGGGCGGAGTGTCACAATTCGCGACATTGCAGATGCTTCGAATTGTGGCAGAAGGCCGTGCACCGGCCGTGGTGGCCTGTTTTTTCGCCGCATGACGATGCGGCACTCTGAGGAGATTCGGCATGAAGGTTCGTTCAGCAATTTTCGCGGTCGCCCTTGCGGCCCTCGGCTGCGGCGACATGCACGGCAAGGATGGCAAGGACGGCGCGTCTTGCACCGTCAGCACGTCGGCAGACGGCGTGAAGACGATGTCGTGCCCGGACGGCACCAGCATCACGCTGGCGGACGGCGCGAAGGGCGCGGACGGCGCTGCCGGCACCAACGGTACGAATGGTGCTGACGGTAAGAGCGCGCTGATCGCGACGGCTGTCTATGAGAACGACGGCATCGAGCCCTGTCCCACCGGCGGCATCAAGATCAGCGTTGGCATCGACACGGACGGCGACGGCGTGCTGGATGACGCTGAAATCACCAAGACCCAGGATGTCTGCAACGGCACGAACGGCCTCGATGGTGCGACGGGCGCGACGGGCGCGACGGGTGCGACGGGCGCGACGGGCGCGAACGGAAACGACGGCACCAACGGCACGAACGGCACCAACGGCACGAACGGCACCAACGGCATCAATGGAGCGAACGCCCTGCTGGAGCGTGACATTGTCACCAAGCCCGGCAACCCGCTCACCCCGGCTGAGTGCCCGGCGGGTGCCGCGTGGACCTTCATTGGCGTCGATGCGAACAAGGACGGTACCTTCGTCAACGCCGACGGCACCCTCCAGGTCTCTGAGATTGGCCTTTCGTTCTACGACTGCCTCGCCGACGACGACAGCGACACCGTCGCCGACCGGTTCGACAACTGCCCCGACCGGGCGAACCCTTCGCAGGCTGACGCCGACTCAAACGGAGTGGGCGACCGTTGCCAGGTCTGGAGCGAGGCTCCGGAGGGTTCCTCATTCGTGATGTTCGCGGCCGACGATCGCTACTACTTCGCTTGCGATGGCACCGTCGAAGACCGGCCGTGCGACGCCACGACCGATTGCTCGGAACTGTGGGCCGCCATCAGTGGCTTCAACTACGCCGACTACACCTACGTCTGTACGGTTGCCGGAGCCTCGAGCAGCGGCTTCGGGGTGTACCCCAACGGAGTCTGCGCGCAGTTGGCCATCGTCGGCACTCCCGTCTGTCCTTAGGTTCCAGCCCGCTTCCATCTGCCGGCCGCTCCTTCACCGGGGTGGCCGGTTCGTTTTCTCGACGTTCTCCCGCTTGTCTCGCGGCCACGCATTAGCGAGAACAGAGAGGGGCCGTGCATCGAGCCCGAGGAGAACCCGAATGAATCAGAGGAACCGGCAGTTGTTGGGCCTCGTGGCCGCGCTTGTCTCGCTCGCGTGTGCGGGCGCCCCGGGAGAGAGGGGAACCGACGGCGCTTCCTGCTCCATCGTGCAGTCTTCAGACGGCGTCTCGGTCCTGAAGTGCCCCGATGGAAGCTCTTTCGAGCTTCGTTCCGGCGCTTCCGGTGCGCCGGGAGAGGCGGGTGATGATGGCAAGCAGAGCCTTCTCTCCGTCTCGGTGATTCCTGCCGACGGCGCAGCCCCGTGTCCCACCGGTGGACACACCCTTCGCGTCGGCGTTGACGATGACGGTGATGGAATCCTCGACGACGCCGAGGTTGAGCAGACGGAGGTGCTCTGCAACGGCGCCGGCGGTCCCCAAGGAGAGCCCGGCGAGACGGGAGCGCAGGGACCGCAGGGCGAGACGGGAGCGCAGGGACCGCAGGGCGAGACGGGAGCGACGGGAGCGCAGGGGCCGCAGGGCGAGACGGGAGCGACGGGAGCGCAGGGGCCGCAGGGCGAGACGGGAGCGACGGGAGCGACGGGAGCGACGGGCGAGACGGGAGCGCAAGGGCCGCAGGGCGAGACGGGAGCGCAAGGGCCGCAGGGCGAGACGGGAGCGACCGGGGCGCAGGGTGAGGCGGGCACATCGGCCCTCCTCATGCGAGATGTCGTGACTCCGTCGAACCATCCTGACACGCCGGCCGAGTGCAGCGCTGGGGCCGTCTGGGTGCTGATGGGCGTTGACACCAATCGCGACGGAACCTTCGTCAATCCTGACGGGAGCCTCCAGCACGCAGAGATTGCGCTCGCGCTCCCCACGTGCTTCCGCGACAGCGATGGAGATGGGATTCGCGATCAAATCGACACCTGTCCGACCATCAGCGACCCGGCCCAGCAAGACAGCGACGGCAACGGCTTTGGTGATGCATGCGAGGACCTCTGGAGCAGCCGGCCCAGCGGCACTCTGAGCGTGCTTCAGTTCGTCGAACGCGACCACCTGTACGCCTGTCAGTCCGAAACGGCCTTTCAGCGATGCGATGGCTCCAGCCAGTGTCCGGCGTTGATGAACGCCACAGCCGGCGACGGCTTCGAATACCGCTGCGTCGCGCGGGTCCGGGCTGAGGGCATGAGCGGGTGGGGAACCTTTGGACCGGGGAGTGTCTGCCTTCGCATAAGCGTTGTCGGGTCGGCGGCCTGCGCTCCGCCTCCCTGAGGCTAAGGCGTTGTTCCGGCCGTTGCCGGCCGCTCCCTCACCGGGGCGGCCGGTTCGTTTTCTCCATGGCCCTGCTATACGCGCCCGGGAAGAAGGAGCGCTCTCCCATGCCGACCAGGAAGCAGTTCGTCGCCCTCGCGGGAAACATCGGCGCCGGCAAGACCACCGCCGCCAAGATGATCAGCCAGCAGTTCGGCTACGAGCTGTTCGATGAGCCGGTCGTCGACAACCGCTTCCTGCGCGACTACTACGCCGACATGCGCCGCTGGAGCTTCACGCTCCAGCTCGAGTTCCTCATCAAGCGCATCGAGCACCACGAGCTGATCCACACGGTGCCGAAGAGCTGCGTGCAGGACCGGACGCTGCTGGAGGACCCCGAGGTCTTCGCGAAGTATCTCCACGGTCTGGGGCATATGGACGACCGCGAGCTGGAGCTCTACTTCGACTACTTCCACAAGCTGAACAAGAACGTCCACCAGCCCGACAAGATCATCTGCTTGGACGTGCGCGACATCGACGTCGTCATGGGCCGGATCCGCAGCCGCGGGCGCAGGGAGGAGCAGGGCATCGCCCGCGACTTCCTCGTCGGCCTCGGCGGCTACTACACGAGCCTGCCGCTCATTTGCCGAAACAAGTACCGCATCGAGACGCTGGTCATCGACGTCTCGAGCATCGACATTCGCGGCGCGCAGCGGGAGCAGTTCCTCGACACGGTCTCCACCTTCCTGCAGAGCTGACGCGAGGCTTTTCAAGATGAGCGATCCTCACACCGCGCGCGCCACCTACGTCGAGACGACCCATCTGGTTCTCCCGGGCCAGACCAATGCGCTGGGAACGGTCTTCGGCGGAAACGTCTGCGCCTGGCTCGACCTCGCGGGCGCCGTCGCCGCGCAGCGCCACTGCCGCCGCCCGGTCGTCACGGCCAGCATGGACGACATTCACTTCCACGCCTCCATCAAGGTGGGCCACATCGCGGTGGTCAAAGCCCAGGTGAACGCCGTCTTCCGCACGAGCCTCGAGGTGGGCGTCGAGGTCCACAGCGAAGACCCGCTGACAGGCGACCGGCACCACACCACCACGGCCTACCTGACCTTCGTCGCGCTGGACGCCCACGGCAAGCCCGCCGCCATGCCTCCCCTGACCGTCGAGACCGACGAGGAGCGGCAGCGTGAGGCCGAGGCGAAGCAGCGCCGCGCCGACCGTCTGGAGCGCAAGCGGCAACTCCGCAGCTGATAGGGCCGCCCAACGTTTGCCGGCGGCGTCGCGCCGTGGCAGCATTCTGACGCTCAGCGTCATTCTCTCGGAGTCGCCATGCGTCCCGTCCGCTGGACCCTTCGCCCGGTCGTCCTGTTCTTCCTCGTCGTCGCGGCGGCGCAGGCCTGCGATTGCGGCGAGAACGCCGGGCGTCTGCGCGGCACCGAGCCCGTCATCAGCGTCGACCCGTCGTCCGTCACGCTCGATGGCGTGCCGGGGCGCGTCACCGAGACCATCCTGCGCGTTTCGAACGTCGGCGCAGGGGTCCTCAAGCTGACCGCGGCGCCCGCCTTCGTCGAGAAGGACAACGACGGCGCCACCGAGTACGGCGTCTACAGCCTCTTCGAGAAGAGCTGCGACGAGAGCCCTCGCACGGGAACGCAGCGCCTCGAGATCCCGTCGGGCGACTGCGCCCAGCTCGTCTTCCGCTACCTGCCGAGCGGCGACGGCGACGACTCGGCCGAGCTGCACCTGCTGTCGAACGACCCCGAGACGCCCGATTTTGTCGTGCCCATCAACGCGAAGGCGCTCACCCCGAAGCTCGAGGTCTGCGCCTGGGACGGCCAGACCAAGCTCGGCTGCACGTCGGAGATCCCCGCAGGCGCCACGCTCGACGTCGACTTCGGCATGGTTACGCCCGGCAGCTCGACCGTCCGCACCCTGAAGCTGACGAGCAGCGGCACGCGCCCGGTGCGCATCCAGGGGCTCAACCTCTCCGGAGACGCCGACTTCACCGTCACACCGCCCACCCTCGACACCTCGCTCGAGAACGGTCAGGGCGCCGAGGTGACGGCAACGTTCGCGCCCCTGACCGGCGGCAACCGGACGGCGACGCTCACCATCTCGAACGACGACCCGACCGCGCCCATGCTGCCGATCCGCCTCATCGGCGTCGGCGACGCCTCGCGGGTCTGCCTGTGCGTCGGCGCTGCCGGCGAGCGCTGCGTGCCGACCTCGGTCGCCGACTTCGGACAGGTGAGCCTGGGCGGCGAGGGCAAGAAGTTCGTGCGACTCGCGTCGTGCGGCACCAAGCCGCTCATTCTTCGCCAGGCTGAGGTGACGGAAGGCGGGCCGGTCTTCACGGGGGCCGCCACGAACCTCGGCGGCGGCCTCGCGATGAGCAACGTCGCGGGCGACCCGTCGCGGGAGCTCGAGATTCCGCTCTCGTTCAAGCCCGTCACCGAGGACCGCTTCGTCGGCAAGTTCTCGTTCCGGACCGACGCGGAGCAAGGCTACGTCAACCTCGTCGGCAACGGCATTCCGAGCGGCTGCAAGCTCGACACGGCGAGCCCCGTGCTCGACTTCGGCCAAGTCGCGAGAGGCATCGAATCGCGCCGCGAACTCGTCGTCGCAAACCGTGGCACGTCGACCTGTCTCATCCCCTCGGGCGCCAGCATCACCTCCGGCGCCAACGTCTCGTTCGCCGTCGTCGCCGTTCCTGCCGCAACCACCATCGACCCGGGCCAGACGGTGCGGTTCGGCGTCGCCTACACGCCGCAGGACATCGCCGGCCCCGACGCGGGCGAGGTCTCCATTCCGTACGGCGACGCAGTGGGCGGCGTCGCCACCTCGAGCCTCGTCGTTCCCCTCGCGGGCACTCCGGTGGCGGAGCCCAAGTGCGTGCTCGTCGCAAGCCCCGGCCGCGCCGGCAGCCGCAAGCTGAACTTCGGTCAGGTGCGCACCAACAGCGAGAAGGTGCTGCCGGTGACCCTGCAGAACACGGGCTCCGCCCAGTGCACGCTCAACTCGTGGAACGTCTCGGGCTTCGCCGCGCCCGGGTCGCCGAACGATGCCGGCTTCTTCCGCATCAAGACGCCGCCCAAGGCGCTGCTGCAGCCGGGCGAGACCACGGCCCTCGAGGTCGCCTTCACGCCCACATCGGACCGCGCCTACGGCTCGCCTTTCGGCGGCGGCGGCGGCCTGCCGATCGGCGGCAACACCTTCGGCGTCAACCTCCTCGTCAAGACCTCCGACCTCGTCTCGTTCTCGGGGCAGGACTGCAGCGGCTTCACCGGCTCGGGCCCTGCGGGCTGCGTCGGCTGGGCGCTTTCCGGCACCGGCGTGAAGAGCGACCTGCAGGTGCTGCCGGGCGACATCGACTTCGGCAAGGTGACGCTGGGGTGCCGCTCGCGCGAGGAGCGCATCACGCTCTACAACACGGGACAGGCCGTGGTGAACATCAAGTCGGTCACCGTGGACCCGGCGCCGCCGCCCGAGATCTTCAAGGCCGTCACGCCGGCGCTCCCCCTCCAACTCGCCGGCGGCGCGCAGATCACCTTCACCGTCCGCTACAAGCCGCCCGCCGTCGGCATTCACACCGGCACGCTCTCCATCGAATCGGACGCGACCAACGTTTCGGGCTCGAACCCGTTCATCACCGTCGGACTGCGCGGCGAGGGCACCACCGACTCGCGCCAGACCGACACCTTCGACCAGTCGACGCGCCCCAAGACCGACGTGCTGTTCGTCGTCGACAACTCCGGGTCGATGAGCGAGGAGCAGGGCCGTCTCGCCTCGAACGCATCGCGCTTCATCGGCGTCGCCCAGCAGCTCAACACCGACTTCCAGATCGCCGTCATCACGACCGACATGGACGCGTCGAACCAGTCGGGCAAGTTCATGGGCAGCCCGAAGATCATCACCAACGGCACGTCGGCCGCGTCGCAGCTCGCCACCACCGTCCGCGCGCTGGGCACCGGCGGCAGCTCCGACGAGAAGGGGCTCGCCGCCATGGTCGCCGCGCTGACCGACCCGCTCATCAACGACGCGAACAACAACCGGGGATTCCTGCGGCCCGACGCGAAGCTGGCCGTCGTCGTCGTCAGCGACGAAGAGGATTACTCGTCGGCGAACGTAGACTTCTACGTCGACTTCCTGAAGAACATCAAAGGCCAGTACAACGCGGCAATGGTGTCGCTCTCGGCCATTGTCGGCGATGCGAACGGCCAGAACTCCAGTGGGCAGCCCGGCTGCACCAGCGCTGACGGCGATGCGGTCGAGGGCAGCCGCTACATCGCCGTACAGCAGCGCACGAGCGGCCAGTTCCGCAGCATCTGCTCCTCCGACTGGGGTCAGGTCGCCGCCGACATCGGCCTCGACGCCTTCGCCTCGCGATCGGGCTTCCCGCTCTCGCGCGTCGCCGACCCGACCAGCATCCGCGTCACCGTCAACGGCACGGTCTCGCCCGCCTCGAACTGGACCTACGACCCCGCCGCCAACATGGTGGTCTTCAACCCGACCTCGCTTCCGGCGGCCGGTGCCACGGTCGTCATCGAGTACGACACGCTCTGCCTCTAGCTGCAGGAGAGTCCGGACATGACCTTCGACGCCACCCTGCTTGGAGCCGTCGGCTGCGCCGCCGCTGTTGGCGCATTCCTCGCCGTCCGTCTGCCGGGCCTGTCGTTCACATGGCTGGGTCTGTCGGCCGCTGGCGGAAGCCTCGTGGCCCAGCAGCAGGGCGTCAACGCCTTCACCGGCTTCGTGCTGGGGCTCGTCGTCGGCGCACTCGTCGACGGTGTGGTGGGCTCGTGGGGCATGACCGCGCGGTCATCCCCGGCCGATGATCGGGACTCGGCCTAATGCCCGTCCACCGCTACTTCGGCGGTTCGATGGGGTCGGGAGCGCGCTGAATCAGCGCCTTCTCGATCGTGATGAGCTGGCCGGCGGGAACGACGAGACCCCTCACATGAACCTCTTCGTAGCCTTCGAAGGTGAGGACCACATCGTGCGGCTGGTCGGCCGACACATCGGTGATGGTCGTCGGCGAATGGCTTTGCTGAACCTGCCCGTCCAGCGTGACGATCGCCCCTTCGGGAACCGTGACGATCGACAGCTTTCCCGGCTTCTTCGTGAGCGTGAGCTTCAGCGGCTGCGTCCCCGAGAACGGCGGAAGGCTGTGCCGAAGCGGCTTGAAGCCGTCCGCAGCAAGCACGAGCTCGTGTGAGCCGCGCTCCAGCGCCACTCTCATCGGGGTGTGGCCCACGTCGGCGCCGTCCAGCAGGACCGAGACGCGGGGAGGGTCCGAATCGAGCTCCAGCACCGGTCTGCGTCGCGCCATCCACAGCCCACCAACGCCCAACCCGAGCAGCAGGAGCCCCACGCCGGCGGCCGCCAGAAGCAGGGGCCTTCGACCGCGCGTCTGCGGCTTCGTTCTGTGCGTCGACGACTGTTCGGGCGACCGACGGTTCCGAGAGCTCAGCACGGTCCGTTCGACGCGGGTTGCGGAGGGCGGCTCGCTGTCGACCCGCAAGGGCGGCTGCGCCGCGTGGCTGCTGCCGGTTCTCGTCGGCGCGTCGTGAAGCAGGGCCTCGGCACGAACCGTGTCGGTCTGAACAGCATTCGAAGGGTCGACGCGGATGGTGCCGGTCTGGAGCCCATGGGCCGGGTCGACGCGGATGGTGCCGGTCTGGAGCCCGTGGGCCGGGTCGACGCGGATGGTGCTCGTCTGCAGGGGCGCCGGAGCGCGCAGCGTTCCCGACATCGGGTCGTCGCGCAGCCGGGCCGCGCGCAGCGCCGTCGCCGTCCGCTCCTCCTCGATTTCGAACCCCTCGCTCGGTGCGACCGTCGGGGACTCGGCCCGAAAACGCGTGCCATCAACAGCAGACCGGCTCGTTCCCGGCTCCGGAGCCGCCGCCACCAACACCTCGACCAACACCTCGTCGCGCCCGGCGCTCCGCACGGTCTGGGGTTCGAGTCGCGACGCGCCTTCCATGCGGTCCGCGTAGATCTCTCGCATGAACCGCCGCAGGTCCGCTTCACTGCCGGCCTGCCGATGCGAGGTGAGGTACTCCTCCAGCTCATCCGCAAGCTGCGCCGCGGTCGGGGTCCGGTCCTCGCGACGTTTCGACAGCGCGCGCAGAATGACCCCCTCGAGCGCGGGGTCGATGGCGGGGTTGTAGCGGCTCGGGCGCTCGACCTGGCAGGCCAGGACCGCCTGCACCGTGGCCATGTCGGTCGGCTTCTTGAACAGCCGTTGCTGTGTCACCAGCTCGTAGAGCACCACGCCCAGCGCGAAGACGTCGCTGCGCCGGTCCACCCGCAGGCCATCCGCCTGCTCGGGCGACATGTACGAATACTTGCCCTTGAGCACGCCGGTCCGCGTCTGCGTCGCGCCGTCCGACGCCTTCGCGATGCCGAAGTCGATGACCTTCACCTCGCCGTCGAAGGTGACGAGGAGGTTCTGCGGAGACACGTCGCGGTGCACGATGCCCAGCGGCCTTCCCTGCTCGTCCGCCTGTTCGTGCGCCGCGTGCAGGCCCCGGCTCGCGCCGATGAGCACGCGCACCGAGAGCGGCACCGGGAACGTTCGGCCTTCAGCCGCCGCCTGCTTCGCGATGCGGCGCAGGTCCTCGCCGTGCACGTACTCCATCGCGATGTAGTAGCTGCCCGACTCCTTGCCGACGTCGAAGATCTGCGCGACGTTCGGATGGTGCAGGCGCGCCGCGACGCGGGCCTCCTGCAGGAACATCTTCACGAACTCGTCGTTCTCCGCGAGGTGGGGCAGAATCCGCTTCACCACCAGTGTTCGCTCGGCGCCCCCGGCCAACCGTTCCCGCGCCAGGTACACCTGGGCCATCCCGCCGGTGGCGAGTCGCGAAACGAGTTCATACGGACCGAAACGGACGGCGGACATCGGCCCGGGAGCCTAGGCGTCGCCTGCCGGGGGGTCAACGAAACGACCGGCCAGGCCAGCCCCGGCAAGTCGCGGTCGATGCGCCAAGGCCCTGCCGTCGGCTGTCCGGGTTACCGGCTCATCGACTGCAGGAAGTCCCGGTTGTCCTTGCTGTTCTTCATGTTCTTGAGCAGCAGCTCCACCGAGTCGATGGGGTTGAGCCCGTGCAGCACCTGGCGCATGGCCCAGACGCGGTGCAGCGTGAACTCGTCCATCAGCAGCTCCTCCTTGCGCGTGCCGGAGCGGTTGATGTCGAGGCACGGGAAGATCCGCTTCTCCATCAGCTTGCGGTCCAGAGCGATCTCCGAGTTGCCGGTGCCCTTGAACTCCTCGAAGATCACCTCGTCCATGCGGCTGCCGGTGTCGACCAGCGCCGTGCCGATGATGGTGAGGCTGCCGCCCTCCTCGATGTTGCGCGCCGCGCCGAAGAACCGCTTCGGCTTGTGCAGCGCGTTCGAGTCGACGCCGCCCGACAGGATCTTTCCGCTCGACGGCACCGTCGCGTTGTAGGCCCCGGCGAGGCGCGTGATGCTGTCCAGCAGGATGATCACGTCGCGGCCCGACTCGACCAGCCGCTTCGCCTTTTCGATCACCATCTCCGCGACCTGCACGTGGCGCGTCGCCGGCTCGTCGAAGGTCGAGCTGACCACCTCGCCCTTCACCGTGCGCTCCATGTCCGTCACCTCTTCGGGCCGCTCGTCGATGAGCAGCACCATCAGCACGGCGTCCGGATGGTTCGTCGCAATGGCGTGGGCGAAGTTCTGCAGCAGCACCGTCTTGCCGGCCCGCGGGGGCGCGACGATGAGGCACCGCTGGCCGAAGCCGATGGGGCAGAGAAGGTCGACGATGCGCGTCGTGAACTCGTCGGCGTCGTGCTCCAGCTTGATGCGCCTGTTCGGGTAGAGCGGCGTCAGGTTGTCGAACAGCACCTTCAGCTCGCCCTCCTGCGGCTCCTTGAAGTTGATGCTCTCCACCTTCAGGAGCGCGAAGTAGCGCTCGGCGTCCTTCGGCTGGCGAATCTGGCCGCTGATGGTGTCGCCCGTCTGCAGATTGAAGCGGCGAATCTGGCTGGGCGAGACGTAGATGTCGTCCGGCCCGGGCAGGTAGCTGAAGTCCGGCGAGCGCAGGAAGCCGAAGCCGTCGGGCAGCACCTCCAGGACGCCCTCGCCGAAGACGATGGTGTTGGTCTCGGCCTGCTTCGAGAGGATCTCGAAGATCAGGTCCTGCTTCTTCAGGCCGCTCGCCCCTTCGATGTCCAGCGACTTCGCCAGCCGGGCGAGGTCGGTGATCTTCATGTTCTTCAGGTCGGACAGGTTGAGCACCTTCGGCGGCGCCTCGGGAAGTTCGGGCGTCCCGAGGCTTTCGGGGGCGGTCTGGACAGCGTCGGACATGGGCTTGCTCCATCGGTGCCCGGGGCGAAGGGGAGGTCGCCCGCGACTGGCACGCTTGGGGGTCTCGTGCGGAGGTGTTCTCCGCGGCTCGGGGCGGGGTGGCTCGGAGAGTTACAGAGGGTCCGGTCGTGCGTTGGTGCGGTCGAGCGGTCGCGCGGGGGAGAGGTCGCCCGGCGGCAGAGGTGCCGGGGTGAGCCGGGGTGAGCCGGGAGCGCCGCGGACGGCTGCGGTCGCTTCGGAGCGGGTGCGGCGAAACGCCACAATGATAGGGACGACACTCTGCCCGAGTCAAGGCGAACCGCAGGTTCCTGCAGGGGAATCGCAAGTTCGTCACGCGGCGCTCCGCCGCTTCCCCCGAACGCCATTCTTGACAGGTCGAATCGCGAATGTTGCCATCCGATACGCACATCGATTGAGCGGCGTTCAGTTTCGTCGCGTGGCCATCGGTCACGCCGGCCGGCCCGTTGGCTGCGTCGGCGCCTGACGTGCGGTGTACGGAGGAATGGCAGATGGAAATCACCGAAGTCCGGGTATTCCCCGTCGACGAGCCGAAGCTCAAGGCCTACGTCACGATCACCATCGACCACTGCTTCGTCGTCCGTGACCTGAAGGTCATCGAGGGCACCAGCGGACTGTTCGTCGCCATGCCCTCCAAGCGGCGGAAGGACGGCACCTTCAAGGACATCGCCCATCCGCTCAACGCCGAGACGCGCGACCGGATGGAGCAGGCGGTCCTGGACGAGTACGACCGGGAGCTGAGCCGAGGCACGCCGCCGCTTCCCCCGGAGGAGATCGCCTGAGTCGACGCCGGGGCCGCACCCATGCTATGCGCACGCCCGAATCCTCGGAGCAGCGAGGACGGGAGGCGCCATGGG
>JACCDP010170970.1_pt1 | contig 15736 bp, 15 predicted proteins | sample 7445841 | NCBI WGS metagenome assembly JACCDP01 (sample SAMN15323441, study PRJNA562643) | freshwater metagenome | isolation source: river surface water | place: USA:Blue River Watershed | collected 2017-08-17 | reverse complement strand
TTGAGAGTGCACATCCTTCGCCACTCGGCGCCTACCGCGGCTTTTTCGGCTCCCAGCCCTTCTCGAAGATCAATGCGTTTTTGGGAGAGGGGGTTAGGTGGTGATGTTGTTTCGATAAAGCAATCCGTTCGGTTGAATGCTATCTAAAATTTGTGGGTACGTTAGTTTTTTTAATTCAAATTGAAAGTCCTTTTCAAATAGCCTAATGAACTCCTTAATTTTTTCATTGCTACAATGAGTCATTAATAAAGCTTCGAGGATTACATAGCAGGCTATTCTCTTATCTAGAATATTGAATCCCTTCATTGAGAGCGGTGTTTCTTTTAAAATTTCTTCCACGATTTTATTGTACTCATCAATGGAATAAAATCGTGCAGCTGCGAAAATTCTTAATGCTTTTGCGCGCAATTTAGGGAAAGTTGTGATGTTATTGAAAAGAGGTTTGTGACGATTAATAACATTTTGAATTTCATTAAAAACTCTCACGAATTTGGTATTTTCATTATTTAAGTAATGATGTCGGGCGATGATTGATTTCGCAAAAATGAAATTCTGAAAAGGACTAATTTCATCGATGTTTCCTATGTGAGAGATGTATAGTTGAAGTCCCTTTGAATAGTTGGGTAATTCAAAATCGGGATCTGCCATTAATTCAAAGAAGCATTCTCTGACTATAGAATTGGCTGCAAATTTTTTATAGAAAGGAAGTTCAGCTTGAGGTGAAAGTTTTAACGCTTGAAAAATAGTAAAGCCAAGAAGACTTTTATTTTCAATGCTCAAATTGGAATCCAGAGATTCAAGATAAGAGGAGATACTATTGAATTCTTGATTTAGCACACATTGAAAAAGTAGGTTTTGACTAATTTTTTTAAAGTCAATTTCAGTACCTATTGAAGTTGCTAATATTGAATCTCTTCGGATATCAGCAAGAAGGTCACTTATAGATTCATAGCCACAAAAAATGGCAATCGTGTCAAGTGTATGTTGGTAAGGATGATGTTTTTCAGAATGGAAGAAAAGTCGGTATATGGTGCTTTGCGAAATATTCTCTTTGATTCTATTTTGAATTTGCATTGATAAATGTAGACAATCTTTTTTGGAGAGAATAGGCGTTCCAAATTCTAACTCAACCTTCTTTTTTAAAAGATTAAGCTCAATTGCCGTTAGATGTATAATAGGTTTTGCCAATTTTTTTTCAAAATTAAATACCAATATAACTTATTGAATGCGCTTTGAAAACTTGAACCAACTTGACCTGTAATAGTGAAGTTAGATAAGGTAAAATTGTTAAGTCAAAAGTTGAAAATGAATAAGGGTTTGAGCAAAATTTTAAAATTGTATTCTAGTAGGTACAATTTTCAAAATTTTTATTCTATTGCAGCTTTGAAAATTCAAAGTAATGAGTTGTTATTTAAATCTTACAAACCTAGTTCTAAGGAATTATTGATCAATTCTACTCCTATTTTAATGCCAAGAGTAAATGAAGGAGATATTAGAGTGGACTTACCAATCTGGTTCGGTAATGATTCTGATTCGTCTTATCGAATAATGATTTTAGGTCGAGAACCTAGACACTCTAATGATAAATTTAATATTGTTCGTGATGAATTAAATAAAGTTGTGTTTGCGACACCTTTTGGTATTGAGCTCTGGTCAGAAAGAAATAAGTACTATAGGTCTTTTAAGTGCTTATTTGAAAGAAAGGACTTATTTATTTATTTTACAGATGTTGTAAAGTATTATCATGTTTTAGATTCAAAGGAAGCAAGCGATAAAGTTGCAAAAAAGAACTTTTGGCATGAAGCGTCCAATAATCAAGATAAATTGAACTTTCTAAAACAAGAAATCGATATTTTAAAACCAAATGTTATTGTGGCACTGGGGAATGATTGTGCTCGTTTTTTAACGATGCATTTTGCTCAATATTATTATGTGTTTCCTGTTGTTCATCCAAATGCAAGACAAAATAGCAGAAGTGGTAAAAATGCTTGGGAACTAATTCATGAAAGTTTAATATCATTAATCAATACATACGAAAATGGCAAAAAATAGCGCTAGAGGATCATGGGATTCAAATGACAAAAGAACAAAGGCTGGTCGAAGTAAGTCAACTTATCATCCACACAAAGATTTAGATGCTGTATTTGGTCTTGCTGGAAGTTTGTTCGCAAATAAGAAAAAAGTCAAGTCTACTTCCAAGAAAAAGAATGTTGAGTTCGATGAAGATTATGATTTTGATTATTCTAGTGGAAATGAGAGCTCTGGAAAAAATGAAAATATTGGATCGCAAAATGAAAAATTAAGCGTATCCATGAAAGTATTTATGGGTGTATTAGCAGTTGGAGGAATTGGTATTTGTATAGTTTTTTGGTTATGGATAGCCTCATTGTTTTAAATCTATGAGTTTAATTCAAAAAAGAGGCGTTAGCCCCTTTTTTTGTTACTTCCGAAAATCTCTAACCCAATCTTTTCTTTCGAAATTTAAAGTTAACTATTGATCAGTTTTTCGCCTACCGCGGCTTTTTCGGCTCCCAGCCCTTCTCGAAGATCAATGCGTTTTTGGGAGAGGGGGTTAGGTGGTAATTATACTTCAATCTACCGATTCACCGAAACAAACCCATCCACTTTTCCTTCATCGCCGCCGCCGCATGTGGTGACGTAGGTGAGGAGATAATAGTAGGTGCCTTCTGATACATCTGTTGGAATCCAGTAGGGAATGGCATCGCTGGAATCAAATTGTATCCCGCCCCAACGATTGTAAACTTTCAAATCATAAGTGCTGAAGTATGCTCTAACATCCTGGCTCAAATCATCCGCCAAAAAGGGTCGCCATTCATCATTCAAACCATCTTGGTTCATGCTGATGATGTTGGGGAAACTCAATTGACTGACATCAAAATGGATGTTGTTGTTTTCTGGAACAAACACCTCACTGCTGCGGATACACCCATTGTCGGGATTCTGAACAGTCAAATAATAAATGCCTGTGGCATTAACCTCAGGGTACAAAACGTTGGGATCCAACCCCACAAAAGAACCTTCATTGGTGCTCCAAGTTGCATTCCATGTGGGAAGATCAACTTGGTACATGTCCAAAATCTCCACGGGATGCAAACAACTGATGCTGTCTGGCGTTCCCCAAATGACATTGGGCGAAATGGTGTCAATGCCAATGGTGAAATTCTGTATCGCGCTACATCCATTATCTGTATTGGTTGCTGTGACGCTGTAGTTTCCGGCGCTGATAACTGCCCAATTGTTTTGCGCAGGTGGATTGTTGATGTTGGGGCCCCAATCGTAAGTCATATTGGGGGCGTTGCTGTTGACAACCATGGTTAAGGTAGGCTCGAAACAAGTAATGGTATTGTCCTCTGAAGGAGTTAATATGGGTATATTTTGATCAGCGGTTACTGTAATGCTGTATGTGTCTTGACAGTTGTTGTTGTAATATGCGGCAATGGTATATATGCCCGTGTTGGCAACGGTGATAAATGCCTGTGCGGGATTCATATTGATTTGCCCACCGTTTGTAGTCCACAAGAATTGGGTTCCGTTTATGGTGCTGTTAGCAGCAAAAGTCAATGTGGGATCATAACAGGTGAGTACAGAATCATAATCGACACTCAAAACAAAGTCACTGTAATCCGCAGTTACAAGCACCGTGTCACTATCAAAACATTGGTTGTTGTAATTGGCTTCAACGATGTAGGTGCCGGCTTGATTGGTGTTCATCAGTGACAATGTATCCGTTCCTAAAATTGTCCCGTCTATGGTGGACCAATTGTAGTGCAAACTGGTGAAATTAGATGTGGTATTCACTGTAGCCAATGTGTCTGCACATTGGAGCAGGGCAGAAGAGGGAACATCAATTACCAACGGTTCGACATTGATGGTGATGGTGGAGGTTTGAACAATGCCACACAAATTGGTAAAACTTACGCTATATGTGGTGGTGGTGTCTGGTGAAGCAATTGGATTAACAATGGTAGGATCGCTTAAAGTGGCTGGCGGTGTCCAATTGTAAACACCAGTTTGAGACGGGCCAGCGTTGATTTGAACACTGGTACCTGGGCAGGCTTGTACGTTTTCAGCTGAGGCCAAAATATCGGGTTCCAAACAAACGCGGTGTGTATTCACTGCGCCTCCTGTTGCGGCAGTGAAACCCCAGTAGACATAAGATTGGCCATTGAAAATTTCATTGGAAATATCGATGGTCGCTTGCAAACGAAAAACACAGTCGAAGTATACTTGAATCAAATTGGCTGAAGCATCCCATTTGATTTGAACGACATGATCGGTATTGTCTTCGGTATTGACATCCAAGGCATCCATCTGAACGGGTCCTGCAATGTTCTCCGCTAGGTTGTGATTGACAACTCCATTTTTTTCTATGGCTATGTGATCATAACTGGGATCGCCTGAATCAGTATTCTGCCAAGTGTCAAACTCAATACCCAACGAAGTAGTGAAACTCTGATAGCCCATTCCGCCCCCGCTTACACCTATTGCGTTGGTGCCGATATTTTGCAAAACGAAACAGATTCCGTCTGCACCATTGGCGTCGAGATTGCCTAGGTACATTTTGAAAGTAATGTCAAAATCTTCTACAAGGTTGATTTGATTGGCGTACCAAACGGTACCATTTTGATTTCCGCCACTGCTGGTCAATTGGTAGCAATCATTGCCCGTAGCCGCGGCGTTGCCATTTAGGAAATAGGTCTGACCAAAGGATGTCCAAACCCACGTGATACATAAGACAATTAAAATTAACTTCTTCATAGTTGTTTCGAAGATAGTAATTAATTGGACTTACTTCAATCCACGTTCCTTGCAAATGCTTTCGTAAGCTTTTTGAACTTCGATAAATTTGTCTTGTGCGGCCTTTTGATGAGCTTCACCGAGATCACGAACTTTATCGGGATGGTATTTCATGGCCATCTTTCTAAAGGCTTTTTTGACATCATCATCCGTGGCTTGCTGAGTAATTTCTAAAATCGTGTAAGCACCATCGGTAGATGCATAGAACATGGCTTTGATAGAGTCTCGATCAGCTTGGGATAAGCCGATGTAATAGGCAATTCGATCAACCAATTCTGCTTCGGATTTATCGACTTTTCCGTCGGCTTTGGCAATTCCATACAAATAATGGATCAACTGCAAGCGCATGGGATGTTCCATGTAATACTTGATTTGATCACAGATTTGTTTGACGGGAATATCCTTGTTCAGCAATTCTTTTAATATACCAATTTGCTCTGCGGCAATTGCTTCACCGAATTGTTTGCGGAAAGTTTCTCGGATATAATCCAATTCACTTTTCATGTGTTTGCCATCGGCTTTCATGACCGCTGCAGATAACACCAATAGGGCAGAAGTAAAATCACCTTGACGCGTGTGGTGTCTTTGGTATTGAGAGGCAGTGTCTCTTCTGGGATCGTAGCTTTGTTGTTGGGGTGTGCTGAGTGATTTATCTTCTACAATTGCTCCGAAAGCGAATCCCAACAAAGCCCCGATGGGTCCACCGAGTGCCCATCCCAATCCACCTCCAATCCATTTAGCGTATTTCATTATGATACAAAATTGTCTGTTTGTTGTTTTTTACCAAGATCCTCCAGCGCCGCCGCCTCCAGAACTACCGCCACCAAATCCACCAAAACCGCCACCGCCTCCCCAGCCATCATTGCGGCTGTTAAAGTCGTTCCAGTATCCACGTCGAGGACCTGAATTGGCCAACCAAAATGCTGTCCAAAATGGTAGATTGTTGGTTCGGGCCATGTTTCTGTTTTTTCCGAAAATAAAGATCAAGGCAATGGCTCCAAAGATCAATAGGCCGACCCATCCACCTTTGTCTTTTTTCTCCTTGTGTTTCTTGGCGTAGGTATCAATGTCAAATTCTTTTTGTGCCAATTGCTCAATCACGGTAAGACCGTTGAGTATTCCTTGGAAATATTGATTTTGCTTGAATTGGGGTATCATTTCATTTTCCCAAATCAAATGTATTTTCCCATCGGGTAGTGCACCTTCTAATCCTCGCCCGGTTGCTATGAAAATTTGTCCTTTACTTCCTTGGGTTTTGGGTTTGATCAATAATACAACGCCATTGTCCAAGTCCGCTTGCCCAATTCCCCATTCATCCATGATTTTAAAACTCAAATCACTGGGCTCAAATCCACACAGATCATTTAGGGTAATGATTACAATTTGATTGGATGTCTTTGTAGCAAAGGTTTGAAGGTTTTGTTCCAACTGTTGCACTTCTTGCGGTTGCAACATGTTGGCCATATCATACACCAAACGCGCATTGTCCTTGACTGGAACACATTCAGGTAATTCGGCATAAGTGGATGTCACGAACAGTGCCAAAAGAAAGGATAGAATATTTTTCATTTAGCGCGAGATGGTATCAGAGAGTTCATTGACATCATTGGCCTGCCAAGGGAAGGCCGGAGCCAAATGAGCGGCCATATCATCTAACAATTGCGACATTCCTTTTGTGAAATTTCGCTGTGAGAAATCATGAATCAATTGATTTTTCCATTTTTCCCAGGTCACTGCATCCACATGAGGATGAATACCTACATCACCGATAATGGCCAATGCCGAGGGATAAATTTGAATGTACACCAACAAGGCATTTCGCTGCTTTGTTTTGTGCATACCCAAGTGATCAAAAACAAATGCCGCTCGGTCCAAGACAGCGGCATCGTTTTGTTCTTCAATGTGAATTCTAATTTCGCAGCTGGTTTTCTTTTCAAATATTTCTATTTGATTTTGAAAGTCAGCGGAAACCTCTGAAGAAAGAAGTGTGTGATTCGACATTAGTTGAAATCCACTTTGGGAGCATTCTCAGCACCTTCGGCAGCAGCAAATGCATCGTACACTTTAAATTCGTCATCACCAACCAAGGCCAGTGCTTTTTTCTTCCAAAATCCTCGGATATATCCGTTGGATTTTTCTACAGCTTCATTGTAATCCGTTCTTGCTTTACCCACGCGATTTTCGGTTCCTTCCAATTGTGCTTGAAGCTCTTTGAAATTTTCAGTAGAACGAATTTGTGGATAGTTTTCAAAAACGATGTTGATGGCTTTGTTGATGTCAGCACCAATCTTTTGCAATTCAGCGGGGCTTTGCGCAGAAGAAATTCCTGAACGTGCCTTGGTGACATTTTCCAAAATGGCTCTTTCGTTGTCCTTGGCTCCCTTAACAGTAGCTACCAATTGAGGCACCAAATCTGCGCGGCGCTGATAGGCCACTTGGACATTTCCCCATTCTTTTTTAACGGCTTCTTGTTTTTCTACGGCACCATTGTAAACCGAAGTTCCATACAAATAGAACAGGATAAATGCGCCTAAAATAACACCAACTAAAATTAAGATGGTGCGTGTTGCTTTATTCATTTTGTTATTTTAAAGTTCGAAGATAATTAATTGGCATTTATTCTGGCATATGCTTGTTGGATGTAAGCCGATAATTCGCTTCCTTTTAGCAAACCTTTTGATAATTGCGCCAATGCCAATGCCTCTTTGGCCAATGCATCACCTTCTGGACCTTGCATTTTATATACCGCAGGATGATTGGTGTTGATTACCAATTGGTATGAATCAGGTAGATTTCCAAATATGCCTGCGCCTCCGCCTAGGGCTTGCTGTTCCTTCATACGACGCATGAATTCATTTTCTGTAATCAACATCGGGGGATCGTTGGGAGACATGTTTTCAAACTGAATATTGAATTTCTTGGCATCGATCCAAGTGTTCAATTGATTCTTGACACTTTCCTTTTCTGTATCATTCAATGCAGAAATGTCATTGCTTTCTTTCTCTATGAGTTTTTCGGGAATGTCGCTGTCTACGCGTTTGAAAGTAATATCATTGTTTTTCGATTCAATCTGCGACAAGAAAGGCGCAGTGAGCGGATTGTTCAAATTGAAAACTTCATAACCGCGAGACGTTGCCATCTCAATGGCGCTGTGTTGCGCATTCTCATCGGTGGTATATAGTAAAACGATTTTGCCGTTTTTATCCTTTTGGTTCTCACCAATTTTCTCTTTCCATTCGTCCAAAGTCTTGTACTCACCAGAAGTGTTTTTATACAAAGTGAACGCAGCAGCTTTCTCAGCAAACTTCTCTTCGGTTAAAATACCATATTGAATAAATACATTGATGTCATCCCACTTCGCTTCAAAATCAGCACGGTCGTTGTTGAACATGCTTTGCATTTTGTCGGCTACTTTTTTGGTGATGTGTGCACTGATTTTTTTGACATTGCCATCCGCTTGCAAGTAACTACGACTTACGTTAAGCGGAATGTCTGGTGAATCGACAACGCCATGTAACAAAGTCAAGAAATCAGGTAAGATGTTCTTTACTTCGTCGGTAATGAAAACTTGGTTGCAGTACAATTGAATTTTATTGCGCTGCGTTTCCATTTGATTTTTTAATCTAGGGAAGAAAAGTATTCCCGTGAGATTGAAGGGGTAATCTACATTGATGTGAATGTGAAATAGAGGCTCCTCAAAACTCATGGGATATAGTTCTTGGTAGAACTTTTTGTAATCCTCATCGGTCAACTCACTTGGTTTCTGGATCCACAAAGGAGAAGTTGAATTGATAACACGAGGTTTTTTAATCTCGATTTTTTTGACGTTATCCTTTTCATCTTTCTCACCTGAAGGATCGTCTATCCATTCGCTTTCTTCACCGAAGACTATTTCTACTGGCATGAAGCGGCAGTACTTGTCGAGGATTTCCTTCAGTTTGTATTCATCGTTGAACTCCAAAGAGTCATCTGCGAAATGCAAAATGATATCGGTTCCGGGACTGGATTTTTCAACTTGTTCGATGGAGTAGGATGGACTTCCATCACATACCCATCGCACAGCTTGCGAATCTTTTTTGTGTGAAAGTGTAATGATCTCAACTTCTTGGGCCACCATGAATGCGGAATAGAATCCCAATCCGAAGTGCCCAATGATTTGAGCGTCTTTGTATTTGCTTACAAACTCTTCTGCACCAGAGAAGGCAATTTGGTTGATGTATTGATCAACTTCAGCTTCGGTCATTCCGATGCCGGAATCCCTGATTGTAAGTGTTTTATTTTCTGTATCCAGAATAACTTGAACCTGCGGCGTAGAAGTGGGTTCTGCTATTTCGCCAAGCCTAGAGAGCGTCTTTACCTTTTGGCATGCGTCAACGGCATTGGAAACCAACTCACGAAGAAATATTTCGTGATCGGAATAAAGGAATTTTTTGATGATTGGAAAAATGTTCTCTGTTTGAACAGAAATCTGACCTGCTTTCATTTTTATAAATTTTACGCAGGTCGAATATCAACGCATGTGCCAAGGGTCAATGTGTGACACCTTGGCACAATGCGTGAAAAGTCTAAACCAAATCGAGGGCTTGGCTTAAATCGTGAATCAGATCAGCTGCATTTTCGACACCTACTGAAAGGCGCACCAAATTGGGCGTTATGCCAATTTTCGCTTTCAACTCAGGGTCGACACCAGCATGTGTCATAGTGCCTGGATGCTCTGCCAAACTTTCTGTTGAACCCAAACTAACCGCTAGTTTGCACAAACGAAGTCCATTCAAAAAACGAAAAGCTTCTGCTTCGCCACCTACCACTTGGAAGCTCAACATGGCTCCGGGTGAAGTGTATTGTCTTTTGTAAATTTCATAAGCCAATCCATCTGCAGGAGTAAGATTACCCAAGTAATGCATCTTTCCAACTTTGGGATGGTTGTTCAAGAACTCAGCAACTTCTGCAGCATTTCTCGCTTGCTGCTCCATTCTGATCTTCAAAGTTTCCAAACTACGCATCAGCAACCAAGCGGTCCATGGTCCAGCCATGTTGCCTAAGAAAGTGCGCAAAGTTTTGATGCGAATCATATCCGCTTGATGTCCGCATACTGCGCCTGCAATAACGTCACTGTGACCACCAATGTATTTGGTTGCGCTGTATATAGAGAAGTCGGCTCCCATTTCCAATGGCTTCTGCCAAAGCGGTCCCATGTAAGTATTGTCAACGGCAACTTTCACTACATGATCGCCATGAGAAAGTTTCTTTCCCAAATCCACCAGCATCGCGATATCAAATAAATCGTTGGTCGGATTGGCGGGGGATTCGGTGTAAATCAATTTGACTTTATCCCGAGCACCTGCCTCATCAATTCTTTGAAGAATGTCCTCTTGTGAATCCCATGGAAAATATTCAATGTGATGGATATTCATTTTCACCAAAAAGTGTTTGATGAAATGATCTGTTCCACCATAAGAAGGGGAGGAGGCCAATATAAAGTCACCTGGTGCCAAGTATTCCAACATCACAGTGGTGATTGCAGACATACCAGATTCAAATGAAGCGCAATCATCGGCATTGTCCCAAAGGGCAATTCGATTTTCTAAAATTTCAATATCAGGATTGTTTAAACGTGAATAAATCAATCCTGGAATTTTCTCACCTTCTTGACGCTCACGAATTCCGTATGCAATTTCAAAAAAGGACTTTCCTTCCTCCGCAGTTTTAAAAACAAAAGTAGAAGTTTGATAAATGGGACATTTGATAGCACCTTCGCTCCAATCCGGCGTGTAGCCGTAGCTCATCATTAAGCTTTCCGGCGAATAATTTTTCTTGGACATTACATTGATGTTTGCCCAAATGTAAGGCGCTTAGCGCAACAAGTGAAACACTCCGTAATATTCTTTTTTCTCCCTGTTGGGACTTTCAAGAATCATACGGTAATGGTAGACGCCATCTTGGTTGTAGTATTCTCCTTTGTGTGTTTCGCCCAACCAATTTTCATTGGGATTGGTTGAGTGGAAAATCATATCACCCCAGCGGTTGTATATGAAAACTTCATAAGACTTGGCGTTGTACAATACAGGAACCCAAGCTTCATTGACACCATCTTGATCAGGTGTAAAGGCATTGGGAATAAATGCATATGCTTCACAAGTTTCAAAGTCCAAAACCACATCTCTAAATGCAGTTCCGCAAGTATTCGAAGCCGTTAAGCTGTAATATCCGGGTTCACTCACGGTGATGAATTCTGAAGTTTCTCCAGTGCTCCACATGAAAGAAGTAGCATGAGAACCAATGGTGCCGAGCATAACAGATTGTCCCATGCAGTATGTCGTACTATCTCCCCAATCAATAAAGGGCAAATAGGTCATGGTAATTTCCATGGCGTCTTGACTGTAGCAATAGCCATCATCGTAAGTCGCGATCAAAGTTCCAACAGTGTTGCAATTGACAGAAGGACCAAATTCTCCGGTGCTCCAATAGACATCATTCCCTGCATCAATGGTAACAAAACCACCTTCGCAAAAATCAGCGGTGTTGGGAAGATCCACAACAAATGGAGGAAGGACATTGACATCGGCTTGATCCGTGATGATACAATTGTTGCCATAAGTTAAAACGGCAGTAAGTGTTTCGATACCAACAACAGGATTGTTTTGGGTATAGGTGTTCCCCAAAGTTCCATCTTGCCACAAAACATTTTGCGTTGAAGTGTATGTGAATGGAGCGTCACCACAAACCGTTGCACCAGCTCCCAAATCCCAAGATGGTGGAGCGTATGCTGAAATGGTAACTTGATCAGAAGCCGTGCAAGTATTGATGGCCACGTCAACCGAAACGGTTACATTTCCATTGGATGGGGCTGTGCCTGTGTACGTGGCACCCGAACTGTTATCGGACCAAAGCACCGAAGTATAATCTGCAAAATTGTTCAAGTTGACATTGAATGGCAAGTCGGGACAAGCTTGAAAATTGCTCCCCAAGTTGGGTACGGGCTGGGGAAGTAATTCTACAAAAACGTCATCGTCATCGATACATCCTTCAGGTGAGGTTGCAGTTAGAACATAAGTACCTGTTGTCGAAACAGTGGGAGCAAGTGTATTGGCTCCTGCAACGATGTTTCCATCTGCAGTGGTCCACAAGTACGTATAACCAGCGCTTCCGGTTCCCGAAAGATTGATGCTGTTGTTGGTACATTGCGAAATTGGATTTCCCGCATTGGGCGCGACAGGGACAATTTGGTTGATGACAATGTTGTCAGTGCCTGAGCATGTTCCTTGCGTCACGGTAACGGTATATGTACCACCTTGTGTAATGTCAAAGTTGTTTAAGTTGGTTGCAAAGTTTGCTGTTCCGTCATTCCACGTTACCGTAGAAAAAGTTCCAGTGATGGATAGTGTTTGGGTTGTTCCTACACAGTGATTGATGTTTCCAGAAATGGTAACAACAGGAGTAGTGACCAAAGTGATGAGTACTGTGTCCTGCGCTGTACAGCCTGTTCCACCGGTGGTGCTCAAAACATAATGACCGGTTTGATTTACCACCAAAGTACCATTGGGTTGCGTACTAACTATAGTTCCGTCATAGGTTGCCCAGGTCAGAGGAAATCCTGCAGGAACGGTAATATTCGAATTGGCATAGGTGTAGTTGTCTCCCAGGTTTGCGACGCAGTAAATGACATCATTGCCAGCACTAAAAGGCGTGATGCTGTTTTCAGTTACTGTAACTGTGATGGGTGTCCCTGGTGAAGTGCAGCCCGTAATCATTGGCGTAACAGAAATGGTAGCACCACCTGTCCCACTGAAAGTTGTGCCTGAGGCTACAGGATCAGACGCAGCATCGCCAACGGTTACGTCCCAAGAAAGATCATCGTAGTTCCCTCCAGAAGGAGTGAGTGTCCAATCGCCGTCTTCACAAATACTGATGTTGGCAATGGTAACGGTAGGCACACTGTTGGGCTGGATGTTGTAGTTTTTGGTATAAATCACACCGCAGTTATCGGTGTAGGTCATTTGAATAGTACTAGCAGCAGCTACACCGGATATGTCAACTATTCCAGCATCAGCAGGGTTAGGTGTTGTAACCGTTCCTGATCCTGAAGTGACAGCCCAAGTAAACAAATTGGTATTGGTAATGTCAATCAATGATGCATCCAATGGTGTATTGGCGTTGGGGCAGATGTTCATGGTTTCTGCGGGAAGTACGATAGGAGGATTAGGTAATGGACAAACTTCTTGGTAATTGGTTTCACCACCTGTTGTCCCGGCCCAGCCAAAATAGGTAGTGGTACTTCCCAAAATGGTTGAAAGATTCACTACGCTCGATAATGTCCAGTTATTATCAATTACACATGTTAAAGTTGATGTTGCAGCAATCCAAGAAATGGTAACGTTGTGGTATGCACCATTTTCAAGATTTGTAGTTGTGACGGGACCAGCTAAGTTGTCTGCTGAGTTGTGGTTCACAGTTCCATTTCTTAGAAATGCCATGTGATCTGGATTGGTACCTTGAGGACTTGAGGTTGGATCCCATGCGGGGTTCATACTATTGTTGTATGTGTCGAACTCAATCATAAATGAGTTCGTATTACCGGCCCATTGAAAAGCAAGTTGACCTCCGTTGGAACCGGCAGGTGGTGCATAATTGGCCACATTTTTCATAATGAAAGCCATACCATCTGCACCATCGGAGTTTCCAAATTTTACGTTGTACGCTCTAACGAAATTGCATGTAAGATCTAGAGTAGAATTGCTCCAAACAACACCAGTTGCACTGGTTTGACCCTGATTCGTTAGTCTGTAGCATGCACCGTTAACAATTGCGGAATTGGTAAAACCCGTTGCTAAGTTAAATTGGGCGTTGCCATTGAATACAATGGACAAAACACAACAAACGAGCAAGGCTGTTTGGATTAAAAACTTTTTCATCTTTTGTTTTGGTAAACTCAACTTCCAAATATAAGGTTTTTATCGATGGAAGTTTGCGTTCTATTAACAAATAGACTTGGAAACAAAATGAAAGGTTGTGTGGAAAATGAAAAAAAACAATCTAATTTTCCAACATAAATAAAAGGCTATGAAAAAGGCAATGCTAATCGGAATGTGTTTGTTGAGTGCGTTGAGTTGGTCACAATGGGTGCCCAAGAAGCACATCGTTCGCTTGTACAACAACGAGATCAAAGAGGGTAACCGTTTGGTATACGAGTATCCCATCATGCAGCCTTCTTTCTTTTCATTGGATGGAAAGCACATCGATTCTGAGAATGTGGCCTATTTCAGAAACAATCATGGCTACTTTGCCAACCTGGCACATTTCTATGGTGAGCGTTCTGAGCGCTATGCGATGCGCATCAAGAATAACGGAAAAGTTCAATTGTTTGAAGAGATTGATATCAGTGCATATGGTGGAGATAGTTTATTGACTGACAATCCAAGAAGATTGGCTTCAGGTGAAGTTTGGCAGTTTTATGCCAAGAATGAAGGCGAATTGAAAAAGGGAACTTACAAGAATTTGAAAATTGACTTGGCCGACAACCCCAAGAGCATGGAGTGCTTGAAGAGTTACAAACGCATGTCGATGTTGCAATATGGACTTGCCGCTTCTGGAGCGGGATTGGTCGCTTATCAGTTTTATAGCATGCGCAATGAACCCGCTGAAATCACCACAGGTTTGATTTTGGGATTGGTCATGACAGGTTCCTCTTTGCTTTTCGACGGTCCAAAGAACGATATGCTTTGGATGGCGGTGGATAATTATAAGTAGCGGCTGCGCCGAGTGAATCAGTATATCGGTAAATCAGTAGATCAGTAAATCAGTCGGGGCGAATAATTATTCGCCCGTGCATCGGTGAATTGGTCGGGGCGAAAATTATTCGCCGGTGCATAGGATGTATTCATTTTCATTCCTTTTCTCATTTCATATGCCCATTTTATGGGATATGCATCCTTATATGTTGTTTGGATGATGTCTTCCTTCTTCTTCTTTTTGTGCCATGGAAGAATTTTATCCTGTTCATTATAACGATGGGGTATCGCATCAATTTTGGTTTGTTAGTACAGGTAAACGAAACATCCTGAAATGTGTTCAACTGGATATGATGGAGGAAACAGAGGAATATTATCATCTGAGTCTCTTGGATTTTGATCATGAACTGGGTTGCTTAAGAGAGGATATTGTTTCCAATAATGGAGATACCAATCGGGTGCTCTCAACCGTGGCTCATTGTATGATTCGCTTTTTACATCGATTCCCTGAATCCAAGATTATTTTTACAGGTAATTCAAGAAGTAGAGATCGTTTATTTCGATTACAAATGAATAATCAATCCAATAAATTAAGGCTTTTGGATGTAGAGACTAAATTGCATGAAACAGGCAGCATTATTTTTAGTATTACAAAAAGAAAACATTAAATTTGTATAGTCATGAAAAGCAAGGAAAGTAAATCTATTGATTTGTCAAAAGAGTTGGAATATGCCATGAAAGTGGCCAAAGATCAACCTTCTCCAAAGATGGAAAGAATCAAACCCCTCATCCCTTCGATTATTGCGAGTTTGAAAAATACGGATGCTCCAGCTCGCACATAAAAGCCTGCAAGAAGAGAAGTAATATCGGAATGAGAATGAGAATCGGAACGAGAATGAATACTTCCGATTCACTCATTTACTAGTAGGGCGAATAATTATTCGCCCCGACTGATTCACCGATTTACCAACTATATTCGCTTAAAACTATAAAAATGAAATCGTTTTTAACCCTATCCATTCATCTCCTCATCACCTCTTTCCTTTTCGCTCAAGCTCCGCAGGGTATTCCTTACCAGGCAGTATTGCGCAATGCGGATGGAACGGTGATGGGGAGTAGTGCTGCGAATATGGTTTTCATGATCCACGATGGCTCCGCAACAGGAACTGTTGTCTACCAAGAGAGTCATA
>JACCDP011112097.1_pt1 | contig 15738 bp, 20 predicted proteins | sample 7445841 | NCBI WGS metagenome assembly JACCDP01 (sample SAMN15323441, study PRJNA562643) | freshwater metagenome | isolation source: river surface water | place: USA:Blue River Watershed | collected 2017-08-17 | reverse complement strand
CAAATCTCATATTGCAAACACAAGATCGCAGTCAGCCTCATCGCAGAGATTATTTGGAACTCATGGCGTTAGCTCATGCAGAGGATCCTGACGACAGTCAACTTGCTTTTTGGTATGCCAGGGAATGTGTTCATCAGGGCCACCATGAGCGTGCAAAAACAGCATTAGATGATTTCTTGAGTTTGAAAAACGCTTGGTGGGCTGAACGCAATGAAGCCTGGCGCCTGTGGGCTTTAGTTGATCCTGTCAATCAAGAAAAGTATCTGCTGCATGCTGTAGCTGAAGGCAGCCGCCGCGAAACTTGGCGAGATTTGGCCAAGTTATATTATAGTCGGCAGGATTGGCATCAATGTGTATGGGCCAGTCATCAGGGTTTGATTGCAACGAAAACTCTTACCTATTTAGATAGTGTTCCTGATGATCATGTTGAGTTTCATGATTTGCTAGCAATAAGCTATTGGAACTTGGGATGGCATCAACAAGCCCAAGTTCATGCCCAGCGAGCATGTGAGATTTTGCCTGGAGACACTCGCCTCCAGGCAAATTTGGCAATCATAAATCAAAGTTGTAAATGAGCTTTTTTATCTTGGATATGTTCATATATCCATGTAAACACCTGCTGTGGCCAATCTTGAGGATTAGTCCATATGGGCTCTTGCCAATATCGCTGCTGTAGTTTTTCACTGCTGTTTACATGCATGACCCAATCAATTAAGTCTTTATCAGATGTAAAATCATCACGATTTATAAAAGCATGTGGATTGAAATCTCTTATTGATTCACTACCGCCACAATATATTGGGATGCTGCCTGCTGCCAGGGGTTGCAGGAGTTTTTCTGTTACATAACCTGGAAGTTGTGTGTTTTCCCAAGCAATCGTAAACCTATACGATTGTAGTTCCAGTGTTTTATCTTGCAAGCAAAAGCCTTGATTATTAAACAAAGGCCCAGTGCTATGCACACGCTGGACTTGATTTAATGCAAGGAAAAACTCAATACGAGACTTCACTGGATTACGATATGTAAAGTTACAAAAGTTTGGTCTAGGCTGCCATTCTCCTGTGTGCCGTGACAAGATATGCGATATATCAAGCGGATGATCGGCAGGGGTTTTATCGCGATTCCAATCTATATATAAAACCCAATGTGGTAGTCTTTTATATCGGGGATCTGCATGCATGTGATGGCCAAAAGACAAATCAAAATTGCCTTGTGCATCATAGCTTTCGCCACTATAAGCAACTAGTAATGGTTCATTTGCCCATTGACTTTTCACAGGCGGATCGCCAAAAACACTGTAAATGACAACATCAGGATTTATGTTGTCAATTTCCACTTGGTAATGTTGTTCAAGGCACCAACGGAAAAAATCTCTAGGATGCTTTTCAGGATCGTGATCTGGCCACATGCTGTGGTAAGCCAAACGTAGTGTTTTCATTTTAAATAATTCCACAAATGTTCGCGATGATTTCGCAGTATACCTATAGCCTGCTGTAGCTCTGGTGAGCACTTGTTGTAAAGCTGGATCATTTCCAATTCAGCTTGTTGACTGTTATATCCAGTGCCTTGGGGATGCGCTACAGTGTATTTGTAGTTTCTAATTACCGGACGTTTTTGAAGATAACTTGACGCACACAGTATTAAATCCACGCCCCAGCCAAACTTGTTAAAGCTCCAGTCCCATGCAAGTGATTTAAATGCATTTATAACGTCTTTGTGTAAAAACCACACAGTGCAATCGGGATTATTAACAAGTTTCAAATGACTATCTGGCAGTTTAACATTGGCAACATCTGCACGGGTGGCATCATACCAAGTGTAATCAACATTAGGGGCATATATACCCCATTGATATTTTTGATAATCTTGCAAAGCTTCTTGGAATATTTCCTGCCATTGCGTGCTTGTGGCATCAGCTTGCACATGGAACATAATGTCACTATCAAATCGTTCACATGCAGCTAGCCATTGTTGTGTAAAATGCGCTTGTGGATCAATATTGATCCAATGCCGGGGCTGATATTGGTCGTCACAGTTGATTACACTGACTTGATAATTCAATTGCAAAAGCTGTTTTTCTGTTTGTTGAGCTTTAACTGTTTGACCTGGCCAATTGAATATAAAGCAATGTATTTGCATTAGTTTTGCCATTCACCATGCGTAAATTTGTTAGCATCAGTTGTAACGTTGTTCCAATGCGCTTCTAAACTTGGAGGATAGATGGGTAAATCGTGTTCTGTCCAACCATTTCCGCAGAAATCAAAAGGGTTTTTAAGTTTAGTGCGTAGATGGCGAAACCAAGGTGTTGTTTGCATGCAATGAACCAATGAAGTATCCTTGGCAAAAGGCCATAAATGATCGCGCAGCCATATTTGATCACTTGTGTAAAAATGATGCTGTTGTTGGGCAGCCATGGTGTTAGCCAATAAACTTGGCAACTGTCCTTTGTACCCAAACAATGTTCCAATTATTGGCCACTCATAATGAGCTTGGTGATCCCTGATAACATGTAAACTACTGGGGCTATCTAACCATTCGTTTATACATAAAACTTCTCGGATAGTAAATCGGCTGTCACTGTCTCTTACTAACACTATATTATCGGGATGTTCAAACATGGGTCGAAACCTCCAAAACATTCCAAAACTACTATCTTTAACTTCTATTACTTCCACCCGGGGCATGTCTAGAAAATTTGCAGGATTATCTGTGTAGATTCTAACTGTCCAATCGTCTAGAAAACGTCGGGCCAGTTCAATTTGACGTTTTGCTCCAACGATGTAACGATCTTGTGTTCCATATACACTGATACTAATAATTTTCATGATGTTAAACAGTCTAATAGTTTATGGGGAGTTTCAAACTCCATTACCACAATATTATAAAGCTCGGGGGGAAGTTTGGCAAACATTTTATACATGAGATCCACAGCTTCTTGATCTTGATAACCACGCCCAGGATGGTGGTAAACTGTATGCCGCCAATCGCGTAAAACCACACGCTGGCTCTGCCAGCTTAAGGCACTTACTACACAGTCTATTCCCCACCCAAGATAGTTGTCTTGTGGTTTCAAATCCAAGTTTTTCCATTGCTCCACAATATCTTTATGAATAAACCAGCATGTGCAATCGGGATTAGCCACAGCATGTAGATTGGGTATGTCACTTGTCCATGCAGAGATAGGCACTGCTCCCCAGTTGTTATGCTGCAAGTTGGGGCTGTAAAGACCCCAGTTGTGCAAAGCAAATGTTTCCTGAGCAGACTGTATTAAACTAGCCCAATCCTGATACTCAGCGTCTGCTTGGATATGAAACATCACATCTCCGCGAAATAATGCACAAGCTAAATGCCATTGCTGAGCAAACCATGCACTGTTGCCAATATTCAACCAATGATTGGGTGTATATTCTGGATCACTGTTTATCACATGGCATGTAAACCCTTGATTGTGCAGTTGTTGTTCAATTTTACAAGCTCGCGCTGTCTGATTGGGCCAGTTGAAAATCCAGATATCAATTTGCATGGCGGCTGTTCTTTAACATACCTAGTAGATACTTATTGGGATCTAGCAGAAGCAGGAACAATCATGGGCCAATACTTTTGTAATATTGCTGCTCGCAACTGATTGGGTTGCCCGGGCCAATGCATGGCAAAGTCACCTGGTTGCCATTGTCCATCTGTTCCTAATAGATCTCTAGCATCAGTCGGTGCGTCAGCATGACACCCATCGGAAAAACATGCAGCATTAAACGTACGTTGGGGGACAAGTTTAACAATATCTCGGTATTGATCTAAAGTATCAATCATTATCTGCTGTTCCAGCCAGTGACTGAAACGATACTCAGGCAGTTTATTCATAATCATTTGTAACCAATCTTGTCCAGTGGGGGAATTGCGAACCATCATCATGCCGGCATTGATGCCATTCCAAAAAGAAGTTAATAAAACATGATAATTGTTGTCAACTATATCTTCCAGCTTGATACTGAAGTTGGTTAACAGACTATCACAATCCTTCCAGAAAATCCATTCTACTTGAGGGTTTTGCTTGCCCCACTGTAACATGTGATTAATTTTAGCGAATCCCGGAGGCATACCAGGCTGGGGAGTGACCAAAGTAGTCATATAATCCCATGCTTTGGCGTATGCCAAAGCATTTTGCCCCCATGTATAAGGGCTTAACCATGCATAGTTCGCATCATGCATAGATGCTATTGCCATTACCATTTTAGTTCTCCATTATTATGCGTGGCATCGTTTAAATATTCCAGTTAAAATATTAGGATAGGAAAAGTCGTGCTTTCTGACTACATCTTCTATATTAGAAATATTAATGCAAGAGAATCCCTGTGATTTCATAAATTCAGTTAACGATTTATCATCAAAATGCCACAAGTGTTCATTGGGTCGGCGATGTTTCCATGTTTCAAACCATTCATCACTAAAATAATGACACCAAGGTAAACTAATACAAACATAGTTGCAGCGTATCTTGTTCAAAAAGTAAATATCAGGATAATGTTCCAAGCTGTCAAAAAAAGTTACAACATCATGATGTGCTTCAAATATATCTGTTACCAGAGAACACTTTTCAGGAACAGGATATCCGCTTATGTCATATCCTTTGCAATCTGCTATAACTTTTCTACATGTAGACAAAAAGCATCCATTGCCATATCCCACGTCTAAAATATCTCGGGGAAATCTGCCTATTGAGCCTGTTATATATCCCAGTCTCAAATGACTAATATAGTCATTTAGGTGGCCATATGTGTTATATCTAGCATCCACATAGTTACGATTATACTCAATGGGAGTTTGGACTATTTGCTGTATTACACCGTTGTGATCAAACTCATAGTTGCTGATCATATTTTATCACTTTCCAGTTTGTATTTGGTCTCATTATATCCGAATCTAAAATACCAGTATGCAATCTAATATCATGATAGAATAACTTAGCAGTGAGTGTATCTGCAATACTGTCAACTAGACAAAATACACTGCTAGGCACAACATGAATTTCTTCTGCATGTTTTATAACTTCCAACCAATCTAATAGATTTTTTGATATATGATTATCAATTTTTATAACACGCCGGATATGGGGGATCATCAAATCCAGTGGGTAACCTCCTGCATTGGCACCACTTGTATTATGAACTAGGGCATACGGTTCATGGATGTTTAATCTGTCAAAAAGCATACGTGATTGAGATTGGTCTGTAGGTAGTTTAAACTTTTCATATCTAAAATCATAAGGAACATCATATTGACTGTAAAATGATTTATACCAAACTGTATTGTTAATCCCAAGATTTTGAAATCCCACTGGCATAATAGGAATTTTGTGAGTCCTGGCATATGATTCAATGTCGTGTGGTTCATGGAAAATAGGAAATACCTTTACGTGCATGTTGTCTTGATAAAGTGATTTAATGGTGTGGAGATATTGAACTTTACAAGGCAAATGGATAATATATCTTTCACTGTAATGGTTTACTAAACCATTACAAATGAAATGATCTCCCAATCCCAAATGATGATATAAAACTAAATGTTCAAGTTTGGAAATTATTTTGCTCCGTTTTAGATGAAAGGTTTCCGTTAGTATTCAAAAAATATTCATAAACGTCTTTTAGACCCTGATTCAAACTGATATTGGGACGCCAACCCATTTGTAAAATTTTACTACTGTCTAAAGGACGATTGGGAGTCCCGTTCGGGCGTGAATGATCCCATTCTATAGAACCTTGAAACCCAGTTATTTTTGCTATTTTATTACCAAGCTCCAATATACTGATATTTTCACCACTACCTGCATTAATCAAATTAGCTTTTTCTGTAAGTTTATTTTTCATTAAAAATACACAGGCACTTGCCATGTCATCACTGTGTAAAAACTCACGCTGTGGACTACCATCACCCCATAGAGTCACTGCTCCTGTTTTGTTATTATGAAACTTTTGTATCATGGCAGGTATTACATGCCCATTAACACTGTGAAAGTTATCGTTAGGGCCGTATAAGTTGCTAGGCATGATACAAACACTTTTGAACCCATGCTGTTTATAGTAGGCTTCACACATTTTGATCCCATGTATTTTTGCAATAGCATAAGCTTGGTTACTAGGTTCCAAATTGCCCTGTAGTAAACTTGATTCTTGAACAGGCACCGGAGCAAATTTGGGATATATGCAAACGCTGCCCATGAACAAAAACTTTTTTACACCATGTTTCCAACTATTGTGTATTAAGTTTGTTTGAATCATGGTATTTTCATAAATGAAATCTGCGCTATAAGTATTGTTGCTATGAATACCTCCAACTTTAGCAGCAGCGTCAAATACATAGTCTGGTTGATATTTTTTAAAAAACTGTTCTACTTGACTTGGATCACTTAAATCAAGTTCTTGTCTTGTTTTACATATTAGATTTTTATATCCCTGTGTTGTCAAATAACGCACAATGGCACTACCTACCAATCCACGATGCCCTGCTATGTAAATTTTATCCGTTAAGTTCATGCTATATTCCTAAATGACAATACTGGTATTGTTGCGAGTTGCCCATATAGGGTGGCCAGAACCTAATGTTTTCCAGTTAGGGGCAAAATAAGTTTCATCTGGTAATGATTGACACATGTTATGGTGTTTGATCAACAAGCTAAAAATACTTTGGTCATGTCTATGTGCTTGAAAATCATTGTGATTGTCATTTACACTGACTTGATCAGTCAAAAACTGATAGTTGTTTTCGCACGACAACAAGTACCAACTACTTAGGAAGTTTCTAGTTTTTTGGTTGTTAAGGAAAAATGCTGTAGTAGCAATAATTTGATTAGTATGCATGACATCATGGTCGTGTGTCCCTAGAATTCTTGCAGCCGTGTCAGCTTTGGTCCATTGACGTTCTAGAAAACCCGGAAGATGAAAACAACATATGTCTTGTTCCTGTGCAATTTTACAATAGTCCAAGAAACGATCAATAGCCTTGGTGTTTATTTGGCAACCAGCATCCATGTATAAAACAATATCGTTGTCGGGAATTTCTTGCATTACTTTTTTTATCAACCAACTTTTCCATAACCAGTAGCCAAAACCCCGGGGGTTGTTTTTTATGAACTCACTATGCAGAGACCAAAAATCAGCATTTTGCTGCAAGTGCCTTTCATGGAAAATGTTAACACTGGAAAACACTCGGGTATTTTCATGCATCCATTGACTTGCTGTAACTAGCATTCTAGTCAAAGCACCTCCATAATTCAAAGTATCGCCAAAACTAATCAAATGTATATTCATGTTGATATTAACTACTGGATATTTTATACCCAATTATACAATGAGTTTACCTGTAGGTCAATAACATTGAATATTGGCTGAACAAAATGCTTGCGATATAATATATTATGAAAATTTATTTGACAGGTGGCACTGGCTTTGTAGGACGTCATTTACAATCTTTTTATCAGGATCATGTAATACTATTACACCAACGTGGCCAAAATGCGCAGGAACAATGCGAAAGTTTCGAGCCTGATGTTATATTAAACTGTGCTGCAGAAATATACGATCCTGATCGGATGTTTGATAGCAACATTAATTTAACTTATCAATGCTTGAAATATGTAAAATCTAATACTCGCACCAAAATGATTCAAATAGGATCTAGTTCGGAATATGGGCCTGTAGAGAGGCCCACAAAGGAAACCGACAGAGTTAATCCTGTGGATATGTATCAAGCTACAAAAGGTGCTGCAACAATACTTGCACAGGGGTTTGCTAGACAATGGACATTGAATATTGGTATAGCCAGGCCTTACAGCATATATGGTTTAGGCGAAAAATCTCACAGACTATTTCCTAGATTGTTAAATGCGTGTTATAAACAACAACATATGACATTATATCAAGGATATCACGATTGGATATATATAGATGATTTTATTCGTGGAATTAATATCATGGTTACTTGCGACTTGCAGCAACCAGGTGATATTGTAAACTTTGGTTCCGGGGTTCAGCTTAGTAACTTTGAAGTTGCAGATATATTTCAAGAGGTTGCAGGCACAACAGCAGCGATTACTCGCAATGATTCCTTAGCCAAGATATTTGAATCACAAACATGGGTATGCGATACACACTATGCTCGTTCAGCCTATAATTTTGAAATCAAATATAACATTAAAGAGGGAATAACAAAATTTTTAAAATCATGGGAAAACAATGCATCCTACGCTTCGTAGAATTTTACAAGTAACGTATCAAGAAAAACTCAGTCATCTTAGCAGTTGCTTGTCAGCCTGGCCAATCATAAATGAGATTTACAATAAGAAAGCACATGATGAAGTTTTTATTTTAAGCAATGGGCATGCAGGACTTGCCCTTTACTGTGAACTTGAAGCGCGTTATGGTATAGATCCTGTTATGTTATTGCACAAGCACGGTATACATCCAGGAAAAGATTTAGAAAATCACTTGTGGTGTTCAACAGGCAGTTTAGGCAGCGGTTTACCTATAGCTGTAGGACATGCGTTAGCTGATCGCAATAAACAAGTGTGGTGCCTAATTTCTGATGGCGAGGCAGCAGAGGGAAGTATTTGGGAAAGTTTAAGATTTATTCACACAGCTGATCTTGATAACTTGCAAGTTTATGTTAATGTAAATGGCATGAGTGCTTATGAGTATCTAGACATAGACTATCTTGTCAAGAGACTGCAAACTTTTTTACCCCGTATTAACATTAGAATATCCCAGCCTACTTGTTTGCCATTTGCTCAGGGCTTGCTTAGTCACTATTATGTTATGAAAACCGGGGATTATGAATCACTATGAGAAAAGAATGCATGCAGATGCTATGCGAATCCATGGCAACAAACCCACAAATAGTCGTGCTTACAGCTGATCTTGGTTTTGGAATATTGGACAAAATACGTGATAATTTTAAAACACGATTTCATAATGTAGGTGCTGCTGAACAACTGCTTGTAGGAGCAGGCATCGGATTAGCCGAACAGGGGAAAATTCCAGTTTGCTACAGTATGAGTAGTTTTTTGCTTTATCGACCTTTTGAAATGTTGCGTAACTATGTAAATCATGAGAATATCCCTGTCAAACTAATAGGAAGTGGTAGAAATCACGATTACATTCATGATGGAATAAGTCACTGGGCACATGACGATGAACTTGTATTAAAGTCTCTACCCAACATAAAGATCTTTAAACCTGTTGATGTTAGTGATATGAAACGAATCTGGTCAACATTTTTATATGATCCTTGCCCTGCTTATCTAAACTTGCAAAGAACAGTATGATAAAAAAATCCGTTTATATTACAGGCTGTTTGGGCTTTATTGGATATCATGTTACTCGAGCATGCTTGGACTTGGGATGGTATGTGCGTGGTATTGACAGTATTACATATGCAGCTAATATTGATTTATTGCCTGCATTAAAAAGTTATTCTAACTTTATATTTCAGCAAACTGACATAAATGACTTAGAATATATTAAAGATTGCCAATATATAATCAACACAGCCGCAGAAACTCACGTTGATAATAGTATCACAAGTAGTGATATATTTGTCAGAAGCAATGTAAATGGTGTGCATCATATTCTGGAAAGAATCCGGGCTATTTCGCACAATCCACCTGTATTTTTACACTTTAGTACAGATGAAGTTTATGGAGATATTGCACAAGGGGTCCATAATGAAACAGATTTACTCAAGCCTAGTAATCCTTATAGTGCCACAAAAGCAGGTGCCGATATGTTGATATTAGCATGGGCGCGCACCTATAATATTCCATATGTTATTGTAAGACCTACTAACAACTACGGTGTAGGACAATACACTGAAAAATTTATTCCCAATGTTATCCATCGTTTATGTCAAGGTCAGAAAGCTTTGTTACATGACCAAGGAAAACCCATACGCACTTGGCTGCATGTTAGTGACACCGTAAATGCAGTGTTGAAAATTATTGATCATGGTTGCAGAAACGAAATATTTAATATCAGCGGAAACTGCGAGTTTTCAAACAAACAAGTGGCCTATAAAATATTACAATACATGGGATTATATCAACATGATCAGCACCTGGATTTAACAATACAACGACCAGGCCAAGACGTACGATATGCCATTGACGACACAAAACTAAGAAGTTTAGGTTGGACAGCCAATGCTGACTTTGATACAGAACTTCAGAAGATTGTTGCTTGGTATTCAAAAAAATAACAATATAGACATATTTTTATAGGTGGTTATATCATGTCAAATCTTTTTAGCTTTAAAACTATTGATGAAACAAAACTGGTGAACAAACCGTGGGGTCAAGAAAAGTGGCTCCAAGCTGGAGATGACATTCATAAGTATGCTTTTAAGGAGATTATACTATTTCCAGGCCAAAAAACAAGTTTGCAAGTTCATAAATTTAAAGCAGAAACCAATTATATTTTAGAAGGGTCAGGTTATATTTTAAAAAGCGAAATCCCTTTGGATTGTGACAAGTATGTAAATAACGGATATACTGCGCAAGAGATAGGAGAAATATTAAATTCCCTTCAGTCTATTAGGTATGATTTAGGTAGCGTTATTAGTATTGGTCCTGGTATTATACACAGAATGATAAGTGTAACGCACTCAAAATTTATAGAAGCTAGTACAACTGAACTAGATGATGTTTTGAGATTACATGATGACACAGGTCGCGGCCATGGCCGTGTAGAACACGAGCATACAACATAAATGTCTAAAAAACTTACTGTACTTATTTTAGCAGCCGGTTACGGTCGCCGAATGGGGCCATTTAGCCAAAATATAAACAAAGGTTTATTACCCTATAATAACAAGCCTCTTATAAGTCATATTTTTGATAGATTTGATACATCGACTACTGACTTTATTATTGCTTGTGGGCATTTAGGACATCAAATAAAGGCCTATGTAGATTTGGTCCATTCTGACAAAACCATAACATGCGTAGATATACCAGATTATTCTGAAATATCTACTGGTCCTGCTACTAGCATAGTTTGCTGTGCAAAATATCTCCAACAGGGCTTTTTATGGATTAGCTGTGATACATTGTTTGATTTTAACTATCAAGATTTTTTAGATCACAACTGGATAGCAGTCCATCCTGTGGATAGTAAAATTAGCCAGGACTATTGCTGGGTATCTCGACACGGGGAAAAAGTTACTAGCATACAAAACAAAGTAGTAAGTGATACGGCTGTTGATGCATTTATTGGAGTTATGTATTGCAAGGATAATCAGTATGTCCAAAATCTTGTCACCTGTAATGCTAAACATCCCCATGAAGGATTTTCTGATTTGGAGCTAAAAGCCCATACAGTAGCAAACTGGCTGGATTTTGGGACCTATGAGAAATGGCAAAAATTAAACTGCAACAATCCCGAATTTGCATTTATTAAATCTGATGAATTATTTTATATTGATAATCAAAAAGTTATAAAGTTCAATACTAATTTGTTAGTACAAGAAAAAAAACTACTACGGTTTCAGTTAAACCCCGATTGTATGCCTAGGCATGTACAAACAACTGGGCAGTTTTTAGCTTATGATTTAGTAGAAGGTAATACATTTTATCATCATGCAACATCTGAACGTATGTGCAGTCTTTTACAATGGCTTCAATCTACTGTTTGGCACAAACGTTGGTTTCCCAATGTGGAAGACATGTGTAAAGAGTTCTATCATGAAAAAACATTGGACCGTATTAAAACATTCCGGCAAAAATACCCTTCTTGGGAAGACCCTGTTTGTATAAATGGCAGTATGGTTCGTCCCATGGAAGAATACCTTAATAGAATAGATTGGAACTTTCTATACGAAACTGTGGAATGGGGATTTATCCACGGTGATTGTCATTGGGATAACATTATTTTTAATCCGGACAACTGTAGTTTTACAGTTATAGATTGGCGTACAGACTTTGCTGGAAGCAGTTACGGTGACATTTACTACGATTTGGCAAAAATGTCCTGTGGAATCTTTTGTAATTTCAACTATTTGAAAAACAACCCCGTGGGGTTTTTTGAAAATAATCACAGTGTAGAGCTTACAATTGAACACGTAAAAGATTGGCAGTCTTATCAAAATATATTGCATGATTGGTGCAAAGAAAATCACATGAGCTGGCAAAAAGTGTGTTTACTACTTCCTTTGATTTTTCTAAATATCAGTGCCTTACATTCTCACCCTTATGATAAATTTTTATTTTGTCTAGCTCAGTTGAAGTTTGCGGAGTATTTTGATGGATTTTAAACTAGGGTTTGGCCCCATGAGTTCGTTTATTGTTGACACACTGGCGAATTTTGCAGTTACCAAAGAAAAACCTCTTATGGTTATTGCTAGCAGAAATCAAGTCGACGTTAATAGCGGCTATGTGATGAAAACTGCTGAACTAGCAAACCACATACAAAAGTTTTCCTCCCCATTTATAAAACTTTGTAGAGACCATTGCGGACCATATTTTTTAGATAATGAACGCGGACTTCCTTTGAAAAATGCTTTATTGGCTACGAAAAGAACTATTGCAGCTGATATAGAAAATGGATTCCAGTTAGTTCATATAGATACAAGTAGATGCGATCGTGAATACGAAGTAGCAGATGAGCTAATACAATTTTGTTTGACACTTAATCCTGAAATTGAGTTTGAGTTTGGAACAGAAGAAAATGTTGGCGTTGCAGCGGGACTTCAGAAATATCAACGTGATGTAAAATTTGCAAAACAATATCCTAATATGAGGTTTGTTGTTGCACAAACTGGAAGCCTTACTATGGAGGATAGACAGATTGGTAGTTTTGATATTAACTTAGTTAAACAACTATCGACATTTGCAAACAACTCTGGCGTAAAATTAAAAGAACACAATGCTGATTATCTTACTGACGAACAAATCAAAATGCGAAAAATAGCCGGTGTTCATGCCTTGAACATTGCACCTCAACTAGGTGTAGTTAAAACTAAAACCATTATGCAACTAGCAAAAACTCACCGAATCCCAACTGATGATTGGAAAAATATTGTTTTACAGAGCAAAAAATGGCAAAAATGGTTCATTAATGGAGATGATAATCTTAAATGTGTAATAGCAGGACATTATTGCTACTCTAGCACAGAGTTTCAGATAATATTAGATGTTTTGGAAAAACATATAGATTGGCGTTTGCAAGTGGACTTGGCAATTACAAAAGTGTTGGAATCATATTATGATAATCTTTATTAACTGTAAAATAACAGACGTTAAACGACCAGGGTCTCCTATGTATTTCCGGGGACATCTTGACCATTTCAGTCGTCTAGATATAGCCAAATATTCCTTTGCAAGTTTAGCGCCACTTAGTTCTTTTGTTAGCAAGTTTGTTTTCTATTTAGACATGGCTGACGGTTTTTGCCATAAACAAGCGGAGATGGAATCTTGGTTAAAACAATCATTGCCTAATGATAAACTTAGTTTTCATTGGTATAGATGTAACAATATCCATCAATGGCGGGAAGCTAATAAAGAATTTGAAAAAATAAACGATAGTATTATTTTCCCCTTGGGCAATGATGATCATGTATTTCTGGATAGTAATACAGTAGTATTCAAACAAGGTCTTGGGTTAATTGTAAAAGATGACGATCCGTATGCAGTTTTAATGACTAGCCATTATCCTGAGTTTATGAGTTACGCTGCTGATAATAATGCAACCCTCTGTCCTGGTGGAAATTATGTTGTTTACAAGGCGCAAAACTGGGACGCTATACGAGTTATGAAAAAACCATTTTTTGATTATCATTTATCTATTATTAATGATAATCGTCAAGTATTTCGAACCGAAGACTGGTATCACTCTCCATATCCTGCCAATAAAATTTACGCACCAACAAAGGAACAGTTTAGGCATTTTGATGGCTATAGTCATGTTGGAATAGGTCCTGCGGTAGTCCCCGCTTTGGATATACCAGTAGGGTTTTTTGATAAAAATATGCACATACGATATGGCTACACTGATATTGACAAATCTGCTGTCAATATAAATCCCAACAGTGAAAATTTAAAAGCTCATGATTTATTAAATGGTGTAGATTTAAAACTATCACTTAATGATATTCCAGAGTTTTGGAAACCATATATTAATAATATATCAATTAATAACATGCTTCGGCAACAAGAAACAATACATAATCGTAATAGTCATTTACACGCTATGTTAAATCATTTTGGGGGCAATATGCGTCCAAGTTCCTGGATTGAAAACCACCTGTTACCGGTAAGTTAATAGGTGTTCCACACAACATAGTGTTTGGGAAAAGCTACTTGAATGTAATATTCCTACACCCCCGGCTTGATTCCATCTAATAATATTTGTAATACGATCATCAATTAAAATATCACCAACTGTTGCGTGCAGATGCTTATCTGCACTGTATGGACCAAACCAAACAGGTATTCCTGGAAAATGTTTTTCCACCCAATGGATTTTGTCAATAAAGCTCCACGGCATATCATTTTTACGCGAAACCGCTGTGAGAAACTTTAAATCGTAGTTATATTTATTTGCAAGCTGGGATATGGCTATAACAAAATTCCCAGCTCCTTCATAAACATTTAAATCTCTAAAAAGTCGCGGATGTTTTAATATTTCCAGCCAATCTTGCTCGGTAAACTTTTTATCTATTGGGGGAGCATGACCAATTATATTCTCTACAAACTCATCAAAGTTTGCAACTACACCATCCAAGTCTAAATATATATTTTTCATGATACTTTGTATTTAAACTGGTTATAAGTTGTCAACTTGGAAAACCAGCTAAACGAGATAACTTTAATCCAACGCAGGATTGAATAGACTGGATCAATATTGACAAATATTGACTGGTAAATAACACTAATATAGAGGAGCGTGCTGATGAAACCCATTATTTCTATAACAGACAGAGCAGCTGACTACATCAAACATGTGTTGCAACAACAACATGCACAATGTTTGGAAATTGGTGTTGGTGGCAAAGGGTGTAATGGCCTAAGCTATACTTTTGATATTGTACCAATTCAAGACTTACAAAAAGGAGATGAAACAGTATCACTTGATACCGAATACCAAGTGAGAATACCACAGGAATGTGTAATGTATCTGCTGGGAAGCACTGTGGATTATCACAAAGATGCTTGGAGTTCCAAACTTGTAGTCAACAACCCACTTGCAACTAGCAAATGCGGATGTGGCACAAGTTTCTCCGTGGACTAGGAGCAAAAAAATGCAACAATGGTTTGTGTTTGGCGGCATTTTCCGCCATGGTGATTTTCAAGAAATGGAGCCCAACACAGGGTTCTGTGTGGGCCCTTTTGGCAGTCAACAACAGGCTGAAAAAGCCGAAGAGGGCATGATTAGAAAAAACATTGATATCTGCTGGTATAAAACTTGGATAGCGCCAGTTAAATCAGCAGGCGTTTGATGTTAGTAGCGCCAATATCTTCACAGAGGGCGACAAATTGGCCTTGAAGACCCAACAGCTGATCAAAAAACTCTGCCAGCAGCATGTTGGGGCATGCATGTGGGCGTTCGTTATCTATCCATGCACGAGCACCGGCAATACCACCATGAGCTTGAACTTTCAGAGCTAGAGCACTTGCAGTGCTGCGGCTGATCCCAGCCTCACAATGCACGACAACACGAGCGTCAGCCGGGAGTTGTCGTCCCCATGCCAGAATGTGCT
>JACCDP011081135.1_pt1 | contig 15743 bp, 19 predicted proteins | sample 7445841 | NCBI WGS metagenome assembly JACCDP01 (sample SAMN15323441, study PRJNA562643) | freshwater metagenome | isolation source: river surface water | place: USA:Blue River Watershed | collected 2017-08-17 | reverse complement strand
CCTAACTTTAACGCCTTTTATGGTTTTAGTTCGTTTGAAATTAAATTTCTTTTGCCCAAGATAAAATTTTCCATCTGGAGTGGTAATTTTGTACACGAAGCCCTCATATCCCACAGGAACTTCAGTAATTTCCTTACCCTGATATGTCCAGTTATTCGGCATCTTCTAGATCATCGTGAGTTTCCACTGCACAGCCACACAATGGACATGCAGAAATCTGAAAATCTTCTGCGTAGTCTGTTGGGATTTTCACGATAGATTTACCGCCACACTCATCACATTCAATGGTTTGAATAACCGCCATAGTTCATACTCCTAAAATAAAAATGTATGAACTATGTAGAGGGAAAATTAACTCGCGAAAACTTCATCCCAAGAACCTGTAAGTGCACCTTTAGAATAATCAGTCACTTTTTGTTCAAAGAAGGATGTGTGAGTTACGCCTAACATTCCGTCGACCCACGGTAATGGATTTTTCTTAACTTTAAAAATACCTTTCATGCCCAAAGAAATCAATCTACGATCAGCAATATACCGAATGTATTTTTTAATATCTTCCTTTGGCAAACCTTCCATTGTATTAACGCCGTAGGACAAATCGATAAACTTATCTTCAAGCTCTACCATAATTTCTGCGGATTTGTAGATTTTTGATTTGAGATCATCGGTCCATAGGTGATGATTTTCTCGAATGTATTCTCTAAACAATTTGATCATAGATTCAGCATGTAAAGACTCATCAGCGATACTCCAAGAAATAATCTGACCCATCCCTTTCATTTTACCAAATCTCGCAAAATTCAAAAGCATAACAAAACTAGAGAATAGTTGCATCCCTTCTGTGAAAGCAGAGAATACGGCAATTTGCTCTGCGACGCTTGTTTTATCGCCAATAAACGATTCAACATAATCATGTTTTTCGCGCATCTCTGCATATTCTAAGAATTCATTGTAAGTCGACTCTGGCATACCCAATGTCTCTATCAGATGAGAATACGAAGCAATATGGATCGCCTCTCTTGCTGTGAATGAAGCAAGCATCATCCGAACTTCTGGTTGCGGAAATACTGGGAGATAATTATTAACATACGCACCAGCAACGTCGATATCACCTTGTGTAAAAAATCTAAAAATATTAGTCAAGAAACTTTTTTCTGCTTCTGACAATTTATTTTTCCAGTCTTTAACATCTTCTTGCATAGGCACTTCAGACCATAACCAATGCATTTGTTCGCTCTGTACAAATGCATCAAAACACCATCCATAGTTAAATGGTTTGTAATAGTTCCTTTTATCTGTCAATTTATATTTTGTTTTTTTAGTCATTTCATTAGCCCTCACAAGACAAACATGTATTACCTTCAACAATAGACTGCAAATTGATTTCGTCTTCTATTTTGTTACGTTCAATTTTTTGTCCAACTTTATCTGCTTTTCTAATTTTAGAAGAACGGCAATAATAAAGCGATTTGAGTTTACCCTTCCATGCCATAAAATGGACTGCGTGTAAATATTTTACGGAAACCGTCGGTCGAAAAAATAAATTTACGCTTTGAGCTTGATCAATATATTGCTGGCGATCAGATGCATGTTCGATTATCCAACGTTGATCAATTTCAATAGCAGTTTTAAAAACATATTTTTGATGTTCACCCATCCAATCCAACTGTTGTACAGAACCGTCATTTGCGATGATATTAGCCCACGTGTTATCATACCAATCAGCAGTATGTTTCAAAGACTCTTCTTTTATAAGTTTATCCAAATACGGATTTTTATTTAAGAAAGCGCCAGAAGAAGTGTCTTGGCGATATGCATTCGCAGCAAATGGCTCGATGCTAGGGCTAGTGTTCCCCATGATGATAGAACTCGAAGCATTAGGAGCGACTGCGATCACATGGCTCATTCGTTTCATTACACCCGACTCTGCCGCGTCTGGGCAAGCGCCTCGCTCAATCGCTAATTGTTCATTCTTCTTGTCTAATTGTTGCCGAATAGAGCGGAAAACCCGATTATTGAAACTCTTAGCCATCACGCCTTCAAACGCAATATTATTTTTTTGCAAATATGCGTGAAATCCTAAAACACCGACGCCCACAGATCGCTCACGCATTGCAGAAAATTTTGCTCTAGAAATAGCATCAGTAGAATCTTTAATAAACGTTGTTAATACATTATCTAACATTTCCAAAACGTCCGGCACAAATTGTTCATCTTTTTCCCAGTCATCATAGTGAGTGAGATTTAAAGAACTAAGGCAACACACAGCCGTTCGCTCAGAAGAAGTGGCTAAGGAGATTTCTGTGCATATGTTCGACCCATTATTTTTCAATCCAAGTTTTTTCTGAAAATCTGGTAATCCAGCATTCGCAGTGTCCTTGAACCAAATATAAGGTTCACCAGTTTGCATGCGGATTTCTAATAGACGAATCCACAACTCTTTAGCAGAAACGACTTCAACAACAGCACCGTTTGGTTGTTTGAGTTCCCAACTATCATCCACAGAAGGATCGACCATACAACGCTCGATAAGCTCCATAAATTTATCAGACACATTAACACCGTGATTCAGATTGAGAGTGCGCATGTTTTGATCGCCCGTAGGCTTACGCATTTCTAAAAATTGAATAATATCTGGATGATCAATATCCAAGAATGCAGCGTAAGAACCACGGCGAGTTGTACCTTGTTTGTATGCAAGACTAGAACTGTCATACACTTTTAGATGCGGCATCACTCCTGCAGATTTTTCATCAGCGCCGCGAATACCAACATGAACGCCGACGCCTCCACCATACATGCTCAACCAATTTGTTTCAGATAAAGTATTGACTAGTCCCTCAGCAGTATCGGGAATGTAGGTGAGGTAGCAAGATACAGGAAGACCACGTTTGTTACGACCGTATGACAAAATAGGAGTACTGTAGCTCAACCAGTGTTTACTCGAATACTCATATAATCTCTGAGCATGTTCTGGATTGCTCGCAAATTTGCTCGAAACATAAGCAAATCGCTCTTGAGGAGACTTCTCACCCTCCATAAAATAAGATTCTTTCAACCTGCGCAAACCAAGTTCATCGAATAAATTATCCCTAGAATAATCGACTGTAATTCCATATAATTCAGTATTCATCTCATTTCCTTCTTTTTAACATTTCTTTTCTAAAGCAATTTCCAACAGAGCTTCTGCTCCACTTTTTCGATGGGATAGTATATAGTCCATCAATTCCTCTTTTGTCACATTATCTTTCTTGATAATATCATTAATATCCTTTTTAAAATGGCTAGGCAATAACGAAATAGTCTTACCTTTCTTTACAGCGGATTTTAACTGATTACAAACTTGGATATTTCTTCGGAAATCATTATCTGGCACAATAATAACATTATCATTATTCATGATAAAATCCAAATTATAATTTGCTGATCCAACAGCAATACTATTATCCAGGAATAAAGAATCTATCTGACCCTCGACTGCTATTATCGGTTTACTCATATCCACAGTATCTAATCCGTAGATATATTCTGCAGTCTTATCCACTCGGAGTTGTATGTATTTTGGTTGTTCTTTACCGAAAGCTCTACAAGAAAATCCTATGATAGACTTCTCTGCATTATACACCGGCAAAATTAATCTCGGGTGATCTTCCTTGAATTTTTTAAATGTATCATCATAATTAGATGCCCACTTAAAAAATTTAGGTGCAAGATAAAATAGATTAATTTTATCCTCTGGTAATTTCCTCTTCTCCAGGTACAATCTAGCAGGGTTTGATTTCGCTAATTTGGAATAAGATATTAATCCATCAAGACCAATAATCGAATCCGATTGCCGTTGTTCTATCACGGGCGATTTGTACGTCGTGTATGATGTAGAAGTAGTTGTTTCCTTGAAAACCTCCAATCGATATTCTGAGTACAAAGTGGGATCAATTTCTTTGATGAATTTTCCCAATGATGTGGAAGCTCCGCAATTGTGGCACTTCATGATTATTCTACCCTTGAAAGGTAGAAAGTATGCTCTTCGTTTGTGTGAATCTTGTCGTTCGCAATGATGTGAGAACGAACTCTTTCCATTACCTTTAAACAACCAATTTCTCAATCGATTGCTTATCAAGGATACAAATTTGAGATCAATGTGCAAAGTATTCATCATGTAGTTATTATAAACTTTAATTGGATAAAAGTAAATTAACCTTAGATGGATAAAAATTAGTGTGGCTACACTAAAATATATTCAAAGTTTATTTTTATTGGTGAAAAAACGTGGTATAATTTCTTTGTAGCGCTTCAGTAAAGTCTATAGAACTTGCTTGAAGTGAATAATTATACAAACAGAGTACAGTGCGAAGCACTTGATGCGAAGCATCAATTCAGAGTAACTAAACAACTTCTGTTTTTTGAATCATAGAAGCAACAATAGGTTTAGCTATGATGGCATCAAGGATCATTTTTTCCGTTCTATGTCTAACAGGAACAAATGGCAACGCCATAGGTTCTTCCTTTACTGCTATTTTGCATAATTGAGGATTTCTATTCTTCTCTGGAATAAATCTCAAGGCATATCCATTTTTATTAACGGCATTAATATGTATATTACCATCTCGGAATATTTTTGGGACAAATTCCAATGCTAATCCATCATTATTAACTGCTATCTCACACATGTGACGATTAATAAGATACTCAGGAACAAATTTTAAAGCCATTCCATTAACATACAAAGCAATCATGCAAAGATCGTATGTTCTCTCTGTGTAAGGGATGTACCGTAATGCTAAACCATCGGATATTAATGCAGCTTCAATAAGTTTTTTTATTCTAAATTCATTTGGAACAAATTTTAACGCTGCTCCTTCACTTCTGACTGCATCAAAACACATAGATTGAGATCTGTACTCTTGTTTATCAATCAAGAATTGAATAGCGGAACCTGTACGCTTGACAGATTTTGCTGCTATTTTATGATCAAGGAATTCCTCAGGCACAAATTGGATTGCTCTGCCATTCTGTTCAATAGCAATATTACACAATTCATACGTGATATTTTCAACAGGAACGTGATATAGTGATAGACCGTTTTGTTTCACGGCAATTTCACATATTTGATACACTCTCAGTGCAGGAGGAAGTTGCCCTAATTTCCACCCATCTATTTCATATTCGTTTAATGTTGATTCCATTTTATTTTTCTTGTTGAATACCTGATTAAGAATTATTTATTATTTTATAAAAATAAAAACCTCCAGAACTAATCTTGGAGGTAATTATTGTGTAATTTTAAACTGATTTAACTAATTTCTTCTTGGTGCAGAAAATGAGCAGAATCTGCAAGAAACTTCCATTTATTATTTCTGCCTTTGTTTGGAGTATGAAAAAACATATTAGGGTCTGAGCAAATAGCTAATTCATAATTTTGATCAACCAATTCATCCTTTGGCATAAACTTAATTGCATGGGGATGTTGTTTGGCAACTAAATTGTACAATCCAATAGATCTATTGGCTCTAGGTATCATACTCAATGCATATGGACTTTGATTAATAGCTTCTGATATGATTGTATCACATAAATTATTAGATGGTACATATTTCAGTGCTCTCCAGTCCCCAGATATCGCAAACAGACATAATGAATATGTCTTGAATTTACTCGGGACAAATCTTAACAATTCTGCCTCGTGCATTATTGCATACAAGCACAATCTGGGAGTTTTGATGTTATTGGGTAGTGACTTAAACCACCTTTCACCTTTAAGGTCAAATTCCTCCATAAGAGCATAATCATCGTGTTGATCTATTCCTTGTATCTCCTCAATATCGTTCAAATCATCCAGTACAGTCTGGTACAAATCTTTCTGCTTACCCTTTAACATAATCAAATGAATCCAAGTTTTCGTTTAGTAGTTTTTCTTGTTTTTTTATCAAAATTGTAAAGTTCTGCTAATGTATAATCAGAACCAGGCTCTATATCAGCTTTAATATTGTGTTTTGTAATAAAATCCCTTGATTCATTGAACGTGAGTTTCCTGAATTGTACAACAGAAAAACAACGTCCAGGTCGTAAAATTGCTTGATCTATAGATTCTATATCATCTAAGTTGGTAGAAAAAATAATTTTCTTACGTTTAGTTGATATAATACCAGAGGATACATTAAGAAACTTAGACATCATGGTATTACCGTCAGTTCTAGCAGTTAGAAATGCATCTGCATCTTCCATCACAAATGTTCCGTAATCCCCTGACATGAACATACCAAAAATCCCATCTTTCATCATAATCTCAGGGTCGTATGTAACTAGTGCATTACGATCTGATTTTGTAATAATGTGTTGAATAAAATTTGATTTTCCAGTCCCCGGAGGTCCAATTAATAACAAGATATTTTCTGTCGATGATAGATAATCGTCCACGAAGGAATTGATATCACCGCTATTAATAAATGGATATGCAAATTTATCTATGTTCTTTGGTGATACAACAGGCAATGTGCAAGATTCTAGATCTTTAGAAGTAACCCACTCAATAGAAATGGAAATAACTTCGAACTCATTTTGGATTGCAGTTTTCAGTCGATTAATAGCTCTACTATCACCGTAGATATTCATGCTAAACTGTGAATTTGATGTGCTGATATCACAGTAAAATTCTGTATCAATAATAAAACTAGAATACTTGCTGACGTGAGCGTATACACAAGTTGGGAATAAATTCTTGATAAAATGAAACAGGCCTTCCTTATCAACAGAAAATTTATCTACCATGATATAAGATTTATCTGTATCTAAATTTCGTTCGATTCGATCATTTATAAATCTTGTGAATATCCACTCATCAAACTCGGTTTGAACAAATTGAATTGACTCTGTATTAGATTTTCCCGCGACTAACTGTGCAGTATCTTCTGATAAATGGCGCTTGATGAATTTATCGGCACGTTCCGGGTAATTGCTCATAATATATTTCTTTCAAATTGTTATTTAATGAACCGAGGCGTGTCGTAATCATACCCATCGTACATGAAACAATCCAACATAGGAAGTAACGACTCAAGATCATCGATTGGATGTTTAAAATTTACCTTGTAACCATTGTCAATCAATGTCATGTGCGCAAATTTACTCTTACCATTGATTTTAATTTGTTCCTTGAAGATATGCTCTAAATCTGCGACTTTCATGCAGAAACTCCATTCAGATCTGCTTCAGATATGTAAATTGTATCGATAATACAGTTTTTTGTGCTCATGATCCAATTTTCCAACTCTACTTTATAGAGTGGCTCTTTATCGAAGGGTGTATCAATGGATTTAACAACTTTTCCGAATACGACCTTGCCTTCGTATTTTGCTTGTACAGATTGGTTCTTAGATAACATATCTTACTCCTATTGGGTATCAATAGAGCAATTATACCACAAGAAATAATAAAAGTAAAAAAGAGAGGGATTGCTTCCTTGTTTGCGATAGTGGCTCACTGCAATCCCCCTCTCGGTGGAGACTTATTTAGATCGCGCTTCCAGTTCCTCTACTTTGGCAGTCAGTTCTTGTATGGCTTTAACCATAACAGCTATTAGATGCTGGTCAACAAATTTTAGCTTGTCTGGTGTCTCATTATCAATGATAACAGGGCTATCACCTTCCAGCTCTAAAATGTCCTGAGCTTTAAACCCGTACTTAACGCCACCATGAGGGGTATCATCCTCACGGCTTACTTTAAATTGATACGCTACAGGCTTGAGTTTCTTAACAAAATCAAGTCCGTGTGGAACCGGTGCGAAATTGGTTTTATCTCTAGCATCGGACACTACAGTCCAAGCTACCTGCACATAAGCGTTTGTAACAGCAGTACTGCCCATAACAACACGGTTATTCTCTGTTGTAGCATTGAAAACTGGAGAAATTGTTCCAGCAGCCGTTGTTGGCCCGATAGAGACATTCCCTGAACCGGATGTATTAAACGCTAATGCGCCATATCCAAGTCCGACATTCCTAGAACCTGTCGTGTTTCTTAATAGCGCACCAGTTCCAATGCAAGTATTTTCAAAACCTGTAGTGTTTTGACTCATTGCATCAGATCCAACGCACGTATTGCTTGAACCGCTGTTTGTCCAACTCAATGACTTATAACCAACAGCAGTGTTACCACTACCACTTACCGCTGAAGTCATTGAACTTTGTCCAATAGCCGTATTACCAGTTCCAGAAGAAAGCGCTTGCATTGATTGGCTTCCAACTGCGGTATTATTCGGACTTCCTGTTGAAAGATTCCGCATTGCGTACCAGCCGATAGAGGTATTATGAGAACTATTCGTGTTACTTCGCAGCGCATCTGCGCCAATTCCAGTATTACACCCTCCTGCTGTATTGCTAAGTAACGTTTCGTGTCCTATCGCAGTGTTTCCGACTCCAGGCGCCCATCCGTCAGTGCCATTGCTGACAAAAGCGCTTTTGCCAATAACAGTATTTGTGTTAACGTTTCCAGAACCAAAACCAAAATTTAAGTCATTAATTTTTTGTCCAACTGTTAAATTGCCTTGTATATCCAACGATCCAAATGATGCATTGTTAATAGCGTAAGCGAGTATTTTGTTTCCATAACTATGAGTTGTTAATAACAAATTACCGGACTTGGTACTTGTTATGCTTGAAATAAAATTGACACCAGCTGGGAACGATTGCACCAATGTTAGAGATCCATTTGCATTAATTGCAAACACATCAATAGAACTTGAATCTGATCCGGAGGTATACAAATAATTTCCAGTTGGTTCAATATAAAGCTCGCCTCCAGAGTTGCAATAATATTCGTCGAGTTGCGTTAAATTTCCTGTAACTTTGTTTATGCTAAACGCTACAATTTTTTTAACATTCCCACAAGATACATATAAAAAATTACCAGTCTTATCTATACAAAGTCCATAAGGTGATGTTGCAGTTCCAGTGCCGTAACTAGCAACCAAAGATATAACATCGCCATTAATGCTAAATGAAGATACTTTATCATTATTATAAGAAGTAACGTATAAAAATTTACTTTCTGAATCTATAACAATATTTTGCGTACCCTCAATAGTAAATTGAAAATTTGCAATTTTCGTTAATAAGTATGTTGTAGGATTAACTGAATATATTATAAAATTGGTACTTGACCCATATGGACCAACAGCATATATTTTAGATTGGTCAGAATTAAATGTTAAATCATATGTCGGTTCAGTAGGAATAGCACTATTATCTGCTAAAGTTAATACTCCGGTAGTGGTATTAATTGAATACTGACAAATTTTAGAAGAAGATGTTGCCACATACAACATATTACCGCTTTTATGGATAATAATGTTGTATACAGATTGATTTACTAAAATAGATGGTGTTATTTCCGTCAATACTCCGGTTGATTCGTCAAACGAATATTGAGAAATTGTTTTAGAATAGTTATTAGATACGTAAATAAATTTACCGTTTGGATGAACGATAATATCGTATGGAAAATTTGATACGGCAACTTCTTTAAGTTTTGTTAATTTTCCAGTACCTTTAAGTGAAGAATCAGAGGTAGATGAAGAATTTGATGCAACAACCAAATCTCCAGTGCCTACTATAGACTGCCCGTTAATGGTTTTAACACTGCTTAATTTAGCATTCCATGTTGTCTTTTCTGCATCTGTTACAAAACGGTTGCTTGCATCCTGTGTAATGATACTAGCTGGATGGTTTGCAGGATGAACGTAATTATTCGCACTTTCCGCAATTCCGTCTAACTTCACCTTATCCGCACTTGTCATAAAACCACTGTCAAAGACATTAGCATCATTATGCGTATGACCGGTAAATGATTTGGTATCCAATGCCGCTTGCAAGCCGGTGACTGTGCTAATGGCTTGCTCTCCTGTATGGTTTGCACGGTTTAATAAATTAGCGGTAACAATTCCATCTAACTTAGTCTTATCTACGCTAGACATTAATCCATTAACAGAAGTTGTGGCAACAGTAGTAGTTGTTGCGTTAACGCCTGCAGGACCTTGAGGACCCGTTGCCCCAGTCGGTCCAGTTAAACCTTGTGGGCCTGTTGCACCTGCAGGGATAGAAATATCTCCAGATCCAAGAATAGAATTTCCGTTGATTGTTTTTAAGTTTGTGACGTTAATTAATGCTCTGGAATCATCAATTACTGTTGAACCGCCTACTTTGATTGCCATCGTCATTCTCCTTTAATTTTATGGAACTCGGCAACTGTATTTAACATCTACCCAATCACGTTTAGTAATGATCCGATCATGTTATCCGATGCTTGTAGAACTTTGGCATTCGCCTCAAACATCCTCTGAGCTTGCATCATATTAACAGTCTCATTCTCCAGACTAACTCCGTAAGCATCATTATACTCCATGGATGCTTGCTCATATTGATTTCTTGCAAATTTTGTACTCAGCAATGCTGTATTAGAATTTACACCGACTTCTACCTTGAGTTTGCCCAACTCATCCCCAAAATTGACGACACTCTCTACATTGTTAATGGCAACGTTATCCACAGATTCTTGGTCATTCCACTCTCCATCAGATCTGAACATTATTTTTTTGCCAGCGTCATTAATTTTACTCATCACCTCAGATGTCGATTTTTTAAAATTGTACGTGATAGGTGGCATGATACTACTGATGAATTCATTATACCCACTTATGGATCCAGTGAGGTCTGCTATCCTTTGTTGCATTAACTGCACATCATTGATATTGCTCTCATTAATGCCTTTACTGGATATCTGAGTCAATTGTGATTTCAATGCATCGAGTTCCATTCTGTTCAATTCGACTTTGTTTTTCACATTCCTTTGAATATCAGATAATGCATCACTAACTTGATTGATAGAATCGTTCAGGAATTTACCTGCTTTATTAAATTCCTTCAAGTGTTGCTTGCTCTCTGGAAACGTCTGAAGATTCTTACTTGCGTTTAGAAATCCAGCGTATGCATCTTCTACATTATTATTCGAGAACAAGTTATCCAGAGAATCTGCAGCATCTTGCATACTTGTTTGCTTGGAAAATTCCATCGACTTGGATGATAAGTTTGTATCTACCCATGGGTACTTATTGGAGGATGCAGAAAATTGCACTCCACCTCCCTGCACAAGATTGAATTTTGGATTAAGCCGTTTATATCCCTCAGTGTCTTTGTTGGCAATGTTCTGAGCGATAATGTCCAGATTGCTTCCTTGAGCTTTCAGACCAGATGCAGCAATGTTGATAGATTTTGGGTACACGATAATTAGGGTAGAAGTTTTTAGCTCCTACCCGAAACGATTAACGAATTAAGCTAAGAAGATATTGTGGAAATTGATTTGTCATTCCGAGCGTACTGCTCATCAATTGCTGTTTACCTTGCAATAAACTCAATTGACTAGATAGTGCTGCGATATCCGCATCTTCAATTTTACTAATGCTAGATTCTAGACTTGTAGCCATAGTTTTAGCATTATCTTCGATCTTCTTGATACCAGTCATCATAGTACCAATTGTACTTTGGTTAGTACCCACTGTAGAACTAGCTGTCTCGATAGCAGTCATTGCAGTAGCTGCGCCTGCTGCAGTTGATAAGTTTACCGTAGCAGCATCCACTCCCAATGTGGCAGCGTCACTCTTAGCTGCTTTTAGCACATACTTATCACCTGCATTAATACCACTTTGAATATTGACATCTGTTGCAGAACTGTTCAACAAATTTTTACCAAACATCTTTGCATTGTTCACGGTAGAATCTAATTGTCCTTGCAGTTCTGTGAAGCTACTTTGTAATGCTGATCGTTGGTCTGCGCTCAACAAATCAGAACTTGCTTGTGTTGCAAGATCTTTCATTTGAGTTAAGATAGATTGTTGTGTTTGTAGTGCTTTATCAGAAACTTCTAACAGGCTAGACCCAGAATTTAAATTTTTCTTAACTGCACCTAGTGAGCTTTGTTGAATTTTTAAACTGGACAAAATACCTGAACCAGCAGGATCGTCTGCTGATGTGAGGATTCGTTTACCTGTGGCGATTTGGTTTGCTACTTTTTGCAGTTGCGATGCGTTATCGTTGAGATTACGTGCAATAGAGCTTGAAAGGGAGTTGCTGTTTATACTTAACATAATGGTTCTCCTTGATAGGGAACCAGCTAATTAAAGCTAGCAAGAATTGTTACATCCTTGCTATTATTTAGCATTTTAAATGTTTGGACTTGAGTTGTAGATAGTTTCCATCCAAATATATAAATATCACATACAAAAACTATAAGAAAGAAACATGAAAAAATTTATTTTATCCGACATTAAAAAACAACTTTCGGAGGGAGGAAACCCACAAATTGAACGCATCAAGCAATTAATGCTCTATTACTACGAAGGCATAGGAATACACACTGGTGAAAAGTTTATCTCTGGTTTTGACAAAAAAGCAAGTACACTCATTCCAAACGATAAAGATTTAGTTTCTGCGATATATCAGTTGTGCGTTGAAGCAGCAAAAGGTGTAGAAGATAACCAATATATGATGAATTGTATTGCTCGCGTTGGTAAACAAGGAATGCTCGACGTTTACGATAGAGTCAAAACAGATAAAGATTTGAATGTTATCAATTGCGTTGTATTCATGTTTTGTCTAGAACGTTTTACTGTGTGTTGTTTAGAAGATAATACACTAACAGATAGCATTTTAAAACAAACTTCTGAATTATATTCATTTAAGAACTTAATGAAGAATATGATTAAACAAAAATCTTGGTTTGTTCCGTTAAAGGCAATTTCCATAAGAAAACCGCTTGAGATAATGCACAAACAGATAGAGACCAAGTCCACAAATATCACATTGAGCAGATTTTTGATGAAGTTGAATCTTCTCGAGGCTATACTTGCAGATTCTGCAAAAGGAAATTTTTCAAATGCCTTAGCAGGAATCGCGTTGATTTTTACGTATCTCCCGAGCTTCTCTACAGTACAAAGTCGTGTTTACATCGAAGGTGAGAAATCACTTAATATGCAAGAAAATAATGATCACTGGGGCGATCTTTATCGAGTTTGGAATTATGCGCTTGTAACTTCGGAGCTTAAAGGCTGTGCGTTCTTTGGTGTAAAATTATTATTGCCGAGTGTTAATGGAAAACAAGTAGACCGCGGGTTTAGACAGGCAAGAATCATTTCATTGTACGGTATGTTAAACGTATTGATTCGTGGTGGTGTTTACACAGAGTATAACAGCAATGACCAACGCGATAAAGCGTTTACGAGGAAGCTTGGGTGGGCAAATTTAGAAAATGCGATTGCGTATTTGATTGACATCAAAACCTCAACAAAACACTGATAAATGCAATTTCTTCTGTAAATGTCTCTGGCTTACTGTGGATGTTGATAATACTAAATCTAACTTTAGTCAGTAACATACGGAAGAACTTCTCCAGAATAGCCTTTTCTTCTTCTGGGATTGATTCATTTATATTGTACGTGACATACTCTAGGACTTCGGATATGTTGTTCAGACTGTTTAGTCTGACTTCTTTTTTGTTTGATGAGTCCTGAGCAATTAGCAAATGCTTCTTTAAACCAATGAGAAGTTGATTATTAATGTCCTTGGATGATGCATTATTATGATATGAATTTGAGTACATAGATTATCCTCTAATCATGTTTAGGGTCTAGTAAAGAGTACATAAATGCTACTGCTTCTTCTGCGTCGACTGGATCCCAGACATGACCAGTTGACTCTTTGCACAACAAATTGACTTCTACGCCACGACTTTTGAGAATTTCGATTCCAGCATTATCCCTGTACTGCTCACCAAACACGACTCTCTTAATACCGGAATTAGCTATCAACCTAGCACAATTGATACAAGGCGATAATGTCACGTACATCTCTGCATTATTTAATGATGTTCCACTTTTAGCAGATTTGCAAATTGCATTTTCTTCTGCGTGAATTACATCTTTTTTTGTGACCAATCTGTAAAAATCACCTTGGTTATCTACAAGCGGATATTCATCCAATGAATCTCCATGATCAGGATATTCTATATCTTCACAAGTATTGTCCATTCCAGCCGGCATACCATTCCACGATAGTGATACCACATTACCATCTTTAACAATCACAGCACCAACTGTGGCGCGAGATGCATAAGACATCTCTGCGCATCTTTTGGCGATATCCATGAAGAAATTATCGTACCGTTGTTTCTTGTCCATCCTGTTTGCCTTGTTCATACGCTGCTTGTAGCCAATTGACCATCATTTTAGCTAGAACATCAGTATCTTTGTACATTCCTAGAATTCCATAAAAACGTTCAGACCTCAAAGCAAACCCCTCAAGTTCGTGAAACCAATCATTAAACTCTTTCATGATTATACTTTTCCTTTCCGTGCTCTGCGTGCTTGACTGCGCTTGTGTAACAATTCATGTGTTACGTGATCGTGAACAATTGGATATGCAAATGGACGAAATTCTTTCTCATAGTGTACTACTCCAACTTCGTATCCCATATAAGAGTATGTAGTATAATTATCATTTACATCTTCAACCTGGCATTTTGTTTTCATCTTTTGTAAGGAAGATGTCGCGTTTTCAATCTTACGTATTACTGTTAATTCACGAATCGCTCGCTTGATATTACCGATAATAACATTTCGTGCCAGATCGCTAATGTGTGCATCATTGCAAACGTTAATGGTATTAGCTTCCGCACGCAACAATCTGAGCAAGTTTGCTGCAACCTTGGCGGAAATAAAATACATATGAGTTGCATCTCGAATACTCTTTAGGTTGGTGTTGCAGTTTTTAATTGCAATTCCAACAGAGCGAATATAACTTGCTTGAGTTTTTTCATCCTGAACTTCGTTTAATTTGCGAACCAAATGTTCTGCTGCAGGTGTTTTACCAAATGTATTTAGTGATAGCATAATTTATTCTCCAATATAATGAATTTGTTTCAGGATGTCTTCGTCAGTAAAAGAAAGATGTGGATAATGTTCTGTTGCCGACTTCCTAAATTCTGCAATTGCTTCTGATGGAGACACTGTCCGACATGATGAAATTTGGTGACCCAAATACTTGGATGCGAAATCTGGCACTTCTTCTAATTCCACTGCATCAAGCGCCCAGTCAGATTTTCCTACAGGAACTTCAACCATATACTGAACTTTGGTTAGAAGGATAGCCTCAACAAGAACGATTTCTGTTTCTTTCTTACTCAATGTAAATGTTCCATCCATATTGTCGCTCCAATTTAACCGATCCCCAATCTTCCATCCAGTTTCAGCTAGCAATTCCTCTGGAAGCGGTATGATAAGATCACCATTCTCATCTTTAATTAAATCAACTTTCATAAATCATTCCTCTTGCGTTAATAATATCTTCACATTTTTTAATGTCACACAATAACATTTCACGTGTCCATTTAGATGTATTGACCCCAGAAGGACCTGGTCTGCAGCCCCATAGTTGATAATACATATCGCTGTGCTTATAGCGCAATTCGATTAATTCTTGTTGTTCTTCCTGGGTTAAATTAATACCAGCGTGGTGTGTGATGTATCCATGTTTAGCCCACTCTTCAGGGACACGAATTATACCAGATGCTTGAACAAATACATCTTTAGCAGAATCTGCAAACGTGCGAAGATCCCATGTATTACCGTGAGCGTCTTTGATCTTAACAATAGCACGGTAGTTCTTTGCACTAAGTTCTTTGATCGTGATTTCCATTTAATT
>JACCDP011178477.1_pt1 | contig 15744 bp, 14 predicted proteins | sample 7445841 | NCBI WGS metagenome assembly JACCDP01 (sample SAMN15323441, study PRJNA562643) | freshwater metagenome | isolation source: river surface water | place: USA:Blue River Watershed | collected 2017-08-17 | reverse complement strand
CGTGTTGAGGGGCAATTAAACCATAAACGCCTGAACGGTGATGCAGTCTTAAAAAGACTGAATCTTTATCTTCCGTATCTAACAAAGATACCTCGTAGGCATTATAATTAAGTAATCGATACTTTTTACTAGGTTCCTCTTTAGTACCATCTTCAAAGATCGGAGTTCCATGTACATAGGATAATCCCAAGGAAAAGCCTAATCTCATATGAACTGATGAAATTGCAAAACTTGGTGTTTGAATGTTATAGGCAATGACTGTTTCTATTAAATCCTTTGGCGAATGATTTGCAATTATATATTCGATATGACTGTTAGCTTTGCCAAGAATTCCAGGAGTTTGAATTTTTTGCTGATAAGTTATTCCAATAATTTTTTGTTGCTCTATTTCTAAATCATTACTTATAACTTTCTTTGGAAAATCTATTAAATTGCTATCTACTGACTTTCCACCAAACAAAGAAATACTGTCTGCTTTGCAATAATTTGTTAAAAATAGTGATAAAAAAAAGATTAAAAGAGGATTTAAATTTCGTATCATTTTATTTTTTTAAGAAATCAAATGCTATATCTTCGCTATAATTTTTTACTTCTAGACAACAATGAATATCTTTCCAGCCTAAGCCATTCTCTATAAAATAGGGTATTATCGAGTCTCTGTTATAATATCCTACAAGAATATCATCACCATATGGGCCTGATGAATGAGCAGTAAAACTGTATGAAAATTGATTACCTTCCTTGGACAAACAAGATAAATCTTTTAAAGTCTTTGCTGTTCCACCGCTTGAAAATTTAAAAGACTTATATTTTTTTAAGTAATATATATACAAAGGAACTCTAAAGTCATAACATTCGACTGAAAGAAATTTAGGAAATATATTGTTTTTAAAGATATCACACAAAATATTAAAATCATAACGCACAACATCAATTTTAATGTATTCTATATTATCTACATTATAAATTTTTAAATAAGTTTTAATAATACTAGATAGTTTTTCACTTTTTAATTCAACTACCTCCCAATTGTCAAAATTTTTAGGAGGAACGATAGTTGACAGAACAGAGTTTTTTTTATTTTTATAAAATTTATTTAATTTTTCATCATTAGAAATTAAACTGTTTATTAAAATTAATTTATTTTCTTTAATTAAACTTTTATATTTACAACTCATCTCTAAAAATAAATCGGTATTTGCTTCAATACCTACAATTAAATCACTTTTCTTTGCAAAATAATCAAAATTTTGCCCTATGTTACAACCAACATCAAAAATTATTTTCATAATTTAGTATTAAAGAAACTGTCTAGAAATAAATCTTTACGAGAAGTCAAGACTGCCTTGTCTTTTTAAACTTTATTTATTATTTTATTTACTATCGAGTTAATATTTTCTCTTGACGTATCTATTTCTAAATCTGGATGTTTAGGTTTTTCGTATAAATTTGAAAGTCCGGTTTTGTCAATTGTCTTATTCATTTTGGATTTTTTATAAAGACCCTTTGGATCTCTTTTTTTGCAAACTGATAAAGGTGTGTTTACAAAAACCTCAAAAAATTTACCCTCTTTAAATAAAGATCTTGCAGCAAGTCTTTCTTGTTCGTAAGGGGATATACATGCAACAATTACAACAAGCCCAGATTCAGCCATTAACTTTGCTATTTCTGCTATTCTTCGAACATTTTCTATGCGATCACTTTTGGAAAACCCTAAATTTTTATTAATACCGAGTCGTAAATTATCTGCATCCAGCAGCGCTGTTATTTTTCCTTGTTCATATAATTTTTTCTCTAACGCTTTTGCAATGGTACTTTTTCCAGAGCCCGAAATACCCGTTAACCATATACATACTGGGTTTTGTTTTAATAATTGTGCTTTTTTTTTCTGATCTATGTCAATTTTTTCTGCAAGTACAGACTCAGATCTTTGCAAAGCAAAAATAATTTTGCCAGCCGCAACTGTATTATTATTTTCTTTATCAATTAAAATAAATGTTCCTAAAAATTTATCTTGATCAAAGGGTGTAAAAGTAACTGATTCAGTTGAATTAAATTCAATTTCCCCAAGATCATTAATTAACAGTTCCTTGCATGAAATTTTTTTATTAGTAAATAAATCTAATTTATTTTTAATTTTACTTATATTGATATTAGTTTCTTTATTACCAATTCTCATAATATAATCTCTACCACTGTAAAGATTATCTTCCGAAATAATGCAGACAGATGCGTTAAAGGCATTACCCGTTTGAATTGAACTCTGCCTATTTTTTACAACAATATCTCCTCTGGCGATATCAATTTCGTCTTTAGCTTCAAAACTAATGATATTAAATTTTAATTTTCTTTTGTTTTTTTCAAATCCTTGAAAAGTATTTTTAATTTTTGTTTTTTGACGAGAAGGAAGAACAATTATATTATCATTTTTAAAAAATTCTCCGTTTCTAATACCCATATAATGTCTAATTGAAGGATTTGGACGATGTACATGTTGAATTGCAATATAGGAGTCTTTAATTTTATGATTTGAGACTTTCATGTTGCTTAAAAGCTTTATCAAGTGTTTTCCTTTATACCATTTCATTTTTGAGGATAAGGATGCGATATTATCTCCCTTTAATGCTGAAATTGGTACAAACCTAGGACTGATAAAATTTTTATCCTTTAGTAATAAGGAAATTTGATCCTGAATTTTAATAAACACATTATAGTTATAAGAAACACAATCCATTTTATTTATTGCAAAAATAATATGTTTAATCCCAACGAAATCTAGAATAGCAATATGTCTTATAGTTTGTTCTAATAAACCTTTGCTGGCATCTAGTAATACAATAGCGGCGTCACATTGTGATGCAGCTGTTACTACATTTTTAGTATATTGTTTATGCCCGGGACTATCACAAAAAACAATTCTACGTTTATTATAATTGATATATTTGTGAGCCACATCAATGGTAATTCCTTGCTCACGTTCTGCCTGTAAACCATCTACGGCTAGGGCAAAGTCTATATTTGAACCCGTAGTTCCATAACGCTTACTCAAATTTTGCAATTTTACTCTTTGATCTGCAAAAATATTCTTTGTTTCTAGTAAAATATGTCCAACTAACGTTGATTTTCCATCATCAACGCTTCCACATATACATATTTTTATAGGAGATAATATATACATTTAAAGTTTTAATACGCTAAATGCTCAGCAACTATTATTTTTTGTATCTTGTAAAAATTTTAGAAAGTAATATTGAATTTTTAATATTCTATCACTTAAAAGTAGCCAACTCTTTTTTTAACTTCCATACTATCTAATTTATCACTATCAATTAAACGACCAGAACGTTCTGAATTATTAAATTTTTTATTTTCAAAAATAATGTGCTTAATTGTTTTTGCATTACTCAAGGTTGCGGCTGTTAAAGGATAACATCCCAAGGTTCTAAATCGAATTGATTGATAAATAATCTTTTCATTTTTTTTTAAAGGAAAACGATCATCATCCAGCATAAACCAGGCCCCATTTCTTTTAATAGTTGGTCTTATTTTTCCGTAATATAAATTTACGATTTCAATTTTTTCTTTCATAATATAATTCCAAATATCCTCCTCAGTCCAATTAGATATAGGAAAGACTCTTAAACTCTGATCTTTTGATTTGTAGTAATTATAGACTCCAAATACTTCTGGTCTTTGATTTTTAGGATCCCAACTATGATTGGACTCTCGGATAGAAACTACTCTTTCTTTAGATCTTGACTCCTCTTCATCTCTTCTAGCTCCGCCATATATCATATCAAAATGATAATGATTAAGGGCTTGTTTTAATGCATCGGTTTTCATTACATCTGTATAGGCGCTATGATCAAAAGGATTTAATTTATTTTTAACACCTAAGATATTTGTGTAGGTAATTATTTTTAGTTTATATCGTTTTGCAATTTTTTTTTTAAAATTAATCATTTCTTTAAATTTCCATTTAGTATCAATATGCAATAACGGAAAAGGAATGGGTGCTGGATAAAAAGCTTTTCTGGCTAAATGTAATAACACACTAGAATCTTTTCCTATGGAATACATCATCACAGGATTTAGGGACTTAGAGAAGCTATCTCTAAGTATAGAAATTGCCTCTTCTTCTAATTTGATTAACAAATAGGACATAATTCAAAATTAATTATAAATATAAATTTTAATTTGTAGAATATTAAAATTAATTTTAAAATTTTAAGAATTATTAAAATTACTAAAAATTATCAGTCAGTAATTGAATAAGATTTATTTAAAATGAAATGCTATTTTATCCGCTGCAAGTTGTAATTCATCTTCGTAATTCATCTTTGAGATAAATTCTCTACTTGGAAATACTTTGGTAGTTTTAGATTGTTCTAAAGCTTGATTATACTTTTCTCGAAAATTGCTTAAATCTGATTTTACATCAAAATAATGATAATCAGGTTTTAAACGATCATAATACCATTGCCTATATCCTAATGATGATCTGATTTTGAGTAAGGGTCTTCCTGAATAAAGTTTATGAAAAAATCCCTCAAAAGAATTAGTATTACCATCCACATCTACTTGTATTAAATAATAATACATTTCATTAATTTTCATTCTGTAATGTTCATTTAAATTGTTTTTTAAAAAAAAATTACCAAAAACTTTATAAATTTTTTGTAAATTGTCAGAATTAATATCGGAATTTCTATTAATAGAAATATTACATTTTAAAATATCACTTTCTTTTAATGAATGTAAAATAAGTCTTCCTCTGTCGCAAATTTCAAAAAGTTTATTAATCAAACCATTCTTACCTCCTACAAAATATGCAATTTGAGATTTAATTTTATTTAAATTTTTTAAAGAATATAATAGTTTAGAATAACCATGTGACTCTACATAGTAAGAATCTGGAATTAAAATATGAAAGTCATGACGAGAACAAAATGTTATACTTTGTTCTCTTAAATTATAAATTCCATCATCATAGCAAAATAAAGCATTTTTAAAATACTTTGAGTATTCTATTATTTTAATTATAGATGCAATTCTTTTAAACATTCGTGAATTATAATCATTAAGGGTCCGAGTGCTTAATTTTATATTTAATTTAAATGAGTCTTTGCAGGCTATAAAAGATTTAAAATAAATTTTCTCATCAATATTAAAATTAATATTTAACTCACAATTAACCTTAAAAATATTTTTGTAAGTTTTAAGTATAGATTTTTTAATTAATTCAAATTTCAAATATTTATTTAGCTGATAAATAATATTTTTTTATAAAAGTAATTTTAATTTTTTTTTTGCAAATAAAGTTCTGCATAATCCATATTAATAAATTCATCTTTATTAATTAAAGATAACGTTGAATCATGATTTATTTTTCTTATCTCAAAATCATAATTAATAAGTTCTTGATAATATTGATCTAAAGAGTAAAAATTCCTAATCATTATTGGACAATGTTCTATGATGAGTCTAATGTTATTTTTTTTTAAAATACTTTTGGAGCCTGCTAATATGTGAGGCTCTGAACCTTCTGCATCAATTTTTATAAGGGTTACTTTTTGTTTTTGATTTGTTGATAAATAGTCATCTAGTGTAACTGAAGTATGATTTATTTCTGTAATAGTATCATTATAAGTTTTTACAAATTCATTAGTTAAAAAGCATGAGCTACTACCCATAAATTTGCTCAATAATTTAAATGTAACTTCTTTTTTTTCACTAAAGATTAATAAATTTAGAATTTTTGATGAATTTAAAAAACCATTTATAGATAAATTAGAAAATACAAGCTCACACATTTTTGGATTTGCCTCAAACGCTATTAAACTTCCTTTTTCTTTTATTTTATCTGACATTAAAAGCGTGTAATAACCACAATTTGCGCCAATTTCGATAATGTGATCATCTTCTTTTAAATCTTTTAAAATAAAATCTGTAATCCATTTCTCCCAAAAACCGTCTAATAATAAATGTGGAGTTAATGAAATATCTCTAGAGTCTAAAAACATTTTGTGACCATAAATAGTTTTTGTTAAAACTCTGAAATTGTCTAAATAAATATTAATATTTCTATCTATATTTGACATTAAATTTTAAATTTATCTTTTTATAAAAACTTTTAAATAATTTTTAATTTTTAAGGAAAGTTATATTTTGTATTGCGACACCTACATATCTATAATCACTTGAACTTTTATCAACTTCATTAAACTTCAGTGTAAACGGTAATTTTATAGTCAATTTACTTTGTTTATTTAATGAAGATTTTATTAATGCATTACCGCTAAAAAAAAATTGTGAATTTTGATCAATAGTTTTTTTTACTTCAATTACTTGATCGTTAACTAGAAAAATAATTTTGCTTAAAATTTCTGCCGATATCGTATTTACTATTTTAACTTCAAATTTATATTGTCCATCTACTAAATTAAAATAAAAATTCGAGACGGTATCGGGCCCAGTCCATACCCAGCTCATATTTTGATTTTTTTCTCTATAATAACAATTTTCACTTATAATAATATCATTTGCTGACCACGAAAGCTTGGTAGTAAATTTAGGTGGTAAAAATATAAATTTTTTATTTATTCTCTCTTTTTTTTTTAAAGAATTTTTTTTTATATCATTATACATTTTGATTTCATCTTTCTTATATTTTATTAAAAAGTATTTATAATCTTGAAAATTTTTAAATTTATGTTTCCTACGATCATTAAAATTTAATTCTCTAACCTCATCAAAATTAATATCAACATTACCGCCTGCTGTGTTAAGAAATAATTTAGGATTTAATGTTAAGTTTTCGAAATAATTTTTTGAAAAATAATTTAGATCAGAATCAAAATTGTCGAAAAAAATTGTGTAATCTATTTTGTCTAAATTATAGTAAATATATGGAAGTATATTTTTATCAGGAAGAAATGAAACAGAATGATTTTTATTATTTCTCTTTAACCTTAATGCATGAAGACTCCAGCTGATCGCTCTTTCAATTGGATCTCTTAAAACAGTAAATATCAAAAATTCATCTAAATTTTTAATTTTACTAAAATATTTTAAGGTACTATGTCCAATTATTAGCTTTTTATTTTTTATTTGTTTTTCTAAATCTTCTAAATTTAATTTAGCTTGATGTATTTCATTTTCATGAAAAGAATTTATTAATTGAGCTGAAATTGTTGTTCCAGCAGTTTTGGGTACATGCAAAAATATTATTTTATCAACTTCTTTCATTTTATTTTAGATAATTCATATGTAGGTTTTATCGTTTTAATTCTTTTGATTTAACTAAATAAGAAGTTCTTTATTTTTTTTAACTTTGAGACTTTTAAATTTATTAATTTAATAAATTTATTTTTTTCATATAATATTTGTTTATATTCTTTTATCTTAACGGTTTTTTGGTAATAAAAAAAAATAATATAAACAAAAATATTTACTAAATTTTTATATATTTTTTCTTTTTGATTAATTGAATCTAGCAACATTTTATAAAATGGATTTCCATATAAACATACTTTTTTTTTTCTTATTAATGCCTCAAAGCCCGCTAATGAGGTGATAGTATGAACTTCATCACAACTATTAATGCAAGAAATAATTGAGACTTGATCTTCAAAATAATTTGCAATTTTTAAAACTTTATTTTTTTCAATAAATCCTTTTCTATTTCCGGCTAATACATCTGGATGAGGTTTATAAACGATATAACTGTTAGGATTTAGATCTCGAACCCTTTCAAGCAATTGTAAATTAGTTTTAATATCAGTGGCTCCATATTTAATCGACTCATCATCTTCAACTTGTCCTGGTATTAAAATAATTTTTTCATTTTTTGCCGACCATTGAGGTTTAATGATAGGCTGACAATTATATTTGCTGATATTATTATTGATAATAAGCTCTTGTAATTTTTTTGCTTCACAAATTTGTTTGGGTGTTATTTTAAAGTGATCAAAATAATATTTTAAATCATTATCCCGGATCGTATCATAATAAATACCTCGAGAATCTATAACTAAACTTGCAGGTTTTACAAGATTAGAACCCAACCCAATAGATCTTATAAAGCCATCTTCAATTCGATATACAGGGATTTGTAGTTTCTTTTTAAGATCATCAAGTTCATCTCTTAAATAATTACCCCAAACAATAATCTTACTATTTTTACTGAAATTGAATTTTTTTAATGTATTAAAGTTAAAAACATATGATTTTTGCTCATTATTTTTACCAAGCATTTTAGGCAAATATGTTAATTTCCATTTAGGGATGGAAAAAAAAATTAAATGATCTGTCTGGCTAATCAATGAAATAATTTTTTATAACTTTAAAATGATCTTCTGAAGAGATGGTCTGATATTTTTTTATTCTTTTTAATTGAGCTGATCTTAGCTTCGAATTTTTGTTATTATAATCAACAATGGTACTAAGCCATTTTTTTCCATCTAATATATCAATATAATCTGGAATATTTTTAGCACTCTCTTTAAATACAGATAAATTTGAGGCTATTACAGGCGTGCCTAGCTGAAGTGCTTCGTGAATAATAATTCCAAAACCCTCCGTATAAGAGGGGGTAAGTAAAGCTTTTGCATTTTTCAAAATCTTAATTGAAAGATCATCGTCAGCTTTATTATTTTCAATAATATATTTTTTTAAATCTATACTACGATCTAAGTAATCAATGGCTTGTTCACACTCCCAACCTCTTCTACCTACAATATATAAATAAGGTGGATTTTTTTCTTTGATTAATTTTTTCCATATTTCAAATAAAAAAATATGATTTTTTCTAGGCTCAATATTTCCTAAAATTACAAAATAATTTTTTTTTAATTTATAATTAATTTTATTTTTTGAAAATAAATTTACGGGTAAATGTGAAATAATTATTTTATTTTTACTTTGAATTTTTTTTATTTTGGAAAATTTAAGCAATGCTTGTTTGGTACATTTAGAATTTGTTATTATCTTTTCAGAATATCGTAAAGCATTGGTAATTCTTTTGCTGTGCCTTTTATATTCTTTGGGTATTGAAAATTCTGGGAAATTGATTGGTATTAAATCATGAATCATAACAATTATTTTTGCTTTAAGATAATTAAGTATTTTCCATACGTACTGATGCTGAAGCCATGAATGAGAAACATTAAATATTTTAGCTTTATAAAATTTAGTAAAAAAGTGAAAAAAAAATATTAATGAGATTATTTGATAAATATAAAGAAAAAATAATTCGTATAAATAAATTTTTTTTTTAAATAAAAAATTTATTTCATAGGAAGAAAGTTTTCTAAAGAAAATATAATTAAAGATGCAAAGATTAAATTGATTGTTTAAAAAATATTTAATGTATGACTCTGTAACCCTATCAATTCCTGATAAACCTTTTGAATGTATTTTTCTAAAATAATATCTTGTAACATCCAAGTAAAGTTTATTATTACTCAAAAAATTTATTTTTAGATAAACTGACTGTAGACTGAGGCTACTTTGGATTGAACAATCTCTTTAGTAAATAATTTTGATTGCTTATATCCTTTATCAACAAGTTGATTTGCTAATTGCTCATTATCAATAATATCAATAAGTGCTTTAGTTATTTGTTCACTGGAATTTGGATCAACATACAATAGTGCATCCCCGCCGATTTCTTTATGAACTTTAATATTTGATGCTATGACAGGAACTCCCAAGTTCATGCCCTCTAATAATTGCAAACCAAAGCCCTCTGCAAAAGAAGCATTAATAATAGCTTTTGAGCCTTTAATTAAATTTAATAAAATATCTCTTTTTAAATAATTTAAAAATATAATTTTTTTTAAATTTAATCTATTATTATTTAAATCACTTAAAATTTCTAATTCTTTACTTCCTTGGAATCCTAATTTTCCAATTATAACTAATTTAAAATCTTTAGCATTAAGCGCAATAAATGAATTTATTATTTTTACGATGTTTTTTCTTCGCTCTATTGTTCCATATACTATAAAGTATTTTCTTTGTTTAAGAGTAAATTTTTCAAGTAATATTGAAAAATTTTCGCTCTTTACATCTAAAGATTTAATATTTTTAGGAATGTATACTGATTGGTAGGTTGTGGTAATTTTTTTTTCTTCAATATTAAAAAAATTTATTAAAGATTTTTTAGTGGTATCAGAAACTGATATAATGTGATTATAGTTATTTAATATTTTTTTAATTAGTACATAATAATTTTTCTTATGATCATCAGTAAAATATGGATATTCTAATGGGATTATATCATGAATAGTACATATATTTATTTTGCTTTTTAGCAGAAATGGTAATGGACTAGTTGAGTGATAAATATCTATACAATCGTCAATTTTATTATTAGGAATAAGACCTATAAGTTGCCTATACAAAGAAAATTTTATTCTAGAAATTTCTATTATATTATTTGAATTCGTTAAAAAATTATAAAAAGGATAAACATTTCTAAAATAATCTTTGTGAACTACTTTTTCTTTATAAAGATTAAAATATTTATGTTTAAAATATGGTAAAAAATTTTTTAAGTTAGCAAAAAATTTATCATAAGTTTTATATTTTTTATCATCATAAAAATTTATTTCATTTAATTTTTCATTTTTTTGGAAATTTTTTTTTCTGTCTAATAAAAGACCGACTTCATAATTTAAATCTTTAATAATGTAAGCTAAATTTCTTCCATAAGTTGCAATACCAGTTCCATCTAATAATGATAAATTTCTAGTATCGATTAATATCTTTTTTTTTATCATTAAAATAAATTTTTTTTCAAGACCGTGTTCTAATTTTTAACGTCAATAATCCCTAATCGATCTAAATTAAAAATTGGGGTTGTGATCGATAAGACAATATTTAAGAATTTTTGTAATTCGGTAGCTGGTGAATTTGAGACGTATATGACATCCTTGTTTTTAATTTGAAAATTTTGTGAAATAAAAAATGCTGCTGGATCACTCATGTTAACTTGATAAATGATCGCAGCTTTTCCCTCGGGAGTTAAAACTTTTGTTTGATATCTTGAGTCTAAAACCTCAGGATCTTCAAATCTAAAAATAAATAAACCTTTAACATCAGCCCTATTATCATTCATGCCACCTATTCTGCCTAATGCTTGCACCAAATTAATTCCCTCTCCTTCAAAACTTATTTCATCATTTTTAATTGTGGCTCCAAGCGCTGTAAAACTATTAGGTTGATAAAATATTGTCAGTACGTCCCCTGGTTCTAATTTTATATTTTGTTTTGAGTCTTTAATAATTTGGCCTAAAGAAATGGACTGAACAACGTCTTGTCTGTTTAATTGAACAGTTACTTTATTTGCTGAGGATTTAATTCCACCAACTGCTGCTATCACATCGAGTATTTTTTCACCTTTGGGTGATAGCGGAACTAAAGCACTATTTGTTTCACTTACAACTGTAATTTGTGAAGTTAGGTTCTTAATAAGTCTAACTAAAACTTGAGGTTGATTTGCTTTTGATTTTAATGTTTGTAAAATCTCATCTTCTATTTGAGAAATATTTTTATTTTTTGTTAAAATTTTACCTGCGAAAGGAATGCTAATAAACCCATCAGAGTTTACGATCTGTTCAGGCAAAGTTGTTTTGTTGGAACCTACTCCTGTGCCTAATAAAGGATTATAAGCTGAGTTAAATAGTAGTGGTGGATCTGCTTCCCAAATGTTTATCTCTAACACATCTCCTGGTTTAATATTATAATCTTTAGTTATATTTTCTTTAAAAATTTCAGAAAAAAGTTTTTTTTTATTATTATTTAAAATATTTTGAGTAATGGAATTGTTAACCTCAATGACTTGAATAGTTGGTTTGGTACTGTCGACGACCCCCTGTATTGATGTTCTATTAGGTCCAGAGGATGGAAGAAAACCACTACAATTTTGCAGTGACATTATAAGTATAATAATAACAATTCTTGAAATAATTTTACTCACTCTTTAACTCCAAATTGACTTAAAATTTTATTTTGCTGTCGTATTTTTTGTCTTTCATTTAAATTCATTTCATTACTTTTTAGAGTACCTCTATAAAACTTGAGGGCGTCTTCAGTATTGCTAAATGGACAAAGTGATTTATTAAAAATTACATAAGATTTAGTGCAATATTTTTTTATGATTTGATCGTTGTGAGAGGCAATAATTATAGCTTTGTTATGACGTTTTTGAAAAATTTCATGATTACATTTTGCTCTAAAATCTGCATCTCCTACGTTGAGTAACTCGTCTATTAAGTAGCAGTCAAAATCAATTGCCATCATTAAAGAGAAATTTAATCTTGCCTTCATGCCGGATGAATAAACATGCAACGGTTCATCTAAAAAATCATCTAAATCGCTAAAATTTATTACAAAATTAAGAACTTTCTTATAATCGGCACCATAAATTTTGCTTATAAATTTAATATTATCTAATCCGGTAATATTATTTTGAAAACCTCCGACATAACCAACAGGCCAAGAAACTGTCATTTGTTTTTTAACTATCCCTTCATCCGGAGGAATAATTCCTGCAAGAATTCGAATTAATGTACTTTTGCCAGATCCATTTTTTCCAATAATTCCTATTTTTTCACCTTTAAATATAGATAAATTTACATCCTGCAATACAACATTTACTCCGTTTTTAACTTTAAACTCTTTTGATATATTTTCAGCTTGGATCATTCGGCTTTTTCTAACTCTCTTTTCAATTTTCCTGCTAAAGCTAAACCAAATAGAAATAAAAAAAAATTTGTGAAAATTAAAAAATTAAATGAATATATGGCTTTAATATTTGTGCCAAAATATCCCTCTCTAAATAACTCCATAGCATGCATTGACGGCCACCATAAGAAATAATCTTGCTGAGATATAGGGAGCCAACTGACCATGAATGTTATTCCTGAGAATGGTAAAATTAAAAACATAATTATTATTCTATTTCTTTTTAAGAACGCAAATTTATAATTAAAATAAGAAAAAATAAGACCTATACTAAAAAAAAACCAATTGATAAAAAACCAGCCTATAGAAGCTTTAAGATAATCCATAGGCAGTTTCATAAACCCAAAATAAAAAAAAATAAGATTTAAAAAAATTAAAACAAAAGATAAACTTAAAAACTCTAAAAAAAATCTTGAATAAAATAAATCTAAAACAGTAATATTTCTGTGAAATAATAAATTTCTATTGCTATCAGCTGCAGAGCCAACGTAACTTATGCCTCTTCTAAACATCATAAAAACAATGTACCCCGTTAGTAAGAAACCTAGAAAAGGAATTCCTTTAATATAATCTTCTTGATGAAACAAAGCGCCTCTTAACAGTATTATAACTATCAAAAAAATAAACGGTTCAACAAATAACCACAAAAATCCAATATTCTTTCTTTCATGCTCTGACAACAACTCTCTAACCATTAATGCTTTGATCACTTGAAATTGTAAAACTAGTGAGTCAAAAAATTTAATTTTTTTTATATTATCTTCCATAATTAAAACTAGTTTAACGAGTGTGCTCTTTAACTCCTGAAATCATTAAAGCAGCTATACCCCATATAATTAAACTAACTATAAAAACTCCAAGAATAACTAAAAACGTTCTTGGTTCCCGTGGGTAGTCGGCAAGTTGAGGATTTGATATTTTTTCAAGATAAATTTGTTTTTTTTGTGCTTCCGATCTTGCTGTTTCTAATGAAGTCATTGCCGCTTGAATTTGTTTATCTGTAAATCCACGTTCTAAATACAAAGACTGCAATTCATTAATATGTTTATCCGTATCAATAATATTTTTTTTATTTCGAAGAATGTTAATTTTTGCAGTTAAATCTTTGTATTTGTTCTTTGCTAAATCGACTTCTGCAGCAGCAGATTTGATAAGATCAGCTCTTAATCTATTATTCAATTGATTAACCAAATCTTCGCTCAGACCTAAGAGTGTATCATTCATTTTTAAAGTTAAGTCAGAATTAAAAGATTTAGTTGTAATTGTTGTGATTGAAGTGGCAGGGTCAACTAATACCGTTACTTTAGTTTGATAATATGTATAAAAATTTTCTAAACTATTGTCCCAAAATTTAATTCCTGGAAATTTGCTAAAAAAATCAATATTATTTTTAGAAAATTCTTCTTTAATATCTAGATTTTTAATTAAAAGATTCATCGCATCTCTTGAAACAACATAATCTTGCACACTAAAAGAATTTATAGGTGATTGACCAAAAATAACCTGTGCTACCCCTTGTAATGGTAATGTTTGATTTTGTTCTGAACTTTTGACGATAAATTTTGACTCAGAGATATAAATATCTGTTGCAAATAATCCGTAATATAGGAATGAAAGTAAAGTTGGAAATACAACTATACTTAGAAAAACTTTATCTTTTAGAAAATTATATTTATTTAAAATACTATTGAGTTTTTCTTTAAATATAATTGTTAATGACGATTTATCGACATTCTGACTAGCAAGACTTTCACTTTTATAATTTGCATTATCTAACTCTTTAAAATGTTTTAGAACAGGATCATACTGTTCTTCATCACTACCTGGATTTTTATTATCTTTATTCATTATTATTTAGCCAACGCTCCGCACTCTGTCTTTGTTGTTAAAGACACTATCATTTTCATATATAAAAATTTTCTATAAAAAATTAATTGCCGCTTTTCTTTTATCAACAATAATATGAGCCGAATAACCTTCTATAGAAACTGTTAAAGTTTTTTTATCCTGTCTAATTAAATCAAATGTTAAATCTTTAAATATTCCAGATAAAAACTGGCCTTTTTTTTTTAAAAAATTTATAAAAAAATCTAAACTTATAATTTCAGGTTCTTGTTCATTTTTTTTTAAAAAATCAATGAAATCAAGAATATCATTTTGACTTTCTTTATAATTAGTTAAAAAATAATTTAGTCCCTTTGCATATTGTAGGGTTTTTAAAAATTGTTGATTTTCAAAGTTTTCATGTTTTATAAAACAATAATTGCCTAAAAGTGCTTTAATAACGTTATTTTTTTTATAACAAGGCCTGTAAAATTGAACATTATTTAGAGAGTTTTGTATTTTATTTTTAAATATTAAAAATTCTTTTGGTTTATAATTGGCAATTACCCACATTTTACTGTATTTGAGCATTACCTTGGGTTGAAAAAAATTCTAATTATTAGATATAAAAATTATATCTAACTTTATTAAGCAACGAGCTCAAAGCTAGTATGTGATGTAATATCAACATTTAATGTTGCAAAATGAACCATGGCACCAGCTCCACTTCCGTCAGCATCGTAATAAAGATAATTATTTGTCGTATTAAATATTAAATAATCATTAGCATCTAATGCAGTAGCTCCGGCTGCAGATAAAAAATTGCCAGCCCCTATTGATGATAATGCAGAGAAGATATCATCATCTAATCTAATTTTATCTTGAGTAAGATTAAAATCATTTATTGTATCAACATTGCTAACTCCAAGCGCAGAATCAAATAGAAATATATCTAGCCCATTGCCACCAGTTAAAGTATCATTTCCTAAACCTCCATTTAAAGTATCGCTTCCTAAACCTCCATTTAAAGTATCGCTTCCTAAACCTCCATTTAAAGTATCGTTTCCACCACCTCCAGAAAGAGTATTGTTTGCTCCATTACCAGTGATAGTGTTCACAAGTGCATTTCCTGTTCCATTAATTGCAGCACCTCCTGTTAAAGTTAAGTTT
>JACCDP010093004.1_pt1 | contig 15744 bp, 14 predicted proteins | sample 7445841 | NCBI WGS metagenome assembly JACCDP01 (sample SAMN15323441, study PRJNA562643) | freshwater metagenome | isolation source: river surface water | place: USA:Blue River Watershed | collected 2017-08-17 | reverse complement strand
CTTGCAGTTCTCTATCGAGAAAATTCTAACTTAGAGGGAGTATTTTCTCATACCAAACAAGAACTATTAAAAATTCTAGTAACCCAAGTGGCTGTAGCACTTGAAAATGTTAACATCCTAGAATCCTTAGAAAAGAAAATTGAAAGTCGTACATTAGCACTGACAGAATATAAAAATATTTTGGAAGAATCTAAACATGATCTAACTGAAATACAAGTTTTATTTAATACTATTAACTCTTTCAATGATATTAGGGATGTTATGGAAGAGGTAATGAAGTACATCTCCAAACGATACAATTTTCCTTATTATTTGCTTGGAGAACCTGTGGAAGATAGTAAATTTGGAATTAATCTTCATACAAATTTTCCAGATGATATAGACCAAGAGGTAGTTCAGAATTTAAGATTAACTAAGTTTCGTATGGACAGGAAAAGTTTTATATTCAAAGCTTTCTTGAAAAGAAAGCCATACCAAACTTTATTGAATTCAATAACTATAAATAAAACTGAAGAATATTATATAAGTACATTTAAATTTAGAACAGTAGTTGTACTACCTCTGATATACAAGGGAATCCCAAAATTAGCCCTTACACTCTTCAGTAGAGAAGAAATAGTACTTGCGGAAAATGAGCTATCCCTTCTTTCAATTCTCTCTGAAAATTTAGCAGGACTCTACGAATCAATCCTCAACTACCAGAGATTAAAAATAGAGAAAAAAGAATCTGACCTAGCAAAACAGAGAGCACAAGAAGCTGAAAACAAAACAAATAGGCTCCAAGAAATGATAAGTACCATCTCCCAAACTAAATCAATGGATGAGATGATCCAAAAAATGCAAACCATTCTAAGCATTAACTATTCAATCCATGGCTTTACAATCTATATGAAAGATAGTGAAAAGAAGAATTTAGAAGTTTTTTACATATCTAGCGAACATTATGATAAAGATCTTACAGATTTCAGTTTGATAAAAATCCCTATCTATTTAAATAACTCCATCCATTCGATAGTGGTAAATAATAAAAGGTCTTTTTTTTCAAAAACAATCAGAAAGGTAGAGTGCGAAGAAGAGAATAAAACAGTGAAATTAATTGGTATCACAAGTACTTTTTTAATTCCTCTTCTTATCAACAACGAAGTCTTTGGCACACTTTCCATCACGGACAACAATTACAAAAATAGCAATCTATTGGGTACAACTAAAATCCAAAGGAATGAAATAGAACAATTTGCAAGTTTAGTATCACCTTCCCTTTACCAATCTTTACAAAAAAACAAGGTTGAAAAAGCTTTCCAAACCTTAAAAACATCCCAAGAACAGCTTATCCAGTCTGAAAAAATGGCAGCCCTTGGAAATTTAATAGGTGGCGTAGCACATGAGATCAATACACCAATTGGTGCCATCAAAGCCAGTGCTGAAAACATGAGGGCATCCCTAAATGAATTATTTTTATTTGCACCGAGGCTCATCCGAGAGCTCGAAGAAAATGTGATGATTTTAGTGGAAAAGCTTTTGGATAGAGCAGGCAAAAATCCAAATTTTTCTACTAAAGAAGAAAGAAAAGTTCGAAAATTTCTTTCAAAGTCCTTACAAGATCTGGGGATTCCAAATGATGAATTCATTGCTGAAGTATTAGTGGAAATAAAAATAGATACTTTTGAAGAAGAATATATACCAATTTACAAACATCCCAGAGCTCTTGAAATACTAAAACTTCTCAGGGGATTGGCTGGACTTAAATTGAAAACAAATAACATAGAAACTGCGGTAGATAAAACAGCCAAAATAGTGTACGCACTCAAGTCTTATGCCCAAAAGGATACAAGTGGTGTGATGCAAAAAAGAGATTTAATTTTTGGATTAGAAACAATCCTTACAATATATCAGAACTATTTAAAACAGGGTATAAATGTAGTACGGAGATTTGATGAAATCCCAGAAATCTACTGTTTTTGGGATGAGCTAAATCAGGTATGGACAAATATAATCTTCAATGCAATACAGGCTATGAAATCCAATGGAACCCTTACTCTCTCTACTTCTCGCACAGAAAATAGTACTGTCCTAGTTAAAATACAAGATTCAGGCATGGGGATTCCCCCTGAAATACTACCAAAGATATTCGATCCATTCTTCACCACAAAAATAGCTGGTGAGGGAGCTGGGCTTGGTCTGCACATTTGCAAACAAATCATTGAAAAGCATAACGGATTCCTTAGAGTAGAAAGTGAGCCCGGTAAAACTGTTTTTACTGTAGAATTGCCAATTCCAGAAAATTAACTCTATACTAATCAGAAATGAATGATACCACCATATCCTACCGTATCTTGGGAAGTTACGCTAAATTAAATACTACCAACAAAGGTAATTTTATGATACATTTAAATATATGTACTGTCAAATAACTAAAATTTTAACAGAATACATCTGAAAAAGAATTTCTTACCTTGACCTATTTTTGTTAGTTTTTGAATCTGGAAAGAAATTAATAAAGTAGTACAAATGATGCAACTGCAATAACTATCTTTTTCCGCCGGCAGGCGGAAAAAAAGTCTAGGATTGTTGCGAATAAAATTGCAAAAACTGAGTTTTTGCAGGAACGCCACAAATGGAATAAACATGGAAATACCCGAAATCATCAATCAACTGTATGCAAACATCCTATCTTTTGGAAACACCCATAAATATACAAATTTTCCATTCCCCAAAGATTCGAGAGTCATTCGATCTGCCGCTAAAGAGATGGAATCATTTATAAAGCCAACAGATCCATTTTACTTTGTAGGGCATCGCTTAGGCAATTTTCAACACTATCCTAAAAATATAAATAACCCAAAGTACGTCCCCACGTATAAAAATACCATTGAGCTTATGGATTATGGTTTTTTAAAGAATGGTTTGAATGCCCTAGAATTTGATGTTCGATTGGGTCATGATGAAAATGTATATGTCACACACGATGAGTTGACAATAACCCCCCAATCCCCAGGTTGGGAGTATTTAAAAAAAAATTCCTTACATATTCTTTTGACCCATTATATTAAAAATAAATATTATCTAACTCAAAAATTATTTATCGAGATCAAGGTATCTCCTAAGGTAATTGATTCTTCAGGTGTTCACTACTTCCCTGATATTTTAACAGACAAAGAAAAGAAACTTATAGATAGTACAATACTAGTTATAGATAGCTTAGTATATAACTATCCAGAGGAAAAGTCACACATTTTAAAATCTATTTCGTTTCTATCATTTAGTCTATCAGCTTTAAGATACGCTTCCCAATCTTCCCAAAATAACCAAGAAAGTTTTTTGATCGCTACAACAAATCAACCATTTAAGAAAGAACTATCTCCCCTATTCAACTACACTCCCTTTGTAGCTAAAGAAATTGAGAGGGTTCGACATGCAGAATGGCTAACGGGTATTTGGTTTGATCCATTCCACCTAGACAATTCTGTTGAGCTCTTTACCAATCTAAACGCATTTCGTGCAAATAAACTTACCTATTATATCTCAACTTATGGAATGGATTTTACAGAATTAGTAAATAAATTATCCAAAGAGTCCCACAGTGAAAAACTACCTGTGAGTGGTATTATCTATGATGTTAGCTGAAGGGCTTATTCCGTTTCATAGGTATCTTCTACTTCCTCTTTGGGAACATACAAATTATGCTTTTCAATCAGGTATGCTAAAAGTGATGCAGAACATCTTTCCACTATATCCTGCACATATTCAAAAGAAGATATGGGACCCGAATAAGGGTCAGGCACATCGGGTGGTTCTCCCTTTATATGAGGATCAAATTTTCTAAATTTCATTACTTTTTCTTTGTGGTCTGGATTTTCTGTGAGACGTGTTACATTGAAATAATTATTTTTATCCATCACTAAGATATAATCAAATCGATCAAAATCTTTTGCTATGAATTGCCTACATTTGTGTGTAAGCTTGATCCCCCTACTTTCAGCTACCATTCTTGTAGTTTCATGGGGAAGCTCCCCGATGTGATAATTGCCTGTACCACATGAATCAATATGAAAAAATTCCATAAGTTCACTTTTTTCTACAAGATCCAGAAATGCACCTTCTGCTGCGGGGGATCTACAAATATTCCCCAAACAAACAAATAGAACTCTAACCTTTTTAATTTGCACTATTTATCTCTCATGAAGGAATTTTTTAACTTGTAATACAAAAAATCTGGCATAAACTTTAGGAATGAATGTAGCAAGCTCCAAGGGAACCAAGGCACAAAGCTAAGCTCTTTTTTTCTTTCAATTGCATTGCATATTTTTCGAGCCCCTTTTTTGGAGTCGATCAGGAATGGTCTTTCCCTGAGATGATTGTTCATGGGGGTATCAATGAATCCGGGTAGGATTGTAGACACTAAAATCCCTTCTGACTGCAATTCCAAACGAGCAGCTTCCAAAAAATTTGTAAATCCAGCCTTGGATGCAGAGTATGACGCATTTCCAGGAAAACCCCTCACACCAGCGAAGGAAGAGATCCCCACAATTTGCCCTTCTTTTTTTCGGGCTTTTAAAACTTCTACCCCAGCATCCACTGTAGCCATAGCTCCTATGAGATTGGTCTCAATTACATTTTTGTCATTTTGGAAATTTCCAGATCCCAGTGGTTTGGAACGGGCAACACCAGAGTTTACAACTAAGATATCCATTCCTCCCAGAGCATAGTCTAGTTCTTTTATCACACGAAAAATATCCCTATAGATAGTGACATCCAAAACACGCAACTCCACCTGGATAGTTTTCCCATAGATAAAGTTGACCTCCATTTGGAGTTCTTTGAGGAGCTCGTACCGCCTGGCGGTAAGACCCAATGAGTAACCCCTTCTGGCAAATTCTAAAGCCAAATCCCTACCAATCCCGGAACTTGCACCTGTGATAATCACTGTTTTTTTTGCCATAGTTTTAAATTCCCTTACTCTTTGTCCTCATGAATAGAATACCCTCTGATTATGTCTGGAAATTCAATCTTTAATTCTTCCACTGAAAAAAGAATTTCATCGAAACTTAGGTAGATCCTAAGTACGCAACTTTTTTTATGATGGGTTAGAGAATAGACCTCAACTTTAGTTCCTTGGACTTGGAAGTATGAAAATATCTTGGGAAAATCTGTGTTTTCCAGAACATAGAGCTTTAGATAATAGTACTGTGAATTTGTATTTATATGTTTCTTTAATATATATAAAATGAATGTTAAGAATAGAGAAGAAATACTTGTAAGCAAAATTTGTCCTGCCCCCAAGGCTATTCCCGCAGTGGCTGAAAAGAAAAAGAGAACTGTATCACGAGGTTCTCTCAGTATGGTTCTAAAACGTATAAAACTGAGAGCTCCAAAAAGACCAATGGCATAGGCTATATTTTGACCCACCACTAGGATGGTTGCAGTGGAAGTGAATGTAAGCAAAAACTGGGCTTGTAAAATGGAGGGTTCCGACTTTTTTTGGGGGCTAAACAATTGAGAAACCTTGCTGATATAGTATCCAAAAAAAGAAGAAAGTGTTAGACGCAATAGAATGGTAACAAAATCTAAATTTTCATTTAAGTTATGTTCAAAACTAGAATTTAATACTGATTGAATGTCCATTTTTTTATATGTAAATAAATTCCAATACCGACTTTAATACTAGTACGTTCTTATGATAGTTATCCAACCAGAAAATCCGGGTTCCAAAGAAGAAATCCTTTCTTGTTTAGCAATTTTACAAAAAGAAGTGGATCTATTCTTTCAAAAAGTGAGCCCAGGCTTTTTCTTCTCACATTCCTTAGGTGGATGGTCTCCCGGAGAAAACATCTCTCATATAACATTTACAACAAATATTCTTGCTCTAAGTTTTAAAATCCCCAAAATATTTTATAGAATTTTTTACGGAAGACCAAAATCTGAAAAATCCTACCTGGAGTGGAGTGCTATCTATACTGAAACTATGAAACTCCCAAAGGATGCAGGTTTTTATAGTCCTGCCATTGGAAAATCTCCTAGAGATCTAGTTCCTCAAATCAATAACCATCTCAAAGAATGGAACACTGCATGTATCAACCTTACCTCTGCTCTGGAAGTTTTTTCGGAGAGAGAGCTTTCTGAATATTCAGTTTCCCATCCCATCATGGGAAAGGTGAGTTTTCGGGAAATGTGTTACCTACAAATCTTACATATCATCCACCATTGTTCAAAAGTAGAAATAAAACTCAAAAATACCTCCAAAGTTTCGGATTTAGCCTGAGGCTTCTCTTTTGGATTTTGGGATGGGGTATCCCCCTTTTTTCTGAACCCATTTCCCTTTATGAACCAATTCTAGAAAAAAAAATTCGCACCTTGGTTTCTTCCACCCCCAAGATCACCAAGAAATGGGAGGCAAGTGGGATCTATCTAAAAGATGATTTCTTTTATATTGCTTTTGATAATTTTCACTCGATAGCAAAACTCAAAAAAGACCTCAGCAATTCTCCCGAAAATTCATGGCTGGGCAAAGAACTTCCCTCTCAATCTGGATTTGAAGGTATCACATTCCAACCGGAATCTAAAAAATTTCTCGTTACGAAAGAATCAGATTCCTTTCAGAACCAATTCAAGCCTGTGATACATGAATACTCTCCGGATTTTGAAACAATGGATGTTTATCCTATAGATTTTCCTCTAAAAAAAGCTAACAAGGGGGCTGAGGGGATTGCCTACTTCAAAACTAAATCGGAGACTTTTATACTTTTGCTTTTAGAAATGCCATCCACATGGAATCTGGGTAGCAAAGAGAGGGGAAATATATTGGTGTTACGTAAGGCAAATAACAAATACCAACAGGTTTCCTTCCTACCCATCCCACAACAAGTAGGCTTTTTAGATTACTCGGATATTGCGTGGAGTGGATCAAAAATAGCTATTTTATCGCAAGAATCCTCTGCTCTCTGGGTTGGAGAATTGGACACAGCTATGAACTGGAAAAACTCTGGAAAGGTTTACAATTTTCCCTTAGAGGAAGGAACGCCAAAGTATTGCAATCTAGAAGGTATTACATGGATCAATGAAAATACTGTAGCACTGGTATCTGATTCTGCTAAAAAGAAACAACCTCCTAGGTGCAAAGAAAAAAGTGAGATGATTCATATCTGGGAGCTCAAAGAATAAGCATTGCATCCCCGTACGAATAAAAACGATATTTCTCTGCAATTGCTTTGTGGTATGCTTTCATAACCAAATCCTTTCCCGTAAAAGCAGCCACTAGTAACAGAATACTACTAGCCGGTAGATGAAAATTTGTTACCAAACCATCAATGGATGAAATTGTATCATCTGGTGTGATAAAGATATCCGTAGAAGCTGTACCACTCTTGTAGGTGTTGGTGGATTTTTCGTAGGAAGATTCCAGTGCCCTGAGAGTTGTAGTACCCACCGCAATGATCCTACCTTTCTTTCTCGTTTGGTTGAGAAGTTTGGCAGTGGATTCTGAAATTTCATACGACTCACTGTGGAGTTTTTTTTCTAAGATTTGTGATTCTTCTAGGGGAGCAAAGGTTCCATATCCCACGCTGAGTGTAATTTCGGCAAGCCCCACTCCCATGTTAGATAGAGAGGTCTTGAGACTCTCCGTAAAATGCAGACCCGCAGTGGGAGCTGCCACAGAACCAGGTACCTTGGCATACACGGTTTGGTATCGAACCTCATCAGAACTCTCTGCACGGCGTCGTAGATACGGGGGGATAGGAATTGTACCAATTCTATCGAATATGTCCTCTGTGAGAGCTTCTGAGGGCATAAGATAGGATTTTCCACCAGACCTAGTGAATCGAAACTCGATGTGACCTGAGACTTCTTGCAAGAGATCCCCTTCCTTGATCTTTGCAGAATTTCTCACCAAACAATACCAGGCTCCCTTGTTCTCCTCAAGAAAAATACATTCGTGTAGCTTACCCTTCGGGGTCTTTAGAAAAACCCTCCGCTTGCTAACCTTTGTATTGTTGAAAACCAAGAGATCCCCTTTTTGCAAATAGGAGAGTAGACAGGGAAAGTTGGGCTCTGAACGGAGAGAAGAAGTAGCACGGGTGACCACTAAGAGGCGGGCGTCCTCGCGATTGGGAGGAGGAAACCGAGCAATGAGCGAATCATCTAGCTCAAAATCATAGTCTTGGGGGCTCCAGCTCATCTCTACAAATTGGTTTGACCCCTGAAAGAACAGTAAAGTATAAAATTAAAATTCTATCCGAAGGGGTGGATATTTCTCTATCCTATATAGAAACAAAAAGCAAAAATGGCAAGTATGAGCCGGTTAGAGAAAACGATTCTCTTTGCTAATTTTCTTTTTTTATTAGCCCTTTTGGTTATGGGAGTCAATAGATCAAAAGCTATTTCTGATTTTAGGGACTACCATAGAGCATCTATTCTACTCCACGAGCACAAAGATATTTACCAATACGAAGAAATCAAAGATCTTCAGGATAAATATACCCTGGACGATCTCTTTAAAAATCCTGAGCTACTCAATAAATTAGATTCCTTGCGGGGAAATGTAGCCTCCTATATTTACCCTCCTACATTTGCTACTCTATTGATACCCATTTCATATTTGTCATACGAAAATGCTTCCCTAATTTTTTTCCTTATTAATTTTGTATGTCTGATTGGTTCTCTCTATTTGATGAAAGAAATGCTATACCCTTCCCATTTTACATACATTCTCTTTTTTTCACTTTTATTTGGTTTTCGGTTTTTAGAAAATCATGTAAACAACAACCAAGTAGCATTTATTCTCATGTACCTTATCCTCCTTGCACTCTCTTCTAAAAATAATTATGTTACTGGTCTATCTCTCTCCCTAGCAGTGATTATCAAGCTCACACCCTTGGTATTCCTTCTCTTTTTGATTTACAAAAGAAGAGTGAAGGCAATCCTCATCTTCTTTTTAGGATTGCTGTTTTGGGCGGGGGTTCCTCTTCTCGATGGCTATGAGTACGGGGTTCAAAATTGGGCAAATTGGTTAGATATGGTGCTTTTGAGTGCCATGAAAAATCCTGTATTTCGTGCTTGGAAAAATAACCAGAGTCTAATTGCTACCTTGGCAAAGTACTTTCTCGAAGGTGCTGACCCTGTAAACCAAATGTTATTTCGTATGCCATTTTATAGCCTTTCCATGGAAAATGTAAAACTGGTATTTAATTTTTTAGCCCTCTTAATTGTAGTACCCCTCTTTAGAAAGTATAAAAATGGCATTGATACAAATCAGAATATAGCGGCTCTATTTATTCTATCTGTAATTTTTAGTGGAATCAGCTGGATTCATACTTTTTCTTTTTTGATTTTTCCATTGGGATATCTTTATAAGAGAATTTCTGTAACAGGTTACAAGTGGAAAAAAATTCTCTTTTTCACTTTGGGTGGATTGATCATCGTCACGGGAAAATCTATATGTGGAAATTTTCTGGATTCCTTTTTTCTCATGTACTCCCTTTTGTTGTACATTAGTTTAGGTTTATACTTTTTAATCCTTAGCTTACCCCGTCAGGAAGCATAGTCCACAAGAGGGAAATCAAGGATAAATGTAGTACCCACTCCAGGGGTGCTGTACATTTGGATGGATCCCTCCATTCTCTCCACAAGCTCTTTCACTATCCATAAACCCAAACCAACTCCCCCCACTGAGGAAGATACCCGAAAAAAGCGGTTGAATATTGAGGAATTATACTCTTCTGGTATTCCAACTCCCGTATCGGATATTTCTAAACGAACTATATTTTTGGAATGTTTGGATACAGAAATTTTAATTTCGCCTTTGTTTGTGTACTTGATAGCATTGGAAAGCAAATTGTGTAGGATTTGAGAAAATTCAAATTTGTCTCCTCTGATTAAGACGGAACAATCAATATTTTTATTGACCAACAAATTTTTTTCTAAGATACTAGGTTCAAAAAATGCAATGGCTTCGTTGATAGAAGCACATGGACTGTAGACCTCTGAAGAGTACTTTTTCTTTTTGATATCTAATAAGAGAAGGTTATCCAATAAAACTTTCATCCTCTTTAGGTTTTTTTGTATTACATTAAATAAGGAATGACTTTCACTGTCTAAAGTATCCTGTTTATTTTTTTGGAGAATGTCCAATGTCCCATTAATATTTGTAAGTGGACCTCTCAACTCATGACTGATATTTGAAATGTACTCATAGTTCAAACGTAATGTTTCTTTTTTATCTAAATCATAAATTATATTACATAGAAATACAGGATTATCTAAGAAAAGACGGGATACTTGTAGATCCATGGTAAAGCGTAAACCATGACGATCCAAAAATACAACATCTTTCAAATAGGCAGTGGGAGCGCCACTTTTTACAAATTGTATGATAGAATGAGATTCACCAAACTCTTTGATTAAATCCTTCAGTGTAAGTTTTTTATTTTCATATCTGTCATACTTAAATGAATTAGAAAAATTTTCATTAAATTCTGAAATTTCCCAGTTTTGTTCTCTGAATATAAATAGTTCACTTTTAGACTCAGTAAAGAGAACTCGAAATACTTCTTGGTACAATTGAGTATCCATATATGCCTTCTTAATTAAATCCTATTGATTTTTCATTTAGCTTAATAAACTAATTTTTGGGCATTAAAAGGAGATCGCTCTCCAGAAGTATTTTTAAATTGATTTGATTTTAGAACTAGTTTTCTAAAAAAATAAATCATTTTTTTAATTTTTTATCAGATTTCTCATCAATTTTCGTAACATTCTAAATTACTTTTTCACTACCGTTTTTTATACTTCAATTCGATAGAGTTTTTAGGAGTCCATAGTTTGAAAAATTTCAGTTTATCCCTATCGGCTGTACTAATTTTTAGTTTTGTAAATTGCAATAGTGGGTATAGATCACCTTACGGATTTTTTTTACAGCAAACCAGTTTTAACAAAGAAATACCAAACCAAACCACTCTGGGTTCAAAAATAGGAGAAGGCTGCATAGTATCCTATGGTCTACTCATCTCACAGGGAGATGCATCTCTAAAATCAGCAGCACACAATGCCCCAAATGGGGGTATAACAAAGATCTATGCAGTAGATTATAGAAGAGAACAATTTATGGGTTTTCTGCAACAAAAACTCTGCACTATTGTTTACGGAGATTGATATGGAAATCGCAGCAGCCCTATTGGCACTTTTACTCATCACAGCACCCCAGAGCGACCTAACCCCCCCTGCGGGTTTAATTGTACAACAGACCTATATGAACAAAGATGTAATACTTCCCATAACTTTAGGTAGCAAAACAGGACAGGCTTGTATTACGTCGTACTTAGGGTTAATTTCTCAAGGGGATGCATCTATCAAAACAGCAGCTGCATCTGCTCCCAATGGAGGTATTACAAAAATCCATGCCATTGATTATAAAAACAACAATCTGGGTGGAATTATAATTATGGAAACCTGTACGATTGTTTATGGGGAATAAGTCCCTACTCTATCTATTCTTTCATAATTTGCTTTAGAAGTTCCCTATTTCCCAAAATACGCAAAGAAGTAGCTAGCCCGCCCATCATAGCCCCTGCAATACCAGGGGAACCGCCTGCATCCGCCCCCGTTAGATAAAGCCCTGAAATAGGTGTTTGTACTTCAAACCAGGGCGATGCTTCTTTGTTGTATCTCTCTGGCACACAGGCTAATCCATAGATTGCCCCATCGGGATGAGATGTGAAGTGCTCGTTGGTAAGGGGTGTGGAAACCTCGACATACTCCACAATTGCCTTAAACCCTGGGAACCTCTTTTCAATAGACTCCAATACAGAATTGGCTATTTTTTCTTTGAAGGCAGCATACTCTTCACCACGTTTTTTCCAGGGCAGATCTTTCCATTTTGCAAAGAGAGAGTAGTCAGTAAATGTTATCATATCCGCGGTGTGATTTTTTGCTTCTGGATCTTTCAAGCTGGGAAAAGAAATATATAAATTTTTAATTTCTCCAAAGGATTCAAGCCATGTATTACGCTCATTGAAATTTTCTTCATGGTCAGGAGATGCAAAAATCCAATAGTTTTCTCCCTTAAATCCCAAGGTAGCAGGACTCTCAGACAAACCCATATAAACACAAATACTAGTTGCCATTTTTTCTTTTTTGTAAAACGAACTCAGAGACTCCCTAAAAGGTATCTCAACGGAATTGGGAATCAGTTTCATATATGTGGGATAAGAACCAGCCCCAGATACAATGATGGGAGCATAGAAATTTCTTTCCTGCTTTTCACCTCGAAGGGCTTTCGTTTTTACTCCAATTGCTTTCCCATCCTCTACCAATATTTCGAGTACTTCTGTGGAGGAGATCACAGCTCCTCCATTGGATTCAATCACCGGCTCAACAGATTCGAAAATCTTCCCCGCACCTCCCACAGGATAAAATCCACCATTGAAATAATGTACCACAAGAGACGCATGGGTGGCAAATGCACATTTGGAAGGGGGAAGCCCATAGTCACCCCATTGAGAGGCTAGAATTGCTTTTAATTCAATGCTTTGGAAGTGGTGGTCTAGATAATCTTTTAAAGTAAATAAATCTTTTCCCTCTGCCTTAACTTTGATAGAATCTAAAGATGGAGCTGTAAACTTTAGCATCATAGATTTTCCAAAAGTGGCGGATGCTCTGTGTATATCTTTGAAGTACGTTTCTATGGAAACTTTTTCCTCCGGGAATTGGGAGATAAGATCAGATTTGAAACGCTCTTCATTTCCGTAGAGTTCAAAAGTTCTGTTAGGATAGACGAACTTTTCAAAAGGCTCGGACATTTGGTTCCAGACCACCTGCTTACGGGTAATTTTATCCATCATACTCCTGCAAAATCCACCCTTGTGCATGTCCCCCACATAGTGAATTCCCACGTCCCAATGAAACTTGCCCTGCTTTCGACTAAAGGCATGGGTGTATCCCCCCGGTTGAAAATGCTTTTCAATCACTAGTATTTTTTTATTGGCAAACTGGGAGAGTAAACTTGCCACTGTCAAACTCCCCATCCCCGAACCTATGCAGATAATATCGTACGTATCACTTAACTCTTTAGTAGCCATTAGAATATTCCTTATTTGTTAAAATGATATGTGAGAGAAAGATAGGTCAAGATATTTTACAAAAAAAATACCAAACGAGTTTTATTTTGACAATTTCTCCCCTATTTTCCAACTTAAAATTATGCAGCCTCTACCCATTGGAATCCAAACATTTAAAGATTTACGAGAAGGCAAATTTCTATATATAGATAAGACCAAGCAAATTTTTTCTCTCATTGAAAATTCTAAGGGTACTTACTTTCTTTCCCGACCCCGACGTTTTGGAAAGAGTCTTACTCTCTCTGTGTTGGATGACATCTTTTCTGGAAGGCGAGAACTTTTCCAAGGGCTCTGGATCTATGATTCCAATTGGGAATGGAAAAAATTCCCTGTACTACGATTTGATTTTAGCAAGCAGAAGGCAAATACCAAGGAAGAGCTGATCCGTTTTATCTTTAGTGAATTGGATTTCAATTCCAAAAGACATGAAGTGAAGTTAGAAGCCACAGAATATTTTGCACAGTTCCAAGAACTCATCCAAAAAGTAAGCCTTACCGAACATGCAGTCATTCTCATAGATGAGTACGACAAGCCAATTATCGACCACATAGAGAGTACAGAGAAGGCTCTAGAGATGAGAGAGGTGATGAAAGGCTTCTTTACCATACTCAAGGGCTCCGATCCCTATATTCGATTTTTGTTGCTAACGGGTGTGAGTAAGTTTTCAAGAGCAGGTGTGTTTAGTAACTTGAACCATTTACGGGACATCAGTTTGGAGGATGAATATTCTACATTGGTAGGTATCACAGAATCTGAACTCGAAGATAATTTCCAAGAGCACATCCAAGCCTTAGCAGAAAAAGAAAAGCTTAATTTTCCCGAGACAGTGGATAGGATTCGAGAGTGGTACAATGGTTATCGTTTTACACCAGAAGGTATTTCTGTTTACAATCCATTTTCCACACTCCTCCTTCTCACTCAAAAAAGATTTGAACACCATTGGTTTACCACAGGAACCCCTGAATTCTTGGTAAAGTTAATTTTAAAGGGTGATTTTAACCTAATAGACATTCCATTTAAAACAGAAGCACTTGGTTTTGATAGCTACGAGGTGGATGATTTGAGCCTAATTCCCCTTTTGGTACAGACAGGTTATTTGACCATCAAAGACTATGATCCAAAGAGAAAACTTTTTACCCTAGACTATCCAAACTTTGAAGTCAAGAATGCATTCCTAAACTACTTTACAAAAAAAATAGGCTACAAAGAATTTTCCGATGCCATCCTTTACGATATCATAGATGCACTTGCCGCTGATAATTTAGAAGAATGTATTACACTTTTAAGAAAGGTATTTCTTAAAATCAATTACAACTTGCATCTTAAGGATGAAAAGTACTACCAAACCATTTTTTATTTGGTCTTCACTCTGCTTGGACTAAAAACAGATCCCGAAGTGACCACCAATTTGGGAAGAATCGATGCCGTGGTAGAATCTAACTCCATTTATATTTTCGAATTCAAGTTGAACGGAACCAAAGAAGAAGCCCTAGAGCAAATCAAAACAAAAAAGTACTACGAGAAATATCTTTCCTTGAGAAAACCCATTGTTCTTGTAGGAGTGGAATTTCGGGATCGGAATCTGGGTGAGTATTTGGCGGAGAGACTGGAATAGTCCAATATTTCCTTTACAAAATCCAAAATTGAAGGTGGATTAGCTTTTTTAAATGTGAAGTTAAAGTTTAGCACTACTTCAAAAGTGCTTTAGCAACTTTCTGAATCTGAGATTCTTCTATGAATTGATCAGTTACGTATTTATGAATAATACTTGTGATCAAGGTTTGGTATGGTAGTCCTTCTTTTAATGACCTTTCTTTGATTTTATGCAAATCAGAATCAGAAATTCTTATATTGATATTTTTTGATTTTGACGTGGACTTATCAATAATTGTTTCAATCACTCTTTTTTTCTTTTCACTCATAGGTACATATTGACCTGATTTTTTTTCTATATTCTTCTCAAAATGATCTAGTTTAGCTTTCATTTATTACCTCTATATATCTTGTTAAATTTCCTACTAGGAAAAACTGTTTTTAATACAATATTTTCTTCATCATCAATTACAAATGGAACTATATGAATATAATCATTTATATTTAAAATGAAAATATCTTGTGTTTCTCTCGTTGGATTTTCTAAAATATCAATGTACTCTTTATCTAAAATAATCTTTTCAACTTGTTCAAAAGAAATTCCTCTTTCGTTCTTTAGCTTTTTATTTTTTTCTATATCCCAAATAATCATCCGTAAATTTAATTATGACATTGTATACTATTTGTATACTCTTTTTTTAATTAATAAAATTATTCGACACAAATCTGAAGGTTATTATGTTTAATACAAACTAACAAATAAACGCCCAATATTTCCTTTACAAAATCCAACTCCCATTCCAAACTAAGAACACCATGCAAGACCGTAATCCCAAGTACATCAACCCCTATACCGACTTCGGATTCAAAAAACTCTTCGGGGAAGAGGGAAACAAGGATCTACTCATCGATTTTTTAAACCAAATCCTTCCCGCCAAACACCAGATCCAAGAGCTTAGCTTTCGCAATCCCGAGAATATGGGGGACCTTCCTTTTTTACGAAAGGCTATCTTCGACATCTATTGCAAGGGGGCAAACGGAG
>JACCDP010919848.1_pt1 | contig 15748 bp, 18 predicted proteins | sample 7445841 | NCBI WGS metagenome assembly JACCDP01 (sample SAMN15323441, study PRJNA562643) | freshwater metagenome | isolation source: river surface water | place: USA:Blue River Watershed | collected 2017-08-17 | reverse complement strand
CTGTCCCCGCTACTAATCACTCAGAATTTCAGTGATCTTTTCCGCATCCCGCAAGATGGAACCACCAATCAAAAGTGGCTGGGTGTCATCTAGATTTCGAAGTTCAGCAATAGCTTTCTTGCGCTGGTCTTGCCAGTCTTCAAGATCTTCATGCTGGATGTCAGCGGGAGAGTCCTCTGCGATTTCGGCTTGATCCGAAATCACTTCGGCCGTTGCGCTGAGTACGCCTGCCAACGCAGTAGCCAATAGAGCTGGTAGCTGTTGAGAGCTTCCCGAAGTGAGTACAAGTTCGCGACAGATGTTTAGCACCGTGCTAGCTGTTGCCTCAGTTAGTTCGATTTGTTCAACAACAGCTTTAGCTTCGGCATAATCAATTGCAGGGGACCAGGCAGAACCATCTAATGCTGACTGGGCGTTCGCCTTGATTTCAGCTATTTCATTTGAAATGAATTCTGCTTTGGCTAACCAGCGACTAGCAACCTTGGGATCAACAGTTCCATCATTTTCGGTAAGACCTTTAGCAATACTGTTCAATAGCGCTGATAGCGCAAATGATTGTTCGATACCAGCTTTCAGAGCGCGATCCTGTGGCGAACCTTTTCGCACGAAGTAGGAAGCGAAAGTAGCAAGAGTTGCTCCAAGTAGCACACCGAAGAAGCGCTCCTCAATCGTGCTAGCAGTAACGCTTGGGCCGACGACCAAAATCACCGTAACCGCAATTGCGATAGCTCCCTCTTCACCTAGTTTCAACAACCGTGCTGCAACAAAACAAGTGAAAATTGCAAACATGACAACAACGGAGTTAAATCCGACAAGTCTCATCGCGACAAAAGCAACCGTTCCGCCGATAACAACGCCAAGAATTTGTAGGAAACTTCCTTGTATTGAGTCATGAAAGGTATGTCGCACTGAAACTATTGCCGTGATTGCTGCGGTAACACCAGAAACGTGAGGAAGATTTGCGCCAATGAAGTACGCCAAAGTACCAGCGATTGTCGTTAGAGTCGCGAGTCGAAAATATGGCGCATTGATAATGTCAATTGGTGTGACTTTTTCACCCGCTACATTTCGCGGCGTAAAGAAATCCTTAACTCTGGACATTGCTTACTTTCTGATTGATTCAGTTACAAGTGTAACGACGCCAGGGTTAATGAAATCAACCTCCGATTCGAGTGTTGCCTTTACTGACTAAATGCCTGCAAGCGACGAGCCGATTTTGAGTGTCGACTGACTTCAGCGCTTACGTCAACACCAACTAGTTTTCCCTCTTGAACTAGTGGAACTCCGCCAACCCAGCTGGACCAAACTTGGGCCGGTCCTCCTTGCAATAGTGCGGTGACATCATCAACTAAGGAACCGGCATATGCGATGCCATCCATTTTCCATGTGGCTATGTCAGCATTTGCTCCAAGTGTTAACTGACCAATGTTGCCTTCACGACCTAAGGCCTTAGCGCTTCCTCTGGTCGCTAGCCACAATGCGTCCATGGCCGTCATTGCCTGAACCGTTCCTTCGCGTAGTCTCGAGAGAAGCAACGCCGTCTTTGTCTCCATCCACATGGATTGATGATCACCGGCAGTTGCTCCGTCACAGCCAATACCAACATTGACGCCAGCATTCAATAAGTCACGAACAGGTGTTGGCCCACCTGGTAATCCACCGTCAATCACGGTTGCACTTGGACAGTGAGCTACAGAAACTCCTGATGCGGCTAAGCGAACCATCTCTGCATTCGATGGATAGACGACGTGGGCGCACCAAGTGTGCTTAGTGAACCAACCAAGGCTTTCTAGAACTTCTAGTGGAGTTTTTCCAAAGTGTTCCAATACGTATTCGGTTTCATCTGGGTCATCAGCTATGTGGGTATGCAATCGCACACCATACTTTTTCGCAATTTCTGCACTTCGAGTAAATACGGTTTCGGTCGAACTCATTAAGTTGCTGGGTCCAAGAGCCACCTGCACCATTGCTGAATCTTTGGGATCATGCCACTTTTCAATCAGGCGGATGCAGTCTGCAATTACATCCTCTTCATCTTCTTCCATCCCTGGTAGGCAAACCCCACCTTGCTCTGGTCCAAGGGTCATAGATCCGCGGACAGCCATTATGCGCATACCAACTTCGACTGCTTCCTCAATAACTGCGTCCATAAGAAATGGAAACGGATGAATGTATTCATGATCCGTTGCTGTGGTGCAGCCAGATAACGCAAGCTCAAACAATCCAAGGCGTACAGATGTGCGTATTGCTTCTTCATCCAATTCTTTCCACATTGGAAAGTAAGTCCAGAACCATTCCGTTAATCCAGTAACACCATTTGGCTTCATTGACCGAGTTAAGTTTTGATAAAGGTGCTGGTGAGAGTTGACTAAACCAGGTGTCATTAGACAGCCAGTTGCATCAAATAATTTTTCAGCTGGGGGAGGTATTTGGTCAGAATTTCCCAGCGCGACGATTATTCCGTCACGAATTCCAATCCAGCCACCATCGCGGATAACTTCTCTTTCATCATTCATAGTTGCAATCGACTGAGAGTTAACGATTAGCAGATCTACCGTTTTCATAGCTACAAGGTTACGGTGGCGATTTGGCTGTCACTGTAAGCATCCACGGATACTCGCATCCCATCTGAAAGTTGGGCGTATTGCTCTTGATCTAACTCAACAATTGGCATACTTATTCCGTAGATTTCAGCGGAAACCAAGGCGCCAATTACCAAAATGGTGTCGCACTGCAACATGATGATTGCAAGTGGTCCATCACCAGTTCTAATCAGTTCCGCTAAGACTGCAGTAGCTGAACTCGAACCGCGCCCCGAAGGCATAACCAAAATTTTGTTAGTCATTTTGGCTTTGTGTTGTGCGTGATGGACGTCAATGATCTCACCGTGATGGTCAACTCCACCCCAAAATGAAACCGGTTCAGTCAACAACAAAACTTCACCTTCAGCGGTGCCAGGATGTGAAACTTTACCCGTCAAAACTTTTGCCATTGTTACGACCACAAACTTTCATCTCGGACAACTTTGCCCGCACGAGCGGATGCTACGCACTCAGAAAGACTTCCCAAAACTGTGTCGATGCCCAGATTTCCTGGCGCATACCAAGCCCATTTACCGGAATTGGTCATGACGTTCTTAACTTTGCGATTGAGAACCGGAGTCACATAAGTGCAAGTGTCGGTTACTACGCGCCCACCAGCATTTAGGAATACATCTAGGTATCCCAATTCTTTCGAGCGCGCCATCACATCACGACTAGTTGAGATATAGAAGTCAATTTGTTCAGCAAACTTTGGTCCATCGCCGATGACCTCAGAGAGGGCGCGGAATTCATCAACCGAAAAGTGTGGAGTGCCAAGGCTTACTGCATCTAACTTCTCACTTGTTGTTGTGCTCAAGGTATCTCTGGCTTCGCGAACATCGGCTGCTGTCATCTTTAAATACTCAGCACTTGGCGCGACAATAGCTTCAAGCGTCGGTGCCTCGGGAGTAATTCCCACAACGTGGAATAGCCCCACACCACCTGCAGATGCGCTGGTTGCACCCATGCCCTTAAGGCGATCTTCCGTTACGCCGCCATCCGAAAGATCACCTGGCAGACCAACCATTGCGGCAACCCGAGTACCTGCGCGGTTTCCAAGCAGTACGCCAAGGGCAGCCCAAGCGGCATCTTCAGAAAATATTCGAGAATCTATTTCAGAAAAATCCAGAACTAGTACTGCTTTACGGGCAGCGTCATGGTGCAGCCCACCAAATGGCACCCGACCAGTAACTGCAGCAGACAAATCTAGAAAATCTCCATAGCGATCAGAGCGCGCTCCGAGAACTGAGTTAACAAATGCAATTGCGTTTGACTCAGCCCAAGCGACATGCGTACCAAAAGCTGGACGATGGCCAGCTTGATAAGGCGCACAAGACCAAGTCGGTTCACAGCCAAGTGCGATGTGTGCGTCCATCAAGCGTCGACCATGCGACATTAAGGTTTCATCACCGTGAACTAAATTCGGATGCAGAAGATCTAGCGAGCCAACATTAGTAGTTGTCTTTACTTTTACCTTGCCACCTAGTTCAACGAGTTTTTCCGTGAAATCCAAACCAGCTTCACCGTGATACAAAGTGCCATCAGCATGAGCCGATTCAATTTCAATTAGTTTTTCGGCGCCATTTGCCCGAGCTACACCAACAATGATGCGCATGCACATTGCAACCGCGGGTCCATGATCACCATCGAGCATCGCCTGCTCTTCTGCGGTCAGATTTAGCCCGTTAGACAAACTCGACATTGTGCATGTTCTCCAGATTCAGTTAGCCCCTAGCCTATGACCAATGACCTCGCCAGTTTCGGGCGACAGCGAACTTAATTCCCAGAAATTTGGACAAATCTTGTAAATTTTGGGCGCTCGTGAAAATGCCTTTTCAAGATTTCTGACATAGCGTCAAATAATGAAACCTAATCTAAGTTCCAAGTTCAAAACCTTAACGGTCGCCTCATTCGTCCTTGCCTCCACAACTGCGTGTGGGGTATCTGACATTGCATCTGATGCAAAAAATCTTCTCCCAAGTGGAATCCCAACCTCGATTAGTGCAAGCACTCTAGAGTCACTAACTGCGTTTTCACCATCTGAAATCATGTTCTTGCAGATGATGATTCCGCATCATGAGCAAGCGGTTTCCATCTCAGCTATGGCAGAAAGCCAGACTCAGAATGCAGCTATTTTGGACATCGCAAAGAGAATCTCTGAGGCGCAGCAACCAGAAATTGATCATATGAAGAAGTTACTCACTGATGCTGGGCTTCCAACATTGATGGATCATGACATGGGAATGAACGGAATGATTCCACAGTCAGAACTCGACAAACTTTCACAAGTTCAAGACGCTGCGTTCGACAAACTTTTTCTAGCTGCCATGATTTTGCATCATGAAGGCGCTATCAAGATGACAAGTTCGGTTCTTGATAGTTCGAACCCTGACGTCAAACAGCTGGCGGAAAATATCACCAAAATCCAGACATCTGAGATTGCAGAAATGAAGGCGCTGCTAGAAATTCAGTAACCCCTTTAAGGCACAATGGGGTTATGACTTTGCCTACGCCGATAGTTTTAGATTGCGATCCGGGCCACGATGACGCAATGGCGATTTTATTGGCTGCAGCACATCCAGCAATTGAGCTCTTAGGTATCACAACAGTTTCTGGTAATGGCTCACTGGAAAAGGTGACTTACAACGCGCAGCGAATCTGTGCGCTAGCCAACGTAAAGGTCCCGATCGCAAAGGGCGCTAATGACCCTATGTCTGGCAAGGCAAGTGCGGCACCGACGATTCACGGCGCCACTGCATTAGACGGAGCTGAATTACCAGAACCGACATTTGAGCTAAGCCCACTTTCCGCAGTTGAACTAATTGCCGAGTTAGTCAGAAACTGCGATCGTAAAGTGACACTGATTCCAACTGGTCCGTTAACGAACATCGCAATGTTTTTGCAGGCACATCCAGAATTACATGACCGCATCGAACACATTTCGTTTATGGGTGGCAGCACTGATCGCGGCAATTGGACTCCGTACGCAGAATTTAACATCTGGGCCGACCCTGAAGCAGCAGATATAGTTCTGCGAAGTGGCTTGCCGTTGATCATGTCTGGATTGAACATAACTCATCAAGCATTGGCGACCCCAGAAATTTTGGATCGGATTACAAAGTTAGATACCAAACTTGCTCACACGATTGTAGATTTGCTTAAATTCTTCGCAGATACGTATCGGGATGTATTTGGGATGCCAAATCCACCGGTGCACGATCCAGTTGCCTTGGCGATCATCATTGACATGACTGTTGCAAAACTAGTTTCGGCGCCAGTAGCTATTGAGCTAACTGGTGAACTAACTAGGGGTGCCACGGTAGTCGATCTACATGGTGTTACCGCGCAAACTGCGAATGTAGATGTTGCCATAGATTTGGATGTCACCAAGTTCTGGAACCTGATGATTGATGCCATTGATTCACTTGGATCAAAGCAATAACAACCCGTTGTCTAGATTCAAAGCTGGGTATCTGCGCCACTAGAGTTAATACGTGACTCCACGCCAGCTGAATATGTATTTCTGGACATTCATGTTCTGGGGACTTTCCTTTGTTTGGCTTACTAAAGTTGTAGAAACCTTTGGCTGGGTTGGCGGAGTCAGTTTTCGGGCTTTTGCCGCAGTATTGATTCTTTTGGTGTTGGCAAAAGTCATGAAAGTTGCTCTGACTTATGACGCCAATGACACTAAACACTTTGCCATTTTGGGCGCCACCTCAGTTGCAATGAATCTTGGTGGCATGACTTACGCGCTTTCAAAACTTGGAACTGCGCTCACTGCAATTTTGGTAACCACCATCCCGCTTTACAGCGCTTTAATCGAGAGAGTTTGGGGCAAAGCCAAGCACACCAAGTTAATGATCTTGGGTTTGTGGATTGGTTTTGGGGGAGTCGTCATCTTGATCGGACTTTCTTCCCAAGCCCTTGATATCGACTTCTTGTTGGGATTCATCGGGTCAACTATTGCTTCATTTGGCTTTGCCCTCGGTGGAAACTATTCCAAAGTTAGAGCGCAACATATCGGTGCCTGGGAACAAACCATCGGAACCTTTACTTTCGGCGGATTGTATTTGTTGCCATTTATGTTTTTGGTGCCAATTGTTAAGACACCAACACTGGCTTCGTTTGGTTGGCTGTTCTTGCTGGCAGCCACCGCAAGTTCGCTGGCGTATATCTTGTACTTCCGCTTAGTCGCAGAGATCGGTGCCACGAAGGCGCTCACAACTGAATTCATGGTTCCAGTGGTTGCGGTAATCGTAGGAGCTGTATTCCTGGGGGAGACTGTAACTCTAACCGACCTAATCGGTGCAGCCTGCATCTTGCTTGGTAGCGCATTAGTGCTGGGACTTTTGCCACCTCGCCGTGACGCCAAATCGATTGCTTCCTAAATGTCTGGCAAGAAGACGCCAAAGCGATACGGGTGGAACACTCCAGTAACAGCAGTTGGTCCCCAAGGTGGGGCAATGCTTCGAAACATCAAGAACATAACTGCAGATCCACTTTCGTACCTTGAAGCCACTTGGTCAGAATTTGGTGACGTGGTTCAGTTCCCAATTCCCAAACCAGCAACCTACTTGGTGACAAGTCCTGAAGGTGCCAGAGAAGTTCTGGTAAACCAGCACAACGTAACCTCCAAACGGACATTGCAATACAACAATCTCTCGCTGGTAACCGGAGAAGGTTTACTAACTGCTGATACGCAAGCCTGGCGTCCACGGCGACGAATGCTGCAGCCCGCATTTCACAAAGAGATGGTGGCACTTTCGGTAAATCACATTGAAGCCGGGTTAGCAAAACTTGATGCTCAGTGGCTGGAGTTGACATCGGAGGGTACTGCAATAGTTGACGTCGATCACGCCATGATGAGTCTGGCGCTAGAGATAACTTGCGGTGCATTGTTTGGAATTGATGTTGACGATGATGTTGACGAGATAACTTCAGCAACTTTAATCGCGCTTCATGGCGTAGTGGCTAGAGCGCGTAATCCAATTTCAGTTCCATTAGGTTTCCCAACACCTGCAAATCTAAGAATGAAGCGGGCAATTAAGCGCCTTGATAAAGCAGTTGCTGCAATCTTGAGATCTCGAGAGTTAAACAAACTTCCAGAAGATGCACCTATCCGCGACATGCTTGACGTGCTGCTCGATCCTGATTTGGAAATTCCATTAACAAAGCAGCAAATCCGCGACGAGATTGCAACCTTTATTGTGGCGGGTCATGAAACCGTTGCTAGTGCGCTCACTTGGGCTTGGCATTTATTGGTTACCCATCCAGACGAATTACAAAAACTTAAGAATGATCCAACTCGAGCCCAGCTGGTATTCGATGAGTCATTGCGGTTGTACCCACCGGCGTGGGTTATCACGCGGCGGACACTAATTGACTTAATGGTTGATGACGTACTGATTCCAGCGAATTCTCTTGTGATTGTGAGTCCGTGGCTAGTGCATCGAAATCCGAAAGCCTGGGAAAACCCAACTGCATTTATGCCAGATCGGTTTCTAGCGGGTACTCCACAACTTGGCTATATTCCGTTTGGCGCTGGTGCGCGCTTATGCATTGGCAAGGAGATGGCAAGACTCGAAGGATCACAAATTCTTGCTCACATCGCAACTACTTGGAATATCGAAGCAGTGCACACTTCGCAAGTGCCGATAGACGCTTCTGTAACTTTGCGACCAGTGGCTGGGATGCCAGTAAGAATCTCGCGCTCAGTTAAGTAAGGCTAAAACTTGATCATGCAGTAAGGCATTAGTGGTGATTGCATGTCCAGCCTGCATAGCGGTTTGACCTTGCACTCCAGTGACCTTGCAGCCAGCTGCATTAGCAATCGCAATAAAAGCTGCCATGTCATAGTTTTGCAATTCTGGCTCGATAGCGATGTCGACGGCGCCTTCGGCAACTAGTAGATGCGACCAAAAGTCACCGTAACCTCTGGTGCGCCAAACCGCGTTCGTAATCTTTGCTAATGAATCTTTCCCGAGTAAATCCCAGCCGATTGGATCTGAATATGAGAATGAGGCGTCGCTTAGTGATTGCACTTTTGAAGGAGAAATCTTTCGTATCGACCCATCAACGTCTCTAGTAAATGCCCCATCCTCCGGACTGGACCACCAACGCCTTGCCATGGCTGGCGCAGATACCACGCCAACAACTGGTTCACCATTGACTGCAAGTGCGATTAGAGTTCCCCAAACTGGAACGCCGCGAACATAATTCTTAGTCGCGTCAATTGGGTCAATAATCCAGGTTCGAGATGCAGATTCATTTGTATTTGGAAATTCTTCACCGATTACGCCGTCACCTGAACGGTTGCTGGCAAGTAAATCGCGAATGGCAGTTTCAACTGCTCGATCTGCTTCGGTGACCGGAGTGAAATCTGGCTTTGTTTCAACACTCAGATCAAGGGCTCGATATCGAGACATAGACAGCTCATCTGCTACGTCCGCCATTTTTAATGCCAATTCAAGATCTGAGTTCATGACTTTACGCTACTGGCATATTCTTGAGGACAGAAATTTGACGCCCTAGCTTGAAGGCGTTTGGAGAGCGAACAAAAGCCTTCGAAGTGAGGTTAAGCGGCCTTCACCAGCACTACCTGCGTTGTTTTGGCTAACCCATTCATCGAGTGCACAGTCCGGTGGTGACTGGCCAACCGAGTTGACGTGTGTGCATGCTCTTGGACATTCGGCAGCACCGTCAACTAATTCTGGAAACGATTCAATAATGTCTTCGGGCTTCACATGTGCCAGGCCAAACGAACGAAGGCCTGGCGTATCAATCACCCAGCCTGAATCGTTTGGCAGAGGAATTGCGCGAGCTGAAGTTGAAGTGTGTTTTCCTCGACCAGTCACATCATTAACTTCACCAGTTGTTCTTAGCGCGTCGGGCACCAAGGAGTTCACTAATGTGGATTTGCCAACACCTGAGTGACCGAGAAACACAGTCGTTCTTCCAGATAGTGCAGCTCTAACTTCAGAAATTCCAGCGCCAGTTTGTTGATTTACTTCAATGTGTCGCAAGTCCATCCCGGAATAGTTATCGAGAATTGATTGTGGAGATCCCAAGTCGACTTTGGTAATTATTAAAAGTGGTTCAAGTCCAGCTTCGAAGGCAGCCACTAGTGCGCGATCAATTAGTCCAATTCGAGGTTCAGGATTTGCCGCCGCTGTAACAATTGCCATTTGGTCAGCGTTGGCGACGATCACTCGTTCGATTGGATCGCTGTCGTCAGCAGTTCGGGTCAGAACGGTTTCGCGATCGATGATTTCAACTAAGCGTGCCAAAGTATCAACAGCACCAGAAAGGTCACCAACTAAGCGAACTCGGTCGCCAATCACTACGCCTTTACGGCCAAGCTCACGTGCCTTAACGGTTGTTACTTGAACTTGATTTTCAAATAGTTCACCGGCAGGCACAAGACACGTGATACGCCCGCGATCTACTCCAATTACTTGACCGACTTCGGCTTTAGAAAAATCTGGACGATCTTTGGTTCGACGCCTGGAATTACCACGGGTAGGTCTACCCGAAATGGAATCTTCGTCGAATTGACTCACGCGTTAACCATCTCTTGCCACATGTTTGCAAAGTCCGGCAGGGTCTTACTAGTTGTTGCGATATCTTCAATCACTAAGTCTGAGACAGCTAGTCCAAGTACAGCTCCAGCCATTGCCATGCGATGGTCAGAGTAAGTGGCGAACTGACCGCCATGAAGTTTTGCCGGATCGATGTGTATTCCATCAGTAGTTTCCGTTGCCTTGCCACCAAGTTTGTTGATTTCGGTAACTAGCGCAGCTAATCGATCAGTCTCATGACCGCGCAAGTGTGCAATTCCTCGTAAGGTAGACGGGCCGGTTGCCAGCGCGCATAACGCAGCAATTACTGGAGTCAACTCACCAACATCATGCAAGTCAACGTCAATGCCTTTGATTTCCGATCCACCAGTAACTACTAAATCGCTTCCATCCCGAGAAACAGTTGCCCCCAGTTTTGGTAGCAGATCTACAAGCGCGTCACCAGCCTGCGTTGTTTGGGTTGGCCAATCGGGAATCGCTACCGATCCACCACATACAAGTGCAGCTGCAAGAAATGGTGCCGCATTAGATAAGTCAGGTTCCACAGTTACATTAAATGAACGTGGCACCCCAGGATGGACAGTCCAAGTTGCATTTGTCGAATCCTTGACATCTACATCGACTCGAATTCCAAGTTCTCGCAAAACTTCGACAGACATATCTATGTGTGGCATTGACGGCAATGCTGATCCCGCGTGAATTACTGAAACCCCCGCGTCGTATCTACAACCAGCAAGAAGAAGTGCGCTAACAAACTGTGAAGATTCAGAAGCATCAATAGTTACGGAACCACCAGCAACAAAACCTTTACCGACAACAGTAAAGGGCAAAGTTCCGCGATCGTCATCTTTGATCTCTACATCCAAGTCACCTAGGGCAGAAATGATTTGCTTCATTGGTCGAACCCGAGCGTGTGGATCGCCATCGAAACGAACGCTGCCAGAGCTAAGCGCTGCTACTGGCGGTACGAATCTCATTACGGTTCCTGCCAGTCCGCAATCAACTTGTGTTGCATCACTTGTTCTGCCTGGTGAAACTATGAATGCTTCATCTTGAATTTCCACCGAACTTCCAAGTGCGGAAAGGGCCTGCGCCATCAAAAGGGTGTCGCGAGCTTGGAGCGGATGATTAATTCGGCATTCTCCGTCGGAAAGCGCGGCCATTATCAACCAGCGATTAGTTAAGGATTTTGAGCCCGGGATGCGAACGCGCGCGGCTATTGGGTTAGTCCGGTTAGGCGCATTCCACAGATCAGGCACATCTCTAAGCCTAACGGCTGGCAGACTAGGTGAATATGTGCGGAAGATTCACGTTAAAGACCGACCCAAAGGTAATTGCTAGTCAATTCCAGGTCAGCTCAATTGCAATCCTTGAGGGGCGCATAGCCGATTTAACTTCACCTTCAGTGAATGTAACTCAAATTGATTCAGATCCTTTTCACCCAAATTTCAATGTTGCTCCAACACATCAAATTCCAGCCATTGTTTCGCAGAATGCAGAAAGGCTCCTGGCTGGATTTGCTTGGGGTCTGATTCCGAGCTGGGCGAAGGACCCTGCAATTGGGTCAAGGATGATTAATGCCCGAAGTGAAACTGCAGCTGAGAAGCCTTCGTTTAGATCCGCATTAGCAAAGCGCAGATGTATCGTTCCGGCTGATGGGTGGTACGAATGGCAAGGCAGTCCTGGCAAAAAGACGCCTTATTACTTTTCGGCGCCCAACGAATCAGTGCTGGGACTTGCTGGGATTTACGAATCTTGGAAGCAGCCTGATGGCCAAATGATTTGGTCAGCTGCAATCTTGACTCAAGAGGCACGATCAGATTTTTCATTCATTCACGATCGGATGCCAGTGCTATTGACTCCAGAGCTACAAGATACTTGGTTGAATTCACCAATCAACCCGCTGCCGGAAGTCTTAGGGTCCGCACCTAATGTTGAAATTCAAGCATGGGAAGTTTCGCCAGCTGTTGGAAATGTCAAAAACAATAACGCTGAATTATTGACAAATCAGACCCTGTTTTGACTCCTAGCACTTGGATTCGATCAGATTTGGGAGCAGATTTCCTCCAGTAACGGTTACCCCGTATTCTGTATACCTAAGCTAAATCGCAAGGAGCACCCCATGAGCAAGCGCGGCCGCAAAAAGCGTGATCGTAAGAAGAACAAGGCAAACCACGGCCGTCGTCCAAACGCTTAAGCCTATTTGTCAAAAAAAGTCTGGTTCGCCAGGCTTTTTTTATGCCGAAAACTTTGGACCTGGGTTAGGAAATCGAGACGATTAAATCGCCTTCTTGAACAACATCTCCGACGCTAACTGCGACTCTCGAGATGGTTCCAGATTCTTCGGCGATTACTGGTATTTCCATTTTCATAGATTCCAGCAAGACAATTGTGTCGCCCACATTTAACGTGGCACCTTCAGTGACATAAATTTCCATCACATTTGCGACCATATCCGCGCGCACATCTGACATACCTCAACGGTAGCCCATGTTGAATTGGCTCCGGTTAGTGGCTATGGATTAGGTAAGTCAGTTTCAAATACGTGCGGTGTTGGTTCTAGGCCACGCGCACGAGCTCGTTGGGCACGTCGCTTAATAGCGCGACGCTCATCTTCACTAGTTCCGCCCCAAACGCCAGAATCCTGACCAGTTTCGAGGGCCCATTTCAGGCAAGGTTCAATAACCTTGCAGCGACGGCAAACAGCCTTCGCTTCCTCGATCTGTAAAATTGCAGGGCCTGTATTGCCAATGGGGAAGAAGAGTTCTGGATCTTCGTCACGGCAGGCTGCCTCATGGCGCCAGTCCACGCGATCCTCCAAGATGTAGTTACGGATAAACGGTCAATTTTGCGATTTTTACCCTCAGGTTTCCCTTGGATCCAATCTGCAGTCTCCAGTTTCTCACTTCGTGACTGTTTTCACAAGGGTTTAGCCAATAAAATCGGGATTTTTTTGTGACCTGCGACCCATCAGGTTTAAAAGTCCCAAAAATAGTCCAGATTCAAATCAATGAGTTCACAAATTGGCAAGCACTCTAAGCGCATTTGGTACATGAGTTGCCGTCAGTTCCGATGATTGGGTTAGAACATCGCCATCTACTTGAATCCAAAGTGGACGATCAGATTGAATATGGACCTGTTTTTGATTTGTAAGTGCAATTACATTTCGCTCATTCTCGGCAGATTTTCCAGCGATTGCGCGTCTTACTAGCCTCAAAATTGCTCGGACTTTGAGAGAGGTGGGCGCATACACGTCGAGCGCAGTGTCATGGCTAGCCATTGGAAGTGGGTTCAGCGGCTTTGACCCCAGATAGGCCCACGGTGCCAAGTTAACGATTAGGGCGAAATGCGCATTTCGATGAACTTCACCCAAATCAGAGACCAAACTGAGCCCAGCATTCTTCCGGTCTGTTCTGGCAAACAACTCTCGTAGTGCCAATCCTGCGTACGCTGCATCACTGACTATTTTTCCACTAGCTCTGCGCGCTTCCATTTCAGCAATTACCGCAGCGTCTAATCCGATACCGGCGTTGAATAGAAACCAGCGCGAAATATTGTTTGTCGCAATCTTGCCCACGCCAATGTTTTTGAAGTGTCGCGCCTCAAGTGCAGTTAGGATTTGCGCCGTCGCTTCAAGTGGATTTTCGGACAGACCCATGTTCCGCGCAAAAACATTTCCATTACCGCCCGGTATGGCAGCAAGCAGGGGACCATCGGGGTTTGGTCCATCAAGCAAAAGCCCATTTGCAATTTCATTAACTGTGCCATCACCACCCAGTCCAATCACCAGTTCGAATCCTTGCTGCTTGGCAGATCTCGCGATTTCTATGGCATCGTTGCGAGCCTTGGTATTCATAACCGTGACGTCTACATGCTTTGAAAGTTCATTCACTACCTGGGTTTGGATCGCATCATCTGTAGTAGTTGCAAATGTGTTTGCAACTAGGAGCGCCCGCATGCCTCAACTCTATCTGCGAAGTTTAAAGAATCCGATATGGTTGTTATGTGAAGAAGTTGACTTTAGCCATTGGCGCAATTGAAACTGCAGCCATATTTCTTTATGGGCTTTCCATTGTCATCAAGGGCACAGTGGACCATAGCTCAGTCGGATCACCTCTCGTGCAATTCATCATTTATACATTTTTTGCGGCCTCACTTGCCGCGTGCACTCGTGGAATTTCAAAGCAACAAAACTGGGCTCGCACTCCGTTTTATCTTCTGCAGCTATTCATTGGAATCGCCGGATATACATTGTTTAGTGGCACCTTAATGATCTATAAAGTTCTAGGAGTCATTGTTACTGCATTTGGCATAGCAGGATTTGTGACATTACTCAGAACGCCACAGCAGTAATTAACCGCTGATTAAACCTTCTCGAAGATGAGTTAGTACTTTATTCAAGATTCTCGATACGTGCATTTGAGAGATTCCAAGTTCAGTTGCAATTTGGCTTTGACTCAAGTTATCAAAGAACCGCATTTGCAAAATTCTTTTCTCTCGGTCATCCAGTTGTGCGAGTAACGGTTTTAGAGATTCGCGGTATTCAACGCCCTCAAGTGCTTCATCTAACGCGCCGAACGTTTCGCCAATACTTGTGGAAGTTTCAGAGGTCACATCCAAACTCACCGTTGAATAAGCAGCATTCGATTCCAATGCCTCGGCAACATCATCAACAGTTATCCCCAGATGCTTAGCGATTTCCTTTGGAGTTGGTGACCGATCTAATTTCTGGGTCAACTCAGTGGTTGCCTTAGTAACCGATGCGCCCAATTCTTGAAGTCTTCGAGGCACTCTAACTGCCCAGGTCTTATCTCTGAAGTGACGCTTTATTTCACCAACTATGGTTGGGGTTGCGAAAGTTGAGAATTCAAATCCTTTAGAAATTTCAAATCTATCGATTGCCTTGATTAAGCCGATGGTGCCAACTTGAATCAGATCATCAAGCGGCTCGCCGCGATCAGCAAATTTTCGTGCCATGAATGTAACCAAAGGTAAATGACGCTCAATCAGCGCAGCACGAAGCGCCTCGTGTTCACCGGTACCTGCTTCCAGAGCTGCAAGTTGCTCGAACATCTCACGATCAGCTGATCGTAAGTCGTTTTTAGGCACTAGCCACCACTTTGGCAGTTAGCAACAGAGTCACTAAGCCTGCCGGTGAAGTGTCTGCGGAAACTTCGTGCACCAAGGCACTTAGAACTGTCCAAGCAAATGAAGTTTTGTCTGGTGGGGGACTTCCGGCTGGGCCAGTAAGTTCAATATCTAATCGCTCGGAATAAACCTTGAACTTTATAGAGACAACACCGGTGTCAGGTTTGTGGGCAATCAGAACTGCGAATGCCTCATCAACGGCCAATCGCAAATCATCAATGGCATCAATGGTTAAATCAGCATGTGCGGCAATGTGTGCAGCAGTGCTTCGAATTAACCCAACATATTCTGGTTCGGCCGGAACGGCTAAATCTATTGTGTTCACATTACGACGTTAACCTATTTCACAGTCGCAACGGGTGATCGCCTAACTATTCGCTGGCGAGATCTTTAAGTTCCTGGCCAGAGACTCGATAAACCGTCCACTCGTCCATAGCCTTT